>ENA-OZXD01000310-OZXD01000310.1-human-gut-metagenome-genome-assembly--contig:-NODE-310-length-15373-cov-4.528855_pt1 | contig 15373 bp, 10 predicted proteins | sample MGYA00244855_ERZ654094 | MGnify/ENA primary metagenome ERZ654094 (study PRJEB26926, sample SAMN06165277) | human gut metagenome | biome: ENVO:00009003; feature: ENVO:2100002; material: ENVO:00002003...
AAAGCATGATGTATACATAGCGGGTGTGCCACAGCGGAAGATTACCAGAGTTACACTTCCGGATGAAGAGGGAGAGGTGAATTTTTATCTCCTGCCATATCTGTATCCGGAGCGCGTAGCAAGCTTTTTTGACAGAAATGATATTAAAAGTTATGAGGAGGCAATGATCAATTATCTGAGTCATCAGGATATAGATACCGGTGAGAGAAATGTTCTTATTGCCCACCAGAACATCATTGCCGATGGTGTAGAGGCAGAGCGTGGTGGTTCTGAAACCATGTCAGGAGGAATCGGACCTATCGACTATTCGGTGTTTGATGATTTTGATTATGTTGCTTTGGGCCATATACATAGAGCCCGTCCGGTTGGAAGATCACAGGTTCGTTACGCCGGTACACCTATCTGTTACCACCTTGACGAGACAAAGCAGGGAAAGAAAGGCCCGTTATTGGTGGAGATTGGCCCGAAGGGTGAGGGAATAAAGGTTGAAACTATAGAGATAAAGCCGCTGCATAGGATGCGGTATGAAAAGGGAACAAAAGAAGAGTTGCATGCCATGTTTGAAAATGATAATGGCAGAGATGAGTATGTGGGACTGGTGATGACGGATGAGAGAGTAGACTCGGTTACGTATGCATACTTCAATGATCTCTTACAGAAAAGGGGCAGCAAGCTTTTGGAATTCAGATCAGAGGCGAAGTCCCAGTCAGGAGTCAGGGAAGGCAGATCCCGTGAGGAGATACAGAGGGAGAGCCTGCAGGATTTATTTGCGGAGCTATATACGAAGGCGAATAACGATGAGCCACCAACCACAGAAGAATATGAGATGATGAAATTTGCAGCCGATAAGATGTCCAGATGCGAAGTCACAAAGGATGCAAATCCAGATAATTCTCTGGTGGATGAAGTGATTGCATTTGCCAGACAGTTAGGAGGGGAGTAGCATATGAAACCAATAAAACTTGAGATGACAGCGTTTGGTTCGTTTAAGAATCATACGGTGATAGATTTTTCCAACTTTGAAAAAGAAGTTTTTCTTATAACGGGAGATACCGGGGCCGGCAAAACGACTATATTCGATGCCATTACATATGGACTTTTTGGAACCTTAAGTGGTTCAGGCAGCAAGTCGAGGACCCCGGAGATGATGCACACGAAGCAGCTCTCTAAGAGTATTGACACAGTTGTTGAGTTGACATTTGCACACAATGGTGACACTTATAAAGTTGTGAGAACCATGCACTATGCTAAGAAGCAGAAGCTTGAGAATCAGTATGACGACAAGGCATCTCTGAAAGCTGTGCTTTATGATTCGGAAGGACAGGCGTGTTGTTCGGGTGCAAAATGCGTGACAGACGAGATTGAAAGGATCCTGGGAATCAAAGTAGAGCAGTTCTTGAAGATTGTCATGCTGGCTCAGGGCGAGTTTAAGGCATTTCTTACTTCCGCGGGTGACAAGAAGGCAGAGATTATTGGCACCTTGTTTGACAGCAGTAAGTATGAGTATTATGAGAAGATATTCAAGCTTGCATATGACAAGCTGGCGGACGAGAGAAAAGAATCTGAAGGAAGAATAAAGCTCGTGCTTGATAGCACGTTTAACAAGCCGGACACAGACAGATATTCTGAGGAGCTGTGGCTGTGGAGAGGGGAAGATGATAAGCTGATCGGCAATCTCACTGCACTGCTTGATGATGAGCAGGAAGAGTATGACGAAGTATCCAGAAAGGCAAATGAACTTGCAAAGCGCAGGGATGATCTGCTTTTGGAAAGAAAGAATGCGGAAATTAACAATAATAATCTGAAAGAATTGGCAGAGTGTCAAAAAGCCTTGGAAGCGCTTGAGGCAAGAAAAGGTGAGATAGCCCAGAAGAGGCTTGAGCGGGAGCGAATCTGGAAGGCCTGGTATGATATACATGGTTTGGTGAATCAGCTGGAGAATATCCAGAACAGATTGAATTATGAGATTGAGGAAAAATCAAATCTGGAGAAGCGACTAAGCGTGGTTACGCAGGAACTGACACAGCTGAGTGAGGAGGCTGCTCAGGATGAGGCTATACTGAGTCAGAAAGAGAGCTTGGGAATCGAGATTGATAGTTTGCGGAAGTCAGTTCTGAAATTCAAGAGCAGGGATGCTGAGAGAAAGAACCTGCAGACTCTCCAGAAGAGAAGCGACGATATACTCAGTAAAATATCCACTTACAAGGATGAGAGGAACAAGACAGAGAGCCTTCTTGAAAAGTGTAAGGAGCAGCTGAGGCATCTCTCAGGTGCAGACGCCGTGTTGATAGAGAAGAATCAGTTGGTGGAATATAGGGAGAAACAGCTTGAAGATATCAGAAGTCTGATAGGATACCGGAATTCCCTTCTTGCCACTGAGAAGAAAAGGGAAGAGGCGGCTGCCATCTGTGCAGAATCAAGTGAGAACTGCAGTAAGCTGGATGCGGAGTTTTATGATCTTCAAACCCGCTTTTACAGTGGACAGGCTGGACTATTGGGCGAAAAGCTTCTGGAGGATATAAGGAAGAATGGCTCAGGAATCTGCCCGGTGTGCAGAAGTAAGATCCAAGGGGATGTCAGTAAGATTGTGACAAGAGGTGAGGATGTTCCTGTTGAAGATGATGTAAAGGCCGCAGAGGAGCGGAGTAGAAAAGCCAAGGCAGAATTCGATAAAAAGCATAGTGAATTCGAAAGGTACAAAGCCCAGTCAGAGGAAAAGAGGGCGGAGCTTGTAAAGAATCTGCAGAAGCTTCTGGGAGATTCCGTAGCGGATCAGGCACTGGCTGACGGATATCTGGAGAACCAGGCTGAAGCGGAGGAAGGGCAGAAGCAGCAGGCGATTGCTGAGAGAAAACAGGCCGAAGAAAATGTAAAAGAGAAGGAAAAACAGGAAAAGAACAAGGAGAGATTTGAAGAGCAGCTGCATAAATTTGATGAGAACATTAATATAGAGAATGAAAATCTGGCAGCTGTCAATAAGGATATTGCGGCTTCTAGTGAGAAGATAAAAGGTATCGAGGAACAGCTGAAGGGCGAGAGCGCTGAGGAAGTTGAGAAAGAGATAAAGTCTAAAGAAGAAAAGTGCAAGGCTATCGAGAAAATTCTCAGTGATCACAAGATCAGTAAAGAGAAGCTGGATAAGGATAAAAATGTCATCACTGGCTCTCTGGTCAAAATCAACGAGGATATACCTAAAGATCAGGCGAATAAGAAGAGTATATCTGAAGAACTCGAGAACAAGCTGGCAGAGGATGAGTTCGATAAGGTTGAAGATGCGGAAAGACTGATACAGGATATTGCAGATGTGGCTACATGGATCAAGCAACGTGACGAAGAAATAAAGAAGTACGACATGGATGTAAAATCCACGAGTGATATTATAGCTTCCCTGGAGCCGAAGACACAGGGCTGCGAGTATATCGAACTCTCTGCAATCGACACCAGATTGGACGAGACAAAAACAGAGATTGAAACCGTGAAAGCTTCCCTGACCAGTGTTGACAAGCTTATAGACAATCATAGATCTGTACTTGATACAATATCCACTGAGAGTATGAAACTGCAGAGCAGCAGACAAGCTGTGAAGATGCTTCGCTCCTTGAGTGAAAAAGCAAATGGAGTGAGCACGGATGGAGGAAAGCTGAGTTTTAGCAGGTATATTATGAGCTCAGTATTTGCTGAGATTGTACAGCATGCAAATGTATGGCTGGACATTATGACAGGTGGAAGATATGAGCTGGTTCATGTTATGGAGACTAGCCACAACAGCTCCATCGCAGGGTTTGAACTGGAGATCCGAGATGTATTGCTTGGAACTCAGAGAGAAGCTGCATCGCTGTCTGGTGGTGAATCATTCCTTGCTTCTATGTCACTTGCTCTTGGCTTATCTGATGTGGTTCGAAATGAAGCGGGTGGTATGGATATGGAAGCCTTGTTTATCGATGAAGGATTTGGTACTTTGGATGAAGAGGTGCTGACTAAGGTGGAGGAGGTACTGAAAACCTTAAAGAGCAATGGAAATATGGTTGGCATCATAACTCATATAGGCCGTCTGGAAATGATCACCGACAAGATTATAGAGGTGCATTACGATGTTGAGACAGGTAGTGCAGTAAAAGTAAAGTAAGAAGAAATTTTGTAACTTGACCTTTGAACCACAAAAGAGGCGGCCATCAAGTTTTGGCTGCCTCTTTTAACATGAATGAGATATGACTAATAAAATCAGGCTAGAAACCAATCCCCCCAGGGCGCTGACTCGAGGTGTCAGACACAGAGAATGTTCATCTGCACCTGATATCGAGAAATTCTTATGAGATAATCCCCAGCTTCTTAAGCGCCGTTATAGTACATACGGAGGTGTTCTTGTCGTAGCCAAGCTCCTCAAGTTTTGCTGGGTCGGAGATGTTCTCTTTCTGCGCAGTGAGCATAGCTTCCGTCAGCAGATCTTGGCCCTCGGAGCGTCCTTCAGCTAGTCCTTCGGAACGCCCTTCATCCTTGCTTTCCTTAAGTTCCTTAGCCATAATTCTTCTCATCGCATCGTTCATCATAGAATGTGCCTCCTTCCATGTCTCAATTTTTTCTTCGTTTACATCGGATACAATGGCAAATATTGTCTCGGCAAACATGCTGTGTCTGCTGTCTAACTCGTTGGCATTGTTCAAAAAATCATTGTAAGTGTCCTTTGAAATATCAGCAGTGAGCGCGTTCAGCCAGATTATGTCTTTTTCATCTTTGCTGGAGCTTTCAACATCTGACGATGGCTTGGTAATGACGATCTGTATTGGAAACTGAGCGCCGTCTACATGGTAGATGTTCCTGATATCTTCGCGGATGGTATATCCAAGTTCCTTAAGCTCTTTCATAAGTTCCCTCGGGTATGCGGCGCGCACGATGGATATTGTCATATCATTCTCGCAGACAGGTGCACCGTATGCATCGCAGTTGGCGGGAGAGATCATATACAGCAGCGCATATGCCTGTACCTTATAAAAAGTCTCAAGGTTTAACTCGTCCTTCGGTGATTTGTATTCAAGTATATTGTGTTTCCTGAAAAATCTGCCGATGTTGTTGTCGATGACCAGATCGTCAGGTTTCTTGACCACGGTCAGGTCTATGCTCAGCGGTTTCCTGGTGAGCTGAAATTCTTCGTTGAATTCAATATCATCCTCGTAGTCCTTCAGATACAGCCGCATGGCGTGGACAAATCCTGTGTGCCACTGGACGCGGCCTGTTGTATCGTCAGAGCAGGTAGCACTAGTTGTGGAATCATCCTCTGCTGCCTGAGTCGCATCACCGTTGATGACATTAAGTTTATCGTTGTGTTTGTTGTTATATCTCAAATAAGTACCTCCATTTTACCCCATAAATTCATAAATAACAATGTTGTAAATAGTTCATCTGGCCAGATGATCGTTTGCGTTTGTAGTTCCCGCGGGAGATACGTTATGTTTGTATTTATTGAGAATACAGTAAAGGATAAGATATTTCAATAAACCGGATATGAGTTTAACAGAGAGTTCACAGAAATTGACAAGGTGTATAATTGAGCCTGTGTGTTTACGGTATTGCCCTGATAATATACGGTATGTTAGAATGTTCATGGTTATCCTACAGAAACAGTAGGATAATTAAGACTGTTTTGTCTGCGTGGCAATAAGCCCAGGTTTGTGCTGTGCTGATTTAGAGCTATTGTAATAAGTGAATTTGGAGACCGCCGCGCTAGCTTGAGAGAAAGGAAAAATCGTGGGAAATATATTCAGAAAAGCATTTGTCAAATCAATCCCAATCATGTGCAGCTATTTGTTCGTCAGCATGGCATACGGAATTATGATGGAGAATGCCGGATTCAAATGGTATTATTCACTGCTGGTCAGCCTGACGGTGTACACGGGGGCGTACCAGTTTGTGCTTGTGACGCTGCTTTCAAGCGGAGCCTCCATACTCACCATGGCGCTCACTGCATTTCTGATGAACAGCAGGCAGAGTTTCTATGCGCTGACATTTGTGGATGAGTTCAACTACATGGGAAAGCGGAAGTTATATATGATACATACAATGACGGATGAGACCTACGCCGTGAACTGTACCCTGCCGGATACCGGTAAAGAGAAGCAGAGCAGCATGTTCTGGGTGGCTTTTTTGTCGAGGTGTTACTGGATGGTTGGTGCGGTTGCCGGGGGGATCCTGGGTCAGATTATTCCGTTTGATATGACGGGGATTGATTTCTGCATGACGGCACTGTTTGTCATCATATTTATCGATCAGTGGGAGAAGGCGGAGAGCCATATTCCGGCGATTGCAGGAATTGTGATAGCGGCTTTATGCTTGTTGGTAGTTGGACAGCAATATTTTCTTTTGCCATCACTGATCATAGCGTCAGCAGTGCTTGTGGTGTGGAATACGAGGAGAAAATAGATCTAAGGAGAAAATGAGACAGCATTATTCGCAGCGTATTAACAGAAATTTTTTTTTATCAAATCTGTCACATAAGCGGTCGGAACGATACGAATAATAATAGAAGAGCAATTATAAAAAACAGGATATGATATATAGAAAGAACAGGAAACTATTATGAATACAAGATACATATTAATAGGAATTGCGGTGTCGGCAGTTGTGACATTTGCACTGAGGGCACTTCCATTTGTCATATTTAATGGAAAAAGACAGATGCCGGAGATGCTGGTGAAACTTGGAAGGGTGCTTCCGGCGACCATCATGGCGGTGCTCATAGTGTACTGCCTGAAGGGGGCTGTGTCGGCTCCAGTGGCAACTGGAATACCGAGTCTTGTCGGCGTGCTGGTGACAGGCGGAACGTACAAATGGAAGCACAATACGCTGTTAAGTATTCTGCTGGGGACTGTGAGTTATATGGTGATGTTGCGTCTGGTATGAGAAAAAGAGGAGTGGAAAAATTCCATTCCTCTGAACCACTGTTTTTAGCAGTAATCTCTGCAACCGGATTGTGGATAATTTGTACGCAGAATCCCACTATTGAATGAACGTGCATAATTTGTTAGAATAGCTGTGTGTTTATCGACTTAAGCACATATTATAATATGAAGATATCATCGCGGCAGATTTTGTCTGGGCAGGTGATATTGGGAGATATTATTAGAAAGGATCTGAATAAGTAATGGATAGATCAGATAAACAGAGAATTGAGGGGATCGTGCAGAGGATACTGGATGATTTCGGCGATGACAGAGCCATCAACAAGACGGATCTGTGCAACGAGCCGGATAAGACAGCCATTATCGATGTGATCGACAAACTCATGAAGATTCTGTATCCGGGTTATTACAGCGACAAGCTGTATAAGATATACAGCTTGAAGAATAACATGTCTGTTATCATAGAGGATGTAATATTCCATCTGAAGAAACAGATCATGATAGTTCTCAGGTATTGCAAAAAGTTTCCTGAGCTCACAGATGCTGAGCTTGAGGATAAGGCGATGGATATAACATATGAATTCATGGATAAGATACCTCAGATAAGAGACTATCTTGAGACTGATATCCAGGCGGCATTTGACGGAGATCCTGCTGCGGGCAGCAAGGATGAGGTCATACTTTCATACCCTGGACTGTATGCCATATCTGTATACCGTATGGCACATGAGCTTTGTCTGCTGGATGTGCCGATGATACCAAGGATCATGACTGAGCACGCCCACAGCGTGACCGGAATAGATATTCATCCGGGGGCCACCATAGGAAAGTATTTCTTTATTGACCATGGTACTGGAATCGTTATCGGCGAGACGACTGTTATCGGCGAGCATGTGAAGATATATCAGGGCGTGACACTTGGAGGACTCTCTACACAGGGAGGTCAGAAACTCAAGGGAGCCAAGAGGCATCCAACCATCGGTGACAATGTAACCATCTATTCAGGCGCGTCCATCCTTGGAGGAGAGACTATCATCGAGGACAACGTTGTTGTGGGTGGTAATACATTTATCACCAACTCAGTAGAGAAGGATACAAGGGTTACTGCCAAGAAGCAGGAGCTTCAGTATAAAAATAATTAGAGGACATACAAATGAGTGACATACGAAAGATAGCGGGTTCTGACCAGCGGAGGAGATGCTCCGGGCATGAATTCAGCTGTGAGGGCTGTGGTTGTATCAGCCATCAACAGTGGAATAGAGATAGTCGGTGTGATGCGTGGTTACGAGGGACTTATTGACTGGGAGACACAGCCGCTTGGCCTGGCGGACGTCAGGAACATAAACAATCAGGGTGGAACGATACTTTTCACCAGCAGAAGCGAGCGATTCCTACAGAAAAAATACCGCGAGCAGGCGGCAAAGAATCTGCGAGATCACGATGTAGATGCGCTTGTTGCCATCGGTGGGGATGGAACACTCCGTGGAGCCATAGCATTTCAGAATGAGGGTATCAATACCATCTGCATCCCTGGAACAATAGACAGAGATGTTGCATGTTCTGAGTATACGCTGGGATTTGACACGGCGGCGAATACAGCCATGGAGGCCATTGACAGGATAAGAGATTCATCGGTTTCCCACGGACGATGCAGCGTCGTGGAGGTCATGGGACGAAAGAGAGGCTATATAGCGCTCTGGGCAGGCATGGCGACATCAGCTGATGCCATCATAATTCCTGAAAAATGGGATGGTGACTATGACAGTATCATAGATACGATAAAGGCAAAGCATGCTGACGGAAGAAACAGCTATCTGGTGGTTGTGGCCGAGGGTGTTACAGATGCTCCAGAGCTTGCACAGATGATTCTTGATAAGACTGGTATAGAGTCGAGGGTATCGGTGCTTGGCTATATACAGAGAGGCGGACAGCCAACGGCAAAGGACAGGATGTATGGCTCACTCATGGGTGCGTATGCCGTTGATGTACTCAAGAAGGACAAGGCAAATCGTATGATAGCTATCAAGAACGATATACTTATAGACTATGATATAAAAGAGGCAATTGATATACAGAACAATCAGATCGATTCCTTCCAGTATGAGCTGAGTAAGCTGCTGGCCGAGTAATCGGTGAGGCTGGCAGTGGGTAAAAAATAAGCTGACTGATTATAAAAAGATATATAAATGACAGGTATAAAAGATACAATATAAAGGAGAAGGTTATGAAACAGGTAATATTAACAGGCGACCGTCCTACGGGCCGTCTTCATGTGGGACATTATGTAGGATCACTTAAGAGAAGAGTCGATCTTCAGAATTCAGGAAAGTATGATGAGATTTACATCATGGTGGCTGATGCGCAGGCGCTTACAGACAACGCAGAGCATCCTGAGAAGGTCAGACAGAACATTATGCAGGTTGCTTTGGATTATCTTGCCTGTGGCATAGATCCTGAGAAGTCTACTATATTCATCCAGTCAATGGTACCAGAGCTCACAGAGCTCACATTCTACTATATGAACCTTGTAACAGTGGCAAGAGTCCAGAGAAATCCTACCGTTAAGGCAGAGATCAAGATGAGAAACTTCGAGGCAAGTATCCCTGTTGGATTCTTCTGTTATCCTATCAGCCAGGCTGCAGATATCACAGCATTCAAGGCCACAGAGGTTCCTGTTGGAGAGGATCAGATGCCTATGATCGAGCAGTGTAAGGAGATCGTTCACAAGTTCAATTCGGTATACGGTGAGACACTTGTTGATCCAAAGATCGTTCTTCCTGACAATGAGGCATGTCTCAGACTTCCAGGTACAGATGGTAAGGCCAAGATGAGTAAGTCACTTGGAAACTGTATCTACCTGTCAGAGGATCCTGCAGATATCAAGAAGAAGGTTATGTCCATGTACACAGATCCAAACCACATCCGTGTAGAGGATCCTGGTCAGATCGAGGGCAATTCAGTATTTACATATCTTGATGCATTCAGCAAGCCAGAGTACTTTGAGGAGTTCCTTCCAGACTACAGTGGTATGGATGAGCTCAAGGAGCACTACACCAGAGGTGGCCTCGGTGATGTAAAGGTCAAGAAGTTCCTGAACAATGTTCTTCAGGCTGAGCTTGCGCCTATCAGAGAGCGCCGTCAGATGTGGGAGAAGAGACCACAGGATGTATACGACATCTTAAAGAGTGGCAGTGAGGTTGCCAGAGCAAAGGCAGCAGAGACGCTTGCAGATGTGCGCCGTGCTATGAAGATTGACTATTTTGAGAACGACAATCTTTTCAAGTAAGAAATATTATAACTTTTAGCATGATTACATGTGTAAAAAGGATAAAATTCTCGCCAAATGTCCTGAAAAGTGATATTTGGGACAAAGCAAGGGAATTTTATCCTTTTTTCATGCAAATAATCATTTTAGAGATATTTTTGTGCTAATGACGAGCAAATTATCTCAAAATAAGAAAATCCTAGGGAGGTGACATATCACCCGAATGTGGAGTTAAATAACGCTGTCAATCACATATTATATCCTCACAACCACAGCTTCATACGGATACAGTCCTGTCAGTGAAATTACACAGTGCAGATGGGCGTAAATTGCAACAGTCAAAAACAGTAATTACCTGAGTCGTTAACTATATAAATAATCCGGATTTCTCCTTGCTGTGCTCCAGCTTGTCAAGAAGCTTTGCGCAAGGCTTTGCGAGCAGTAGTCCGATGACCGCTGAGATCGCAACATATATCAGCAGGGTGGCAAGACATTTGCCGTAGGTGTGTTGATACATTCCGGCGACACATTCCCTGAGGGCGTTCATGCAGTATGAGAACGGCATGAATTTGTAAAGGTACTGGTACACTGATGGGAGCACTTCCACCGGGAAAGTACCGCCTGCTCCGGCAACCTGTATGACCATGATGACAACTGCGATGGCCTCACCGATATTGCCAAATGCCACGGTGAGAGAGTAGATCAGGAATGTAAATACAAAGCTCGTCATCATGGCAGCAAGTGCAAATGCTATCGGATGCTTGCACTGTATTCCCACGTAGAACAGATCGCCCATAACGGTTATGATTGTCTGGACCTGTCCGATGACGAAGAAGTTAAGATATCTTCCGAAGAACTTCTGGTAAGGCTTCACGCCCTCAAGCTCTTCATTGTCCTTGACCTTAACGTGTATGAGTGCCACAAGTATGAGAGCACCGACCCACAGTGCCAGGACCGTGTAGAATGGTGCCATGGCTGATCCGTAGTTGGATATCTCGTATACAGCAACTGTGTTCATCTGTACCGGTGATGAGATGAAATTCACTATCACCTGTGGATTGTCCTTGATGGCATTTATGAAATCCTGGTAGCTGCTGTTAGACGTGATCGTCTGTATGTCGGCCTTGATCTTGTCTATGCTTTCTTTGAGATCCTTCAGACATTTGATCGTTCCCGCGATGTCTGCGGTTCCGTCCTTCAGAATGTCCTGATACTCGGTCAGGGACTTGCTGATATCGTTGAAGTTTCCCGGAACATTTGCCAGCACGGTCTGTGCCTGCGCCAGAGATGACTGGATATTCTCTAACGAAGATTTCAGTTCAGGCGAAAGTTCGTTATTTATGAGATCCTTCACTGAAGCAATGTCATTTGTACACTTCTTTATGTCGGACGATACCGCTTTTTTCAGTGATGCAAATTCTTCGTCCGACAGGCTTGTGTCGGATACAAGCTTTGCTAAGTCTTCGTTCAGATTTTCAAACTGAAGTTTGGCATCCGATACTATAGGTGACTGGGCTTCGATCAATCGGTTTATGGTGTCCAGAACATTGGTGCCAAGGGAACCATTGAGGTCAGTTTCGATTGACACTGATCCGATATCGTGGGTTCTTGAGAGGCTGTCCACGGTTTTACCAAGCTCTGTAAGTCTGTCAGAGATCATGTCGAGACCTGTGTTCAGCAGTGATATCGAGGTGTCTGCAACGTCGCTGCTTATGCCTGCGCTGTCACTCAGATTTCCAAGACTGCTTGAGCCGCTCTGTGCCATGCTGTCTATGCTTGGAAACAGAAGCTGAGTGGTATCGATGGCATCTGATGCAGACTCTGTGAGCAGTGAAAATGTATTCAGCATATAGACGTAATTGTCCAGCGTGGATGAGATCTGTTCCAGTTTGCTCTCAAGACCGGCAACGAGGTCTGAACCGTCTATGTTATTTCCGGAAATGAAATCTCCGGCATTTGCAAATACCTCGGTCAGCGTGCTTATGATCTTTGTGTTTATCTCGTTTTGGACGGTCGTCTTGACCTTGCCGGTTATCTTGGTGGCAATGGCGTTCTTCTTGCTGTTCTCGTAGTATTCGATATTTGGATTGACGATGTTGCCATTTAGTATGCTGAGCATGTTCGCCGTGAAGTCCTTTGGTATGATTATTCCGGCATAACATTCCCCGCTGGCGATGAGTTCAAGTGCCTCATCTTTATTATCGGCAAATGTCCAGTCGATAGTGTTGTTGTTTTCAAGACTTTCGATCACCATGTCTCCGATGGTCAGATTTATTCCGCTCATCTCGATTCCCTCATCCTCAGAGTAGACGGAGATCTTCATGAGTGAGGTGGCGGACTCTCCATACGGATCCCAGTTTGACAGGATGTTGAACCACGCATACAGGGAAGGGATTATGCACAGACCCATGACTATGGACAGTGCGACAACATTTGTGGTGATCCTGCGCAGATCAGATATGTATACACGCCAAATGTTTTTCATGATAATTCCTCCTTGTCAGCTTCTGTGTTTTTTGTGGCTTCATCCTGTGCATCCGTCTGAACCGAGTCGCCATGTTCATCCGTCTGAACTGTCTCGTTTTGCTCATCAGACTGCACAGACACACTCTGATCATTCTGCACAGCCTCAGCCATCTCAGCCACCTTGTCCTGCACGGCGGTGATCTGTGTCTGAATGTCTGTTTTTACATTTGTTATTATGTCGTCCAGCTTCTTCTTCGGTGCAGCGACTCTTGTATATATGCTGTTGATGTCGATGAGACCGTCAATATTATCTTCCGTATCCTGAAGCGAGTTAACCATCTCCTGTACCTTGTAATCCGAGTATTCCACATGTATCAGATACGCCGCGATTATGAACAGGCTGGCGATCCACAGAACAAGAAATATGATCTTGGAGCTGCCGGTCAGAAAGAGCAGGATAAGGAAGCATGCGGGAACAGTGAATATACACTTAATACCCGCCTTCAGCTTTTTTACATTTGCTGCATGGGCATTGTCTCTGAATGCAAGCACCTGGGACTTTATGTCAGATGGCTCGGTGCTGGTTGTATTTGAATTTGTATCTTCGTTCATGGGTGTTCCTCCTTATTTGCATTACATCATATCCGTATCTTCCATACGTTTCTCGATGAAGTGCATGATATGGATAAATGGTTTTCTGATTATAAGTCCTATGACCAGTGCAACCACAATGAAAATTGACAATTCAAGCAGATATTTGAACAGGTCTGCGTGATACATTCCGCCAATACATTCACGCATTGCATTTATCGCATATGGGAATGGGAAGAATATGTACACCTGTCTGAAGAAGTTCGGAAGAGCCTCTATAGGGTAGGTTCCACCGCTCCCCGCTATCTGCAGCACCATGATCACAACAGCGAGGGCCTTGCCTATGTCGCCAAATGATATGGTGAGTGAATATATCAATATTGAAAATGTCAGCCCTGTGAGTGCCGCAGTTGCCCAGAATGCAAATGGGTGCAGACACTGTATCTTCAGCAGGAACAGATCTCCAAGCACTATGACCAGAACCTGAAGCTGAGACAGCAGGAAGAAAATAAGGTATCTTCCAAAGAACAACTGGTGTGGTCTGGTATCCTTCAGATAGTCCGCATCCTTCACATGCACCTTCATGAGGGAGACGAGAATTGTCATTCCGACCCAGATGGCAAGCACTGAGTAAAATGGTGCCATGGACGAGCCGTAGTTGGCAATGCTGTAGTAGTAATGTTCCTCGACAGCAACAGGCTTTGACAGGAATGACGCCAGCGCCTCTGAGTCTCCGTTGAGGAAGGCGATGATCATGTCGGTCACCTCGCTGTCGGCGGCCTTGTTGATCTCGTCTGTGGCGGTCTGGATCTTGTCACGTATACCACTTATGAGATCGGAGAGGTCTGTGAGACTGGTGTTCATTGATGCAATAGTCACCTTATAATTGTCAAATACAGAGCTTGCACTGCTGATGGTAGAATTCAGGGTATTTAACAGATCCTGAGCGTTTTTCAGTGCATTTTTGATGTTCAGGATAATGTTGTCCATGTCAGGAATGACCTGGCTGGTAAATGTGTCATCTATGTCTGAGACAGAGTCGATGATCTGGTCGAGCTTATCTGATACGGCATTTTCTGCATTTGTGATCGCAGATATATCCAGACTATCGATGGTGTCGGCGGTGAGAGAGGAAATCTTCTTAACCTCTGTTTTCAGCTTGTCAAGCTTGTTGAGTGCATCTGAAACCTCATTCGTGTTGCTTATGTCAAGAGATTTGATATATTCGTCGACTGCATCGATCTTTTGCTGAAGTTTGTCTGCATCTGCCTTGATATTCTCAAGATCGGCAGATATGTTCTCTGCATCATCCTTCATATGGATAAGTTTTGCAGAGCTTTTCAGATTCTGTATGTCCTGCGCGATGCTGTCAATCTGATCCTGAAGAGAATTCCTGACAGTGTAGTAGGTTGAGCCCACTGAGTCTATATCGGACATGCTTGAATCAATGGCGGAACCCGCATCGGACAGAAGCTTGCTGCTCTTGTCAGTTGCGTCCTTGAGCTTTGTGCTGGTCTTGAGTTTGTTATTTGCCTTGATTATGGAATCTATGGTTTTCTGGTATCCGGCGAGATTGTCATCGACGGTCTTGAGTGCTGTGATGAAATCCGTTCCCTTGAGATCCTTCGACAGATCTGTGTCGGAGTCGTCAATGGCAGTGATAAGCTTCTGCGATATCGCCTTGACGTAGGTCTCGTTGATGCTTGTCTTGAGCGTTGAGACTGCAGTGTCGGTTATCTTAGGTGCCACGGCATTTTTCTTCTCATTTTCATAGTAGGTGAAGCTTGGATTTACGAAGTTGTCCGTCAGGGCATTGAACATGTTGTAGGAGAAATCCTCATCAATGACGACGGCGGCATAGTAGGTGCCTGATTTCACACCGCCGATGGCGGACTTTTCAGATTCCGGAAATACCCAGCCGATACTGGTCTGGCTTTTCAGCTTATCGACCACTGACTGGCCCATGTTCATCTCGTTGCCGTCCGCATCTGTGTAGCCCTTGTCCAGGTTGACGACGGCGATATTGATATTGCCGGTATTGGCATATGGATCCCAGTTTGCAAATATGTTGAACCATGCATACAGCGCAGGCAGTATGCACAGTCCAACGGCTGTCTCTTATACACATCTCCGAGCCCACGAGACGCTCATGAATCTC
>ENA-OZXD01000323-OZXD01000323.1-human-gut-metagenome-genome-assembly--contig:-NODE-323-length-14946-cov-15.186824_pt1 | contig 14946 bp, 12 predicted proteins | sample MGYA00244855_ERZ654094 | MGnify/ENA primary metagenome ERZ654094 (study PRJEB26926, sample SAMN06165277) | human gut metagenome | biome: ENVO:00009003; feature: ENVO:2100002; material: ENVO:00002003...
CGAGATTCATGAGCGTCTCGTGGGCTCGGAGATGTGTATAAGAGACAGAAATACAGCTATTGCACGTTTTGCAATATTGGTTTTCACATGGATGTGTTCTCTGCCTATGATGGCTCAAGAAGAGAACATGGGATTTCATCAAGCTCTTAAGACAAAGTTTATAGAGGGTAATGCGGGATTTATGTCTCTCGTTGCCATCGCCCTCATCGTGGGTATGGCTTTCTGTATCGAGCGCATCATCTATCTGAGTCTCTCTGAAATCAACGCCAAGAAGTTGATGCAGGATATCGACCAGAAGGTGGCGGCGGGAGATGTGGAAGGGGCTAAGGCGCTCTGCCGGAATACCCGCGGACCGGTGGCTTCTATCTGCTACCAGGGTTTGATGCATATCAGCGAGAGTCTTGATGACATCGAGCGCTCGGTAAGCGGATATGGTACCGTTCAGGCGGCTAACCTGGAGAAGGGCTGTTCCTGGATCAAACTCTTTATCGCTATGGCGCCATCGCTCGGATTCCTCGGAACCGTGATCGGTATGGTCATGTCGTTCGACCAGATTCAGCAGGCGGGCGATATCAGTCCTACTATCGTTGCTTCGGGTATGAAAGTGGCGCTCATCACTACCATCTTCGGTATCATCGTAGCCCTCATCCTTCAGGTTTTCTATACCTACATCCTTTCTAAGGTGGAGCATCTGACAAGCCAGATGGAGGAGTCGGCGGTTACTTTAATGGATATTATTGCCAAGAATAAATAAACGAAGAGAGAAATGGTTAAATTTCAATTTTCAAAGCAGAAGACGAAGTCGGCCGAAAAGATATCGCAGCAGGTGTTCTATATCATGATAGGACTGGCGGTGCTGGTTTTCGGTCTGTTCTTTTTGGTAGGCTACGATTTGCCTTTCGAAGAGAACCCCGACTTTAATGCGCCTCTCTTTACCGATGTGCTCATCCTGCTGATGTGGCTCTTCCTGATAGGAGGTACGGGTCTGGCAGTCTTTTCGATGATCAGAGATTATCGCAGCAGCAAGTCGGAGGCTGTAGTGAATGGCATTCCCGTGCGTCGCATCTTCCGCATCACATGGATCGGAACTTTGGCAGTTTTGCTGCTTACCTTCTTTTTGGGCGGTTCTGCTCCGATGCTCATCAATGGCGAGAATTATGCCGACTGGCTCTGGCTCAAGCTTTCAGATATGTTTGTCATCACATCGCTCCTGATGCTGGTGGCAGGAATCGGTGCCGTCTGTTTCGGTGCCACACGTTATATTCGGAAGAAAAACTAAAGTGAGTGCTTTGGGCTCTCTATTCTATAAATAAGGATTAAATATGCTGATTAGAAGGAAGCAACACGAAACCCCGGGACTGAATACCACATCTACAGCCGACATCTCGTTCATGCTGTTGATATTCTTCCTTGTCACCACATCAATGGATGTGGATAAGGGACTGTTGCGCCAACTCCCTTCACCTGAACCGCAGAAGAAGGAACAGCAGCAGTCGGTGGTAGACAAGGCTAACCTCATGGCGCTGCGCCTGACGGCTGGCGATACGCTTTTGGTCAACGGTAAGCCGATGCAGGTGAGCCAGCTCAAGGAAGAAACCATCCGCTTTGTACACCGCCTGGGCAAGAAACATCTCATCTCTATTGAGAGTGACCGCGATGCCGACTATAATCTCTATTTCCAGATGCAGAATCAGCTGATGGAAGCATATAGCCAGCTACGCAACGAAACAGCCCAGAAGAAATATCACAGGGATTATGCCCTCTTGAACAATGACCAGAAAGAACAGGTGCGCAACATCTGTCCGCAGCGCATCACAGAGTCGTATGCCAACGCAATGACTCAAACCGACCAGCGTGTTGATGCCAATGCTGAAGAAAAGCAAGGGGAAGAAAATTCGGCAGAAACAGCTACTGAACAGCAGAAAGGAGGTAAACAATGATGAATTTTCATAAGAAATCGCATGAAGTGCCAGGGTTGAATACATCTTCTCTGCCAGACCTCATTTTCTCCGTACTGTTCTTCTTTATGATTGTTACCCACATGCGCCAGGTTACCTTGAAGGTAGACTGCCGTTTGCCACAAGGCAAGGAACTCACCCGCCTGACCAAGAAATCGGCGGTGAGCCATATCTATATAGGTAAGCCAACCAAAGAGATGCAGGCAAAGTATGGTACCGGTACCCAGATTCAGTTGAATGACAAGTTTGCTTCGGCTCCCGAAGTGATGGATTACATTTCGGCAGAAAAGAAGCGTATGTCGCCGGAAGACCAGAAGCTGATGACCGTATCAATCAAAGCAGACCAAGAGACAAAGATGGGTGTGATAACCGACGTAAAGCAGGCTTTGCGCCAGGCAAAAACACTAAAAATCAGTTATTCTGCCACAGAAAAAGGAAAATAATATTAATTTATCATGTTTTTCTCTTAAAAAATTGCTTTTATTAATTTTTTGTATTATCTTTGCAAGCAAATTATTAGTATTATGTCAAAACAAATTTTAGATTCATTAGATAGGCAGATTCTGAAGTTGATTTCTCAGGATGCCCGTATTCCATTTTTGGAAGTGGCACGCGCTTGCAACGTGAGCGGTGCTGCCATTCATCAGCGTGTTGCTAAACTTACAAATCTTGGTATCATCAAGGGTTCACAATTCATCATTGACCCAGAAAAGATAGGTTACGAAACTTGTGCTTATATGGGACTCTATCTTAAGGAGCCTGAGAAGTTTGACCAGGTTGTAGAGGAGTTGAAGAAGATTCCTGAGGTTGTGGAGTGCCACTATACTACAGGCGGCTTTGATATGTTTATCAAGATTTACGCGCTGAACAACCACCATCTCCTGGAAATCATCCATGATAAGTTGCAGCCACTGGGATTGTCTCGCAGCGAGACCATCATCTCTTTCAATGCATCTATCAACCGCCAGCTTTCTATGCAGGATCTCAAGAGTTTCAACGATGATGAAGAGGAAACTGATGAGGAGGCTGCAGCAGAGAAATAAGATATAAAAAGAAAAAAAGCAGTAGCTCCCTGCGGGATTACTGCCTTCTATAAAGGGTGAGGAATGTGAACGGTAAGCCGTTTTCATTCCTCATTTCTTTTTCTGTCACTTCCCATTCTGCCGGATTGATTTCCGGAAAGAAGGTATCGGCATGTTCAGGTTCCTTTTCTACGATTGTGAGATAAAGCTTGTCTGCAAAAGGCAAAGCCTGTTCATATATGCTGGCTCCTCCGATGATGAAACATTCATCTGAAGCTTCTTTGCTTCCAACCTCTTCTTTGTTTCCAACCTCTTCTTTCCTTGCTGCCAGCGCTTCTTCCAGAGAGGTGTATACTTCGCACCCTGTTATCTGTTCTCTTGTCTTCGAGATAACAATATTTCGACGGTTGGGTAAGGCTCCGTTAGGCAGCGACTCAAATGTCTTCCTGCCCATGATGATCGTATGTCCGGTTGTGAGCATACGAAATCGGGTCATGTCCGATGGGATGGCGTAGAGCAACCGGTTCTTGTACCCGATAGCTCTATGCACTTTGGATATACAGGCGATGATGCTGAGCATTTTTTATTTAGAATGTTAAGTGTTGAATTATTCATTCTTGCTGTAAACTGTTAACTATAAACAGCTCTCCCGTCCCGTGGCTGCTCTTGATCTTCCACTCCTGCGGATAGAGGTTGTTGGCACGGTTGCCAATGTTCTTTTCCCAGCCTATCGGAACCTGTCTGTAGGTTACCAGTACATAACCCTTATGCGTATCGGCAGGCAGATTCACAGCCTCCTTGCGAAGGTAGCGGATGGCATCATCGTAGGATAACTCCACCTGTGGGAAGTGATCTTTGTTGAGCATCGTAGAGAGAGCGAGAGCCTGGTCGGGAATGAGACCCTTTCCCTTGTCTGTTCCCAGTTTCACACCTGCATGCAGCACCTTCAGGTTCTTTTCAGCCTGGTTGTAGATGTCTTTCCATCTGCCCGGAATGGCGTAAACCGTCTCGTTGCTCTCTGCAGGCATCCATTCCGTATCAGCCTTCAGCCAGCCGTCCGGAATCTCCGGTCCCTTTCCTTTAGCCACCTTCTTGTCTTTCTTCTTCTTATCCTTCCTGTTCTCCTTGGCTGGTGAGCCGGCTTCCCATTCGGCCTCTTTCTTCAGTATCGCCATAAACAGACCTTCGCCTCGCGAAACGCCAGGAATAAATCGGTAAACAGGGAAGTCGGTGCCCGTGAGGTTGCGGGTGATGTTCCATGCATCTTCTACACCCTCCAGTGCCATCACTTCAGCGCCAAGTTCTTCGCATATCCAGTCCACGTTCTCCTCATCTTCGTGCGCATTGAAGGTGCAGGTAGAGTAAATCAGGATACCGCCTGGCTTCAGACAGTTCCAGATATCCGATACGATTTCGCGCTGCAGCTGCCAGCAGTTGTTCACATTCTGGGTACTCCATTCGCCGATAGCCCCTTCATCTTTGCGGAACATTCCTTCGCCGGAGCAGGGAACATCGGTAAGAATCACATCAAACTGCAACTTAGATTTCTTGTAATCGCGGGGATAGTTGTTGGTAACAATCATATCCGGATGACCGAACTTCTGTACGTTTTCGGCAAGAATCTGTGAGCGGGTGCGCATCGGTTCGTTGCTGAAGAGCAAACTCCCTTCCGGCAAGGCAGCCCTTACGGCTGTTGACTTTCCGCCAGGGGCAGCACAGAGATCCAGCATCATCACCGGTTCTTTTACGTACTGTCGGATAGCCATATCTACAAACATAGATGAGGCTTCCTGTACATAATATAAGCCGGCATGCAGCAGCGGATCGAAGGTGAATCCGGGACGCGTAGAGAGATAACGTCCGGTTTCCGGACACCAGGGAACCGGTTCGCCATCAGCATCCTTGCATTTAAAAGGATTGATGCGGATACTGGTTGGTGCCTCCTCTTCAAGGATAGCATGCTCCAGACGCTGATACAGCTTTTCGCCCATCAGTGCCTGCGTATATGTTCTGAAATCTTCAGGTAATGTCTTCATTCTGTTTCTTTTTCTTTAATTTGTTTGCAAAAATAAGAAATTTTTCGTTTCTTTGCAACTAAATCGCGAAGAGATGCGTCTAAGAAGCAGAAATTTTTCAAATAACAAGGTAAAACAGTAAAAAATAATGATATGAAGAAAGCAATATTGGCATTAGCGCTCGTTATGAGCATCGGAGCCACCCAAGTGTCTTTGGCGTCTTCTGCTCCAAAACATCGTTATCATCCAACTACCCAACAGGTAGATTCAAAGGCTGCTCCTGCATCTGCCGCACAGCCATCTGCTTCGAAGGATAAAGACGACGAGGCGTTGGAGGCTTATTCTGATACAACCAGTACAGATTCGGCCAACTATGATGATTATGATGAGAATGATAATAAGTCTGTTCATTCTAGATACAGTTTAGACAACTATGATGATCCGTTCGATTTCATCGGTTCGGTATTTGGTGGCGGAGCGCTGGCTGTTATGATCATCTTCTGTATCATCTTCGGTCTGCTGTTTGTCTTTGCTCCGCTGATCATCGTATTTCTGGTTATCAGATATCTGATTCGTCGCCACAACGACCGGATGAAACTGGCGGAGATGGCGATGGAGAAGGGCATCAATGTTCCGGAAAGCGACCGGCCGATAGACAAGCAGAGCGATGAGTATCTGGTAAAGCGTGGATTGAGAAATGCCTTCCTGGGAGCCGGTTTGTGCGCCATGTTTGCCTGGTGGGATGCTGATTTCCTGGCTGGCATCGGAGCCCTGGTCTTCTTCTATGGATTGGGACAGACCCTCATAGGTTCGCTTCCAGCCATCAAGGATTGGTGGAGAAACCGCCATGGCGATCAGGGCACAGGTTATAATGGAACTCCGGTATAAAAATCAAACAACAATTATTAGTTAATATATAGTGGAAAAGTTATCCGATATTTCTCTCGTCACGAAGGTGGTGATGCTTCATGACCGCAAGTCGTTCGACTTGCTGGTCAGGAAGTATCAGTCACCCATTCGAGGGTTCTTCCTACGGCAGACGCTGGGGGATGCGCAGCTGAGTGACGACTTGGCGCAGGATACCTTTGTGAAGGCTTATACCCATCTGTCGGGTTTCAGAGGTACAGCCAGCTTTTCCACTTGGCTTTATCGTATCGCCTATAATGTGTGGTATGATTATACCCGCAGTTATAAGGAAACGCAGGATATCGATACGCCGGCGGTTGCCCGACAGAATGCGCAGGGAGTGAATACCGGACTGAAGATGGATTTACTCAATGCCCTGCGGATATTGAGCGAGAACGAACGTACATGCATCACGCTGCAGCTGATGGATGGTCTCTCTATAGATAAGATTGCAGAGGTGACTGGAATGGCGCAAGGCACCATTAAGTCGCATCTCTCTCGTGGAAAACAGAAACTTGCAAGTTACTTAAAAAAGAATGGTTATGACCGATAAGATAAATGATAAGAAGTTGGAGAGCATGAAAGGGGAACCGTTGGACCCTCAGGATGAAGAACTCTTACAGATGTTCTTTTCCGATTGCCAGATGTCAGAGATTCCTGATGACGGATTCTCCGACAGGGTGATGCAGGCCTTGCCGGCTTTACCCGAAACTGGTACAGCGATGTCGCTGGTTAAGCGCCAGCGTCTGGAACATTTATGGACGGCAGCCTGTGTGGCAGCAGGCATCATCATAGCAGTAGTCTGTCAGGGATGGGAGCAGATTCAGGGATGGCTTTTCTCTATGAAGATAGATTTCCTCCTTTCCGGTGCGCGTGTTCTTACGCATGTGGCAGATTCCATCGCCCACTCTCAGAATCTCCTGATGGTGCTGGCTGGCTTCGTTGTCCTCATCATGGTTTGGGGATATAATGTACTGGCTGATGCACGTCAGTAGGCTTCTTCCCTGATATCAATTGTATGAATGATCAACTCTTTCTATTAGCAGAATAGTTTTTAGTGCTAATAGAAAGAGTTTTTTATTACTATAAATATCATCTTTATGCTCTTGAAATCTCCGTTCATCGACGCTGAACAGACATTCAACGTCGCTGAACGGATATTCAACGTCGCTGAACGGACATTCAGCGTCGATGAACGAAGATTTAATATTGCTGAATATAGAAAAACAAATAGGTGCTGCTACTTTTTCAGTAGAGCACCTATGCTTATGATATCGGTTTCTAAAACAATTTATAGGTAGTGCGGAGCACTTTGAACTCGGTTCGGCGGTTCAGCTGGTTGCAGATTTCCTGATGCTCCTTGCTCTGCTTCAGGATAAATTCTTCGTTGAGCACATCGCCTTCCTTGAGCCAAGGATACTTCTCGGTAAGTTTCTTGCGCACATTCTTCGGCTTCTCCTTGCCGTAGCCCACAGGGGTGAGGCGCTCTTTCTCTATGCCGTGTTTTATCAGATAGTCTACTACCGATTGGGCGCGGCGCAGAGACAGATGCTTGTTATATTCGCTGTTTCCCTTGTAGTCGCAATGGGCGCTGAGTTCGATGGTAACGTGCGGGTTCTCTTTCAGCAGCGTTACCAGCTGGTCGAGGGCTGTTGTACTGGCTTCGGTAAGGGTTGCCTTGTCGAAATCGTAGAAGATGTTGTCGATGAGTACAGGGGCTGTGATGGAAGCCAGCGGGAACTGGAGCACGTATTCCTTACTCTCTTTAGCTGAATCAACCCGAAGTTCTTCCTTGTGGTTGAGGTAGCCTTTGCAGGATGCCATCACCAGGTAGTCGACATACGGATTGATAGGGAGGACAAACGAACCGTCGCCCTTGACGGATAGTTTCCTGTTCGTTCCGTCGTTGCCTACGATTCTCACCTCGGCGGCAGGCAGTTCATAACCGTCTTTCTCGTAAACCCACCCCTTCATCGTGGTAACAATCTCCGGATTCTCGAAGGAGTAGATATGATCGTAGCCTCTTCCGTCTTTTCTGTTAGAGCAGAAGAAACCCTGATTGTGGAGACCCTCGAAAGTCATTCCGAAGTCATCGGCTTCTGTATTCAGCGGATAGCCGGGGTGGGTGAGTTCATATTTCCGGGTGATGGAATTTACTTTGGCGATATAGATGTCGAGTCCGCCCATTCCCACATGACCGTTGCTGCTGAAGTAAAAGTCGCCGTTAGGACGGAAGGTAGGGAACATCTCATCGCCTGGTGTGTTGATAGGTTCGCCCAGGTTCTCTACGCCGCCCAGTCCGGCAGGAGTGATGCGCACTCGCCAGATGTCGAGACCGCCCTTTCCGCCCGGCATGTCTGATACGAAATAGAGCCATTCGCCATCAGGGGAGATGGCTGGATGGGCAAAACAGCTGAGTGTATCTTTGCTGATTTCCAGATTCGTAGGCTTGCTCCAGGCTGCATCTGAGCGGTTGGAGGTTACTATCTGGGCTAAGCGGGGCGAAGTGGGATCGGTGGCACACTGGGTGAGGTACATCTGCTTGCCGTCTGGGGTAAAGCAGCATGCGCCCTCTTCGTAGTCGGTGTTGAGACCGGTTCCGATGGCTTCCGGCTTGCTCCATTTGCCTTTGTCGTTCTTTTCAGAGAAGAAAATGTCAGCAGATTTCGTTCCTGTCACTCCGTTCAGGTCGCTGCCCTGGGCTTCGTTGCGGGTTGAGGTGAAATAGAGCTGACTGTTGTCATCGCTGAGAAACATCGGCGAATAGTCGTCTCTTCGGGAGTTGAAAACATCCATCCGCTTTACCTTGTACCGGCTTCCTTCCTTCTTCCAAATTGGGGCTTTCTGTGCCGATTCGAGCCCGTTCTTTACTAGCACGTTGTTGGGCATGGAATCGAGCAGGAATTCGAATTCCTTGGCAGCCTGTCTGTAACTTCCGTTCTTCAGGAGAAGCCGGGCGTAAGCCAGGCGGTCGTTGAGGTCTGCCTGCTTGTATCGGATGGCATTGCTGTAGGCTGCCAGTGCCTTCGGCGTACTGTTGATTTTATCATAGCAGCGTGCCATCTTCAGAGCCACCTTGCCCCGGGCAGCCCGCTCTTTGGTAGGTGTCTTGGTGTACACCTTTTTATATTGGGTTGCCGCATCGTAGTATTCGCCTAAAGAAAGATGCTTGTCTGCTTTCTTCAGGTTCTGTTCAATGCCGCAACTTATCAGAAAGAGGCAGCTGATTGCTGTTATGATTTGATAAAATCTTATTTGTTTCATATTGATTTACATCTGCGAGAATGGCTGACGATATTGGCAGCCTGCCTTCCAGTTGCTGCAGCCATAGGCGGTCTTGCCCTTGATGATGACGCCCTTGCCGCAGAGCGGACATGGTTTGCCAACCATTGGGTCGGCAGCTGGAGCCGGCTGAGCAGGAGCATTCTGAGAATCTGCATTCTGTGCTGCTGCCTTATCGGCTTTCTTGGCTGGAGCCTTTCGGGCAGCCGGTTTCTTCTTGAGGTCTTCCTCTGTCATGATGGTCACTCTCCGGTTGCTGTTGTCTGACAATACATCGATGACAATCTTGTTGATCTGTTCTTTCAGTCCGTTGATGAAGTCGGCAGGATCGTAGGTCTTGTGCTCGATGTCGCGGAGCTTCTTCTCCCAGATACCGGTCAGTTCGCAACTCTTCAGCAGTTCCTCATGGATGGTGTCAATGAGTTCGATGCCTGTCGGGGTTGCCATCAGATTCTTGCGCTGGCGACGGATGTAGTGGCGCTTGAAGAGGGTCTCGATGATGCCGGCACGGGAGGAAGGTCTGCCGATTCCGTTCTCCTTCAATGCTGCACGAAGTTCTTCGTCTTCTACGAATTTACCGGCTGTCTCCATCGCACGCAGCAGGGTTGCCTCGGTATAATACTTAGGTGGCGTGGTCCATTTCTCCGTCAGGGTAGGCTGATGTTCTCCCGATTCGCCTTTTGTGAAGGATGGGAGGGTTCTTTCTTCTACCACTTCCTTCTTGGCGCCGTTCCCTGAGTCTGCGTTTCCGTTGGCGTTATCTGCATCGTCGTCATCGGCATTCTTCGTATCCTTGGCATAGACTACTCGCCAGCCCGGTTCGAGAATCTCCTTACCGCTTACCTTGAACTCTATCTTCTCCGGTTTTGGTCCGTCTTCGTTGATGACTTCGCCCAATACGGTGGTGGTAGAGAATTTACAGTCCGGATAGAACACGCTGATGAATCGCTTGGCGATGAGATCATAGACATTCGCCTCCATATCGGTGAGTCCGGTTGGCGGAACTCCGGTTGGGATGATGGCGTGGTGATCGGTTACCTTGCTGTTATCGAATACCTTCTTGCTCTTCGGCAACTTCTTGCCGGTGGCTGCGAGTTGCTGGATGAGTGGGAGATATTTCTGCTGACTGGCTATCTTTGCCTGGCTCACACCGTTCAGAATCTGCGGACATTTCGGATAGATATCGTCGGTCAGGAACTGGGTATCTACACGAGGATAAGTGGTGTACTTCTTCTCGTAGAGACTCTGGATGAGCTTCAGCGTAATATCGGCAGAGTAGGCAAACTTCTTGTTGCAATCTACCTGCAGTGAGGTGAGGTCGTAGAGATGAGGTGGCGCCTCGTTTCCCTTTTTCTTGCTTACATCCGTAACGGTGAAGGGTTTGCCGGCGATGGTGCTGAAAGCCTTCTCGCCTTCCTCCTTGCTGGTAAACTTGCCGCTGGTTGCCGTAAACTGGGTGTCGCGATAGATGGTGGCGAGTACCCAGTAAGGTTCGGAAACGAAGTTGTCGATTTCCTTCTGGCGGTTTACGATGAGGGCAAGGGTAGGGGTCTGCACCCGACCGATGCTGAGCACCTGTCGATTCTGTCCATATTTCAATGTGTAAAGTCGGGTAGCATTCATGCCGAGAATCCAGTCGCCGATGGCACGGGAAAGTCCGGCAAGATAGAGTGACTGATATTCCCCCTGGTCTTTCAGTTCCTGGAAGCCCTGCTTGATGGCTTCATCGGTCATGGAAGAAATCCACAATCTCTTGACGGGGCATTTCGCCTGCGCTTTCTGCATCACCCATCTCTGGATAAGCTCTCCTTCCTGTCCGGCGTCACCGCAGTTGATGATGCTGTCGGCAGCCTGCATCAGTTTCTCGATGGTAGCAAACTGCTTCTTGATGCCTTCATCGTTGATGAGCTTGATACCGAATCGCTGTGGAATCATCGGCAACGCCGAAAGGCTCCAATGTTTCCACATCGGAGTATAATCATCCGGTTCCTTCAGCTCACAAAGGTGGCCGAAGGTCCATGTTACTTGGTAACCATTACCTTCCATATAACCGTCGCGTGCCGTGGTAGCCCCGATGATTCGGGCGATATCCTTAGCCACACTCGGTTTCTCTGCTATACAAACTATCATGTTTTATTCTTATTTCTGTTTGCAAAGGTACAATAAAATAATGAGAAAGCCATCATTTCAGCTCCTTTTTCTCATTGCCGGGAATAAAAAAAGCCCTGTAAGGCTTGGGCACAATCTAGAACTTGTGCCTTGCCTTACAGGGCGTATCTTATAAATATCTGCGTAATCTTCGCAATCTGCGTGAGATAAAAATTATTCCCGCGTGCGATTACTCGTACTCCTGCCAGCTCTTAATCTGCAACTGGTCCTGGCTCATTGTGCAGAATGCCTCGATGAAGGCGGAAGCCAGACGGGCATTGGTGAACAGAGGAATGTTGTGGTCGATGGCGCCACGACGGATTCTGTAACCATTGGTCAACTCACGCTTGGTGTGATTCTTAGGGATGTTGACGATGAGGTCGAACTTGTGGTCGGCAATCATCTGCATCACGTTAGGAAGATCCTTTTGGTCCTCATCAGGCCATCCTACGGCTGTAGCCTTCACGTTGTTGTCGTTCAGGAACTTCGCTGTACCGGCTGTAGCATAGATGGTGTAACCGTTCTTCACCAGCGCCTGTGCAGCATCGAGCAGAGAAGCCTTCTCCTTGGCACCACCGCTTGAAAGCATGATGCCCTTGTCCTTAGAAGGAATCTTGTAGCCGGTAGCAATCAATGAGTTGAGCAATGCCTCTTCGAAAGTATCACCCATACAGCCTACCTCACCGGTAGAACTCATATCCACACCCAAAACTGGGTCGGCGTTCTGCAAGCGGGCGAATGAGAACTGGGATGCCTTCACACCCATACGGTCGATATCGAAAGCAGACTTATCCGGTTTCTGATATGGAGCATCGAGCATGATGCGGGTAGCCGTTTCGATGAAGTTGCGCTTCAATACCTTGCTTACGAATGGGAACGAACGGGATGCACGGAGGTTACACTCGATTACCTTTACATCACGACCCTTAGCCAGGTACTGGATATTGAAAGGACCAGAGATGTTGAGCTCCTTGGCGATGGCACGTGAAATCTTCTTGATCTGACGGGCTGTAGCGAAGGAAATCTGCTGGGCAGGGAAGGTCATGGTGGCATCACCAGAGTGAACGCCTGCATACTCTACGTGCTCTGAAATACCATACTCTACAATCTCACCGTTCTGGGCAACACCATCGAACTCAATCTCGTTGGTCTCTGTCATAAACTGAGAGATAACTACTGGGTATTCCTTAGAAACCTCAGAAGCTGCCTCCAGGAAGCGACGCAACTCATCATCATCGTGGCAAACGTTCATGGCTGCACCGGAAAGAACGTAGGAAGGACGAACGAGAACAGGATAGCCTACCTCGTCGATGAACTTCTGGACATCCTCCATTGATGTGAGGGCGCTCCACTTAGGCTGGTCGATACCCAACTTATCGAGCATGGCAGAGAACTTACCGCGGTTCTCGGCACGGTCGATGTTGACTGGAGATGTACCCAGAATTGGCACAGACTGGCGATGAAGCTTCATAGCCAGGTTGTTTGGAATCTGACCACCCACAGAAACAATCACACCACGTGGTGACTCCAGGTCGATGACATCGAGTACACGCTCGAATGAAAGCTCATCGAAGTAGAGACGGTCGCACATATCGTAGTCGGTAGATACGGTCTCCGGGTTGTAGTTGATCATGATTGACTTGTAACCCAACTTGCGGGCTGTATTGATGGCGTTTACTGAACACCAGTCGAACTCTACGGAAGAACCGATGCGGTAAGCACCCGAACCGAGAACGATGACAGACTTCTCGTTCTTGTAGTAGTTGATGTCGTACCCCTCTACAGCGTATGTCATGTAGAGATAGTTGGTGAGGTCAGGATGCTCGCTTGCCACAGTAGGGATGCGCTTTACGGCAGGAAGAATGTTCAGCTTCTTGCGCAGGGCACGAACAGCCAGCACCTCCTTCTCCATGTTGGTATCTTTGGTCTTCAATACGAAGCGGCCAATCTGGAAGTCAGAGAAGCCCAATACCTTAGCCTCGCGCAATACCTCGGCAGGAATCTCCTCCAGAGTATTATATTCAGAAAGCTTGTGCTTGTAATCTACGATATTCTTCATGCGCTCGATGAACCAAGGATCAATCTTGGTCAACTCCTCGATGCGCTCGATTGTGTAACCTTCCTCCAAAGCCTGGGCGATGGCGAAGATACGGAGGTCGGTAGGGTTAGAAAGTTCCTCATCCAAGTTATTAAACTTGGTGTGGTCGTTGCCTACGAAACCGTGCATTCCCTGACCAATCATACGGAGACCCTTCTGGAGCATCTCCTCGAATGAACGGCCGATAGACATGATTTCGCCTACAGACTTCATGGAAGAACCAATCTTGCGGCTTACACCGGCAAATTTGGTAAGGTCCCAACGAGGAATCTTACAGATCATATAGTCGAGTGATGGAGCCACATAAGCTGAGTTAGGAGTACCCATCTCACCAATCTGGTCGAGCGTATAACCGAGGGCAATCTTGGCAGCAACGAAGGCGAGCGGATAACCGGTAGCCTTAGATGCGAGGGCAGAAGAACGGCTCAAGCGAGCATTGATCTCGATGATACGGTAGTCGTTGGTCTCAGCGTTGAAAGCATACTGGATGTTGCACTCACCCACGATGTTGAGGTGACGGACGCACTTCACGGCGATGTCCTGCAACATCTTCACCTGCTCGTCGGTAAGAGAACAGGTTGGAGCCACAACGATAGATTCACCTGTGTGAATACCCAGTGGGTCGAAGTTTTCCATAGAGGCAACGGTGAAGCAACGGTCGTTAGCATCACGGATGCACTCGAACTCAATCTCCTTCCATCCCTTCAGGCTCTCCTCAACAAGCACCTGAGGTGCGAAAGTGAAGGCAGATTCAGCAATCTCCTTAAACTCCTCTTCGGTCTTGCAGACACCAGAACCGAGACCACCCAGCGCGTAGGCAGAACGGATCATGATAGGGTAGCCGATGTTGCGTGCCGCAGCCACAGCCTCCTCCATGTTCTCGCAAGCGTGGCTTACAGGAACCTTGAGGTCAACCTTGTTAAGCTCCTTTACGAAGAGGTCGCGGTCTTCCGTGTTCATGATAGCCTCTACCGAAGTACCCAACACATCCACACCGTACTCCTTGAGCACACCGTTGAGGTAAAGTTCTGTACCAACGTTCAAACCCGTCTGGCCACCCCAAGCCAGCATGATGCCGTCTGGGCGCTCCTTCTTGATAATTTCAGTTACAAAAAAAGGTGTCACCGGCAAGAAATAAACCTTGTCAGCAATACCTTCACTTGTCTGAATTGTAGCAACGTTTGGATTAATGAGGACGGAACTAATACCCTCCTCGCGCAAAGCCTTGAGAGCCTGCGAACCGGAATAGTCAAACTCACCTGCCTGGCCGATCTTCAAAGCACCGGAACCCAGAACGAGGACTTTCTTAAGCTGTTTCTTCATCATTAAATATAACTATAAGTTTGTTCTTTATATGTCTTGTTATTTATGTTTTTAGCAACTAAACTGTATTTGGCTTAGTTCACAAATGGTAGACACTCTATTTCTAGATGCAAAGTTACGCTATTTATTTGATTATTCCAAATTTTCTACAATTCTTTACAGTTAAATAACATCAATTCTCATAATTTCTTCCC
>ENA-OZXD01000324-OZXD01000324.1-human-gut-metagenome-genome-assembly--contig:-NODE-324-length-14925-cov-6.059247_pt1 | contig 14925 bp, 17 predicted proteins | sample MGYA00244855_ERZ654094 | MGnify/ENA primary metagenome ERZ654094 (study PRJEB26926, sample SAMN06165277) | human gut metagenome | biome: ENVO:00009003; feature: ENVO:2100002; material: ENVO:00002003...
ATCAATCAGGAGCAGACCTGTGAGGAGCATCTGGAAATTCTGGATGCGGCTCTGGCTGGCGACTGGGACCGCGCGGCAGACTCCCTGCAGCACCATCTGGAGCTGGCCCGCGACAAGGCAGAGGGCGTCATCAAGGTCATCCGTCTGTGGTAAACATTTGAATGCAAAAAGATCCCGCGTCATCCGGCGCGGGATTTTTTTGTGTTACAGTGCGTCCAGTTCCTCCTGCAGGCGGGCCAGCGATGCACGGATGGGCAGCTTCTGGGGGCACACGGTCTCACATTTGCCGCAGCGGATGCAGTGGGAGGCCTTTTCGTTGTCCGGAAATTGCAGGGTCCACTGGGCCTTGATGGCTTCCGGCTGCTGGAACATCCCCAGCTTGTTCCAGATGCTGAAATTGTCCGGGATGTCCACCCCCATGGGGCAGGGCATACAGTAGCGGCAGCCGGTGCAGCCGATTTTGATGTGGCTGCGCAGGACGTCGGCAGTCTGCCGGATGGCGGCGTTCTCGGCGTCGGTCATGGGGCGGAAATCTCCGAAGGTGGCGAGGTTGTCGTCCAGCTGGTCTTCTGCGCTCATGCCGGAGAGAACGACCTTCACATTTTTGTGGCTGGCCGCCCAGCGCAGCGCCCACGAGGCCGCGCTGGCGTCGGCGTCCAGTGCATTCAGCGGCGCGGCAGCGTCCGGCGGCAGCTGTGCCAGCGTACCGCCCTTGATGGGCTCCATGATGATCAACGGCACGCCGCATTCCTCGGTGAGCTGGTAGCCCCGGTCACCACTGATCTCTTCGGCGCGGTCGTCCCGGTCCAGATAGTTGTACTGCAGCTGGCAGAAATCCCAGGGCTGATCCCGCAGGATGGCCTCAAAACCGGCGGCGTTGTCGTGGCAGGAAAAGCCGAAATTTCGGATGCGTCCGGCGGCCTTTTGCTCCCACAGCCAGTCCACGATGCCCAGTTCCTTGGCCTGCTCGTACCGGGCTTTGTGCAGCGAGTGCAGCAGGTAAAAGTCGATGTACTCCACCCCCAGCCGCTGGAGCTGCTCTTCAAAGATGCGCTGGGCATCGGCAAGGCTCTTGCAGATCCACAGCGGCATCTTGGTGGCCAGGTAGAAGCTGCTGCGCTCCCATTTGGCAATGACCCGGCCCACAAAGGGTTCGCTCTGGCCGTTGTGGTAGGGGTAGGCCGTGTCAAAGTAGTTCACGCCGGCGGCCTTTGCGGTGTTGAGCAGGGCTTCGGCCCGGGGCTCGTCGATGCTGCCGTCTGCCCGGGTGGGAAAGCGCATGCATCCGTAGCCCAGCAGGGAAGTGCGGAGCGGTTTGTCGTTCCAGTTGCGGTATTCCATAACTCTCTTGTGCGGCAGAGGTGTTGCAGCCCTGCCGTTCCTCCTGTTGCAACCAGTATAGCACAGTTCCAGGGCATAAAAAAGAGGTCTGCACCTCGCGGTACAGACCTCTTGATGTTCAAGAAAGAACGGTAAGAGAAGGGGTTAAATTACTTAACCTCAACCTTAGCGCCAGCCTCTTCCAGCTTCTTCTTGATGTCGTCAGCCTCAGCCTGGGAGACCTTCTCCTTGACAGCCTTGGGAGCGCCATCAACGATAGCCTTAGCCTCCTTCAGGCCCAGACCGGTGATCTCCTTAACGACCTTGATGACCTGCATCTTGGTAGCGCCAGCCTCAGCCAGGATGACGTCGAACTCGGTCTTCTCTTCCTCAGCGGAAGCAGCAGCGCCAGCAGCAGCGGGAGCAGCAGCAGCAACAGCAGAAACACCGAACTCCTCGCAGTAGGTGTCGATCAGTTCCTTCAGCTCCAGAACGGTCAGGCCCTTGACGGACTCGATGATGGCAGTAATCTTCTCAGAAGCCATGGTAATAACCCTCCAATATCAATGGTTTTAGTTTGTTTCAATTTTTTGTTAAGCGGCGGTCACGCGGCTATTAGGCAGCGGGCTCCTCCTGCTTGTCGGCATAAGCCTGCATTGCAACGGCCAGACCAGACAGGGTGCTGGTGAGGGCGCCTGCAAACATGGACAGCATACCTTCGCGGTTGGGCAGCTTTGCGATAGCGTTGGTCTCGGCGGCGTTCATAGCCTTGCCTTCCATGAAGCCAGCCTTCACGACGAACTTCTTGGACTTATCGCCATCCTGATACTTGCACAGGATGCGGGCAGCAGCCATGGGGTCATCCTCGTGAGCAAAAGCAACAGCGGTGTCGCCCTTGAAGTTCTCAGCCAGACCCTCCAGAGCGGTACCCTTAACTGCCAGACGCAGCATGGTGTTCTTCACGACCATGTAATCAACGCCTGCCTCACGCAGCTCCTTACGGAGCTTGGTGTCGTTCTCGACGTTAATGCCGCCGTAAGCGACGACGCAGCCGGAAACCGCACTCTCAAACTTTGCCTTCAGATCAGCGACGTAAGCCTGCTTTTCAGAAAGAATCTTTGCACTGGGCATTCGGTTTCACCTCGTTTCAAAAACTTGTATCGAAAAACCGGAATCTGCACGAAAAAAGCCTCTTTCCCGCACTTGGCCGAGAAAGAGGCATAAAGCAACTTTACGCACGTTTCTCGGCAGGCGGTCAAACTTTACACTGGACTCCAGCGCCTGCTGTCTTAAAAACAGCATGATTATAATACCGCAAACGTGCGGCGTTGTCAAGTACTTTTTTCAATTTCCGACAAAATTTTTCTGCCATTCCGCAGAACGGCAGAAAAACATCAGAAATCTAAATTAGACACCGTACTTCAGGGTGTTCAGACGGATGCCAGGGCCCATGGTGGTGGCGATGGTAGCGCTCTTGAAGTAGGTACCCTTTGCTGCAGCGGGCTTTGCCTTGGCAATAGCCTCCATCACAGTGTCCAGGTTGGTGTACAGCTTCTCTGCACCGAAAGAAGCCTTGCCCACGGGCACATGGATGATGTTCTGCTTGTCCAGACGGTACTCGATCTTACCAGCCTTAGCCTCGCTGACAGCCTTGCCCAGATCGGGAGCCACAGTGCCGGCCTTGGGGTTGGGCATCAGGCCGCGGGGGCCCAGAACCTTACCCAGACGGCCAACGCGGCCCATCATATCGGGGGTAGTCACGACGACGTCAAAATCCATGAAGCCGCCGGCGATCTTTGCGATCAGCTCGTCATCGCCAACGATATCAGCGCCAGCAGCCTCGGCAGCAGCAGCTGCGGGGCCCTTAGCAATAGCGCAGACGCGGACGGTCTTGCCGGTGCCGTTGGGCAGAACGACAGCGCCGCGAACCTGCTGGTCAGCGTGACGGCCATCAACGCCCAGACGGACGTGCAGCTCGACAGTCTCGTCGAACTTGGCGGAAGCGGTCTTGCAAGCCAGCTCCAGAGCCTCGTTCACATCGTATGCCTTAGTAGAATCGACCAGCTTTGCAGCGTCGACATAGTGCTTGCCATGTTTCATTGTATATCCTCCTGTGTGGTCATGCGGGCAGTGTTATGCCCTCCCACTGTTTATGTCTCAGCCCTCGACGGTGACGCCCATGGAACGGCAGGTGCCGCGAACCATGCTGCAGGCAGCTTCCAGAGAAGCAGCGTTCAGGTCGGGCATCTTGGTCTTGGCGATCTCCTCCACCTGAGCGGCGGTCAGAGAAGCAACCTTTTCCTTGTTGGGCTTGCCGGAAGCGGTGTTGATGCCAGCGGCCTTCTTGATCAGAACGGCTGCCGGAGGAGTCTTGGTGATGAAGCTGAAGGAGCGGTCAGCGTACACGGTGATGACGACGGGGATCACATAACCCATCTGGTTCTTGGTACGCTCGTTGAACTCCTTGGTGAACGCCATGATGTTGACGCCCTTCTGACCCAGAGCAGGGCCAACAGGGGGAGCCGGAGTCGCCTTGCCGGCCTCGATCTGCAGCTTAATGTAGCCAGTAACTTTCTGTGCCATGATAAATGCACCTCCAAAAATCTGTGGTGAGTTGCGGCGCAGTGTCTCTGCGCCTCCCACGAGCGCGTGCACGCTGCACACGCTCTATAAGAACCGCACTGCGGTCTTACCTTGGTAAACGGAACTTGCCGGTTGGTTACGGCAGCTCGACCTGACCGATCTCCACCTCTGCGGGGGTCTCGCGGCCGAACATATTGACCTTGAGCTTCACCTTGAAGTTCTCGGTATCAATGGCCTCCACAAGGCCCATAAAGCCTTCCAGAGGACCGGCGGTGATCTGCACGGTATCGCCGACAGCAAAATCGACGCTGAGCGGTGCAGCCTTCTCCACGCCCATCTTCTCCACTTCCTCAGCGGTCAGCGGAACAGGCTTGGAGGCGGGGCCAACGAAGCCGGTGCAGCCGCGCGTATTGCGCACGACATACCAGGTATCGTCGTTCATCACCATTTTGACCAGAACGTAGCCGGGGAACAGCTTGTGCTCCACCATCTTCTGCTTGCCGTTCTTGTCGATCTCAGGAACCATCTCGACGGGAACCTTGATGTCGCAGATCAGCTCCTGCAGGTGACGGTTCTCCACCATGGTCTGCAGGTCGTTGGCGACCTTGTTCTCGTAACCGGAATAGGTATGCACAACATACCAAAGAGCCTCAGTGGACTCATCTACCAGCTTGGTTGATTCTTCCATTTTGGTTGACCCTCCGTTTCAAGATGATTCTCAGGCGCCGATGATCAGGCCCAGAATACCACCAAAGATGGCATCCAGCAGGATCATCACAACCGCTGCGATCGCGACGGTCACAAGCACGACGATGGTGTTGGTCTTGACGTCCTGCTTGGACGGCCAGACCACCTTCTTCAGCTCGCTCTTGGTATCGCGGAAGAACTTTGCGACCCGTGCGCAGAAGCCCTTGACAGCGGCTTTAGCTTTGGCCACAAAGCCCGGCTTTTTCTCGGTTTTGTCTGCCATTATGCTCCGCCTTTCTTTTACTTGGTTTCGCGATGAACGGTGTGCTTCTTGCAGAAACGGCAGTACTTCTTCATCTCGAGACGATCGGGGTTGTTCTTCTTGTTCTTCGTGGTGTTGTAGTTGCGCTGCTTGCACTCGGTGCAGGCCAGAGTGATTTTAACGGTCATTTGTTGACACCTCCATTATAACGGTTGTTTTGAACCTCCCTCGGGTGCGGGTGGCAGCTGTAAAAACAGGCGCACTTAATAACCCCGCAAAAGAGGTGATATCATTGTACCACGCGTTTTTCAATCCGTCAAGCAGAAAAAAGCGATTTTGAGAAACTTTTTTCGCAGCCGGTCTCTTTTTGTCCCAAGGCGGCTTTTTTGCATTCTGCTTGCATCGCGGGCGTAGATATTGTATAATGAATCGAAACGGCATTTTACCGGTTTGAAGCCGCCCCTTTACCGGGGCTTTATAAATAGGAGTGAGATATCATGCAGTCTGCAAATAAAATGTGCGTGGCTCTGTTGTTTGGCGGTATGTCCAGCGAACATGAGGTCAGCTGTGTCTCTGTGGGCAACTTTGTCCGCAACATCGACCGCAGCAAATACGAGGTGCTCACCGTGGGCATCACCAAGGAGGGCCGCTGGCTCTATACCGAGGCCACGGCGGAACAGATGGCCGATGGCAGCTGGGAAGAGCTGCCCGGCAATATGCCCTGCGTGATCAGCCCGGACCGCGCCGACCACGGCATGATCCTGTTTACCCCGGACGGCCGGGTGGAAAAGATGCACCTTGACGTGGTGATCCCGGTGCTCCACGGCCTGTGGGGCGAGGACGGCACCGTGCAGGGCCTGCTGGAGCTGGCAGGCATCGCCTATGTGGGCTGCGGCGTGCTGGCAAGCTCTGTGTGCATGGACAAGGCTGTGGCCAACGCCCTGTTCGAGGCCAACGGTGTGCCCCACACCAAGTGGGTAGCCGCCAACCGTTGGGAGATCGAGAAGGATCTGGAGGGCGTTTGCGCCGGTGTGGAACAAAAGCTGGGCTGGCCGGTGTTCGTCAAGCCCGCCAACGCAGGCTCCAGTGTGGGCATCTCCAAGGTGTCCAATCAGGAGGAGCTGAAGGCCGCCATCGCCCTTGCGCTGGAAAACGACCGCAAGGTGGTATTTGAAGCCTTTGTGGACGGACAGGAAGTGGAGTGCGCCGTCATCGGCTCCGACCCCGCCGTTGCCACCCGTCCCGGTGAGATCCTTGCCGGTGCAGAGTTCTACACCTATGATGATAAGTACAAGAACGGCGTGAGCCAGACCGTCATCCCGGCACATCTGCCGGAGGCCAAGCTGGACGAGGTAAAGACCTACGCCGCCATGGCCTACACCGCACTGAACTGCGAGGGTCTGGCACGGTGCGATTTCTTTGTGGAAAAGAACACCGGCCGGGTGCTCATCAACGAGATCAACACCTTCCCCGGCTTTACCGCCATCAGCATGTACCCCAAGCTCATGGAGCACGAGGGTCTGCCGGTGCCGCAGCTCATCGACCGCCTGATCGCACTGGCGGTGGAAAGGACGGAAAAGCAGCATGGATAATCGCCCCATCGGTGTGTTCGACAGCGGTCTGGGCGGCCTGACCGCTGTGCGGGAGCTGCGCAAGCGCCTGCCCCATGAGGATATCATCTACTTTGGCGATACCGGCCGGGTACCCTACGGCAGCCGCAGCCCGGAGACCATTCTGCAGTACGCCCGGCAGGACGTGGCCTTTCTGCTTTCCAAAAACGTCAAATGCATCATGGCCGCCTGCGGCACGGTGAGCAGCACCTACCCGGCTGCTGAGGCAGCCCAGCTGCCGGTGCCCTACCTTGGCGTAGTGGATGCCGCCGCCCGGGAGGCTGCCTTTGTCACCCGCAACCGCCGCATCGGCGTCATCGGCACAGCCGCCACCATCCGCTCCCGCAGCTACGAAAAGCTGCTGCGGCAGCTGGTGCCCGGGGTGGAGATCACTGCCCGTGCCTGCCCGCTGTTTGTACCGCTGGTGGAGGCCGGGTATGTGGATCACAGCGAGGCCGGAAAGCAGCAGATCACGAAGCTGGTCATTGCCCAATACCTGACCGAGGTGCGCGAAGCCGGGGTAGATACCCTGATCTTGGGCTGCACCCACTACCCGCTGCTGAAAAGCATGATCGGGGAATTTATGGGGCCGGGCGTCACGCTGGTGGACCCCGCCATGACCGCCGCCCACCATCTGGAGCGGATGCTCGCCGAGCGCGGGCTGCGCGCCAGCCACGAGAACGGGCAGGCACACTTTTACGTCAGCGATGTGCCGGACAGCTTTGTGCAGACGGCAGACCTGTTTCTGGGCGAGTACAAGGGCGGCCCGGTGGAGCAGATCGCCATTGATAAATATTGATAAGGAAAAACAACGTGAGCAAGCCACTGAAGGAAGACTATATCATCCGCATCAAAAGCCGCATTGAGCAGCGGCTGGACGAACCGGCTGCGGAGGAAGAAAAAGAAGAATTTGTGGAGCTGATGACCCGGGGCAGCCTTGTGCTGAAGGGCGGCAGCTACTATGTGACCTACCGCGAGACCGAGACCACCGGCTACGAGGGCTGCACCACCACCCTGAAGATCGCCGCAGACGGCAGCCGGGTGGCGATGCTGCGGTTCGGCAAGGGCGGCGGGGCAGGCACCCAGCTGCTGATTGAAAAAGGCCGCCGCAACCTGTGCCACTACGAGACCGGCTTCGGCTCCATGACCTTGGGCGTGACCGCGGACGAGATCGACTGTCAACTGACCGAAAAGGGCGGCACCGCCCGGTTTGCCTACCTGCTGGATGCCGACAGCGCCGAGCTGGTGAGCCGCAACCGGCTGGAAGTTACCGTGACCCATGTGAATTGATGAAGTTCCCTGAGACTGTGAAAGGAATCCGACCCATGACTGATTTTGAAAAGACCTACCAGAACTACAACCCCCGGCAGGCTGCACTGGACGAGGCACGCGCTCTGCTGACCGCAGCCGCCAAGGCTGCCATGGCAGACGGCACCCTGCCCGAGGCAGAACTGCCTGCCTTTATCGTGGAGATCCCCGCCGACGTGAAGAACGGCGATATCGCCTCCAACCTCGCCATGGCGGGTGCACGCACCTGGCGCAAGGCACCTAAGATGATTGCAGACGCCCTGCTGGCACATCTGCCGTCCCTTGAGAACAGCGTGTTCTCCAAGGTGGAGGTTGCCGGTCCCGGCTTCATCAACCTGTTCCTTTCCCAGAGCTTCTGGGCAGGTGTTGTGCTGGGTGCCTGCGCCAACAAGGAGTACGGCCGCACCGACCACGGCAAGGGCGCAAAGTACAATGTGGAGTTCGTTTCTGCCAACCCCACCGGCCCCATGCACATGGGCAACGCCCGCGGCGGCGCACTGGGCGACTGTCTGGCCGCTGTGCTGGACTGGTCCGGCTACGATGTGACCCGTGAGTTCTATATCAACGACGCCGGCAACCAGATCCAGAAGTTCGGCAAAAGTCTGGCGGTGCGCTACCTGCAGCAGTTCTGCGGCGAGGAAGCCTATCCCCTGCCCAAGGAGTGCTATCAGGGCGGCGATATCAAGGTGCTGGCCGGGGAGTTTGCTGAGCTGAACGGCGACAAGTACGTTGCCGCCTGCAAGGGTATGAGCGAGGAGGCTCTGTTCGAGAGCGAGGCCTTTGCCGCCCTGAAGGACGCACTGGTGGCCTATGCCCTGCCCAAGAACATCGCCGCACTGAAGCGCGACCTCGGCAAGTACCGCATTGATTACGATGTCTGGTTCCACGAGAGCACCCTGCACGAGTCCGGCGCAGTTCTGGCTGTGGTGGATAAGCTGCTGGAGCTGGGTGCCTGCTACAAGGCTGAGGACGGTGCCATCATGTACCGCAGCGCCCAGTACGCTGCCAAGTACGGCACCGTGAACAAGAAAAAGACCGAGGACGGCACCGAGGAAGAGGCCAAGGACGAGGTGCTCGTCCGCGCCAACGGCATCCCCACCTACTTTGCCGCCGATATCGCCTACCACTACAATAAGCTGGCCACTCGCGGCTTTGCCAAGGCCATCGACGTGTGGGGCGCAGACCACCACGGCCATGTGGCCCGCATGAAGGGTGCCATGGATGCAATCGGTCTGCACGGCGAGGATCTGGACGTTGTGCTGATGCAGATGGTCAACCTGATGCGGGACGGCCAGCCTGTCCGTATGTCCAAGCGCACCGGCAACGCCATCACCCTGACCGACCTGCTGGAGGAAGTGCCCATCGACAGCGCACGCTTCCTGTTCAATATGCACGACGCCGGCAGCGGCATCGACTTTGATCTGGATCAGGCCGTCAAGACCGACAACGACAACCCGGTGTACTATGTGCAGTACGCCCATGCCCGCATCTGCTCCATCCTGAAGAAGATGGAGAGCGAGGGTGTGCAGTTTGCCGGTGCGGAGCACATCGACGCCACCCTGCTCACCGAGCCCTCCGAGATGGATCTGATCCGTATGCTGGCTGCCTTCCCGCAGGAGATCGTGATGGCTGCAGAGAAGTACGACCCCAGCCGCATCAACCGCTTTGTCATCGATCTGGCCAGCGCCTTCCACCGCTTCTACGGCAACTGCCGCATTCAGGGCGCAGACCCCGCCGTGCAGCAGGCACGCCTTGCCCTGTGCATCGGCGTGAAGAACGCCATCTTCAACGTGCTCACCATGTTCAAGATCAACGTGCCCGAGAAGATGTAACATAAAATCACAGGGGCTGTTGCACCAAACAATGTGCAGCAGCCCCTTTTTGATAAAACAGATACAAGGAGAACCCATGGAACCTTTGAAGATCGGCAATATCACCCTGCCCCACCGGGCGGTGTTCGGCCCTATGGCGGGCTTTACGGATGCCCCCTGCCGCCGCCTGATGGCGCAGCACGGCGCTGGCTTTACCGTCAGCGAGATGGTATCCAGCCGGGCGCTGGTGTACGGCGACCATAAGACCGTCAGCCTGCTGAAGGCAGCGCCCAACGGCGCACCCTACGGGGTGCAGATCTTCGGCGAGGTGCCGGAGATCATGGGCGAGGCCACCGCCGCCATTGAGCAGTATGAATTTGACTTTGTGGACATCAACATGGGCTGCCCTGCCCCCAAGATCGTTTCCGGCGGGGCGGGCAGCAAGCTGATGCTGGACCCCGACCGCTGCGGGCGTATCGTGGAGCAGGTGGTGGCGCACACCAAGCGCCCTGTTACCGTAAAGATGCGCAAGGGCTGGGACGCCGACCACATCACCGCCGTGGAGTGCGCCAAGGCCTGCGAGCAGGCGGGCGCGGCACTGGTAGCGGTGCACGCCCGCACCCGGGAGCAGATGTACACCCCGGGCATCGACCCGGAGATCATCGCCCGGGTAAAGGACGCGGTGAAGGTGCCGGTGCTGGGCAACGGCGATATCCACTGCGCCGAGGATGCCCTGCGCATGGTGCGGGAGACAAACTGCGACGGCGTGATGATCGCCCGGGGCGCACTGGGCGACCCGTGGCTGTTTGAGCGGGTGAACGCCGCGCTGGAGGGTCTGCCCGCCCCCAAGGAGCCGAACCTGCAGGCGCGGATGAACGCGCTGCGCCGTCAGGTGGAGGAGATGGTAGAGCAGAAGGGCGAGTTTGTGGCTATGCCGCAGGCACGCGCCCAGACCATGCACTACATGAAGGGGCTGAAGGGCGCTGCCGCCCTGCGCCGCTACTGCTGCACCCTGACCCATTTAGAGGACTTGGACGAGCTGATCGCCGCCGTGTTTGAAGAGCAGCGCAAAGCCGGGCTGGACCCTGACGATGTGCGGGAAGTACCGTTTCCGTAAGCCCGTGGCTCGAACAACGATTTAGAATGGCTTCCGCTGTGCTCTAGCCATGTTCAGCGGAAAGAATATTTTAAATAGAGCAATGCCGGAGCGTCTGCGGACGCTCCGGCATTGCATTTTCACGGGAGGGGTCGTAGAGGGGAACGGCAGCTGGAATAAAAAGAGCACGAAAATTTTTATACAATTTGTTGTTTACTCTTGAGATTCGCCATATAGTTTGCAAATGCGGAGGCCGCAGTGCCCAGTGCGATGCCCAGCACCGCGCCGCCAAGGACATCGGTGGGGAAGTGCACATAGAGGTACAGCCGGGTAAAGGCGATAAAGGCTGCCAGCACCAGCGCGGGCGCGCCCAGCTTTCGGTTTTGCAGCCAGAGCGCGTAGGCAGCCGCCACCCCGGAGGCGGTGTGCCCGGAGGGGAAGGAATGCCCATGCGGACGCGCCACCAGCATGGTGATGGAGGTGTTGAGATCGCAGGGGCGGGGGCGGGCGAACAGCGGCTTGAGGAAGAAGTGCCCTGTCGCCATGTACAGCACCAGCGCCACCGCCATGGCAAAGCCCGCTTTGCGGGTGCGCCGGAAGAGCAGAAGCAGCAGGGTGAACGCGATCCAGATCTCGCCGTGAGCACCGGCGTAATCAAAAAAGATGGAGATCGTGTTCATTACCGGGTTGCGGAACTGGTACAGCCAGTCCAGAAAAGCAAACTCAAAGGGCATGGGTTCCTCCTTTTGGGTGGTGAGAGAGCGGACTTTTTATACAATATAGCATATAAATATTAAAAAATACAAAATGTGCTGTAAATTTGCCCTCAAGGCAGGGGAAAATCGGTTTCTGGCTGCTCCATCTGTGCCAAGGTGGGGTAGCTGTCGAGCGCACCGTGGTGCTGCACGCTGAAGGCACAGAAGCGGTTGGAAAAGGCCAGATACTCGGTCAGGCGCTTGCGGGAAAGCTTTGGCAGCTCGGCGACGGTCACGCCGTCCCGCTGCAGCTGCCACAGAAACGAGCCGATAAAGCCGTCCCCCGCGCCGGTGGTGTCCACCGCTGTTACCTTGGGGCTGCGGGCATGGGCACTGGCGGTGCGGGTATAGGCGCGGGCACCCTTGCTGCCGCAGGTGAACAGCACCAGCTGCACATCTCCGGTAAAGAGCGCGGGCAGCGCGGCTTCAATATCCTCGGTGCCGGTAAGAAAGGGTAACTCCTCGTCCGAAAGCTTCAGGATATGGGTCAGGGGGAGAAACTGCCACACGGTCTGACGCAGCTGCTCCCGGTCCGGCCAGAGGGGAAAGCGGAGATTGGGGTCAAAGCTGAGGATGGCGCCCGCCTCCCGCGCGGCAGTGATGGCAGCCAAATGGGCGTAGCGCATGGGGCTGTCCACCAGCGAGACGCTGCAAAAATGCAGGGCAAAGGCCTGCGAGAACCAGCCCGGGTCGATCTGCTCCGGGGCGTACAGCAGGTCTGCGGAGGGCTTGCGGCAGAAGCTGAAAGTACGCTCGCCGTTTTCCGCTAAGCTGACGAAGGCCAGCGCGGTGCTGGCTTTGCCGGTAAATTCCAGATGGGAAAGTTCCACGCCGCATCCAGCCAGCGCCCGGGCGATCTTGTGACCAAAGGGGTCGTCGCCCAGCTGGCTCAGCAGCGCGCTGCGGCCGCCCAGCCGGGCAACGGCGGCGCAGACATTGGCCGGGGCGCCGCCCACCCGGGGGCTGAAGGCGGGCACTTCGTCAAAGCTGCACCCCACCCGGGAGGGGATCATATCGATCAGCGCTTCGCCGATGGAAAATAAGATCCTGTCGGACATAGGGCTTCTTCCTTTCTGCATACAGGTGTGCCGCAAGGTGCGGCAGTGTTCAGTATACACCCGCAAGGCGCTGTGCGCAACTGCTTCTTTTATACGGTAATGGGCGGGTTTTGCGGTTGACTTGCGGCGGCAGATATGCTACAATTTCCAGACGTATGCAAAAACAGGAAAAAAGGAAAAAGTGTATGGCTCTGACAAAACAGTTCTTTAAATATGTCTCGCAGAATATTTTTGGCCTGCTGGGCACCTCGTGCTATATTCTGGCCGATACCTATTTTATTGCGCAGGCCGCCGGTACAGACGGTGTTACTCTGCTCAATCTCTGCCTGCCCATTTATAACTTTATTTTTGCCATTGGCTCCATGATCGCGCTGGGCTCGGCTACCCGCTACGCCATTGCCAAGGCACAGAACGATGCCCGGGGGCAGCGGTATTTCTCCAACGCCATCCTGTGCGCCGTGCTGGCGTCCATCCCGTGGATGCTGGCGGGTGTCTTTGCGCCCGGGGCGCTGCTGCGGCTCATGGGCGGCGATGCGGGCATCGTGGCGCTGGGCATCCCCTACGCCCGCATTTTTCTGCTGTTCACCCCGTTTTTTATGTGCAACTACATCGTGTCGGCCTTTGTCCGCAACGATGGCGACCCCTCCCTTGCCATGGTGGCGACCTTGAGCGGCAGTCTGTTCAACGTGGTGTTCGACTATATCTTCATGTTCCCCATGGGTCTGGGCTTGGCCGGTGCGGCGCTGGCAACGGCGGTTTCGCCCATCATCAGCATCGCCATTTGCAGCCGCCATTTTCTTAAAAAGGAAAACACCCTGCAATTCGTGCGGCAGCTGCCCTCGGCAAGGCTGCTGGCGCAGAGCTGTCAGCTGGGCATCTCCGGCTTTGTGGGCGAGCTTTCCTCCGGCGTGACCACCACGGTGTTCAACTTTCTGCTGCTGGGTCTGGCAGGCAACGTGGGCGTAGCAGCCTACGGCGTGGTGGCAAACTTTGCGCTGGTGGCTACCGCCATCTTCAACGGCGTGGCACAGGGCGCACAGCCGCTGGTGAGCCGCTGCTACGGCCAGAACGACCACGCCGGGGCGCGGAAACTGCTGCTGCTGGGCAGCGGCACGGTGCTGGTGCTGGCGGCGGTGCTGTACGCCGCAGTGTTCGGCCTGACCGATACCCTTGTAAGCTGGTTCAACAGCGAAAACTCGGTGCAGATGGCGCAGTACGCCCACACCGGGATGCGGATGTACTTTGTGGGCTACTTCTTTGCAGGCTTTAACATTATGGCGGCGGGCTATCTGAGCGCCGTGAACCGCCCGGTGGAGGCCTCCATCACCTCCATCTGCCGGGGTATGGTGGCCATTGTGGCCTGCTCGCTGGTGCTCAGCGCGGTGTTCGGGATGCCGGGTGTATGGGCAGCCTTCCCAGCCTCGGAACTGCTCACCGCGTTGCTGACCCTGTTTTTGCTGCGCAGAAAAGAGAACGGAAAAGCTTAAATATACATCTCCTGCTCCCGCATGGTCTCCTCGGGCGTAAGCCCGGACTGTGCGGCGCGACCGGTCAGTGCCCGCCATTGTGCAGGGGACTGGCCGGTTTCTTTTTTGAATACCCGGCACAGGTAGTTCGCCCCGGAAAAACCGCACAGGCTGGCCACCACGTCCAGCGTGTACTCCCGGTGCAGCAGCAGCCGCTGTGCGGCCTCGATGCGCACGGTGGTCAGGTACTTGCCCGGCGGCACGCCCACGGCGGCGGTAAAGGTGCGCACCAGATGGCTTTTGGAGACCCCCAGCCGCTCGCTGAGCTCCTCCACGCCGTACAGGCCCGCGTAGTTGGCCCGGATGTCCGCGATGGCGGCCTGCACCAGCGGCGGCAGGGCGGGGGCGGCGCTGTCGGCGTCGGCCAGCTCACACAACAGGGCAAAGGCCAGCTGGCTGCGCACCCGGCCCGGCAAGTCCTGCTCCGAGGCAAGGCGGTCCAGCAGCTCGGCGGCGGCGGGGCAGGTCTCGCCCCGGGCCAGAAAGGGCAGCTCGTGCAGCCCGGCCAGAAACTGGGCGCTGGCCTGCCCGGTGAGCTGGACGCACAGCAGGTGGCAGCTGCCCTCCGGCTCCAGCACCAGCGGGGCGCGGCTCAGCACCAGATGCCCGGCCGGGACGCTCTGGGGCGGCAGCAGCATCTGGTTCGCCCCCCTCTGCTCGGAACTGCTGTGTTTTGCCATGGCATTGATCCTCATGCGCCGCTTCCGCCGGGATACGACGGCGTAAGGGCAGCGGCAAAAACATTTGAAAAACTTCCCCCCATCTGTTATAATCGTCTTACAACGTGTGGCGTTTCTGCGTAAATCCGGTTGCAGAAGCGCCGCGCGCCTTTTTCATTGATCAGCAAATCGTGTAGCAGAAATGCGTAAGTCCGGATGTTCCTGTCTCTTATACACATCTCCGAGCCCA
>ENA-OZXD01000346-OZXD01000346.1-human-gut-metagenome-genome-assembly--contig:-NODE-346-length-14378-cov-5.195909_pt1 | contig 14378 bp, 12 predicted proteins | sample MGYA00244855_ERZ654094 | MGnify/ENA primary metagenome ERZ654094 (study PRJEB26926, sample SAMN06165277) | human gut metagenome | biome: ENVO:00009003; feature: ENVO:2100002; material: ENVO:00002003...
ACTTTTCCAACCTTTTCACGGTGATTTTTGCAACTTTTCCAACCTTTTTTCGGCAGATTATGCAACTTTGCGAGCTTTAGTAACAATTTTCTTTTATTTTACGGCGGGTCCTCCTTATGAAAATATCTGTCCGGGCAGTGTCTTTTTCTCTTTATATGGAAACTGCCTGTCGAATTCTTCCACAGCCTTTTCGTCCACGAAATATCCTTCTGGCGGAGCATACTCACCTGTGACTCCATCAAAATATCCGGGAATCAGCTCCTTGCAGAGGAAAAACGATGCATCCTCCCCCTCATCAAGTCCATGATAGCGAATGCCAAACTCGCTTGCCAGTCTGAATCCGCTTTTGCCATAAAAATCAATATTCCCCTCAAAGCATAGTGCACCGCAGCCGAGCTCTGCAGCTTTCTGCAGTGAATAGTCAAGCAGTATCTTCCCGTATCCCTTACGCTTAAGTTCATTCTTTATACATATAGGCCCCATAGTCATAATTGGAACACTTCTTCCATCATCCGCTGTTATTTCCGTCCTCATAAACATATTCTGGCCGATGAGTTCTCCTTTTTGCAGCATAACTAAATCCAGTTCCGGGACAAATGCACCGTCTTTTCTCAGCTGATTGAGTACATAGTGTTCCTGGCAGCCGGGACGATACACATTCCAGAAACTGTCCCGCACCAGATTCTCGACTTCCCGGTATTCATCCTCTTTCTCCAGCCGTATAACCAGATCATCATTATGACTGACTTGCGTAATATTTATGTGAATTTGTCAAGCATTTTATATATTATTTTCTTACCTGTCTGGCAGCCTCAACCATATTTCTGAGGCTGGCGTCAGTCTCAGGCACACCTCTGGTCTTAAGACCGCAGTCCGGATTGATCCAGAGCTTATCCCTGCCTATCTTCGTGAGCATGACATTTACCGCCTTCACGATCTCTGCCACCGACGGAACTCTTGGAGAGTGAATATCATATACGCCAGGTCCCACCTCTGTCTCAAAGTTGTTCTCCCTGAGAGAATCCAGGATCTGCAGATCGGATCTTGACGCCTCAAATGTGATCACATCCGCGTCCATATCATCTATGGCAGGTATGATATCCGTAAATTCACTGTAGCACATATGTGTGTGTATCTGTGTCTCAGCCTTCACACCGCTGTGTGTCAGACGGAATGCAGGTATCGCAAAATCAAGGTACTCCGTATACCAATCAGATTTTCTGAGTGGAAGCTTTTCTCTGAGTGCAGCCTCATCTATCTGTATCATCTTTATTCCATGCGCCTCCAGATCCAGCACCTCATCTCTGATCGCAAGCGCTATCTGTGATATAGATTCCTTGATCGATATATCCTCCCTTGGGAATGACCAGTTGAGTATCGTCACCGGACCGGTCAACATTCCCTTCATGATCTTGTCTGTGAGCGACTGCGCATATACAGACCAATCAACCGTGATCGGCTTTTTGCGGTATACGTCACCCCATATCACAGGCGGCTTTACGCATCTCGTTCCATATGACTGTACCCACGCTTTCTCAGTGAACAGGAATCCGCCAAGTGCCTCACCGAAATATTCAACCATGTCATTTCGTTCATACTCGCCATGCACAAGCACATCCAGTCCGATGTCCTCCTGCCACTTTACACATTCCTTTATCTTTCCCTTTACAAAGTCCACATATTCCTGCTCAGATATCTCTCCCTTTCTGAGCTGTGCTCTCTGTGACTTTACATCCTTGGTCTGTGGGAATGAACCTATAGTGGTGGTCGGAAGTTCTGGAAGCCCAAACTTCTTCTTCTGAAGAGCCTGTCTCTCGCTTCTCTTCGGAAGTCTTGCATAATCTGCCTCAGTCACTGCCGCAAGCCTCTGTCTCACCTCGTAGCTGTTGCAGTCTCTTGTTCCCGCAAATAACTCCTGATTCTTGTGGTATGCCTCAAGCTCTGTATAGTTATAACTCTCGGCAAGTGCCGCAAGCTCCGAGAGTTCAATAAGTTTCTCCTCCGCAAATGCAAAGAACCTCAGATAGTCCTGTGACAGCTTCGTCTCTTGCTTAAGTGTGTATGGCACATGAAGCAGTGAGCATGATGTAGACAGAACCACATCTATCTTCTTATCGCGGAGCTGCCCTACTACCTTGAGAGTCTTGTCGTAATGATTTCTCCATATATTTTTGCCATTTACCAGGCCGGCAAAAAGTACCTTATCCCCAGGGAAGCCGTATCCGTCTATAAGCTGACCGGTCTGTTTGCCCTCTATAAAATCAAGGCCTATTCCGGCAAATGGCATATTTATGATATCTTCATACACATCCCTCACATCACCGAAGTATGTCTGGAGAAGTACCTTACATCCTGCATGATCTGCAAATACCCTGTCATACGCCCTGTGGAAAAGTGCCTTATCATCGTCATTCATATCTCTCACCAATGATGGTTCATCAAATTGCAGCCACTCCACATTCTCTTCATCGCACTCGGCGATGAGCTGTCTGTAAGCCTCTGCCACATCATCAGCAAAGTCTTCTGCATTCTTTGATCCCACATATCTGCAGAGCTTAAGCATTGTGTACGGTCCTATAACCACAGGCTTTGTCTTGATCCCCAGCTCCTTGGCCTCCTCGTATTCACCTGTAAGTTTCTCGCAGTCAAGGCTTATCACTGTGTCATCCTCTATCTCCGGAACTATGTAATGATAGTTTGTGTTAAACCACTTCTTCATCGCAAGAGCCTTCACATCCCCGGATTCTCCCTGATACCCCCTTGCCATGGCAAAGTACGTGTCAAGCTTTGAGACATTTAGCTCTCTATATCTCTTTGGCACAATTCCGAGAAGAACTGCTGTATCAAGCACTATATCGTAAAATGAAAAGTCGTTGCACGGAATAAAGCCTATCCCTGCTGCCACCTGTGTCATCCAGTGTCTGTGTCTGAGATCCGCTGCAATTCCTGTAAGCTCCTGCGCCGTTATCTCATGTCTGAAATATTTTTCAGATGTAAATTTTAACTCTCTTAATGTTCCCACCCTTGGAAATCCTATAACCGATGTCTTCATCATATCCTCCTGCTCACTCACTGGCATATCTCATAGACCAGTGTTATTTTCTTGTTTGTTGTTGACATTATATGAAGCTCTGGTTCGCTTGTATAATACATAAAAATATAGCGCGGATATAGTTTTTTGCTATACCCACGCTATTTCTATGTCTTTTATTCTATGTCAGCTATGTGGCTTTAACCCTTCTCATATGTTCCGCCGCCTTCTCCCTCACATCTCCGCAGGCAGGCTCTCCGTCATCCCTCATCTCGTTGAAGCGGCCCCTGTGCTGAAGTTTTCTCTGAGGAATTTTTACTGAATCTTCCGGCTCGTCACTGCCAGCCGTGAGATAATTTGCCAACGCACCGAGATAGGTGTTTCCAAGTCTGCTGAGGATCGCCTTCCTGTGAACGATATACCCTATCCTCATATCGCTCTCATCCGCAAGTGGCACCGATATAATGTCCTTGCCGTTCAGCTTTTCATCTATGACACCGCTGCACACAGTATATCCATTCAGACCTATCAGCAGATTGAACAGTGTCGCTCTATCCCTGACTCTTATATTCTTCTTTCGCTCCGTCGTAGAGAATATTTCCTCCGAGAAGTAAAAAGAGTTGTGCTCTCCCTGCTCAAATGACAGATATGGATACGCCTCCAGCTCTTCATTTATTATGATATCGTTCTTCGCCAGTGGATGCTTTCTGCTTATGAACACGTGAGGCTTTGCCACAAACAGCTCATGAAATTCCAGGTCATTTGCCCGGAGGATCTTGTTCAGCACCTTCTCATTAAAGTCATTCATGAACAATATTCCGATCTCGCTTCTCATCCTGGCGACATCATCTATGATCTCATAGGTCTGTGTCTCCCTTATGCTGAAATCATATTCGTCCTGTCCATACCTCTTTATCAGGTCAACAAATGCATTTACCGCAAATGAATAATGCTGGGTGGACACGCAGAAGCTCTTCTTGCCGCCATCGTCCCCCTTGTATTTGTCCTCAAGGACCTTCGCCTGCTCAAGCACCTGTCTCGCATAGCCGAGGAAGACCTCGCCCTCTATGGACGGACTTATTCCCTTATTTGACCTGTTGAATATATTTATCCCCATCTCTTTTTCCAGCTCATGGATGGCATTTGTCAGGCTTGGCTGGGATATATACAGCCGGTTCGCTGCCTCGGTGATCGTGCCCGTATCCGCAACCATCACCACATATCTAAGCTGCTGAAGTGTCATATTCTCACCTGCTTTCTACTATTATTTTCTTGAACTGCTTTGCTGCCTCATTCAGCGGGTGCAGGCAGTCATACACAAGACATACATTCCTGTCCGGAAGCTTTTCCTCAAGTGAAAGTTTTACAACCTCTTTGTTCTTTACTGCCTCCCTCGCCATCAGTTCCGGTATAAATGCAAGTCCAAGCTCACACTTCACAAGTGGCAGTATCTGATCCGTGGTGGCCGCCTCCGTGTCCGGCGCAAGCTCCACGCCATGCTCCCTGAATATTCTGTCGTAGAATCTGAATGTCATAGTCTCCCTGCCTAGACAGATCATAGGATAGTTCCTCATCTCCGCAATGGACAGTTTTTGCTTTTTAAGTGAAGAAAATGTCGTTCCGCCGATAAGTATCTCACGATATGACTGCAGCACGATCTTCTTGAGAGGAGCCTCCACATCAGTCGGAGTTGTAACTACTGCAAAGTCTATACTTCCATTCTTCACTTCATCCACAGCCTGAGGTGTAGAATGGTTGTATATCTTGAGATTTATACCCGGATACGCCATGTGAAATGCCCGCAGTCTGTCCAGCAGATATATATTTAACGCCGTCTCACTGACACCTATCGTTATACTTCCGTGAGTGAGATTCTCACCATCTGCCAGCTCATCCTCCGCCGTCAGAAGCTGTGACATTGCAGCCTCCACATATGAATAGAGCTGTTCCCCGTCTCTTGTGAGCTGTACACCCCTGTTTGTCCTGACAAATAGTATCCTTCCAAGCTGCTGCTCCAGGCAGTTCATCGCCCTGGTCACATTTGGCTGACTGTTTCCAAGAACCTTTGCGGCTTTGGTAAAGTTATGATATCTCGCAACATAATAAAATATCTTATAATACTCGAAATTAACGTTCATAATCTATTGTTAGCCACAGACTATATTACATATCTGCTATACTCCCTTTCTTAAAATTATTTTCCATGCAGCATCCCCGACATATCATTTTGTTATCACTGCCATATCAATTATGATTTTCACTTATTGCTACTCCAATAGTATAATCTAACCAGATTTAAATGACAAGACAGCATTTATCATATGAAAGGATGCGCATATCTATGGAAGAAAAGACCATTTTCCCAAGAGAAGAAAAATCAGAAATATTATTTGAAAAAATCCTCAGGGATCCCTGGGCATGTGAAAAGCTCATGGACACATTCTGTAATTACCTGTTCTGCAATGATGACTTCGACTGCAATCTTTCACCGGAAGAATTTACAAAATCACTGCTCTCAGCTTATCTGGACAGAGATATGTCGGCATTCCTCATGTCCATCTGCAACAATACCATGTTCGATCTGCTAAGGAATTCCTACCTCATCCCATATCGCTTCAACGCCGATGGCAAGACCAATCCTGTCATCATGACCGGTGAGCACGGCGAACTTCTGCCTGAATTCAGAAACTCTGTAAGAGAAAAGGATTATCAGCACTTTCACGATATATACACACATATGACACACAACGAGAATATGTATCTTGCAAAGGCATACAGATACAGCCATGAATACATTTCTGACAACATGGAAGTCGAACAGAAGATCCTTGAGGAGTGCACTGGAGTCCTGCTCATCAGAGAGCTGCCGGACACGGTAAAGCTCAAGGAGACCGAAGCTGAGGCATACTGTGCTGTGTGGGATATCATGGTTGAACTGGAGAAGAATCTTCCCATGGCATTTGTATTCTACGGTCAGGATACTTTGGGCAAACAAGGCATGCGATATGACGAGCTTGGAATATTCCTGCCGGATTCACTGCTCATGAAGAATCTGGAAAGACACGTTGCGAAAGCCGAGGCGATCATATATGCGGAAAAGTAAGAATGCAAAAAACGCAAATGCAGAATCGTACATAGACATTATGGAGAAAAATCACATGGAGATCCCATGGCATGACTACGCCAGTGCCGACAGCAATGTACTCATATGCAAGGCAGGTCTGATTGAAAAGGCTTCTGTCATAGGCAGAGTCGGTCTTATCATGCTCTCATGCGGAACAGGTGCATGGCGTGTCCGTACTTCCATGAACAGGCTTTCCAAGGAACTGGGCGTCACATGTACCGTCGATGTCGGACTCATGTCCATAGAATTCAACTGTTTTGACGGTCACGACTGTGTATCACAGTCCCTGTGCATCGCCAATACAGGCGTGAACACCTCAAAACTCTACAGAATGGAGCAGTTTGTTGACAATTTTCCAAATGAAGAGGCGCATCTGACCGGTGAGGAAATCCATCAGAGACTTGATGAGATAGAAAAAATACATACCTTGTACTCTCCTCTCCGTCTCGGACTTGCCTCTGCCCTCGCTTGCTGTGCCTTCACATTTCTTCTAGGCGGCGGGCCTGTAGAAATGATGCTGGCATTTGTCGCAGCTGGAATCGGAAACCTCATAAGGACAAAGCTTATCAAACACCATTTTACTTTATATATGAACATAGCGGTATCCGTGTCAGCCGCTTGTCTTGTGTACGCACTGCTGCTAAAGGCCGCTGAACTGGCATTCCATATACCCGCCTTCCACGAAGCCGGATATATCTGCTCAATGCTGTTCATCATACCGGGTTTTCCATTCATCACCAGCGGCATAGACCTTTCAAAGCTGGATCTGAGATCAGGACTTGAGAGGCTTACATACTCGATCATCATTGTGCTTGTGGCAACGATGTTCGCATGGATCATGGCGCTTCTGCTGAAGCTTCACCCACAGGATTTTGTAGCACTCGACATAACACCAGGACTTCATCTGGTATTCAGATTGATTGCCAGCTTCTGTGGTGTGTTCGGATTCTCCATCATGTTCAACAGCTCCATACACATGGCCGCCACAGCCGCTGCCATCGGTGCCATAGCCAACACTCTCCGTCTTGAACTGGTAGATCTTGCCGGCATCCCTGCAGCTGCCGCCGCATTTGCCGGAGCCCTCACGGCCGGACTGCTCGCTTCATTCATCAAAAGCACCAACGGTTATCCGCGAATCTCACTGACAGTCCCATCCATAGTCATCATGGTTCCAGGGCTTTATCTTTATCGTGCAATATACAACTTTGGAATCATGTCACTTTCCGATGCCGTGTCCTGGTTTGCGGCTGCCATCATGATCATCATAGCCCTGCCACTTGGACTTATATTTGCAAGGCTCCTGACGGACAAAACCTTCAGGTACTGCACCTGATCCCCGAATGGGGTCAGGCACCTCCGTCCCCCATATGGGATCAGCGCCTGAATGTCAAATCTACAACCAAGGAGTATATGAACCATGAAGTTTTATCCACATAGACAAATGTCAGAATCTTTCATCACCGCGGCCTTCCTGTCAGTATCAGGAGGTCTGCAGGATGCATATACCTATATATTCAGAGGAAAGGTATTTGCAAATGCACAGACAGGCAACATAGTTCTTCTCGGTCAGAATCTTGTAGACCGAAACTGGAGAATGTGTGTACACTATGCCGTTCCTCTATTATTTTTTGCGCTTGGAATTGCTGCTGCCGAGTGTATAAAACAGAAATTTCAGAATATGCAGCAGTTTCACTGGAGACAGATCGTTGTATTGTGTGAGATTTTTCTGCTTCTTATCGTGGGATTTCTTCCCATAAAACTCAATCTTCTCGCAAATGCCATGGTTTCATTTTCATGTGCCATGCAGGTTCAGGCATTCAGGAAGGTCAATGGCTACGCATTTGCCAGCACCATGTGCATTGGAAATATCCGAAGCGGCACAGATGCCCTGTGTGCATACTTCAGAACAAAGGACAGGAACACACTGTTCAAATCCCTATGCTACTGGGCGATCATCCTGCTGTTCGGAATCGGTGCCGCTGTGGGCGGTCACTTCATCCGTATATTTGATATGAGGACCATCTGGTTCTCCTGCTGTCTGCTGTTCGTGAGCTTTCTGTTCATGTTCATCAAGGAAGAGAGAGAGTAAAAATGAGCTTACGCGAGTCCTCAAGGAGCAGACGCAGATCAGTAGTCTCCTCTATCGACAACTACCTGGAATCCGAACGCCTCTGCGCGCCTGTCAAGGCAGCCGCGGCACTGAGCTGATTCCTCCCCCGTGCATATCTTGTTGTCGTAGAGCTCGTATTTCTTTCGGACAGACACAGGAGACAGATTCGGCATGACCACATTCGCACCGTGCATAAACCCACGCTCCCTGCCATCCGCCGCTATCGTTCCGAGAGATGTGGTGGATGGTATGAGTGCCTTCGGGAACATCAGTCTCAGCAGGCTTATCATCACCAACGTCTGCCTGACCGTTCCCTGCTTCATCTTCGCAAATGGCGTCTCCTTGTGAGGAACATACGGCCCGATTCCTATCATCTGTGGTTGCAGCTTCGCAAGGAAATGCAGATCCTCGGCCAGATTCACCGGCGTCTGATACGGCGATCCCACCATGAATCCGCTTCCCACCTGATACCCAAGACTTTTAAGATTATACAGACATCTGACTCTGTTGTCATAGCTCATCGAATCCGGGTGTAATCTTTCATAATGCACCCTGTCCGCGGTCTCATGTCTCAGAAGATATCTGTCCGCCCCGGCCATCCGCCACAGCCTGTAAGTCTCATATGGATGCTCGCCAAATGACAGCGTGACAGCACAGTCCGGATATCTCTCCTTGATGCACCTCACTATGTCAGCTATAGCCTCATCCGAAAAGCCTCCGTCCTCGCCTCCCTGAAGCACAAATGTGCGAAATCCCAGCACATATCCCTCATCGGCACAAGCCAGAATCTGATCCATTGTCAGACGATATCTGTCCACATGGCTGTTGCTCTTCCTGATACCGCAGTAGTAGCAATCATTCTTGCAAATGTTCGTAAACTCGATAAGTCCTCTTATATATATCCTGTTGCCAAAACTCTGATGAGCCAGATCGTAAGCCTTCCTTCTGAGATACTCAAAGTCAGAGAGATCATCCTGAGAGCTCTGAGGGTTCTCTGAATCCGACAAAATTCTTATAGCTTCACCCAGCTCATTGACTCCCGGCAGTTCACCTCTGCCCTGTCCATATTCAAATGTCTTATCTATGATATCTCTAACTTTTCCCATATAAACTCTATACCCTGTTTTTACATTTATAACTCTGTATGATCAAGTGACTTCCGATACAAGGTAAACAAAGTTACATCCAGATACTCCATTCCATCCCTTTCTACTCCGTCATACACAGCAGACTCCTAATGTGCGCAAGTCTGGCATCAAACTGATCATAGAAATCCTTCTCCGCATCATACATTCCCACATACATAACCTGCAGCACCAGCATGGTCTGATTTCTCGCTGTCTCATCCTCGCCAGCGCGCATATACTCGATCAAGTTTCTCTGCATGTCCTTCTGGAACTTGTGCCAGTCATTTATATATTTCGTGTACCGCGGCAAGTCCTCTGTATCTATCCATTTCGACACCTTGACCTTAGTCCTGCCCGCGCGCTCACACTCATGTATCTGCAGGATGTATCTGAATCCGTCATCGGTGTAATATCTGCCAAGTGGAAAGAGTCTGCAAAAGCCAGGTCTCGCGTTATGGATGCTGCATCTGCCCTCATCGTTTAAGAATGGGCACTTATCCGCCGTCATCCTTATATTTGGAAGCACCAGACCATCCACCACATTGACCTCAAGCTCCTTTTCAAGCAGCTGTGTAAAGTTCTTTCCAGTCTCCTTACAAAGTCTCATCACGTCCAGTGGATCAAGGATGATGGAACTCCCCATCCCTGTGCAGCAGGCATGGCACCCCTTGCACTCATCGCAGTACGCCTTCACCATATCATTTGCATCGTATAATCTTCCATCTGAGATATCTTCCAGTTTCTCATTTCTTATCATAGCAGTAATCCTCAATCATTTTATTATTTGTCTACAAAACACCATACTTGATCCGCACCCTGTCAAGCTTCTCAAGAAATGGTCTTGCCAGCAGCCACAGGAATATCACCGTTGCAGTTCCATGCACCACGTCAAATGGGAATCCCGTCACATATGACGCTATGATCATGCTCCTGTTCACAGCCGGCTGCCAGATTATCACCGACGCCGGATTCATTATTCCGCCGTATATCAGGATACAGATAAGTGCACCGAATATGCACAGTCCAAGCTTTGTCGTGTTCTTTGTCCGCACTCCGCTTTTGGAGAAGAAGAGTCCCGCCATGAACCCCACCAGTCCCATGGCAAACATCTGCCACGGAGTCCACGGGCCCTGCCCCATCAGAAAATTAGACACGAACATGGACATTGCGCCGACCACAAATCCTCCTTCGCAGCCAAATGCCACTCCGGATATGATCACTATGGCCATGGTCGGGCTGAAGTTCGGGAGCATGAAGAATGCCGCCCTGCCCGTGACGGCCAGAGCACACATAACCGCCAATATGACTATATCCCTTACCTTGGGCTTTCTTCCCTCAAATGATACGAAGAACGGGATCATTGCCTCTATTATAATCAGCAGAGATATAAAATAATATTTTTTGTCTCCAAGTCTCTCGCATCCAAACCATATCGTAAGTGGAATCACAACGAGCATAGCCACTATACTTAATATCGTTCTCCTGACGGATCTGTGACCGGCAGCTTCCATGACGATATCCTCGTTCTTCTTTTTGGTGACAGGTCTTATAGCAAGGAGCAGCCCCGCTATGGCACATATCATCACTCCATACATAGCCAGATATTTCCATCCCTTTGACGTGATGGTCATCCCTCTCTGCACAAGATCTGCCAGATTGGACTGGGCCATGGTCTGCCAGAAGCAGAATATGATGATCACCGACGTGACAGATATCGTGAGTATCTGCCACCATTTCAGGGGGTCCGTCTCCCGCTCCTTCGTCAGCACAATATCTCTGGTTATTTCAGCGTCAGGAATCCTGTTATCATCATCCACATCTGCATCTTCACATCTGGACTCACGTGAGTCACCACCAGAGCTGCCTTCCCCTCCGGCTTCGCTGTCAGAAACGCCATATGCCCTCAATATGTCGGTCACAGTAACAGCACCATGAAGTATTCCCTGGGAGATCCTTGCCGCCGCAGTGGTGAAGAAATTGTTGCCCGCCAGATATTCCTGTACGCCGTTCACTGTGGCAAGCTCGCCATCGAACAGCAGCGCTATGCGGTCTCCCGCCACAGCGCAGAATTCCACATCATGGCTCACCACCACTATGGTCTTGCCATGTCGCTGCAGATCTCTGAGCATACTCTTGAGTTCTGCCTTAAACCCATTATCAAGCCCCTTTGTCGGCTCATCCATGAGCAGAATATCAGGATCATACAGAAGTACCTTTGCAAGTGCCAGCCTCTGCTTCTCTCCTCCTGACAGATCGTAAGGATGTCTGTCCATCAAATGCTCCAGCTTACAGAACCTCACTATGTCCACCAACTTTTTTCTGTCACTTGCGTCCACCAGTTCTTCCCGTACAGAACGTCTTGTGAAAAGAAGCTCCGGGTTCTGTGGGAGCATGCCCACACTTTTACCCTGTTTTATCTTTATTCTTCCACGGTACGGCTTATTTACCCCCGCTATCAGGGAGAGCAACGTCGACTTGCCGCATCCGTTGCTTCCATTTATCATGAGTATCTCATTCTCGTATATGTCAAGATCAAGACCGCGAAGTACTTCCTGCGAACCCTTGTCGTATCTGAAGTGAACCTCATCTATCCTGACTGCCCAGGACTTGTCCTGACGATTCGCAATTTTTCTTGTAGTTTCTACAGCACCATGGTCAGTTTTCTGACCATCTGCCTCCCTGGCATCCCCTTCATCCACCAGCACATACCCAGGCGCAACCTCATGCCCCGATTCCCTGTACTTACTGTCAAACTGTGACAACCAGTTTCGCCCCTCCGCTACGGTCACCGGAGATTCATCCGAGCCATCAAGCCCCAGATACACCTGGGCAGCCGCCGGCATGGAGAGATACAATCCATTTCTGTTTATACCTTTTTCCTTTAACCTCTGTCCTTCATTTTTCAGGGTGGCAGCTACCTCCTTGACAGTTCCCTGACACAGCACTGTGCCTTCATCCATGACCACCGCTCTGCTGCACACCGGAAGCACCTCCTCCAGCCTATGCTCAGTCATGATGATGGTCGTGCCAAGCTCCCTGTTGATTCTCACAAGACATGCTATGAATTCATTCGCAGCTATCGGATCGAGCTGGCTGGTCGGTTCATCCAGTATCAGCACCTCCGGAGACAGAGCCATGACCGACGCAAGATTCACCATCTGCTTCTGTCCGCCAGACAGCTCTGCGACACGCCTGTGGAATATCCCGGACAACCCGAAGAATGAACACATCTCCGCAACGCGTCGTCTGATATATCCATTATCGTATCCCAGACTCTCCAATCCAAATGCCAGCTCATGCCACACTTTATCAGTGACAAGCTGTGCATCGACATCCTGCTGTACAAATCCGATCTGCCTTGCTGATGTCCGGTCATCCATCTCCTCCAGGCTTCTTCCTTTGAACTCTATCTTCCCGGACGATCTTCCGTGAGAAGCGATACTTGTCTTCAACTGCCTAAGAAGTGTGGTCTTTCCACATCCGGAACTTCCCAATATGACCACGAATTCCCCCTGCCCCACTGATAGTGTCACATTTTTCAATGCATCAGGCAAATATCTCTCGCCCGAATCATCATTGCTATCGGGATATGCAAATGTCAGTTCTTTTATATCTAATATATTCACGGCTTCTCCTTTGTCACATTTTTCGAATATTAACATTTTCTTTTGCCTGCATATATATTGGAACACATATAAGACATACATACACTACATACATACTTACAGTGAGTGTACCACTTACACTTCCTCTTATAGACGGATAATACCAGAACGCAAATCCTCCGCGCACACTGCCTGCCAGCACATACAATCCACACACAAGTATAAATGCAAGCGCTTTAGTATCACTTTTTCTAAATCTATACAGTGAATATGCAGATCTTCCGGGAAGTCCATATCCCCTTGATCTCATACTGTCTGCAGTGACAAGCGCCCGTTCAAGAGCCCAGGTTACAACGGCAGAAAACACATGGCAGCCCGTTCTAATTCTCACAAAACACGAATCTTTTGGTTTGTATCCAGATGCCCTCTGAGCTCTGTACACCTTTCCAAACTGTCCTGCTATGTCCGGAATAAACCTCAGTGTCATGGAAAGTATCAGTGACAACACTGGCGCCGCCTTGCCGAACAGATACACCATCTTGTCCGATGATATAACACAGTTAAAGCACGAAAACCAGCATATCACTGTCACCAGCATAAACGCAGCCATGATTCCATACATTATAGACTCCAATGTCAACGGATTTCCAGACGGAAAATATGTGAGTATCGTCACTCCCTGATGGCTGAACGCCGGGTTGATGAGCGCCGTCAGCAATATAAGTGGGATCATATATTTTATATTAGTCCTGAAGCCATCATATCCCCTAAGCAATACCGAATACACAAATACCCCTATAAAAGACATGCCCAGGCAAACCGGATGGGTAAATGCCAGGGCATATCCTATAGTGAATATAAAGTATACCAGATTGACTATAGGGTGATATGTGGAAAATGAATCCTGTCTTTTCACAATTATATTTTTATCTCCTATCAATCACTATGTCCAGTACCCATGTCTCAGCGAATCTGTCAATGCATCTCGGATCCAACATCTGCTCCCAGGTCACATGTATAGAGCCATTTTATCACATCTCCCTGCTTGAGTTCATAGCTTGAACAGCCATAATTCGGGAACCAGCCATTTACCGAGTACATCCAGCCTGAGCCATCACCACAGTCAAATTCATACAGATTGTGAATTCCTTCTATATAATAACTTCCATACATAGGCGTCCATGAATATTCAAGCTGTATACCATAATCCCTGCACACCGACTTAAGCACTTCGAATACTGTGTCCCCCTCCTCAAATGTGGCAGTCACAGTTCCCAGAATGACACCATCATCAGGTACATAGTCCTTTTTCTCCGGTCTTAGCAGTTCCAGATCTGTCTCTTATACACATCTCCGAGCCCACGAGACGCTCATGAATCTC
>ENA-OZXD01000358-OZXD01000358.1-human-gut-metagenome-genome-assembly--contig:-NODE-358-length-14231-cov-6.982153_pt1 | contig 14231 bp, 10 predicted proteins | sample MGYA00244855_ERZ654094 | MGnify/ENA primary metagenome ERZ654094 (study PRJEB26926, sample SAMN06165277) | human gut metagenome | biome: ENVO:00009003; feature: ENVO:2100002; material: ENVO:00002003...
ACGAGATTCATGAGCGTCTCGTGGGCTCGGAGATGTGTATAAGAGACAGCAGCTACACCATCACGAGTAAAGCCTTGTTCACTAACATCAGCACCCCATGCGAAAGTATAGCCAGTGTTGATTGCATTTTCCATAACAGCCATCAGTTCGTCGATAGGCAAGTTGTACGAAAGTGCATTACGCCAGTTGTCTTGTACTTCGATATTGAACTGAGTGTAGAACGGATGATGAGAGTAAGATGTCAGTGAAACATAGTCGTCCATGTTCAGACCCAATACTTCATCGGCAAATGTTCTCGGAGTATAAGTCTTACCTTTGTAAGTAAATTCTTTCGGGCATTCTCCCAGGTATGTGTCATAAATAGACTTGATACCGTTTTTCCAAACCGGAGACAGCTTTTTCAATCCGCCTTTAGCGATAGCGTTCATATAACCTGAAGCTACAGCATCCAGTTCGTTATGGTTAGGAAGTGAATCGCCGTACATGATACCCGGCATAGCTTCCTGAGGAACCATACCATATTTTTCGTAGCAAACTACTATATCTTCGAAGCTTCCACCCGGAGAGAAAGAAGCGTCACCGTGATAGCGTACATAGTTTACAGCACGGTCTTCCATTGTTTTGTGTACAACAAACATTTCAGACAAATCGAATTCTCCCTTTCCTGCACGCAACAGTTCTGCTTCGAGGAATCCCAGTGTTGAGAACGACCAGCAAGTGCTTGACTGGTTTTGGTCTTTGATAGAAGTGATAGGGTTTTCCTTTACAGTTGTAAACACAAAGCCTTCTTCTTCAGCTTTGTTCTTTTTTGGGCCTTTAGCATATACATTGCTAAAGCATACACCCAAAGCTAAAATCGCAACAAGTTTATTCATTGTTTCTTTTAGGGTTAAATTATTATTTGTTTATTTATTATTGTTCATTCATAATCTTTTCCACTTCTTCGATGGTAATAGGAATACGCTTGTCGCCAGTAAAGCGTGAACCTTCCGGAGTAATCAGAATATCATCTTCCAGACGGATGCCACCGAAATCCTTGAACTTGTCTATAGCATCAAAATTCAGGTATTCAGTATTAATGTTTTCTGCTCTCCACTTGTCGATCAGTGCCGGAATGAAATAGCATCCCGGTTCGTCTGTGATGACGAAGCCTTCCTGCAAGCGACGTCCCATACGCAAAGAAGCCAGTCCGAACTGATCGGAAGGACGAGTTTCATCGTCGTAACCCACGTAGCATTGTCCTAAATCTTCCATGTCGTGAACGTCAATTCCCATCATATGTCCCAGACCGTGAGGCATGAACAGTGCATGAGCTCCTGCTGCTACGGCATCATCTACATTGCCTTTCATCAATCCAAGATCTTTCAATCCCTGAGCCAGTACCTTGCAGACATCCAGATGGACAGACTTATAAGTAACTCCCGGGCGAGCCAGCTCCAAAGCACGGTCGTGACATGCCAGTACAATGCTGTATACGTCACGCTGGCGGTCAGTAAATTTACCGCCTACAGGTATGGTTCGGGTATGGTCGGAACAGTAGTTAGTAACGCTTTCTGCACCTGCATCAGTCAGCATCAGACGGCCTGTCTGAAGAATCTGGCTGTGGTCATGATTGTGAAGTGTCTGTCCGTTCTGTGAAAGGATAGTGGCAAACGATACCATATTTCCGTATGATGCAGCAATACCATCCAGTATGCCGGCAATATATTGTTCCGAAACTCCCGGTTTGCACAGGCGCATGGCAGCCGTATGCATTTCGTAACCGATGTTGCAGGCTTTATCTATTTCCTCAATTTCGCATGCTTCTTTTACTGAACGCAGGCTTACTACAGCCTTTATCAGCTCCAATGAAGCATGTTGTCTGGTCATGGAAGCACGGATTCCGGTCAAATCTTCCAGAAGCATCATGTTGTCGTAGCGGTAAGGAGGCAGGAAGTGAATCTTGCGTCGTTGTGATATGGCCTTTCCTACTACTTCTTTCAGTCGTGCAAACGGAAAACTTTTTTTCACTCCTACACGTTCTCCCAGTTCCTTTACACTAGGCTGAGGGCCCATCCAGATAATGTCGTCCATCGTTACGTCATCGCCGAAGAAATAATCTTCCTCAGCATCAACGTCCAGCACTCCTGCATATCCGGGATGTGAATGTCCGAAGAAATAGAGGAACGAGCTGTCTTGACGGAATTTATATGTATTATCGGGATAATTGGCAGGGGCTTCATTGTTTCCCAGTATCAGGATAATACCACTACTGACTTTCTCTCTAAGTGCCTTACGGCGATTGCGGTATACTGATGATTCGAACATATTGTAATTGTTAAAGTGAAATTATTGTAATAAGTGTTGCAAAAGTAGGAAATTAAATTGAATTATGTCCTAACCATTTTCCTAAAAAATGTATCTTTGTGAAACTAAACTATTGTATGTTATGAAACTAGATTTGAAGAATATGGGCCTTGTTCTTGAAGGAGGAGGCATGCGTGGGGTTTTTACCTGCGGAGTATTAGACTATTTCATGGATCATCATATCGAGTTTCCATATGGTATCGGTGTTTCGGCTGGAGCATGTAACGGACTTTCTTACATGTCGCATCAGCGTGGACGTGCCAAATATAGCAATATCGATATGATGGCAAAGTATCATTATATCGGGTTGAAGTATTTGTGGTATCAGCATAGCATACTAGACCAAAAACTATTGTACGAGATTTTTCCAGAAGAATTGCTTCCGTACGACTATCAGGCATATTATGAAAATCCGGCACGGTTTGAAATGGTTACAACAAACTGTGTGACAGGACGTGCCTGTTATCTGGAAGAAAAGAAAGATAAAGAGCGCCTGCTGGCGATAGCAAAAGCTTCGAGCAGCTTGCCTTATGTTTGTCCCATTACGTATGTCGACGGGCGTCCGATGTTGGACGGAGGAATAGTCGATTCGATACCTGTACTGCGTGCCATAGAACAGGGATATGAACGCAATGTTGTCGTATTGACACGAAACAGAGGGTATCGTAAATCGGAGAAGGATATTCGGGTACCACGGTTTATTTATACACGTTATCCAAGGTTGCGCGTTGTGTTAAGCCGGCGTTGTCAGGTTTATAATCAACAGTTGGAAATGATTGAACGTATGGAGGATGAAGGTCGGATCATTGCAATCCGTCCCGAACAACGGGTTGTAGTCAACCGTATAGAGAAAGATATCAGGAAGTTGACCAGTCTGTATGAAGAAGGTTATGCATGCGCAGAAAAAGTCATGGGGCAGTTCTTGTAAAAAACTGTATAGGCTTTTTATAGTGTATCAATACTGATGTTCTTTGTCGGAAATTAAGAGGGGTTTTGATACCAGCTTTCCTTCATGTAGGATGTCTACCATTCCCTTTTTTACGTGCTTATTTTCTTGTAAAGGATATAAAAGTAAAAAAAGCATATTTGAAGTTTCAAAAGTTGTTTTCAATCTTTCCCAATCAGAGCAGAAATGAAATTAGAAAACAGCTTTTGGTAGCTCAAAAACAAGTACGGCAGCTTTCCAATAGAGGAAGGCTGCCGTACTTGTTTTTATTGTTGACTCCGGTTTGACTGAACCGGAGCTCTTATTTTCATTTTCGATTATTTGCTGTTTATTTTGCGAAGCTAACCGCACGAGTTTCACGGATAACTGTAATCTTAACCTGTCCCGGATAAGTCATTTCATCCTGAATCTTCTTAGCTATTTCAGTAGACAAGCTTTCTGTTTGTTTGTCGTCTATCTTGTCTGCACCAACGATTACGCGCAACTCGCGACCTGCCTGAATAGCGTAAGTTTTTGTAACACCCGGATAAGACATTGCAAGCTGTTCCAAATCGTTCAAACGCTTGATGTAAGCCTCTACGATTTCGCGGCGTGCTCCCGGACGTGCACCAGAGATAGCATCACATACCTGTACGATAGGAGCCAGCAAGCTGGTCATTTCTACTTCATCGTGGTGAGCTCCGATAGCATTGCAGATATCAGGTTTTTCCTTATATTTTTCAGCCAGCTTCATACCAAGCAGTGCGTGTGGCAATTCTGGTTCTTCATCAGGTACTTTACCTATATCGTGCAACAATCCGGCACGTTTAGCTTTTTTCGGATTAAGTCCCAGTTCCGAAGCCATGACAGCACACAGGTTGGCTGTTTCGCGTGCATGCTGCAACAGATTCTGTCCATAAGAAGAACGATATTTCATCTTACCGATGATACGGATCAGTTCAGGATGCAGGCCATGAATACCCAAGTCGATTGTAGTACGTTTACCTGTTTCGATGATTTCATCTTCTACTTGCTTACGCACTTTTGCAACAACTTCTTCGATGCGTGCCGGATGAATACGTCCGTCGGTAACCAACTGATGTAAGGCTAGACGTGCAATTTCACGGCGAACAGGGTCGAATGCAGACAATACGATTGCTTCAGGTGTGTCGTCTACAACGATTTCTACTCCGGTTGCTGCTTCCAGCGCGCGGATGTTACGGCCTTCACGACCAATGATACGTCCTTTTATTTCATCAGATTCGATATGGAATACCGTTACAGAGTTTTCAATAGCAGTTTCTGTAGCAACTCGCTGGATAGACTGAATAACGATGCGTTTAGCTTCACGGTTTGCTGTAAGCTTAGCATCATCCATAATGTCATTGATGTAAGATTGAGCCTGAGTTTTGGCTTCTTCCTTCAACGATTCTACCAGACGTTCCTTTGCTTCTTCAGCAGAAAGTCCTGAAAGTGCTTCCAGTTTCTCACGTTCCTGTGATTGTAACTGATCTAATTCTTCTTTCTTCTTTTCAATGATAACCAGCTGTGCGTCCAGATTTTCCTTGATGGCTTCATTCTCGTTGCGTTTACGCTGCAACTCTTCATTTTTCTGGTTCAGCACCATTTCGCGCTGTTTCAGCTTGTTTTCTGCCTGTTGAATTTTTTGATTACGAAGAGCAACTTCCTTTTCCAGATCAGCCTTTTTATTCAGGAATTTCTCTTTTACTTCCAGAAGTTTGTTTTTCTTTATAACCTCAGCTTCTGTTTCCGCTTCCTTTATAATTTTATCATATCGCGCTTTCAAGCCATACTTGAAAAAGCAATATGAAAGTGCCCCTCCAATCAGAAAGGCGATAACCGTTAATATTACTAATGTCAACATTATAAGTAGTTTAAAATATAAATAAAAAACGCACAAACTTTCTATCAGGCTGTTTTCCTGACGTCAAGCTTGTGCGCAAATGTTTTCTATCTTTCGTTTACTAAACGCTTACTCACTCTTTTTACCGATACACTCGTCTATATCTTGTTCCAGTTGTTTCAGCTTTTCCAGATAAGGCGTGGTATCATTACGGTCTTTCATAGACATATTTTCAAAAGCCAGTTCCAGGGCTGTCATAACCCAATACTTCTCAGTATTGAAATTAGGGAACTTATTGCGGTATTTGTTTAGTTTATAATCAATCTGTTTGGCTGCATCCCGATATAGTTGTTCCTCTTCACGTTTAATGATGAGCGGATATCGTTCGTTGTCAATCAGCAGATGTATTTTCATTTGGTCGTCCGTCATGCTCTTTTCACCGTTTTAATTATTCATTCAGCAAAGCGATACATTTGTCGACTTCACGCACAAGCTTCGCCAATCGTTGTTTGGTATCTCGGAGTTCATTGTCGTTGATACTGATTATGCGAGCTGTTTTCAAATTGGTATACATGGCTTCCAATTCTTTTCGGCTATTTTGAAGTTCGGCTATTTCAACTTCTTTTTCAGCAAGAAGTTGACGGAGAGATGCATTTTCTTTTTGTTGTTCTTCATATAAATACATAAAATGCCTCAGTTTCCCTTCGAAAGTATTCAATAGCTTTTTGTCTTCTTCCGTCATTTTGTACCAAAATTGTATACAAATATAGTGGATTGAAGAGAAACACAAAAATTTTTGCTCATATTTTCTTTTAAATAGGATAAAATTTAAGGGATATTGGGCAAATTTTCGGGTGGAATCAGAATGTTGACACTTTTTTGTTGTTAAAAGAATTGGATGTATAAAGGTTATACATGGAATGAATAAAAATGAAAAAATCGCTTCGGATTCTTTATGTTAAGATGCTCCGAAGCGATTTTTTATTTATATCTTAGAGATGCTTATCTTTTTTCGATATCTCCATTGATTAGTGTTTGAGGTTCTTCTTTCAGTAAACCACGATTTTTGAGTAACGCATCTATCTTAGGTTCGCGGCCACGGAAATTCTTATACATAGTCATTCCATCGTCGATGCCACCCGGTGTCAGGATATATTTACGGAATTTGTCTGCCATTTCTTTGTTGAAGATGTCACCTGTTTCCTTGAAAGCCTGAAATGCGTCACAGTCTAATACCTCAGCCCACATATAGCTGTAATATCCGGCTGTATATCCACCTCCCATTGTGTGACTGAAATTGGTAACACGGTAGCGTGGATAGATTTGTGAAGGAATTCCGCGTTCTTTCAGTTTTTGAGATTCGAACTCCATAACATTCAGGTCAGAAGGAACTTCTTTCAGTGTATGTAAGTCCATATCTGTAAGCGAAGCAGCCAGATATTCTACTGTAGCAAAACCCTGACCGTATTTAGCGCTTTCTTCTATTTTCTTTACCAGTTCCATTGGTATTACTTCGCCTGTTTTGTAGTGTTTGGCGTAGATGTTCAGCACTTCCGGTTCGAATGCCCAGTGCTCATTTATTTGCGAAGGAAGTTCTACAAAGTCGCGTTCAACATTGGAAACTCCCGGGTAGTGTACGTCGCACATGAAACTGTGCAAGGCATGTCCAAATTCATGGAACATAGTTGTTACATTGTCAATGCTTTGCAAAGCAGGTTTGTCACCGCTTGCAGTTGTCATGTTGCATACGTTTACAACCACTGGCAGAACTCGTTCATTGCCGTTATAGCTCTGATCTCTGAAACCTGTACACCAGGCTCCGGCTCCTTTACCGTCACGCGGGTAATAGTCGCTGTAGAAGAGGGCAAGTACTTTACCATCTTTATCGATCACTTCCCATGACTGAGCTGTTTTTTCATACACAGGGAATTTATCTGTACATTCTCTGAAAGTCAAGCCATAAAGTTTATTTGCTACATAGAAGATACCTTTCAGTACATTGTTGATTTCAAGGTATTCTGAAACTTTATCTTCATCGATAGCATATTTGGCTTGTTTAGCTTTATTAAGATAGTACATATAGTCCCATCCTTCCGGCTCGAAGTTATAGCCATCTTTCTTTATTTCAGCACGTATATCATTCAGCTCTTCTTTAGCTTTTTCTACAGCAGGAGTCCATACCTGGTCGAGCAAGCGGTATACATTCTGTTCGTTTTTTGCCATACGATTGTCGAGGGCAAGAGAAGCATAATCTTCATATCCCATCAGCTTAGCTTTTTGTAAGCGTAAAGTAACCAGTTTGCGGGATATTTCTTTATTGTCATACTGGTTGTTCTGATTTCCTCGATTGTAATATGCATCATATACGCGATGACGCAATTCACGGTTTTTACAGTATTGTAGAACAGGGTTACAGCTTGGACGCTGCATATTGAACATCCATTTTCCTTTCTGTCCGTTTTCTTCTGCCATTTTAGCGGCAGCTTCGATATTTGCTTCTGGAAGTCCTTCCAGTTCTTCCAGCTTGTCGACTGTAACAAATGTGTTATTGGTTTCGTGCATCAGGTTTTGGCTGAATGTAAGTTCCAGCAGTGATATTTCACTGTTCAGCTTACGTAATTCGGCTTTCTGCTCATCATTTAATCCAGCGCCGCCACGGATAAAACGCTTGTACACATTTTCCAGTAGTTTGGTCTGTTCTTTATCTAATCCAAATTTTTTCTGATTGTCGTAAACTTCTTTCACTTTTGCAAAAAGCAATGGATTCAAGTAAATATCATCGCTGTGTGCAGAAAATAATGGAGACAGTTCTTTTTCCAAAGCGCGAGTCTCTTCGGTTGAGTTGCTACTAGCGATAGGTCCGAAAACATATTCTACTTTAGTAAGCAGTTCTCCACTGCGGTCGAGTGCAACGATAGTGTTTTCGAAGTCGGGTACTGCGCGATTTCGGATAATAGCATTGATTTCCTGTTTCTGTTCTTCCATTCCTTTCAGGAACGCTTCACGGTAGTTGTCGATAGTAATTTTTTCGAATGGAGCAATTTCATACGGAGTACCATACGATTCTGATAGAAATGGATTGGTACTTTGTGCCATGCTGCTTCCTCCCAATGCCAGAGCGAAGGCGGCTGTGAATAAACATTTCTTCATTTTGTTAAAATAGGTATGTTAATTGTTGTAATCTTTGAGCGCAAATATAACGAAATGTCAGGAATTTAACAAGTGGGGCAGATTGCCTGTTTTTATATTTGATGCTTTTCGTTTTTAGGTAAGTGTATAATTCTTTCTGTATAGGTTAGAGAAACTCTATGTTTTAGTCGACGAATCTCTTAGATTTTTACGTTGCTCCTTATTTGCTTATGCTAATTTTAAGGTAAATCATATCTTTCAATTGTTTACCTGCTTCAAAAATCGGATGCTCATAATTGTCGGTGAAAAAGTTGGGTATCCGATGTGAATATACAAATCCGCAATTCTTGTAGAAGGCTATAGTTATAGGAGAGTCTCCGGTTCCGACAAGCATTGTATGGCATCGGGCTTTATAATGTTTCAGAAGAAAGAATATCAACTTTTTTCCATATCCCTGACGCTGGAACTGTGGATAGACAGCAATGTTTTTGATTTCGTAGATACCTTTACCTTCTTCGGTTATAACGCATGAAGCTTTTATCTCATTGTTTTCAGCTAGAACGAACATGTCTCCGCGTTTTAAATAGCGATCGATCATGGATTCTTGCTCATCAGCAAGGAGCAGTAAATCGAGATATTGCTTTTTGTTGTAGAAAATAGGATATATATTTATCATATTCAGTTTTTATGTAAATGGCTTGATGTGCTATAAAATACTTTTTTTATTGAAGTCATAAAATTAGATAGCTGTAGCTTATTCAACAAGTATAAACTGAATTTTATAGTTCTGTATTAAAATAATATTTATTAGAACCGTTTTATGTATATAGACTTGTACGATACTTCAGTTGTTGGATGCTCCAATAAAACAGATAGAGATTCTAATTCAGAATATAAAAAAAAGTGTAAACCTCGCAAATGCTTGATTTACACTTTTTATTGGCGGAGAGACAGGGATTCGAACCCCGGGTACCTCGCGGTACAACGGTTTTCAAGACCGCCGCAATCGACCACTCTGCCACCTCTCCAAAACTTCCTTTCAGAAGTGCTTTTTGTTGAAAGCGTTGCAAAGGTACGACTTTATTTTAAATATGCAAGACTTTTGAACAAGAAAAATTAAAGGTTTTATTATATTTGCACTCTCAACCGAAAAAAAGCATATGAAACTAAAATGTCTTTTCTTACTGTTACTTTTGGGAATATCCTTTTGTGTACATGCACAAAAGCGCCCCGTCATCCTTGAGAAACAGTTGGAGATCATTAGGAAAGAACCTGATAACGGGGATGCATTAAAGTTTCTATGCCAATACTATTTAAATAAAGGAGATTATTCCAAAACCATCACTTACGCCGAGATTATGAAAAACGTAGCGGACAAGACTAAAAATCCTCTACTCCAACTCTATTCATATATCTACCAAGCACAAGCACAAATGATGAGCGGACGGGAAAAAATAGCCAAAAAAAACTTGAACCTTTCTCTTGAACTAGCAACCAAACTGAATAATGACTCCACCCTTTGTTCCGTCTATGGTAGTCTCGGACTCTACTCTGCAAATATTGAAACCGATTATTACCGTGCCATACGATGGCTTTATAAAGGTATCCAGTTGGCACAACAAAATAATTTCCAACAACAATACGCTTTGCTTTTAGGCAATTTAGCAAACATCTATTACCTCAAAAAAGATACAGCCGGTATCAAATACGCATTAGAATGTTATGAATTAGGACACAGTATGCGTAATCCATACATCATTTATTCCGGTGCAGTAAATTCTGCCTATATGTATTTTTTAATGAAACAGAATGAGGAAGCAATGAAATATATACATGAAGCCGAAACATTGATGCTGGAAAATGATTTCTACGACCAGGCCCATACCTACAATCTCTTTGGTAATATATTATATGATATGGGTGAATATGCCCAGGCCTTGGAATATTACAAAAAAGCCATGAAGGACAAACAGGCGGCACAAACTTCCTCTATTGTCTATGCCCATTTGGGATATGCACGTATACTAATGCAGCAAAACAAACAACCAGAAGCTATTTTATTGCTAAAACAAGGAATAGCTATTTCTTATGCACGCGTCAACGCCATCCATCGCAATGAACTATACGAAAATCTGTCCACCTGCTATGAGCAATTGCACCAATATCATGACGCACTGAAATATTATAAAATATTCCGTTTGGAAAACGACAGTCTTTTCAACAAGGACAAAGAAAGAGATTTAAGTGAAATGCGATTCAAATACGACTCTGAGCGGCAGGAAAATTTGATAAAACAAAGCAAGCTGGATGTAATGCAGAAAGAACAGCGTATACAACAACAGACATTTATTCTTATTATCATTGTGATTGTTCTAGGATTGCTTTATTACCTCTACCACCGTAAAAACAAACTTTATTTAAGTATAGTCAAGCAAAACCAAGAAGCAATCAAAAGAGAAACGGAACTGAATCGCCGTATAAAAGAATTGGAAACCAATGCCCCCTCCATGGTTTCTACTTCCGAAAAATATGCTTCCTCCTCACTCACCGACGAGAAAAGTTTAGAACTTTTCCGTACATTAGAGCGTATTATGAGAGAAGAAAAAATTTACAAAGACAATTTTATAACAAAAGACAAAGTAGCAGAAATATTAGGAACTAACCGTACTTATCTATCACGTATCATCAATGAACAATCCAAACTATCCTTCACTCATTATGTAAACCGTTTCCGTATTGAAGAAGCTATCCGTCTATTATCCGACCCCAATAACGAAACTCCGCTGAAAGCCATTTCTACAGAGCTGGGATTTAACTCCATTTCCACCTTTTATAACCTTTTCCAATCCTCAGTGGGAATGACTCCCTCCCAATATAGGAACAAAGTTATGGAACTTCAAAAAGAGCAATAGGTTATCTTTTTGCTCTTTTTTTATTCTGAAAACAGCAATTGCCGATATTAATATAGGTATAAAGAGGCATATCTAAGATATTATCCCTTACTTTGCGGTATGAACATTAATCCAAATTTAAATAATACGTAATGAAAAAGAAGTTTTTTTTAAGTTGCCTCTTAATCGTTATGGCATTGCTTCCGGCAGTTGCCCAGATTCAAGATCCGGTACAATTCAAAACCGAGTTAAAGACGATTTCCGATACGGAAGCACAAATAGTATTCACTGGTAAGATTGATGCCGGATGGCACGTTTATTCCACTGATCTTCCTTCGGGAGGTCCTATCTCCGCTACTTTCAACGTAGACAAGATAGAAGGAGTAGAATTAGTAGGAAAGCTCACTCCACAAGGTAAAGAAATTGAAAACTTCGACAAGGTGTTTGAAATGAAATTACGTTACTTTGAGAACACTGCCATTTTCATTCAGAAACTAAAAATAACGGGCGCTACCTATATGATAGAAGGTTATATGGAATTCGGTGCCTGCAACGATGAAAACTGTCTGCCTCCTACTGAAGTTTCTTTCTCTTTCTCCGGAAAAGGAGTTGCCGCTGCCACTACAAGCAAGACTGCTGAACCCGCAAAAACAGAAACAGCCATAACGGAAGTTCCTGTAGCGGAAACAGCTACTGCAACTACCGCAACAGATAGTGCTACAACTGCCGCCCTGATCGGCAATGACACTGCTGTCCAAGATTATTGGACTCCGGTTATCCAAGAGCTGAACACATTTGGCGAAACGACATCACAACAAGACCGTTCATGGATTTACATCTTCTTTGCCGGGTTTATCGGTGGATTACTTGCCTTATTTACGCCCTGTGTATGGCCTATCATCCCAATGACGGTAAGTTTCTTTTTAAAACGTAGCAAAGACAAAAAGAAAGGAATCCGTGATGCATGGACATATGGTGCTTCTATCGTAGTGATCTATGTATTATTAGGTCTTGCCATAACCTTGATATTCGGTGCCAGTGCCTTGAATGCACTTTCCACAAATGCTATTTTTAACATATTCTTCTGCTTGATGCTAATTGTGTTTGCAGCCTCTTTCTTTGGAGCATTCGAACTTACTCTTCCTTCAAAATGGAGCAATGCAGTAGACAGTAAAGCGGAACAGACCAGTGGTTTGTTAAGTATCTTCCTGATGGCATTCACCCTATCTTTGGTTTCATTCTCATGCACAGGTCCTATCATCGGCTTTTTGTTGGTAGAAGTTTCCACTACAGGTAGTGTAGTTGCCCCTGCTATCGGCATGTTAGGTTTTGCTCTTGCATTAGCGTTGCCATTCACACTGTTTGCCATGTTCCCGTCTTGGCTGAAATCCATGCCTAAATCCGGTGGTTGGATGAATGTAATTAAAGTAGTATTAGGTTTCCTTGAGCTCGCATTTGCTTTGAAATTCCTGTCGGTTGCTGACTTGGCTTATGGATGGGGAATTCTAGACCGTGAAACATTCCTTGCTTTGTGGATTGTGATTTTCGCTTTGCTAGGCTTCTATTTGCTGGGTAAGATCAAATTCCCTCACGATGATGATGATGATAAAGTAGGTGTTGCCCGTTTTTTTATGGCTCTTATCTCACTTGCATTTGCTGTATATATGGTACCGGGCTTATGGGGTGCTCCTTTGAAAGCTGTCAGCGCATTTGCTCCTCCCATGAATACACAAGACTTCAACTTATACACCAATGAAGTACATGCGCAGTTTGATGACTACGATGCCGGTATGGAATATGCAAAACGTACCGGAAAACCGGTAATGCTTGACTTTACAGGTTACGGATGTGTAAATTGCCGTAAAATGGAAGCTGCTGTATGGACTGATCCGAAAGTAAACAAGTTGATGACTGAGGACTATGTACTGATAACATTGTTCGTTGATAACAAAACTCCATTGCCCGAACACATCAAAGTGATGGAGAACGGTAAGGAACGTACACTACGCACGATCGGTGATAAATGGAGTTACCTGCAACGCTCTAAATTCGGTGCCAATGCACAACCTTTCTATGTATTGATTGACAATGAGGGAAAACCGTTGAATAAATCATATTCATATGATGAGGATATAGACAAATATGTTGATTTCCTCCAGACCGGATTACAAAACTATAAAAAATAACCAAAGTGTGTCAAAAGTCGAAGGAGTGTCAAAACTAAATAAACCTATCATTTTATTCATTCAGAATATTCTTTAATGAAAAATATTCTGAAAATCAACAAAAAGGAAAAGACAAACGAAACGATAGTTTTATTCGAGTTTTGACACACTTTCAAAAAGATTTTTGCAAGACCCCTTAATAATTATCTACTATGATCGCCAAACCAGAAAGAGAGCAAATCATTGCCCTTATAAATCGCGAGGTCGTTCCGGCTATCGGGTGCACAGAACCCATAGCCGTAGCCCTTTGTGTAGCAAAAGCAACAGAAACACTAGGTAAAAGACCTGAAAGGATTAAAGCTTTACTCAGCGCCAATATTCTTAAGAACGCCATGGGAGTAGGCATCCCGGGAACAGGAATGATTGGGCTACCTATCGCTATCGCCTTAGGGGCATTAATCGGAAAATCCGAATATCAATTGGAAGTCTTAAAAGACAGCACTCCTGACGCCGTAGCAGAGGGTAAAAAACTAATTGACTCACAAGCTATCTCTATCGGGCTGAAAGAGAATATAGAAGAAAAGTTATATATCGAAATTATCTGTGAAGCTGATGGTGATACAGCGACGGCCATTATTGCTTGCGGGCATACCAATTTTATATATGTGGCCCTAAACAACCAAGTTTTACTAAACAAACAAACTACCTCCACCTGCAATGAGGATGCAAAAGAGCCGGAGTTGAACTTGCGGAAAGTGTACGATTTTGCCACCACCACACCATTGGATGAAATTCGTTTTATTCTTGAGACCAAACGTTTGAACAAAGCAGCGGCAGAACGTTCTTTCAAAGGAAACTACGGTCACGAATTAGGCAAGATTCTGAAAAGCAGCAAAAGCGAAGAACAAATA
>ENA-OZXD01000369-OZXD01000369.1-human-gut-metagenome-genome-assembly--contig:-NODE-369-length-14122-cov-4.262814_pt1 | contig 14122 bp, 10 predicted proteins | sample MGYA00244855_ERZ654094 | MGnify/ENA primary metagenome ERZ654094 (study PRJEB26926, sample SAMN06165277) | human gut metagenome | biome: ENVO:00009003; feature: ENVO:2100002; material: ENVO:00002003...
GAGATTCATGAGCGTCTCGTGGGCTCGGAGATGTGTATAAGAGACAGCTTATGTATTTAGTATTTGATGTAGGGGCAACATTTATAAAGTATGCGTTAATGGACGATGAGGGCAATATATCGGGAAAGGGTAAGACTCCAACCGACAGATATGCCGAGGCTGGAACTCCGGCATTTGTGGCGCAGATCAAGAAGGTGTATGACGAGAAGGTACTGGACTGTGACATAACAGGAATTGCCATGGGGCTTCCTGGACAGATAGATGTCGAGCGCGGCATAGTGTACGGCGGTGGCGGGATCAAGTATCTTGATGGTGCACATCTTGGTGATCTCATATCAGAGGCATGCGGCGGTGTGTCTGTAGCCCTTGAGAACGATGGCAAATGTGCGGCTCTCGCAGAGTTGTGGCTGGGCAATGCCAGCACGGCTACAAATGCAGCAGTCGTTGTCGTGGGTACAGGAATCGGCGGTGGAATAATCATTGACAGAAAGATCCACAGAGGCAAGAGACTTCTGGCAGGTGAATTGTCATATGCCCTCATGAACATGACAAGGGAAGAAGCTGATAATGTCAGATGCTGTGAAGAGCTGACTGTTGAGGAGACATTTGAATATAACCCGTTCATGGTAACCTCAACATGTACTGCAAGCTCCATTACATACAAGGCATCCAAGATAATGCATATGAAGCCAGAAGAGGTGACCGGTGAGATGGTATATCAATGGATAGATGAGGGCAATCAGGAGATCATAGATATGGTTGAGGACTCATACTTCTCCATAGCAAAGCTCTGCTGTAACCTGTACATGACGATAGATCCGGATGTCATACTTATCGGAGGTGGAATGAGTGCCAATCCGAACTTTGTTCCGGGGGTTAAGAAGTATGTGGACAAGATAAGAAAGATTACAAAGACCTACGATGGCATGGTTATCGACACATGCAAGTTCCGCAATGATTCGAATCTTCTTGGCGCGTTGTACAACTATAAGCAGAAGTATGAGGGCGTGAAATAAAATCGCAATAAAACAAACGTAAGATGGAGATGAACTGAAACAGATGGTTCATCTCTTTTATAAATACTATTGAAAATGTAAATCCATGGAGGGAAAATTATGATAATCACAAAGAAACATGGACTTCCGGAGAATTTCCTCTGGGGAGCATCGACAAGCGCATATCAGGTTGAGGGCGCCAATCTGTCACACGGCAAGGGCCCAAGTGTGCAGGACATCAAGACAGTTCCAGCGGGAACAAGTGAGCTGGATGTGTGTGCTGATTTTTATCACAGATATGCAGAGGACATAGCCCTCATGGCTGAGATGGGATTCAAGACATTCAGATTCTCCATCGCGTGGAGCAGAGTCCTCCCAGAGGGAACCGGCAGAGTCAACCAGGAGGGAATTGACTTCTACAACAATGTGATAAATGAGTGCCTCAAGTACGGAATCGAGCCGCTTGTCACAATGTTCCATTTTGATCTTCCTGCGGCTCTTGAGAAAAAAGGTGGCTGGTCGAGAAGAGAGAGTGTTGACGAGTTTGTTGAATTTGCAAAGCTTCTCTACACAAATTATGGCGACAGAGTAAAGTACTGGCTGACTATCAATGAGCAGAACATGCTCACACTTGTGGGTGACGTGATCGGAACCTGCAACATGGAGGGCGTGACAAATAAATACAAGAAGCTTTATCAGGAGAATCACCACATGCTCCTTGCTCAGGCAAAGGCCATGAAGCTTCTCCATGAGATGTGTCCTGGTGCAAAGATTGGTCCTGCACCAAATATTTCACTGGTATATCCTGCCACATGTAAGCCGAAGGATGTCTTGGCAGCACAGAACTTCAACGCGATAAGAAACTGGCTTTACCTTGATATGGCAGTGTATGGAAGATACAACGACCTGGTGTGGAAGTTCCTTGAAGAGCATGACGCTATCCCTGTTATTGAGGCTGGAGATATGGATATCATGGAGCAGGCAAAGCCTGATTTTATAGGTTTCAATTATTATAACACTGCAACGGTTGAGTGGGATGACAGCCCGGTTGCTGTGACGGACTCAGAAAAAAAGGATCAGCAATCAGCCGGTATTGAGCCGGGGGTATACAAGGCGTATCCAAATCCAAATCTTCTCCGCACAGAGTTTGGCTGGGAGATAGACCCTGACGGCTTCAGGGCAACTATAAGAGAGATGTACAGCAGATATCACCTTCCTATGATTGTGACAGAGAATGGTCTTGGCGCATATGACAAGCTTACAGAGGACGGCAAGGTACACGACGACTATCGTATAGAGTACTTAAGAAAGCATATAGAGCAGATTAAGCTGGCAGCAGACGAGGGCGCAGAGATGATGGGTTACTGTCCTTGGTCAGCAATTGATCTCGTGTCCACCCACGAGGGAATCACCAAGAGATACGGCTTTATATATGTCAACAGAGATGAGTTTGACATGAAGGATCTTGCGAGATACAGAAAGGATTCCTTCTACTGGTACAAGAAGGTCATCGAGACTAACGGCGAGGATCTGAGCTAGCTTGTAGTTGAGTAAAAGCACTGGGAGACTGGGTGAGAGTTGCTTGAGATTTGTTTGCGATATAATTGTGCTAAAACGTAGATTTACTTGCGTAAAAGATAAAATAAAGTCCTTGCATTAATTTATTTATGTGCTATACTAAATAAAGTCACTAACATACACCAACGCGTTAAAGTGACGTAAGTTTAAACTGAGAAAACTGAGGAGAAAATCAAAACAAAAAACAAAAAACAAGAAGGAGGACACTATTATGATAGGCGGAGATCTGATCACCTACAGACCTGACATTCAGGTACTTGACGCAACAATAAGAGATGGAGGACTTGTCAACGATTTCTATTTTACTGACGAGTTTGTAAGAGCCCTCTATGAAGCGAACATCAAGGCGGGGGTTGATTATATGGAATTCGGCTATAAGGCCTCCAAGGAAATGTTTGATGTGAACAAATTCGGCAAATGGAAGTTCTGCAACGAGGAGGATATAAGAGCCATCGTTGGGGAGAACAATACAGATCTGAAAATTTCAGTTATGGCTGATGTCGGAAGATGCGACTACAAGAAGGATATCATCGACAGAGCCGACAGTGTTATCGATCTGGTGAGGGTGGCGACATACATCAACACCATGCCTGCAGCCATCGAGATGATTGAGGATGCACATGCAAAGGGATACGAGACCACATGTAATATCATGGCAGTTTCAAAGGATCAGGAGTCGGATATCGATCTTGCCCTTGAGCTGCTTGGTAAGAGCAATGTAGATGGAATATACATTGTTGACAGCTACGGCTCACTGTACCCTGAGCAGATCAAGAAACTCGCGGAGAAATATGTCGCAGTTGGAGAGAAGTATGGCAAGAAGATAGGAATACATGCACACGACAACTTAAAGCTTGCCTATGCCAACACTGTTGAGGCAATGAGGAGTGGTGCGAGCATGCTCGATGGAACTGTAAGCTGTATGGGCAGGGGCGCAGGAAATTGTGCGCTTGAGCTTCTTCTTGGATTCCTCAGAAATCCCAAGTACAACCTGTACCACATCTTGAAGTTCATAGAGCAGTACATGGTTCCGCTCAAGGCAAAGGGAGATGCAGTATGGGGCTATGATGTGCCATACATGCTGACCGGAATGCTGAATCAGCATCCAAGGGAAGCCATCGATTTCATCAAGAATGAGAGACATGATTATGCAGATATGTACAGCTACCTTATGTACAGAGAGTAACATGCGGATTGTGGAACAACATATTTTACACTGTAGAATATGTGTAGCCGATAGAGATGCATAGTACAACATATATAGTGGGTTGGGTGCTTATTATGGTGCTCAAGATAAAGGGGAGGACTCCTGGTGTCAGTTATCGCTGGCATCAGGAGTTTTTCTTCTTTTTTTCGGGCTGTGTGTTATAATCGGATGTGTAGTGTCAAAATTTGTCAAAAAACAACAAGAGAAATACTTGGGAAGATTGATATGAGCAGCGACAGTACTTGAAAACATACAGAAATAACAGGAGGACAGCACGTGAACATAGGAATAATGGGCGCAGGCAAGATTGCCGGTGTCATGGCAGATACGATAAATAAGATGGATGATGTGGAGCTGTATGCGGTAGGTTCAAGAACTTTGGAAAAGGCAAATGCATTTGCCGGGAAATTTGATATAGATAAGACTTATGGGAGTTACGAAGAATTGGTAAGTGATGATGCTATAGATCTTATATACATTGCAACGCCGCATTCACATCACTATGAGCATATGAAGCTCTGCATAGAACATGGAAGAAATGTACTTTGCGAGAAGGCATTTACCTACGATGCTGCACAGGCTGAGGAGATCGCAGATCTGGCAGCAAAGAAGAATGTGTACGTGGCAGAGGCAATATGGACGAGATATATGCCGTCCAGACAGATAATAAATGAAATCCTTGGATCAGGTGTGATAGGGGATATCAGGACAATGACCTGCAACCTGTCCTATCCGATATCAAAGATAGAGCGCCTGATCAGACCTGAGCTGGCAGGAGGTGCCCTTTTAGACGTGGGAGTTTATGGGCTGAACTTCATTGTCATGCATATGGGAAAGGGTATCTCGGATATTGAGTCCTCTGTTATGATGCACGAGACAGGAGTAGACGGACAGGAGAGTATAACCGTCAAATACAGAGACGGCAGGATGGCAGTGACAACCCACAGCATGTACGGAAGATCAGACAGAAAAGGCATCTTTTACGGTGAGAAGGGATACATGATAGTCCAGAATATAAATAATCCACAGTGGATAGATGTATTTGACTGCGAGGACAGACTGATAAGACATGTGGATGTGCCAAAGCAGATAAGCGGCTACGAGTACGAGGTCATGGAAAGCCTTGATATGATCAGACAGGGACAGTTCCAGAGTAAATCGATGCCTTTGTCAGAGTCTATATATATGATGAAGCTTATGGATGACATTAGAAAAGGTTGGAATAAAAAGTGATAATTATATATATACTTGGCGGAATCATAGCCATATTTCTGATGTACATACTTTTTCTCTTCGTGTGCAGTCTGTTCGTGAGAACTGACAGGCAGTATACGGAGGACAGCAGGTTCTACAGGCATCTGCTGTATGGTGTCACCGGATTTGCCATGTGGTTTCTAAGAGTGAAAATGCATGTGACTGGCATGGAGAAGATTCCAGTGGATGTCAAACCACTCTTTGTGGGAAATCATCTGTCAAATTATGATCCGCTGATAGAATGGCAGGTATTTAAGAAGTGGGATGTGGCATTTATATCCAAGCCGGAGAATTTTAAGATACCGATATTCGGCAGGATCATCAGAAGATGCTGCTTTATGCCGATAGACAGATCAGATCCGGGTAAGGCATTGTCTACGATCAAGACGGCTACCGAGATTCTCCAGAAGGGAGATATGGCAGTTGGAGTATACCCGGAGGGAACGAGAAACAGACAGGGCGGACTTCTGCCATTTCACACGGGTGTTTTCAGGATAGCCCAGAAAGCGCATGCGCCGATAGTCGTCATGGCGATACACGGAACGGAGAATATCTACAGGAATGTGCTGAGGCGCAGATCTGACGTCTATATAGATGTGGTGGATGTGATACCTGCCGATGAGGTAAAAGCAATGAAGAAGAATGAGATCAGCGACAGGGTGAGGCTTGTCCTTGAGAAAGATGAAAAGGGTAAAAACTATGGGAAAGAAGTACATTTTATATAATTCACTGGCGGGCAACGGCAAATGTATGTATGACGTGCAGGCTCTTGCAGATACATATCCTGATGCGATACTCAAGAAGATGACAGAGATTGCTTCATATGCGGAGTTCATGGGATCGCTTGCAGAGGATGACGAGGTTATCCTGTGCGGCGGTGACGGAACGCTGAACATATTTGTGAATGACATAAAGGACATGGATGTGAAGAATACCATCTACTATTATGCCTCTGGAAGCGGCAATGACTTTGCAAAGGACATAGGACATAACAGTCATGACACTCCGGATTACCAGATAAATCAGTACATACAGCATCTCCCGGAGGTGACGATCAACGGCAAAAAGTGGCTGTTCATGAACAATGTTGGATTCGGAATAGACGGTTACTGCTGTGAGGAGGGCGACCGCCAGAGGACAAAGAATGAGAAAACTCATAAGAACAAGCCTGTGAACTACACGGCTATAGCTATCAAAGGTTTGCTCTACGCATTCAAACCGAGAAATGCTGTGGTGAAAGTGGATGGAGTCCGTCATGAATATAAAAATGCCTGGCTCGTGCCAACCATGAATGGCAGATATTATGGCGGCGGAATGATGGCTGCCCCCGGGCAGGACAGACTGAATCCGGAGCATACAGTTTCGGTTATGGTGTTCCGCGGCAAGGGCAAGCTTGGAACCCTTATGATCTTTCCTTCTATATTCAAGGGAGAGCATGTCAAGTACGAAAAGCATGTTGATATATTCAACGCAAAAGAGGTTGAGGTTGAATTTGATCGCCCGACACCACTTCAGATAGACGGCGAGACGATACTTGGAGTTACATCATACAAAGTAAAAGCGTGGAGCCTGGATCAGAAATAAAAAAGTTTTGAAAATCCGAATAATATAAAGTTCAAAAAACTTGCAAATATGCTGACGTCATTTATACTATTTTAATAGATTGTACGCTGAAAAAGGAGGTATTGTATGCGGGAGATGCGGAGAAGTGACAGGATGATAACAGATCGTGAAGAGATAGTGGATGTACTTGATTCGTGTAAGGTGTTCCGGATGGCGGTTCACGATGAAGAGGGAATGTACATAGTTCCGCTGAATTTCGGTTATACCTACGAGGAGGAGGTTCTGAAGCTTTATTTCCACTCTGCCGGTGAGGGCAGGAAGGTGGATGCTCTGGCAGCGGATCCGAAGGTGGCCATAGAGATGGACACAGATCACTATCTGGTTGAGGGACCAAATGCCTGCAGCTTTGGTTATCTCTACAGCAGTATCATGGGAAATGGCACAGCCAGAAAGCTGACAGATCCTGAGGAAAAGTGCGAGGCACTCAACTGCCTTATGAATCATCAGCTTGCGAGAAATACCGAGAATATGAGATCGTTTGACAAGGTAGAAAAGAAGAAGTATAACTTCTCAGACCAGATGCTGGCAGCGGTAAATGTGTATGAGATAGTTGTGGAAAATTTTACGTGTAAGTCAAGGCGATAAGTATATGGAATCTATGCAATTGCCATTGTGGTTTAAGGAATTGACGTAAAACATAATACAAATTATAATCAGACAGGATATAATGAAGCAATCATCAAGCAGACTCTTGATGATAAGTGATATAGCAGAAAGGTGAAAACAGGAGATGGATTACAACAAATTAGCGGATTTGATATTTGCAGATATAACAGATACAGTGGATGACCTTGAGAAGAGATTTCCGGAGAGAGATCTTCCAGAGGGAGCAAGGGTAACAAGATTTGCGCCAAGCCCTACAGGATACATGCACATCGGTGGACTGTATGCAGCCATGATCTCAAGAAAGCTTGCAAAGCAGAGTGGCGGCGTGTTCTACCTCAGAATAGAGGACACTGACAGAAAGAGAGAGCTTGAGGACGGTGTAAATGAGATCATCAATTCGCTGAAGAAGTTTGACCTTGGATTTGACGAGGGACCATTTGAGGGCGGTGAGACTATATATGGTCCATATAAGCAGAGTGAGAGAAAAGAGATATATCAGACATGTGTTAAGAAGCTTATGCAGGAGGGATATGCATATCCTGACTTCACAACAGCCGAGGAGCTTGATGAGATCAGGGCAAAGCAGGAGGCTGCAAAGGTTGATATAGGATATTACGGCGAGTATGCAGTAGGAAGAAATCTGACATACGAGCAGATAGAGGAGAAGCTTGCAGCGGGCGAGCCATATGTTGTTAGACTCAAGAGTCCGGGCGAGGCAGGAAAGACTGTTATCTACAGCGATCCTATCAGGGGCAAGATCGAGATGCCTGAGAATGTCATGGATGTGGTACTTCTGAAGTCAGACGGAATACCTACATACCATTTTGCACATGCAGTTGACGATCATTTCATGAGGACAAATCTTGTCATCAGAGGTGACGAGTGGCTTGCATCATATCCACTTCACAAGCAGCTCTTTGATCTGTGTGGATTTGCGCTTCCAAAGTATGCGCACATCGCACCTATCATGAAGCTTGAGGTTACAGTGGACGAGGAGGGCGAGCACCAGAGAAAGAGAAAGCTCAGCAAGAGAAAGGACCCAGAGGCTGCGGTTGGCTTCTATGCAGAGCAGGGATTCCCATCAGTCAGCGTGCTTGAGTACCTTATGACAATAGCAAACTCCAACTACGAAGAGTGGCATGCAGCACATGCAGACAAGACAATAGACGACTTTACATTATCACTCAAGAAGATGCCTGTCAGCGGCGCACTTTTTGACATGGTGAAGCTCAATGATGTCAGCAAGGAGATGATCTCAAAGCTCACAGCCGAGGAGTGTTACGACCTCATCATGGAGTGGGCAAAGGAGCATGACGAGAACATATATACATTTGGCACACAGGACAAGGACGGTTTCATGAAGACCATCAACCTGTGGAAGATGTCAGGCAAGAAGGTTCGCAAGGATGTCGGCAAATGGTCAGATCTCCGGGCGATGTTCGGTTATCTGTACACACCAGAAGATGAGCTGGATCTCCAGTATGAGATAGACGAGAAGTACACACCGGAGATGATCACAGAGGTTATCGAGGAGTACAAGAAGGATCTCTTCCTTGACTCAGAAGACTGGTTCTCAAGCATGAAGGTCATGGGCGAAAAGATCGGCTACTGTCCAAATGTCAAGGAGTACAAGCAGAATCCTGACGGATACAAGGGCAGCATCACAGATGTATGTACCATAGTAAGAGTTGCCATAACAGGCAAGCAGAACTCACCTGACCTGTTCACGATCATGAACGTGATAGGAAAAGACAAGACCGTGGGCAGACTGGACAAGTTCCTTGCGTGGGTGAATAGATAGGATGTATCAATTTGCTGCGAACATTAAGTTGGCATCCAATTGATGAAGATTGGTTAAAATACATTTTAGAAGGGATTGGATTACTATGAACAAGAAGATATATGACGGTTATACATATGTAGACGGTGGCGTGTGTGCGGCCAAGGGTTTCACGGCAAATGGACTTAACTGTGGACTGAACCCTGATAAGAACAAGAATGATCTCGGAATGGTATTTTCAGAGGTGCCATGTGTGGCAGCAGGCGTGTATACACAGAATAAGGTGAAGGGCGCGCCGGTTACAGTTACCAAGGAACACCTGAAGAAATCTGGCAACAAGGCACAGGCAGTCATTGTAAACTCCAAGAATGCCAACACATGCAACGCGGATGGAATAGAGAAGGCTGAGAAGATATCCCAGCTTGCAGCGGATGCCCTGGGTATAGATGTGAACCTTGTCATCAATGCTTCAACAGGCGTCATCGGACAGATCATCCCTATCGAGCCATTTGAGGAGCATATGAAAGAACTTGCAGACGGTCTCTCGGCAGACGGCAACGACAAGGCGGCAAATGCTATCATGACCACAGACACAGTTGATAAGCAGGTTGCTGTCCAGTTTGATATAGACGGTGTGACATGTACTTTAGGCGGTATGGCAAAGGGAAGCGGAATGATCCATCCAAATATGGCTACAACGCTTAACTTCATCACATCAGACATAGCCATCACATCAGAGCTGATCCAGAATGCGCTCTCAGAGATCGTAAAGGTTACATACAACTGCCTCTCCGTAGACGGAGATCAGTCCACAAATGATACCCTGACAGTCATGGCAAATGGCCTTGCTGGCAACAAGCTCATCGACACGGAGAACGAAGCTTATGAGAAGTTCAAGAAGGCCCTCTATATAGTTATGGAGTGCATGACCATGATGCTTGCATCAGACGGTGAGGGAGCAACCAAGATGATCGAGTGTACAGTTGCAGGGGCACCTGACCTTGACACAGCCATTATCGTGGCAAAGAGCGTTATCCGTTCCCCACTTACAAAGTGTGCTATGTTCGGCGAGGATGCCAACTGGGGACGTATTCTCTGTGCCATCGGATATGCGGAGGCTGACTTTGATATAGACAAGGTTGCAGTAGATCTCGAGTCGGAATTTGGCGTGGTTCCAGTATGCCGCAACGGCGCAGGCGTACCATTCTCAGAGGAGAAGGCAGCCAAGGTATTGAGCTCAGATGAAATCCACATCAACATAGATCTCGGAATCGGCGATGTTACAGCCAAGGCATGGGGCTGTGATCTGACATATGATTACGTGAAGATCAATGGGGATTATCGTTCGTAGGTTTTACTCGTAAATAAAAATAAGACACTGATCAAAATGATGTTGGTCAGTGTCTTATTTTTTTATGGGAAATGGCTGTTTGCAGCTAGAAACACCAGTTATGTAATTCATATCAACGTTGTAATACCTGGCAAGTTCGATAAGACATTCAATCGGCATGCGAACTTTGCCTTTTTCGTAGTCAGAATATGTTGTCTGCGCAACATGTATTATATTTGCAACCTGAGTCTGGTTAAGGTCATTATCTTCACGAAGTGATTTAATTATTTCATAATAATGCATTAGGTACTCCTGAGTCACTGAAAAAATATACTTTTATAAAATATATTACAAATGTTCATTGAAATTGACTTTTAACGGGCATTCCGTTAAAATGAAAAGCAATAGGATATTAGCAAAAGAAAAATGGGGGGATGCACTTGGCAAATAATGAAGATTGTGTTTTTCTTGAGTAGTTTGTAGGAAGAGGAGGAAAATTTATGAGTATGAATGAAAAGTGGAATAAAGGTATTTCGCTACGGAAAAAAAGATGGATTAGCATGATAATGGCAGCCGTGATGATTGTTACGTTAGTACCATTTATGCCAGGAAAGAAAGCTGGCAAGGTAGAGGCTGCTGGATATAATATAGCTGCAGCGGTTGCTTATGCAAAAGAGTGGGGCGGATCAAAAAGAAATCCTGCATACAAAGAGTATGATGGTGATTGCGCAAACTTTGTTTCGCAATGTTTAAAAGCTGGTGGTTTGAATGTATATGATACATGGGTTCCTACTTTAAAAGATAAACTGCAAGCAATGGGCTATACGATTATAATGAATCCTACTGCCGATCAGGTAGATGTAGGAGATGTTATGTTTTATGATTCTACATACACTGGAGAAATAAATCATACAACGATAATAACAAGTAAAGTGAATGGTGTTCCCAAAATAACAGGCCATACATCAGATGTGATTGATGGATACTATACAAATGGATCTGCATGTCCGTGGCGATATGGAAATTATACTTGTGCTGCAATATTGCATACAAGTGGGATTTCAGGTGAAATGACAACTCCAACGATTACAACAAACAGAGAGTGTTACATAGTTGGAGATAAAATAAATATTACGTGGAATAAAACGAGCAGTCAGAGTGATTTCTTACATTATTGGTTAATCATCACCAATACTGATACTGGGGAAGAGTGCTTCGGTGGAGCAACAGGTTCAAACGGAGATGTAAATGCAAATAGTTATCAATTTACAATTCCGGAAGAAGGACATTATAGAATTGATATATATGCAATACCTTATAATGATAAAGAGCATCGTCAGAAGAAAGCAGTGAAGACAGTAAGTACATATGGATATGATAGTTCGATAGTTAACTTAGGAGATGACTTTTACGCAAATATAATCAATACAGGAAATGGTAAGTGTTTGACCGCTGATAGTGATGACAATGTGACAATAAGAACCGCCTCGGGACAGAAAAATCAGCTTTGGCATTTTAGAAAGAGAGAAAGCGGATCATATGAAATAATAAACAATGCTTCTGATAAAGCTCTTGATGATACTAATTGGGGACAGGAAAATGAAACGAATGTAGGAGTATATACAAGAAATAATACGACTGCGCAAAAGTGGTTTGTGAGAGGAGCAGAAGGTGCTTATTTTATAAACGCATCATGTGGAGATGCGGTACTTGATATAGATAGCAATGGCTCGGCAGATGGTACAAATGTGTGGTTGTATGAAAAAAATGAGAGTTCAGCTCAGAAATTCACAATAAAGAAAGTGGCAACAAGCCTTGATACTTGTAATGCTCTCGGTCTGACAACAATACAGGGCGGTTTCCGGTTATCATGGGATACCGTGTCAGGTGCAACAAAATACGAAGTGTATCGTAAGAAGGCAACGGACAGTGACTATTCTAGAATAGCAGTTGTTTCAGGAGAAGACATAGATACATACGAAGATAAAAATTGTATATCAGGAATAACATATGAGTACAGGGTTAATGCAGCAAATGATTATTGTTTAGGTGCATCAGGTGCCGAATGTCATGGCTTGTATCTTGATTCTACAAATGCATCACTTGTAAAGTATTCTGCTGATAGTGTAAACATATCATGGGATTCAGTAAGAGGAGCAGATGGATATAATATTTATTTGTATAATCAGAATGATGATACATATTCAAAGGTGAAGGATATAGCAAATGGTTCAACAACCTCTTGTGTTATATCTGGTTTAAAACAGAATACTACATATACTTATTTGGTAGAAGCATATGGTATATGTACATATGAAAATAAGAACGAAATTTATACTGGATGTAGAAGTAATATCTTGACCATTGCGACAAAAAGAATATTAAGTAATCTTGCAGTTAAAATGTCTGATTGGGATTTGAGCGGAACGGCATCACAGCCAGTATTACTTGGAAATGATGGTAATGGTGCGGTAACATATACATATGCACCAGAGGGAAGCGATGTTTTCACAGCAGAATTTCCGACAAAAGCAGGAACATATACTGTAAAGGCAGAGGTAGCAGAGACTGATAGATATTGCGCTGGAGTGGCAACATGTACGTTCACAATAACGGATAACAATAGTAAGCCAGCTCCGGTAGTCAAAAAATCATTGGATAACTTAGTATTAATACTTGACGATTGGGATATAAGCGAAAATGCATCAACACCAATTTTGACAGGCAATTTGGGCAATGGCGCAGTAACATATAGCTATGCATCAGTTGGAAGTACAGAGTACACAAGTGCTATACCAACAAAGGCGGGAACATATATAATAAAAGCTGTTGTTGCAGAGACTAATGAATATTATGGTGGAGTTGCAACCTGTAAGTTTACAATTACAGATAAATATAGTAGTTCACAGCCTGTAACGAAAAAGTCACTCAATAATCTTGTTTTGATGATGGAGGGCTGGCATGTTGGTGATCGCCCATCTTCTCCAGTTCTTACAGGAAATGATGGAAAGGGTAAAGTTACATATACATATTCTAAAGTAGGAAGTAACAAGTATTCAAATACTGTACCATCTAATGAAGGAAAGTATATAATTAAGGCATATGTTGCAGAGACAGAGGATTATTATGCAGGTACAGCAACATGTGTTTTTGAGATAACCAAAAAGCCTGTAGTTAAAAAGACACAGACAATAACAACGAATGCTGCAAATTATACTTTGGTATATGGCGGAAAGTCTGTTACCATAAAGGCAAAGACAAATGGAAATGGAAAAATATCATACAAGTCTTCTAATAACAATGTAGTTTCGATTGATAAGACTGGAAAAATGATTGTTAAAAATACAGGTAAGGTGACTGTTTCCATTTATGTAGCAGCGACGTCCGCATATAAGGCCGCAACAAAGAAGGTAACAGTGGTTGTAAAGCCTAAGATACAGGCAATAAAGGGAATCAAATCACAGAAAAAGTCAAGCATATATGTTAAGTATGTTAAAGATACAAAGGTAAGTGGCTATGAGATTCAAACAGCTCTTGATAGCAAATTTAAAAAGTCTGTAAATACATATACAATAAAGCCGTACTCGAAGTATAGAGTGACATTAACTAAGAAGCGGACTGGTAAAATCTATTATGTAAGGGTGAGAAGTTATAAGATCGTAGGATCACAGAAAATATATGGAAGTTATAGTGGTATAAAGAAGCTGTCTCTTATACACATCTCCGAGCCCACGAGACGCTCATGAATC
>ENA-OZXD01000381-OZXD01000381.1-human-gut-metagenome-genome-assembly--contig:-NODE-381-length-13911-cov-15.394775_pt1 | contig 13911 bp, 10 predicted proteins | sample MGYA00244855_ERZ654094 | MGnify/ENA primary metagenome ERZ654094 (study PRJEB26926, sample SAMN06165277) | human gut metagenome | biome: ENVO:00009003; feature: ENVO:2100002; material: ENVO:00002003...
TATTACATTGTTTTTGATACTAAAAACTGGAACACAGAACTGGACACCCTAAAAACCAACTCAAAATAGATAGTGTGTGCAAAATATATAATTATTAACTTTATAAAAAAAAGGTATCAAAATGATGAAAACAGAATGGAGAGGTTTCAAAGGAAACATGTGGCAGAGTGAAGTGAATCTTCGTGATTTCATTCAGAACAACTACACTTGTTATGACGGCGATGAGTCGTTCCTTGCAGAACCAACTCAGGCAACTAACACCCTTTGGGGTATGTTGAAGGAACTCCAGAAGGAGGAGCGCGCCAAGGGTGGTGTGCTTGATATGGAAACAGAAATCGTTTCAGGATTGACAGCTTATGGTGCTGCTTATATCGGTGAAGGTACAAAGGATTTGGAGAAAGTGGTAGGTCTTCAGACAGATAAGCCTTTGAAGCGTGCCTTCATGCCTTACGGTGGTATCAAGATGGCGGAGCAGGCTTGTACAACATATGGCTATCAGCCATCAGAGAAGCTCCACGAAATCTTCCACAAGTATTGCAAAACTCATAATGATGGCGTATTCGATGCTTATACTCCAGAGATGAAACTCGTTCGCCATAACCACATTCTTACCGGTCTTCCTGATACATACGGTCGCGGCCGTATCGTGGGTGACTACCGTCGTGTGGCTCTTTATGGTATCGACTTTCTCATCGAGGAGAAGAAGAACGACCTCGCTAACATGGGCGACCGTGAGATGATTGACGACGTTATCCGTCTTCGTGAAGAGGTTTCTATGCAGATCAAGGCTCTCAAGGGCTTGAAGGAGATGGCTCAGTTGTATGGTTACGACATCTCTCAGCCTGCCAAGAACGCTCGCGAGGCTGTTCAGTGGTTGTACTTCGGTTACCTCGGAGCTGTGAAGACTCAGAATGGTGCTGCGATGTCTGTAGGCCGTATCTCTACATTCCTCGACATCTATATCCAGCGCGACTTGAACGAGGGTACTCTTACCGAGGATGAGGCTCAGGAGCTCATCGACCACTTGGTCATGAAGTTCCGTATGGTTAAGTTCGCCCGTATCCCTTCTTACAACGAGCTCTTCACTGGCGACCCAGTTTGGGCTACTCTCGAAGTAGCTGGTATGGGTCAGGATGGCCGCTCAATGGTTACCAAGAACGACTTCCGTTTCCTCCACACATTGGAGAACATGGGTCCTTCACCAGAGCCAAACTTGACTGTACTCTATAGCTCTCGCTTACCAAAGGCATTCAAGCACTACGCTTCTCTCATCTCTGTAAAGACAAGCTCTATCCAGTATGAGAACGATGACGTAATGCGCCCAGTTTGGGGTGACGACTATAGCATCTGCTGCTGTGTATCTGCTACACAGACAGGTAAGGAGATGCAGTTCTTCGGTGCACGTGCCAACTTGGCTAAGTGCTTGACCTACGCTGTATCTGGCGGTGTTGATTCAAAGACACGCGAGCAGTGCGGTCCTAAGTATCGCGCCGTTGAGGGTGATGTATTGACATACGAGGAGTTCATGCCACGTTTCATGGATATGATGGACTGGTTGGCTGGCGTTTATGTGAAGACATTGAACCTCATCCACTACATGCACGATAAGTACTTCTACGAGGCAGCAGAGTTGGCGCTCATCGATACAGATGTTCGTCGTACTTTCGCTACAGGTATCGCTGGTTTCAGCCACGTGGTTGACTCTATCTCAGCTATCAAGTATGCCAAGGTAAACATCATTCGTGATGAGACCGGTTTCCCTCTCAGCTTCAAGACCGAGGGCGACTTCCCACGTTACGGTAACGATGATGAGCGTGCTGATGAGATTGCAGTATGGTTGCTCAAGACCTTCATGAACATGATCAAGAAGCATCATACATACCGCAATTCTGAGCCTACTACATCTATCCTGACTATCACATCAAATGTAGTATACGGTAAGTACACCAGCAACATGCCTGATGGTCGTCCAGCCGGTGCTCCATTGGCTCCAGGTGCTAACCCATCTTACGGTGCAGAGAAGAACGGTCTTTTGGCTTCATTGAACTCAGTAGCTAAGTTGCCATACGAGTATGCTCTCGATGGTATCTCTAATACTCAGACCATCAGCCCTGGTGCTCTCGGTCACAACGATGAGGAGCGTGCCCAGACATTGGTAGGTGTATTGGATGGTTACTTCAACCAGGGTTCTCACCACCTGAACGTGAACGTATTCGGTATCGACAAGCTCAAGGATGCGATGGAGCACCCAGAGAAGGAAGAGTACCAGAACTTTACTATCCGTGTGAGTGGTTACGCTGTTAAGTTCATCGACTTGACACGTGAGCAGCAGCTCGACGTAATCGCTCGTCAGGCTCACGAGAGACTCTAATCAATTAGAAGAATAAATATTGCCCGCTAGATTTTCTTTCCGAGGATATTTAGCGGGCATTTTTAGCTTAATTGTTATGCATAAAGGATTTGTACACAGCATAGAGAGCTTTGGTTCAGTAGATGGACCAGGCATCAGATTTTTGATTTTCCTGCAGGGTTGTCCGATGCGCTGCCAGTTCTGCCATAATCCGGATTCATGGAAGATGGGAGTGGGAGAGGAATGGAGTGCCGATGACCTGCTGGATAAGGCAGAGCGATTCAAGAGTTATTGGGGTGACAAGGGCGGTATTACCGTAAGTGGTGGAGAAGCCCTGATGCAGATAGACTTTCTCATCGAACTTTTCGAGAAAGCCCATCAGCGTGGCATCAATACCTGTCTTGATACATCAGCGCAACCATTTAGGAAAGAGGGTGCTTTCTTCGATAAATTCGAGCGTCTGATGACCGTCACTGATACTGTTCTTCTTGATATCAAGCATATCAACGATGAAGAGCATCGTAAACTCACCCGCCATTCTAATGTAAACATACTGGATTGTGCACGATATTTAAGCGAGATACACAAACCGGTATGGATTCGTCATGTCCTGATTCCAGGTATTACCGACAAGGATGAATACCTCTATCAGCTGCGTGATTTCCTCTCTACACTCTCTAATATTGAGCGTATAGATGTCTTACCTTATCATACGATGGGTATCTACAAGTATGAGAAACTAGGTATTGCCTACCCGCTGGAAGGCATAGATCCTCCTACTAGTGATTGCATAGCTCATGCAGAAGCAATCTTGCAAGAGGCACTTTAGCCTCTTGCAAGATTACTTAGATGAGCGTCTAGCGAACTGGTGAGACGGGCTTTGATGATAGGCTTTGTAATGTAGTCGTTTACTCCAAGCTCGTAGCATTCATCCACATTATCCTTGTTGCTTAACAGGGAAACCACGATGATGACCATTTCACTTTTCGAGTATTTAGAGCGTACATGGTCTATTACGTCCCACCCATTTACATTTGGCATCATCAAGTCGAGCAGTATCACGTCCGGCTTGAATGAGTCAATCAGTTCAATGGCTTCTTTTCCGCCATTTGCAGTTTTCACGTCGATGTCAAAGTCCTTTATCATTTCAGAGATAGTTTCAATATTTTCTGAAATATCATCGACGATTAGCACTTTGTTCTTTTCCATCTTTCACTGGTTTATTATATAGGTTCTTTCCGATCTTGAAGATCTAGTTTCTTGGCTTGTGAATGCCGTAGATGTCGCATATGAAACCTTTATCAGTGATGAGATTGTTCATATTGATATTGTCGAACATCTTGTGATGAGTACCGATTACCACAATCTGATACTCTTTTTCCAGAACTTTAGGATCATCTGTCACCTTGATGTTATATTCTTCTTTTACTTCCTTTACATCTACCAATGGATCGTAGAGTGTGGTTTTGTAACCTGCTCCTACCAGGTTGATATAGAGATCGGCTACTTTTGTGTTTCTGATATCATCGCTGTCTGGCTTGAACGAGAAGCCGAGAATCAGCACGTTAGTCTCCGGAGCCTTGAACTTTCTGCTTTCAGATGCATTCTTTATCTTTCCTGCCATCCATACCGCCATCTGCTCGTTAACCTCGCGGGCTGTAGAGAGCAGCGATGGTACCACGTCAACCTCCTGTGCCTTGTTAATCAGGTAGTATGGGTCTACCGCGATGCAGTGGCCGCCAACGAGTCCTGGAGTAGCTGGCACGAAGTTCCATTTTGTGCTAGCTGCCGCCGTTACGTCTTCAATGTTGATGTTCATCTTGTCGAAAATCTTTTCCATCTCGTTGAAGAAGGCTATCTGTATGTCTCTCTGGCAGTTCTCCATCAGTTTACATGCCTCTGCTATTTTGATACTCTTCGCCTTGTAGGTGCCATGGGTAAGTACAGAAGCATAGAGACTGTCGATGATAGCAGCTGCTTCGGGTGTAGAACCGCTGGTAACCTTCACGATGTTCTCGATGGTATGAACAGTATCGCCCGGGTTGATGCGCTCTGGCGAGAAGCCTACAAAGAAACTCTGGTTCAACTTCAATCCTGATGTAGATGCCAGTAATGGAGCGCAGACCTCTTCTGTCAGACCTGGGTAAACGGTACTCTCGTAGACTACGATATCACCTTCTTTCAGAATCTTGCCAACCTCAGCAGTTGCATTGCGCACGCAGCTGATGTCTGGTTTGTTCGATTTGTTCACCGGTGTCTGTACAGCGATGATATACACGTTACACTTCTTCAGGTCATCAATATTGCTGGTCAGTTTCAGTCCCTGTTCCAAAGCTTTGGATACAGGTCTGTTGTCTTTCATCGTGCTTTTGGCTAACTTGGCTACCTTCTCAGCTTTGATGTCATAACCCCATGTATCGTATTTCTTTGAGAATAAGCATGCCAGTGGAGTACCTACATACCCTAATCCTATTACTCCAATCTTAAACTCAAAAGACTTGTTTATCATATACTATATTGTTTATGTTTTATAATGTTATTTCTTTTATTGGGAGCTCCCTGCTGTATGTACGTTACAGCAAGTAACTCGGATCTTTTAGATTCCTTCAAGCTGAGCATAGCGTGAAGTCTTCTCAGGGTTCCAGGCGTCCTTGTATGAACGGCGGAAGAAAAGCTCTTGCAGATGAGCCGACAGACGGGCGATACGCAGGAAATAACCTGTATAAGGCGACATCAGTGGCAGATATCTGTAGAGGAACCACACATCTTTCTTTCTTTCTGAAACCATCAGCACCAGGATGAAGGCAAGCTGCGAGAAGCATACTCTGATAAAGTAGCCCAGCGCCAGCACCTCGATGATGTGCGTGTTAAACGTGATGGCGAGCTTGATGATGTACCACAACCACAGAAAATTGAGGAAGCAGTCGAAAACTACACTCTCCATATTGGATAACCAGTTAAGGATACTCCAGTTCTTGGTAGGCAACAGAATGTCGGCATGCTTGCGTAGACGGAATCTCACGAGCGAGCGCGACCATCTGATGCGCTGATGATACAGCTTGTACCATTTGGTAGGAACATTGGTCATACAGATGGCATCTTCGGCAAATTTCACTTTATATCCGGCTTTGCGGATCTTCTGTGTCAGGTCACCGTCCAGTCCCGGTCCTATGTCCCAATACCCCACTTCCTTCAGCGTCTTTCTTTCGAAGGCTCCGAATGCTCCCGAGATGATGTGGTAGATACCCAGTTCGCTGGTTACGATACGTCCCACCTGTATTCGCTTCAGGTATTCGAAAGCCTGCAGCGATGAGCAGATGGTCTCCTTGTAGTTGCGCACTTTCACACATCCTCCTACGCCCTTTACCATTCCGTCGATGTAGAAGGGGAGTAGAATCTTCTCCAGTGCATCACGGTCGAGCGAAGAGTCGGCATCCAGACATACGATGTATTTGCCTCTTGCCATCTGGGCTCCATAGTTGCTGGCGGCAGCTTTACCGCCTCTTGTATCCAACCTCAGGTAGTGGGTGATATACCCGGCTCGGTAGAGGTCGCTGCAAATCAGTTTGGTGTCGTCGTCGCTACCATCGTCTACCACGATGATTTCGTAGTTGCGGTAGGTTTGCTCAGCCAGCGAGTTCACCATTTTGAATATATGTTTTCCTTCGTTCTTTCCCGGTACGAGGATGCTGATAAGCGGATTCTCGCGGTACAGGAAGTACTTGGCATATTCTTTCTCTTTATCTATCTGGTTTCTCTTCATCAGTCGGTTTCCGATTACGAGATATTCCAGGATATAATATCTTGGCATCTCGATGAAGAAGAGGAACCAGTAGGTATTCACGATACTGCTAAACGATAGCGTGCTGATCCAGTCGAAGAAATCGTTCAGATGTTCTGCTATGCTAAACATACGCTTTTCCCTTTCTTCTTGATGGCTTATCTCAGCACGGTGAGCGCCAAGAGGGCCATGATTATGAGTATACCTGCGATGGTGACAAGGATGGCAACGAGTTTCTTGTAGAGTACGATGCGCTTCTGTATCTTGTCGTTTTCATCTTCCTTCGGCTCCGTATCAAGCAGCTCTTCCTGCGGTTTCACCTCTTTCTCTTCTTCCTTCATCAGAGGTTCCTCTGAGTAGCGGCAGTAGTCGTCTGGAGTCATATCCACATATTGCAGTTTGTTGAAGAACTCGTCATAGTTGCTGGCGATGGTCTTCGCCTTGGTTTCCAGCATGCTGCAGATAATCTCGTCCGGTTCTATCGAGTTGGCCACCTTTCTGATGGCTACCGACATCTCCTTGCTCAGTTTCTGCTGAGCCTCTTCCACCGTTTCTCCCTGCTCATAGATGGTAGAGGATACGTAGAAGATATTGTTGTTGTAAGACACCTTGTGATTGGAGAAGATTCTACAGAGCTTGCCCTGTATGCTTTCCTTTATCTTTACGGTATCCTTGTTTTCATCTATAATCCATATCTTGCCTACCATGACCGAGAGTTCATCCTTGCGGTAGGTTTCCATCAGTTGGCGTCGCAGTCGGTTCATCAGCAGATAATATTCCATGAAGTTATCATAGATGTTCACCATGTTGTTGAACATGATGTTGCCGCTGGTCAGCGTTCTGATACCTTCTTCCGTTATCTCGTAGTCCTCAATGTCTCGTGGCACCAGGGTATTTACCGGAAAGGTGCTCTGGCAGTAGCAGCAGGTTGCCTTGGTGATAGGCGAGGTAAACGAGTTCTCGCAGTCGTTGCAGGTATATACCACGGCTGGTCTGTCATAGTCAACACCGATGTGGCGCAGTTTCTTGTGACACTTCGGACAGATGAGCATACCGCCCACATTGTAGCTGCTTTCCGGCGATACGTTGGCGCAGCTGAAGTGGTGGATGATGTTCTGAATCTTCAGGTTCGAACTTCCGCACTTCGGACAGCACTCCGTATAGAGCAGGTGAGAGTGGTTGCACTTTGGACAGAGGTGCTCCTTGAGCAGGAAGCGGTGAATGCGCAGTGATCCGAACTCCACCATAGTGTCGATGAACATGAACATCTCGTTGAGATGGAAGAGACCCATACTGTGATAGTGCTCGAAGATTGGGTTGATATATCCCAAAGACGATTTCTCCAGCAGTCGGTGTCCCATGATTCGCTGGTCTCTTGAGAGCAGGTATCTCAGAATATTGGCAAAGAGCTGGTTAGGCTGTGTAGGATGGCTTGTTTCGCTTTTTACACCAAACTTCTGTCTTGCCATCTTGATTCTGTCAATAATCTCGTATACCTTTTCATTGTTCATGTCGCTCACATAGGCATCGACGATATAGTCGATGATCTGTTCCTTTCCCGATACCGTCGTATTGACGAATATCGGTTTGTAGCTACATTTCCACGATAAGATTGGACTGGCTCCAAACAGTATATCATGGAACGCATGCTCACTCTTCGTATTGATGTAAATACAATCGAAGTAGTCGGGCTGGATGTCCGGTGTCGAGTCGATATCTATATAGCTATCGATGGTGAGCACCATATCTCCACGTTTGTTTCTTCTAAGTCCAATCATTCTTTATTTCTTTTGTTCTTGATGATTATTGGTGTTGCTCGAAAACCTGTTGCTTCGCTTCACGTTTTCGTTCTTGCCCACTGGGACGGTGTACATCGGTAGTGGCTTCGGATCGAGCATGGCACCAATCTTGTTCACTCTTATTCTTACCGGCAGTCTGTTGCTCATTACCCATGCCGGAACTCTCTGGTTAGGGTTCAGGGTGAATACGGCAACCACTGCGTTGGCATCATGCGAGAAGTTACTCTGCAGATGCTTTGGTATTTCCTCTACTCTCAGACCTACCATCTGCAACTTAGCCTTCAGTTCCAGGTCTTTGTTGATGATGATGTCTGCATCGTCAGGGCTTTCCATATACTTCACCATGTCGTTTGGTACGTATGCGATTACGCCCAGATGGCAGTCTGCATAGTCGGTATGCTGGATAACCATCACCTCCTCGCTTTTGAACACCAGGGTTTTGTCGCTCACATTGATTTTTGAGATGTAAGCATCGGCTGGTGCACAGCAGTAGTGTATCAGTCCCGGGTTGTAGATGCTTGTGTTGGAGTAAGGCATGGCAGCATTTGCTCTGCCGGCTCCTCTGCGGCTCATGAAGTTATAGGTGGTGTTCTTTGCCTGTGCGTAGATTTCCACCTTCTTAGCCTGCTTTCTCAATTCCTCTTCTACCTCGGCAATCTCGGCATCCAGTGCATTTCGCTTGGTGTTGTCGGTAAGGCCGTAGTAGATGTCCGAACTTTCAGATGCTTTCTGTTTTCTCAGTTCGGCAAGTCGGGTACGCAGCACCGGAATCTCCTGCTGGGCGAGTTTAGCCTGTACCTCCATGTCGTGAGTCTCCTTTACGGCTGAAGGCAGGATGTTCGGGTCGTATTGGTTCACAATATTACCTAGCAGTACATAAGAGTAGAGCGTATCTCCCTTATGTACCACTTCACCTATTTCTTTGTTCACCTTAAGGATATAGATGTCGTCAACGGCACTGATATGGTTTTCATCAAGGGTTATATAACCGTCGAAGGTTGCCCATATCATACGAGTGACAATATAGTAGGCGGCAAGCACGATAACCAGCAGGAAGATCAGGGCAAAGACGATCTGCTGTCTGGCAAGGCGGTGACTCTGCGACTTCAGCAAGTCTGCCATCGCCTGTTCTTGTGGCGTGCCATTATATTGGAATTCATTCATATTCTAGTTTCCTTACATTCAAAGTTCTATTTCTTTGAAGATGTTGTTGTTGTCATAGATGCTCACGGCTTTCTCGATATTGATGATAGCGAGTGCCCGGTTCTGCATCAGTTTGTACATACGCTCCATACTTTCCAGGAGTCCCGTATATTCGTCCATACGCATCAGATAGTTGTATCCCTGTTTCTGGTTCTGGTAGGCAAACCGCCGCATTTCTATATATTTGCCGGTCTGGTCTATATGGAAAGCCTCGGTGGCTATAGCCTTGTTCAGGTTGTCTATCTTCTTGAGCAGGATGCCTACCGACTGTTTTATTTCCTTCACATCGGTACCGCGGCTGCTGCGTATGATTTCCTTCTGGGTCTCCAGTGCCTGTCGTTTGCGTGGCGTTTCGTTCCAGATAGGAATGGTGAATCTTACGCCCACGTCGGCATTGTTCGAAATCTTGTTGTTGCTCTGCCAGTAACTCGACCATCTTGCGAATGGTGTGAGTCGGGTAGTGCTTAAATAGTTGGTCAGCTTGCTGTCGTTGTCAGCAATCTGTTCTTTCACCATCATGATGCGTGCATCCAGACTTTCCTGGTTCAGATGGTTCCAGAGGGCTGTTGTGTCTACCACAATCTTGGTTGGTTTGATGCGGTAGATAGGCTTGTTGCTGATATCTCTGTCTGTGCAAAGCACGGAGATGTCGTATTCAGCCTCCAACTTATCGTTCATCACTTTCAGCATCTTGTCGTTGCTGATTCGGTCTTTTTCCAGCATAAACTGGTACGCTTCGTTCATGATGTCGAGGTTGTCCAGTCTGTGTGCTATGACAGTACCGATATAGAAATTATATTGTTCGGTCAGCTCATCGGCTGCCTTTTCATAGATGTCTGCAGTTTGGCGCTTTTTTATTTGCAAGCGGTCGAGTTCATTGGCAAGAGCAATCTTTGTTCTTTTCTCCTTGCCTTGGTAGAACTTCGAGTTGATGATGTTCCAACCCAGTTCGGCTTGAACCTTCATCTTATATTTTGATACCTCTTTTGCATCGTCTTCATCAGAATCGAAGTACGAGTCAGGTCGGGCATAAAACTGTCCGGTCACTTCCAGACCGTTGTGTCTGTTGAGCGCTAGGTGCTCATGTGCAGTTTTCGACCAGAACAGTGAGTCGGTCTTATTGATATCAGCGTGATGCTGATTATTGAGTCCCAGTGCGATGACTGGTGATTTCACCCAAATAGGGTTTTTGATGAGAGTGTCGAGTTGTGCGAAGCGCTGTTTAAAGTGTCTCAGTACATTATCGTTCTTCAGATTCTCATATACGAGCATCTTAGGGCTGAAACTTTTCGGCTTTTTGCCTTTCGTCTGAGCCGTAGCGCTTTGTGCTGCCATGAGAAGTAGCAGAGCTGTAGTTGAGTATAGTATTATTTTTCGCTTCATAATGAGTTATTAAACACGATGAATGCAGCTGCGAGCTGTTGCAGCTGCATTCATCTGGTGTCTTCTTGAGTTTTTTATTCTCTAGTATTTCTTATCTTGCTATTTGGTGCCATAGTCTGTATTTGATCCAGATGTGCTACCATCAACCAATTGGTAAACCTTGAGTCGGTTCTTACCGTAAGCTACGTAAATCAGTCCATTATAGAGTGTTACGTAGTTGGCAGAGTTCCAAACTATTCTTCCCTGTTCGTTGGTAATACCAGTAACTCGGGTCTTGGCGTAAACTGCTGGTTTGCCATCCACCATCTTGTTCTTGTCGAGAACCACGAGACCGTAACCTCCGCAAGCCAGATAGACATACTTGTCGTCGAATGTCACACCGTTGGCATAGCCCTGAGGCTTGGATGTGGATGCGGTAAGCGGAGCTTGCCATGTCCACTTCTCTGCACCGGTATTCTTGTCGTAACAGGTAAGACCGTTTGCGCTTCGGCATACATAGACGTTGTCTCCGTCGATGGCTATGGTGTTCTTACCATTGTTTGGTGCAATTTCTGAAATGGCGATTGATTTCTCTGGTGTTGCAGTTGTAATGTCTGCACCAGCGTTGAAAATCTCCAGTGTTCCGGCTACAGGAGTTTCTGTGCTTGATAATCGTTCATTGTAATATAAGGTAGCAATCTCGCCATTGTTCAGTGCGATGTGCTTCGCCTTACCCGGAGTCTTCTTGCTGCTCAGCAGTTCCAGGGTGTTAGGGTCGTAAACCTCATAACCTCTGGTACTTGTTACGAGCAGTTTGTCACCGTCGCGAACGATTGCATTCTCATCCTCATTGTTGCTCTGGTTGTTCTCCAGAGGAACGATAATCAGCGGATTGATGGCTGCATCACCGATATTCTTAACCTCAGTATTCAGCAGCCCGTTGCTCTTGAGGTCGATTCTTGCCATCATGGCTCCTGCATCACTCTGCTTGCCAGTATCCTTGTTTGTATATCCGTAGTTGCCTACAACATACAGGTTTGGAGTAGATGATTTGCCATCTACCATCAGATGGTTGAAATCCAGCGATTTATCTTTATCCTGCAAGAACTGCAAGAGTTGGGTCTGCTTCTGGTTGTCTGTCTCGAATACCTCGATACATCCGCCATGTCCGTTTCCACGAGTGTGGTATGACATATAGAGCTTTCCGTTGTATGGCTGGATACAGGTAGCAGTGATGTCTGTATGGGTATGGTCGTAGAGAACTTCACCCACCTCATCAATATGTGGTGGAGTAGGAACGTCTGGTTTCAGCGTGTAGCCACATTCTGCTTTTTCCAGTTTAACAGGTGCACTGTTGTTTCTGAAGTTGTGGGCTTTACCAGATCCCAGGAACTGGACGTCGCTGAAAGCGAGGTTACCACCATTAGAAGAACTGTTGTCGAAACGATCTGCATCTATGTAGTATTCGCCACCGGTATCCATAGCGTTGAACATATAGCAGTCGTTCAGTGAGGCAGGGCTTCCGCTACCATTATATTTGATGACATTTGCCTTGATATAAGCTTTAGAGTTGACACCCTGCAGGAAGATCATGGCACTGGCATTCTTGTTGCACTGAAGGGTTCCTTCTACTTCTATGCTGCTGTTGTTCACCAGATAGATGTTGTTGCTGGAAGCAAGCAAAAGATTCTTTGCCTTCAGGTAGCTGGTATGTAAAGCACTGCTTGCGCCATCACCGCCCATAGACTTGAATTCGCCTGTCAGTTCCAGGGAACAGCAATAGAGTTGACCATTTCCCATCAGGTACAGGTCTTTCATCTTGCAGTTTCCATCAATGTTTACGACACCATCTACTTTGATAGTTTGGTCTTCTACGCCCTCGATGCCGCCTTGTATATTTGTATAAGCGTTAGCCTGGTTCTCGAAGTTGTTGCAAATGAGCTTGCCTCCGATATAAACACTGGCATTGTTCACTCTGAATGTATGTCCTTTTAAGTTTAAATCGCCTGCAATTTTGAAGATACCTCTGTTTTGAACATCCAGGTCTGCATTGCATACGAAGTTTCCGTAGCAGAGGATTTTTCCGCCGTTCTGATGAGGAAAAAGGTATCCACCTTTCCATTTCAGTGTTCCACCTTTTAATACTACGATGGTGTAGTTTCCATCTGTATAATCTGGGTTGTATTCATAAGTTCCTGCTACGTATATTGTATTTCCATTAAGATGGTAGTTTTTGGAAGCGATGGTTTCGCCTGGAGCAATATACATATCTGTGTTTGCAGGAAAATTCCATGACTCATATTTGTCCATCTTATCCATTTGGGCAAAGTCCAATCCTGTTGGTTCTGCCTCCATGGTATATGCATGGATTAAATTGGCATATGTTACTCCTGCCGCTCTTGTTGCGCTTGGTCTTTTGAAGTTATAGACACGTGCAGCCAACTGCTGAGCATCTGTAATAGAGGTTACTTCCTTTCCTATGATTCCTGTTTCAGCAGGATTCGGAGTTGGATTAGGGGTATCATTAGAGTCGCTACAAGATGCCAGGAGCATTGCAGCGAAACCGAATGTTACCAATTTGATATTTCTTGTTTTCATATCAGTTTGCTTGTTAAATCGTTAGTAAGCGGTCACTTTAGGTACGTTAAGCCATAAAATGAATGCTTTTTTATTATCTTTTAAGAAAAAATCATTTGATATTATGCCCAAGCAGTAACAGTAGCCAGCTGCCATCTATGAGCGAGTAAGTCTACCAATTTGGCCTTTGCCGTTCTGTTCTTGTAATTGATTACAGAACTTGGGGTTAAAGCTGTAAGTTCAACTGAATTAACCTGTGACTTTACACCTTCGCCTCCTGTAGGATCACTTGTGTTGTCGCTACATGATACGAATACGAATGCTGCCAAACCGATAGCAGCAAGTGTAGAATTGAATACTTTCATATCTATTTAAGTTTAAATTGTACTTTCAGTTTCTGATTAATACCATTTACTTATATTCTTGTCCTTCAGCTCGTTGCTTTTTTGGTAGTTAGGCTATCGTTTTGGTAGTTTGACTATCATCATCTTGCGTACACTTACAAGTGGAGCTGTTAGACGGTTGCAAAGTTAATGAAATTATTTCATAAATAGTTCGGGGGGGGGTTAAATAAACTTAATTCGCTACTTTTTGTTCTGATACTCATTAGGTTGGCTTCTTGTGGGCGGTAATGGGTTGGCTCTTCCGTTTGCCAAACGATAACTATTCCTGAACTCATTAACCCGAAAATTACTCCGAAAGATAGCAGAATATCTCCGAAGATTACGAAAATATCTCCGATAGATAGCAGAATATCTCCGAAGAATACGAAAATATCTCCGAAAGATAGCAGAATATCTCCGAAGAATACGAAAATATCTCCGAAAGATAGCAGAATA
>ENA-OZXD01000409-OZXD01000409.1-human-gut-metagenome-genome-assembly--contig:-NODE-409-length-13238-cov-5.915421_pt1 | contig 13238 bp, 9 predicted proteins | sample MGYA00244855_ERZ654094 | MGnify/ENA primary metagenome ERZ654094 (study PRJEB26926, sample SAMN06165277) | human gut metagenome | biome: ENVO:00009003; feature: ENVO:2100002; material: ENVO:00002003...
AAGGCCATCTGCTGCACGTTGACAGCGGTGCCCCACTCGTAGGGGATCTCGTTCATCTTACGGTAGACGTTTGCACGGGGGTTATCCCAGCTGCGGAACACGGCCTTGACAGCCTCGATCAGCTGATCACGGGGATCCTGCGGGAAGGGACGGCCTTCGTTCTCCTCGTAGATCTTCTTGAAGGTGCCGACCAGTTCCTTCAGGTCATCAGCAGTCAGGTCCACGTCGTTCTTGACGCCCTTGGCTTCCTTCATCTTGTCGATCTCGACCTCGAACAGGCTCTTCGGGACCATCATAACGACGTCGGCGAACATCTGCACGAAGCGGCGGTAGCAGTCGTATGCAAAGCGGGCGTTGCCGGTCTTCTTTGCCAGACCCTCAACAGCCTCGTCGTTCAGGCCCAGGTTCAGGATGGTGTCCATCATGCCGGGCATGGACTGACGTGCGCCGGAACGGACGGAGACCAGCAGGGGGTTGGTGTTGTCACCGAACTTCTTGCCGGTGATTTCTTCCAGACCCTTGAGGTGCTCAAAGATGTCAGCAGTGATTTCGTCATTGATCTGACGGCCATCTGCGTAGTACTGGGTGCAGGCGTCGGTGGTGATGGTGAAGCCCTGCGGCACCGGCATACCGGCTGCGGTCATCTCGGCCAGACCGGCACCCTTGCCGCCCAGCGTGTTCTTCATGGTGACCTTGTCACCGCCGAAAGCGTCATTGCCTTCGCTGAAGTAGTACAGATACTTTTTGCTCATGCGTTGTTTACCTCCCATTCGTGACCGGCGGCATGGCGGCCGCGGTCTCATCGTTTGCCTTGTCTTGAACGTACGATGAACATTGTTTTATGAATGCTAAACTATTATACCAGAAAATCCACTCCTTTCCACCATGCAAAATCCCGAATTTGTCTGTTATTTTTTATGCAAATCTCTTGAAATTCTCCAAGTTTTAAGGTAGTATAGAATGGGAGAAAGTTCGAGAGGTTTTTTGTTTGTACACGCGATTTCTCGTCCTGTTGGATACAACTTTCTATCCCTGTAACTTTTTCATTTTTATTTTGTCGGAACAAAGCTTTCCGCAGCGGAGATGCTGGGCGGACAGGCAACAATTTTCCGGTCGCCTTTTCTGTCTCTCTTCCGCCGCGCGCTTTGGTGGGAAGGGAGATTTTTTTCATGCAGAATTCCATTTCTGAACAGGCCCGCGCCGCAGCTTTGGCACAGCTGGATGCCGCCGAGGCTGCCCGCGAGGACATCCTTGTACAGCACATTGCAAACGGCGTCGTCATCGACAGCCGCACCGTGCAGATCGACCCGGAGGTGGTCATTGCTCCGGGTGCTGTGATCCTTGCGGGCACCATCCTGCGGGGCAAGACGGTCATCGGCGCGGGCTGTGTCATCGGCCCCAACACCCTCATCGAGGACAGCACCGTGGATGAAGGCACCACCGTGAACGCCAGCCAGATCTACGGCAGCCACATCGGCCCCCACAACAACATCGGCCCCTTCACCCATGTGCGGGTGAACACCGTCACCGACTACGGCGTGCATCTGGGCGCCTATGTGGAGACCAAGAACTCCAACTTTGCCCGCGGCAACACTGTGAGCCACCTGACCTACATCGGCGACAGCGATGTGGGCAAGTACTGCAACTTCGGCTGCGGCACCGTCACCTGCAACTACGACGGCAAGGATAAGTTCCGCACCCAGATCGGCGATTACTGCTTCATCGGCTGCAACACCAACCTTGTGGCCCCGGTCAAGGTGGGCGATGGTGCCTACACCGCCGCCGGCAGCACCATTACCAAGGACGTGCCCGCACAGGCACTGGGCATCGCCCGGGAGCGCCAGACCAATCTGGATGGCTGGGCAGAGCCCAAGATGGAAGCCTACATCGCCAAAAAGCAGAAACTGGAAAACGAGCAGAGCAAGTAAACCTCTGCCGGAAGGGAGCTGCGTATGAAATCTGAAAGCTTTCGCAAGCAGGCGCTGAGCCTTGTCCTTTTCTTCGTGGCTGTTGCCGCCGTGTTTGCCCTGACCCGTCTGCGCAGCGACCCGGCCAAAAAGCAGGCCGAGTTCGTGGTGCAGCAGCTGCTCTCCTGCTCCTCTGCCGTGGAGCAGGCGGTGGACGCAGCTACTTCGACTTCCGGCAGTGAACCGGGGCTTGTTGCTGTGGACACCGATGGGCTGTACGCCTTTCTTCAGGCGCAGCTGGGCGATGCCATGACAGCCGACTGCCTGAACAAAGTCATGGCAAACCGCCTGCCCACCCGCATCACCGCGCTGGCCGGGCAATCCGGCGACAAGCTGGTGCCCGCTGACCTCACCCTGAAAAAGCGCGCCGGGGCAGAAAACTGCTACGACTTTTCTGCCGCCCTGCTGACCGCTGCGGACAGCACCGCCGCCGCGCAGGTGTCCGGCACCATCACCATGGTGAAGGAGGACGGCCGCTGGAAGGCCTCTGCCATCACACTGAACCTGTAACAAGCCCTTTTGCCCCTGTGCCCTGCGGCATGGGGGCATTTTTTGCCTATAATGTATATCTTTTTGTGCGCGCGTATGTTATACTTAGATGTTGTATCACACTATTATCAGGAAAAGGTATTATCATATCATGAATGAAAACGATATCTGGCTCATTGCAGGGCTGGGCAACCCCGAAGCAAAGTACGATGGCACCCGCCACAACGCCGGCTTTGCCGCGCTGGACGCGCTGGCCGACAAGTGGAACATCTCTGTGGGCAAGACCAAGTTCCAAGGCCTGTGGGGACAGGGCGAGGTGGATGGCCACAAGGTGGTGCTGCTTAAGCCCCTGACCTACATGAACCTTTCCGGCGATTCCATCGCCCCTATGGCGGGCTTTTTCAAGATCCCTGCCGACCATGTGCTGGTGCTGTGCGATGACATCACCCAAGCCCCCGGCAAGCTGCGCATCCGCCCCTCCGGCTCTGCGGGCGGACACAACGGCCTGAAGAGCATCATTGCCCGGCTGGGCGGGGAGAACTTCCCCCGCATCCGCATCGGCATCGGCGCAAAGCCCCACCCGGACTACGACCTTGCCGCATGGGTGCTGGGCAAGTTCCCGCCGGAGGACGCCAAGGCCATCGCCGACCGCTACCCCGACCTTGAAGCCGCCGCAAAGCTCATCATGGACGGTAAGCTCAGTCTGGCACAGAGCAAGTATAACGGGTAAGCGGAACGAACCCTCTCAGTCGCCTGACGGCGACAGCTCCCCCGAGGGGGGAGCTGTTCCGCATCGCTCCATAAACTTTCCCTTAAACGATAAACAAAATCTCTTTGTCAAAAGCTCCCCCTTTCGGGGGAGCTGGCATCGCGCCAGCGATGACTGAGAGGGTTTTGAGAAAGGAGGTTTTTCCATGTACGAAGCCTTACTCAAGGCCACACCGGAATATCAGAAGGTCGCCGCAAGCTTTGGCTCGGCAGGGCCGGCGGCGCTGTTCGGTCTGCCGCCCGCAGGCCGGGCGCTGCTGTATGCCGCACTGCAAAAAGACCTTGGCCGGGTGCTCTGCATCGTGACCCCCGGCGAAGCCGAGGCCACCCATTTTGCGGACGACCTCAAGGCGCTGGGGCTTACCGCAGCGGTGTTCCCCCCGCGCGACTTTATGCTGCGCCCGGTGGAGGGTGCAGGCCGCGAGTACGAGTACCGCCGCCTTTCGGTGCTGGGCGCACTGGCGGGCGGGCGGCTGCAGGCTGTCTGCGTGCCCGCCGAAGCGCTTTTGCAGTACACCGTGCCCCGGGCTGAGTTCATCCAGAATACCCTCACCTTAAAGCCCGGCATGGTGTATAACCGCGAAGCACTGGTAGCGCGGCTGTTTGCCGCCGGGTATGTGCGGCGCAGTCAGGTGGACGGCCCGGGACAGTTCAGCGTGCGCGGCGATATCGTGGATATCTACGCGCCGGATATGCGTCAGCCCGCCCGCGTGGAGTACTGGGACGACGAGATCGACTCCATGTCCTCCTTTGACCTGCTGACCCAGCGGCGGGACGGCGCACTGGAAAAAATATACCTCTCCCCTGCCCGCGAGGTGCTGTTCGGCAGCACCGCCGAGACCGCCGAAGCACTGCGCGATGCCATCAAAAAGGCGCGCGGCAAGCACCGCACCGCGCTGGAAAAGGCCACCGAAGCCGATCTTTCCCAGCTGGATTCCGGCCTGATGCCGGAGGCCATGGATAAATATTACGGCATCCGCTACCCTGCCCCCGCCACGCTGCTGGACCATCTGGACGCGCCGCTGTTCATTCTGGATGAAGTTGGCGGCATCCGGGATGCCCAAAAGGCTACCGAGTTCCGCCGCAGCGAGGAACTGACCGGGCTGCTGGAAGAGGGCGTGCTCTGCCCCGGGCTGGACGTGCTGTACCAGACCATGGACGATCTTGTCATTGCCGCCCAGAGCAACAGTACCCTGCTGTGTGAGAACTTTCTGCGCGGGATGAACGAGTTCAAACTGAAAGACCTCATCAACGCCGAGGCCTTTACCGCCCCCAACTGGAACGGCGACCTTGCCTCCCTGCGGGAGGACTTAGACCCGCTCATCGCCCAAGGCTACGCCGTCACCCTGTTTGCCGGTACGCCCAAGGGCGCAGCCGCTCTGACCCGCGACCTTGCCGACAAGGGCTATGCCGTGAGCATGAGCCGGGATGTGCGCCCCGCCAAGGGCATTTTACAGGTGCTGCCCGGGCATCTGACCGCCGGGTGCACCTTTCCCTTTGCCCACACGGCGGTGCTTTCCAGCCGCCGTCACGGGCTGGACGAGGAAGCCGCCGCCGAGGCCAAAAAACGCAAGAAGAACAAAAACGCCCTGTCCAGCCTTTCGGACATCAAGCCCGGGGACTATGTGGTGCACCAGAGCCACGGCATCGGGATGTACGCCGGTATCCAACGGCTGGAGGTGCAGGGCGCTACCAAGGACTACCTCAAGGTGCAGTATTCCGGCTCGGACGTGCTGTATGTGCCGGTGACCCAGCTGGATCTGCTCAGCCGCTACACCGCCCCCGGCGATGAGGAAAAGGTAAAGCTGGCAAAGCTGGGCGGCACCGAGTGGCAGCGCACCCGCGCCAAGGTGAAAAAGGCCACCGAGGAGATGGCGCAGGAGCTGATCGAGCTTTACGCCCGCCGTCGTCAGGCCACAGGCTACGCCTTCCCGCCGGACGGCGACTGGCAGCGGGACTTTGAGACCCGCTTTGACTACGACGAAACGGACGACCAGCTGCACGCCACCGCCGAGATCAAGCAGGACATGGAAAAGGGTTACCCCATGGATCGGCTGCTCTGCGGCGATGTGGGCGTGGGCAAGACCGAAGTGGCGCTGCGCGCCGCCTTCAAGTGCATCATGGGCGGCAAACAGTGCGCCCTGCTGGCACCCACCACCCTGCTGGCGTGGCAGCACTACAACACCCTGCTCTCCCGCATGGAGGCCTTCCCGGTAAAGATCGGGATGCTGTCCCGCTTCCGCACCGCCAAGCAGCAGAAGGAGACGTTGCGCGGCTTACAGGCCGGCAGCGTGGATATCGTGGTGGGCACCCACCGGCTGCTCTCTAAAGACGTGAAGTTCCACGACCTCGGCCTTGTCATCATCGACGAGGAACAGCGCTTTGGCGTGAAGCACAAGGAAAAGCTGAAGGAAAACTTCATCGGGGTGGATATGCTCACCCTGTCGGCCACCCCCATTCCCCGCACATTGAACATGGCAATGAGCGGTATCCGGGATCTTTCCACCATTGAGCAGCCGCCCATCGAGCGGCAGCCGGTGGAGACCTTTGTGCTGGAATACAACGATGTCATCCTTGCCGAAGCCATGAAGAAGGAGCTTGCCCGGGGCGGGCAGGTGTACTACCTGCACAACCGGGTGGACAACATTGAAGCCTGCGCCGCCCATGTCAGTCAGATGGTGCCGGGGGCGCGGGTGGGCATCGCCCACGGCAAGATGACCGAAGAAGAGCTGAATCCCGTATGGCAGCACCTGCTGAACGGCGAGATCGACATTCTGGTCTGCACCACCCTCATTGAGACCGGCATTGATGTGCGCAACTGCAACACCCTCATCATTGAGGACGCCGACCGCATGGGTCTGGCGCAGCTGTACCAGATCCGTGGGCGGGTGGGGCGCTCCGGCCGCAAGGCCTACGCCTACTTCACCTTCCGCCGGGACAAGACCCTGACTGATATCGCCCAGAAGCGGCTTTCCGCCATCCGGGAGTTCACCGCTTTCGGCTCCGGCTTCCGCATCGCCATGCGGGATCTGCAAATTCGCGGCGCGGGCAGTCTGCTGGGGCACAGCCAGCACGGCCACATGGAAGCCGTGGGCTACGACCTCTACGTTAAAATGCTGGGACAGGCCATTGCCCGGGCGCGGGGCGAGCCCGTCCAGCGGGACAAGAGCGATTGTCTTGTGGACCTGCGGGTGGACGCCTTTATCCCGGAAAAGTATATCCCGGACGGCGCGGGCCGCATCGAAGCCTACAAGCGCATTGCCGCCATCCAGACCCCGGAGGACGCCGCCGATGTGCTGGACGAGCTCATCGACCGCTACGGCGACCCGCCGCCCTCGGTGAGCGATCTGGTCAACGTTTCCCTTGTCCGCGTACAGGCCGCTGCCGTGGGCGTGTACGAGGTGACCCAGAAGAAGGATACCCTGATCCTGAATCTGGAAACGCTGGACCTTGCCATGATCCGCGGCCTGCTGCAAGCTTTCAATGGCCGTGTCACCGCCGGGGCGGGTACAAAGCCCTATCTCTCGGTGGTATTGCAGCCGGACGAAAAGCCGCTGGAACTGCTGCAAAACATCCTGAAAGCTATGGCAGATATCCTGACCGGCACCGAACGCGAAAAAGCTCCCCAAACAGGGGAAGCTGGCACGCGCAAACGTGACTGAGAGGGTTTTATAAAAACAAATAAGGAGCAAAACGCATGAAAAAGAAACTGCTTGCGCTGGTATGCGCACTTGCACTGACCGTCAGCCTTGTGGGCTGCGCACTCTCCACCCCGGACACCGTGGGCAAGATCGGCGATTTTGAGGTGACCAGCGGCCTGTACCTGCTGGCGCAGTACGATGCCTACCAGCAGGCTGCACAGCTTGCGGACTCTGAGCAGGACACCAGCAAGGTGAATTCCTTCCTCAAGGCCACCATCACCACCGATGCCGACACCGGCGAGACCGCCGTGGTAAAGGACTATGTGGCGCAAAAGACCCTTGAGACCTTGCAGACCCTTGCCGCCGTGGATGCCCGCTTTGCCGAACTGGGCGGCGAGCTGACCGAGGAGCAGAAGTCTGCCGCCGACAGCTACGCCCAGCAGCTGATGGATAACTACGGCGATGCCTACACTGCCAACGGCATCGGGCTGGAGACTTTGAAGCTGTTCCAGCAGCTGCAGTACAAGCAGGTCCTGCTGCTGGATCTGGTCTACGGCAAAGACGGCGAGACCCCTGTGGAGGACGGCGAGCTGACCGAGCATCTGGACAGCACCATGTACGAGATCGGCTTTATCACCGTGCCCCTGTACAACACCAGCACCTTCGCCTTTGCCAACGATGACCAGAAGGCCGAGATGCTCTCCCTTGCCCAGAAGGCTGTGGACAGCTACAACGCCGCCGCCCCGGAGGACGCCTCCAACCAGATGGCCGCCTTTAACAGCATCGCAAGCAGCGCACTGACCGATATCTGCGCCGTGCTGGACGCCGAGGTTCCCTCCACCAGCACCCTGCAGACCGACCTGCTGAGCGAAAGCGACCTGACCGACGCCTTTACGCAGGAGGGTGCAGCCGATACCCTGCGCGGCCTTGCCTACGGACAGGCAGCCGCCATCCAGTACACCGGCTACGCCATGATGCTGGCCGTCCGTCTGGATCCGCTGGGCGTTTCCACGCTGGATGCTCTGCGCAGCCAGATTTTGAGCGACATGAAGGGCGAGGAGCTGAACGATGCCCTTGCCGCCTACGGTGCCCAGCTGGACAGCACCCTGAGCAGCTCTGCCATGAGCAAGCTGCCCGCCGCCAAGATCGTGAACGCCAACAGCGCAAACAGCTAATAACTGCATAAAAATTGCAAAAACGGGTTCGAGATTTTTCCTGACCCCGTTTTTTATAGCGCTATAAAACAGACCCGGCAGGCCTTTTGGGCTTGCCGGGTCTGTTTTTGATTGGAGCAGTGGGGCAGGGACACAGCACTGTCAGGCCTTACTTCTCGTTCTCATAGCTGAAGACAGCGTAGGGGTAGAAGATGTTGGCGTCCAGATAGCCTGCCCAGCGGCCGGGCTTACGGGTGTAGTAGCCGATGGGGATATCGCCCCGGATGACGCCCTTGACCAGGATCAGCATGTGGCGGAGGTACTCCACGCTGAAGGGGTTCAGGTTCTCCCAGTGGCCCGTCAGCAGCTCATAGTCCACATCCTCGTTCCGCAGCAGCACCTCTGCCATGAAGTGCTCCAGACCCGGCAGATAGGTGTCGGTGGCAGCCTCCATCATGAACAGATCGCCGGAGCCAACAGCGTCACCGGTAAAGATGTAGTCCTTGTAGAAGAACACCACAGAGCCCTTGGTGTGGCCCGGCACATCCACCACTTCCAGCTCCTCAGAGCCGATGCGGACCGTGTCGCCGTCCACGATGTTCACCAGCTTCAGGTCCTCGGCGGTGAGGCCGAAGAACTTCTGCATGCTGGAGAGCAGACCCTCCTGGTCATCGGGGTGGATGTAGGTGCGGCGGACCTTGCCGGACTTCAGCAGGGAGGGAATGCCCAGAATGTGGTCGCCGTGCTTGTGGGTCAGCAGGATATCCAGCTCTGCGTCAGGGTTGGTCAGCACGTTCTCCCGCAGGTAGGCGTAGAGGTCTGCTGCGCCGGAGCCGCCCATGGCGGTGTCAATGATCAGGGCTTCCTTGCCCAGATCCATTACCCACAGGGTGTCCATGCCAAAGTCCATGACACGGGTGATGTTGTACTTCACCGGGTAGTGGCTGAACATCATGTTGGGGTTCAGCTTGCCGTGCTGGGTCCGGGTCAGGGACTGGGTAAACATCCAGTTATAGGGAGTGCCGATGCTGTACACACGCTCCCATACCTTGTGGGGCTCCGGCATGGAACCGGCGGTAAAGCCCTCGTACTTCACGCAGGAGCAGCCGGCATCCTTCAGGGCCTGCACAGCCTTGGCAGTCTCGGCCTCCGGCATCTCCGGGTCATCCTTGCAGTGGTAGGCCCACACAGGGGTGTTCTTGATGGCCTCAAAGGCACCGGGGACGGTGTACCACTGGGCAGGCACCATGCCGCACATGGGGATGGCTGCGGCAAAGTAGTAGGGGTAGCTCAGGATCATGTTCCAGACACCGGTACCGCCCATGGACATACCCTCGATGTAAATGCGGTCCGGGTCAATGCGGTGGGCAGCCACATAGCTGTCGATGGCAGACTTCAGGGCCGTAACGGTGTCCGGGTCGGTCCAGTTCTTGCCGGGGCACTGGGGTGCAAACAGGTAGGTGGGGTTCTTCCGGATCATTTCGTCAGAAATGTAGAAGGTAGCACCGTCGTTGGCGGTAAGCTGGGTGCCGTTGGGACCTACGCCGTCCTCGCCGTGGAGGAAAACGATCAGGGGCAGGCGCCCCTTTAGGGTCGGGGCGTAACGGCGGGGATTGTAGGCGTAGTACTCCACCCCGGCAGCACTGCCCGCCTTAAAACGCTTGGCCAGCTCTGCCCGGTCGGGGCTGTCCACCTTGACCAGACAATTCTGGTCGGCGTCCGCTGCAAAGGCAATGCCGCTGGTACCCAGCACACTGGCAACAGCCGCAAAGGCAGCAGTGTTACGCATAAAATCACGTCTGCTCAGTTCCATAGTTTCTTCTCCTTTTGGGGCCAAAAAATAAATACGGATTGTGAATACTGTACGAAACTTCCTCACCATATAAGATGAGAGCTGTCACTAATATATTAATATATCAAAAAAGTGCTGTCAAGAATGTGCCAAAATCTTTGGAGAAGGCTCTAAGCCAGGCTGTCGGGGTTTGTCAAAAATGACGAAAATCATCCTACCAAAAACCACCGTCCATCCCGGACGGCGGTGCAAAGTACCAGTGGTAATGCGACCACAGCCCGGGGCGTTTGTATACCGGGGTGAGCACGATTTCAAATGGCCTCCGCGTGCGCTCTAGCCATCTTCAGCGGAAAATATATTTTTATATTTGCAATTCTGGAAAATCTGCGGATTTTCCAGAATTGCCTTCTCACGGGAGGGATTGCAACGGCAAACGGCATTTCCTGCAACAGCTCCTTTTGTGAAAATGCGTTTGGAGCGCTCCGCAGAACGCGCCAAAGGCGCTTTATTTTACCACCCTTGCAAACTCCGCGGCAAGGGCGGCGTTCACCGAACGGACGGCGTTGGCGTCCGGCTTGATGGCGGTGCGGTCGTAGGTGAACAGACCGTTCACCTCGTCCTCCACGTCGGTCAGCTGGGTGTATACCAGCGCCGAAAGCCCCTTTTGCAGCTGCGGCAGCACCGTGCCCAGCTGCATTTTTTTGTACCGGGCGGTCAGCTCCTCCCGGCTTTTGGCTGTGCCGTAGCCGTAGGTCTTGCGGGGCGGCTCGTGCCCCGGCATGGGCCATGCAATGCCGCCGTACTCGCTCAGCGCCACGGCGCGCGTCTGCGGGCGCACCCGCAGGGGGTAGAAGTAGTTGTGCAGGGAGTATACATCCCCGCCGCCCTGATCGTACCAGCCGCTGGCCTCGTCCACAAGGCGGGTGTCGTCCAGCGCACGGATGGCTTGCACCGCCCCGGCGGCATCGTACTGCCCCCAGCCCTCGTTAAAGGGCACCCAGCAGCCCACGCAGGGGTGGCAGCGCAGCGCCTGTACCGTATCTTCCAGTTCCCGGCGGTATTCTTCCCGGCTGCTTTCGCTGCCCCGGCTCAGCAGCCCCCACAGCGCCGCCTTGTCCGGCAGGCGGCGCATAAGCGGCTGCAAAACATTGGTCAGGTAGGTGACGAACCACAGGTTATACTTGCTGCCGCCGTTGACCATATCCTGCCAGACCACAAGTCCCAGCCTGTCGCAGTGGTAGTACCAGCGCTGCAGCTCTATCTTTGCGTGCTTGCGCAGCAGGTTGTAGCCCAGCGCCTTTACCTCGCTCAGTTCCCGCTCCACCGCCGCATCCGAGGGCGGGGTGTACAGTCCCTCCGGCCAGTAGCCCTGATCCAGCAGGCCGTTGAGCAGGATAGGCTTGTCGTTCAGACAGAAGCGCAGCACGCCCCTTGCGTCCGGTGCGCAGCTCCACTTGCGCAGGGCAAAGTAGCTGTGCACGGTGTCGAACTGTTCTTCCTCTCCCTGCGTGGTGCCCACGGTCAGGTCGTACAAAAAGGGCGTGTCCGGGCTCCACGGGAAGAAATACTCGTCTGCAATATGCAGCGTCACCTCACCGTCCTGGTCGGCCTCATCGCTGCCCCAGTCCTCGGCAATGGTCACACCCCCGGCGCGCACTACCGCCCACAGGTTCGCCGCACCGCCGGGTGCAGAGGTATGGGCTTTCACGGTCACGGTGCAGGCATCATAGTCCGGCGTAACGGTGAGAGACTGGATGTAATTTTCCGGCACGCGCTCCAGCCAGACCGTCTGCCAGATGCCGCTCTGCGCCGGGTAGAACATCCCGCCGGGCTGCAAAGTCTGCTTACCCCGCGCCTGTGTACCGTGGCCGGTGGGGTCCTGCACCGCCACCCACAGGCTGTTGCGGCCTGTGCCGTTGAGCTGCGCGGTGATATCCAGCGTAAAGGGCCAGTAGCCGCCCCGGTGGCCGCCCACCAGATGGCCGTTCACCTGCACGGCGCAGGCGTAGTCCACTGCGCCGAAATGCAGCAGCACCCGTCCGCCCATCCCGGCGGGCGGCGCAAAATATCGGTGGTAGTGCAGCCACTGCCCGGGCTGTAATGTGCGCCCCACCCCGGAGGCGCGGCACTCCGGCGCGTAGGGCACTAAGATCTCGCCATCCCAGCCCGCCGGGCGCTGCGCCGAGGCAGTGATGGCGTACTGCCACAGGCCGTTCAGGTTCTCGTAGCTGTCCCGGCGCATAGCCGGGCGGGGATATTCCGTCAGAGGGTGCATACACTCACCAGCCTTTTTCTCGTTTGCTCCATTCTAGCACAGCCCGGGGCATTTGTATACCGTGGAGCGGACGATTTTGAATGGCCGCCGCGTGTGCTTTGGCCATCTTCAGCGGAAAATTATTTTTATATTTGCAATTCTGGAAAATCTGCGGATTTTCCAGAATTGCTTCTTCATGGGAGTAAAAAAGAGCCGCCGCACGGCGGCATGGCTGTGCGGCGGCTTTGTGAGAAGGTGGGAAATTGTTTAGTTCTCGGCCAGATTACCGGTATAAAGCTGGTAATACTTGCCCTTTTTGGCGATCAGCTCGTCGTGGCTGCCGCGCTCGATGATGCGGCCCTGTTCCAGCACCACGATGCAGTCTGCATTGCGGACGGTGGACAGGCGGTGGGCGATGACGAAGCTGGTGCGGCCGTACATCAGGCCGTCCATGCCGCGCTGGACCAGCGCCTCGGTGCGGGTATCAATGGAGGAGGTCGCCTCGTCCAGGATCAGCACCGGCGGATCGCCCAGGATCGCCATGGCGAATCCCACACGCTGCTTGTAGCCTTTGGACAGGTTGCGGATCAGACGCTTCTGCACGTCTGTAATTTTCAGCCGTTCCATAACACGCTCGACTTCGCCCTTCCGCTTGGCGGCAGGGATGCCTTTCAGTCCAGCGGCGAAGTGCAGATACTCCCGGACCTTCATATCCGGATATACCGGCGGGATCTCCGGCAGAAAGCCGATGCACTTTTTTGCCTTGACGGGCTGCTGTGCAATGTCATAGCCCTGGATCTTTACCGTTCCGCCGGTGGAAGGGATGACACCAGCCATAATATTTAATGTAGTAGACTTTCCGGCACCGTTCGGTCCGAGAAAGCCCAGCACCTCATTTTCCTTTATGGTAAAGCTGATCCCCTTGAGCGCAGCCTTGCTGCCGTAATATTTGGTTAGGTTTTGAATTTCAACCATATGATTGCTCCTTTCTGCAAAAGCCGTTTTGTCGGCTTTTTACAACTCATTTTATTATCGCAAAATAATATGTTCTTGTCATATATAAAGTGTAACAGTATCATGAAATATGGGAATAATGGATAAAACGGATTCTGCAACCGTCAGAAAAGCTTGTAAGTATCGCAAAAGCAGTATGGCATATTTGTGTGAAAGTGC
>ENA-OZXD01000423-OZXD01000423.1-human-gut-metagenome-genome-assembly--contig:-NODE-423-length-13055-cov-3.806462_pt1 | contig 13055 bp, 7 predicted proteins | sample MGYA00244855_ERZ654094 | MGnify/ENA primary metagenome ERZ654094 (study PRJEB26926, sample SAMN06165277) | human gut metagenome | biome: ENVO:00009003; feature: ENVO:2100002; material: ENVO:00002003...
GAGATTCATGAGCGTCTCGTGGGCTCGGAGATGTGTATAAGAGACAGGCATGGACTATCCCGACCTGGAGATCCTCAACGTCGTCACACAGGAGTATAAGGTCGGCAACCAGTATGTCGTCGATCCTGTGGGAATCAAGGGCACACGGCTGGAGGGAAACTTCCTCAACATCGCCCAGAGAAAACTCTTCTACAGCAACCTCAACGAGGCTTTCGACAAGGCGGGCATCGCCATTGCCGAGATCTTCCCCGCACCGCTGGTGCTGGCCGACAACGTGCTCACCGAGTCGGAGAAGCGCGGAGGCTGCGTGCTGGTGGACCTGGGAGCTGACACAACGACGGTGTCGGTCTATCACAAGAGCCTGCTGCGCCACCTGGCAGTCATCCCCCTGGGCGGCAACAACGTCACCAAGGATATCACGGCACTGAAGATGGAAGAGCGCGAGGCAGAACTGCTGAAGCTCAAGCACGGATCCGCCTATACCGAGATAGCCGACATGGATCCTGCCCTCACCTACTCCATCGACGGCGAGCGCACCATCGAGAGCAAACAGCTCATCGAACTGGTGGAGGCACGCGTGGAGGAGATTGTGCAGAACGTGTGGCATCAGGTGCCCGCGGAGTATGTCAGCAAACTTCTGGGTGGCATCATCCTCACGGGTGGCGGTTCCAACATGAAGAACATCGAGCTGGCTTTCAAGAAATACACGCACATGGACAAGATACGCAAGGCGCGCTTCGTCAACCTGGCCATCAAGTCCAACATCGACGACATCAACAAGAAGCACGACATCACGCTCAACACCATTATCTCCCTGCTGGCCAAGGGCGACATGAACTGTGCAGGTGGACCAATCGTACACCAGCCGTCCACGGGAACAGACCTCTTTGGCCAGACGACTACGACAACGACCACCCATCCGACCACCAACGGCGAGGGTGGCACACAGCCGCATACGGGCGGCGACAATGGCGGAAACGGTGGAAATAACACCCAGCCCACACCACCTCCCGCACCAGGGCCCACACCTGCTCCAGAACCAACTCCCGCACCCGAGAAGTCTGGCTTCTTTTCGAAACTCGCCAAGAAGATAAAGGGCTTTGGCGGCAAGATCTTGGAGGCTGAGGAATAGAGCGAAAACTGCCAAGCGCAGGCTACGAGAAGAATACTATCAAGATAACTTTGAACAACAATGATGGATAAAGATAAAGACAACATGGCCACGCTGGCCGATCATCTCGACTTCGGCGAGCCGGATCGTCAGAACAGCATCATCAAGGTGATCGGTGTGGGTGGTGGAGGCGGCAACGCCGTAAACAATATGTACAAGCAGGGCATCCACGACGTCTCGTTTGTGGTCTGCAACACCGACGCACAGGCCCTGAAAGACAGTCCCGTCCCCGAGCGACTCCAGCTGGGAAGCGAGGGTCTGGGAGCAGGCAACCGACCCGAGAAGGCGCGCCTGGCTGCCGAGGAGTCGATAGACGACATCAAAGCAATGCTCAGCGACGGTACGAAGATGGACTTCATCACTGCGGGCATGGGCGGCGGCACAGGCACGGGAGCAGCACCAGTCATCGCCCGGGTGAGCAAGGAACTGGGCATCCTCACCGTCGGTATCGTCACCATCCCCTTCAAGTTTGAGGGCAACAAGAAGATCGACCAGGCACTCGACGGCGTCGATGAGATGGCAAAGCACGTCGATGCGCTCCTCGTCATCAACAACGAGCGACTGCGCAAGGTCTATCCCGACCTCAGCCTCCTCAACGGCTTTGCCAAGGCCGACGACACGCTGAGCGTAGCAGCAAAGAGCATTGCCGAGATCATCACCGTCCGCGGACTGATAAACCTTGACTTCAACGACGTGCGCACCGTACTCAAGGATGGCGGCGTAGCCATCATGTCCACGGGCTTCGGCGAGGGCGATGGACGCGTGCGCAAGGCTATTGACGACGCGCTCAACTCACCGCTGCTCAACGACAACGACATCTATAACTCGCAGAAGATCCTCCTCTCCATAGCCTTCAGTAGCGAGAATGGCACCGATGGACTGGCCATGGAGGAGATGAACGAGATCAACGACTTCATGAGTCGCTTCGGATCCAACTTCGAGTTGAAGTGGGGTATTGCAATCGACAACACCTTGGAGAAGAAGGTGAAGATCACCATCCTCGCCACGGGCTTCGGCCTCGACGACCTGGAGGATGTGGCCAGCTACCATAGCCGCCTGGACAAGGCGCGTGCCAAGGAGGAGGCACAGAAGAAGGCCGAGCAGGAGGAAGCCGACGCGGAGCGTAGCAACAGACGCGGCAAATACTATGGCGACGACGGAGACAAACTGGCCAAGCCGCGCCCACACATCTACCTCTTCTCGCAGGACGACCTCGACAACGAGGACGTGATCCTCGAAGTGGAGTCGATTCCCACCTTCAACAGGACCAAACCGATGCTGAATGAAATCAAGAAGAAGTCGGCTCCCGAGCAGGTTCGCGAGGAGCAACCGGTCAAGGACAAAGTGGAGGGAACCATCCGCTTTGAGTAAACACTAGTAAGGATCGCTAATTGAAGGCGATTTCCATCCACCAACCCATGCAAGGGGAGGCAGGTCCGTTAGTCTCGGAACTGCCTCCCCTTGTCGCATTTCCCAAGAAATAGTCTTGGTTGTTATTAGGAAAAGATGTACTTTTGCCTAGAAGAAAGTTCTGTCCAGCGACGTTGAATGTGCGTTCAGCGCCATCGAACCTGCATTCGACATCGTCGAATGTCTATTCAACGTCGTTGAATAGACATTTTACTGAGGAATAAATACTGGCGCAGGGGCAATCCACGGAGAATTTCCTCTGCGCCCTTTAATCACAGAATGCAGAAGAAGAAATAATGCAGACTGCGTGGAAAGAGATAACAGAAGCAGCAACAAGAGGAAGCCTGTGAAGAAAGAAGAAGCGCGCGAGCACTATCCCCTCATTCCGCCAGGGCTGACACCAAACTCATCCTTGAAGCACTTGTTGAAATAGGATGGCGAGGTGAAACCCGTGGCGTAGGCTATCTCTGCGATGGAGCGGTCGGTCGTCGTCACCATCGTGCGCGCCTTCATCAGTCTGGCCTTGCGCAGGAGTTCCACGGGCGTCTTGCCCGTGAGTACCTTCACTTTGCGGTAGAGTTGCACGCGCGAAAGGCCGATCTCCTCACCCAGCCGCTCTACCGAGAAGTCGGAGTCGGCGAGATGCTGCTGGATGATTTCCCGCAGTCTTGTCACGAAAGTCTTATCCTGCGAGCAGAGCCGTTCCTCCTCGGCCGCCTCCGCCTTATCGCCCGAGAAGAGAGAGCGCAGCAACGTGCGAGAGCGCAGCAGGTTGTCGATACGCGAGAGGAGCACTTGCCCCGAGAAGGGCTTCGTCAGATAGGAGTCGGCGCCCGTCTCGTAACCCTTCTCACGCTGTTCGGGCAACGAGCGCGCCGTGAGCAAGACGACGGGGATATGGCTCGTCGCAATGTCCTCCTTCAGTTGACGCGTAAACTCCAGGCCATCCATGACAGGCATCATCACGTCGCAGACTATCAACTTCGGCACCTCGTGCCGCGCCTTCTCCAGGCCTTGGCTACCGTCTGCCGCCTCCGAGACATTATACCGGTCTTTCAGGATAGACCGCAGATAGGCCCTCATCCCGTTATTGTCATCGATGATGAGCACCAGTGGGCGGTCCGCATCGAAGTCTTCGGCATTGGTGATGCGATCCGCCGCCTCCTTAGCATTGATATCCTCGGGCACATAGCTATCGTCTACCAGTTCCCGCTCCGCCACCGGCCTTGCCTCGCGATCCTTGGCAGGGTCGTAGCCTGGCTGGGCGGCAGGCAGCGATATAAAAAACCTTGTGCCCTCTCCCTCATTGCTCTCCACGCGAATGTCGCCATGATGGAGATCCACGTAGGCCTTGACCAACGACAGTCCGATCCCCGTCCCGCCGACAGCACCGCGCGCCTGGAAAAAGCGGTCGAAGAGATGAGGCAGCGCCTCCTCCTCAATTCCCTTGCCCGTATCGCTCACGCTGAGCACATACTGCTTGCCGTCGTAGGACAATGCCGTCGTGATCCGTCCGCCCTCAGGCGTATATTTTAGCGCATTCGACATTAGGTTGAAATAGATATGCTCCAGCTTGTCGCGGTCAGCAATGATCACAGCATCCTGTCTCACCTCCGAGGCGTCCACATCAATCGTGATCTTACGGCGAGCCGCCACCGCCCGGAAGTCGTTGGCCCATGTCGTCAGTTCCCGCTGCAAGGCGAAGCGGTTGAGATGCAAGTGCGCCTTGTTGTTCTGTACCTTGCGGAAGTCGAGTATCTCGCCCACGAGTTGTATGAGGATGCGCGTGTTGCGCCGCACCATCTCCAGCATCATGCGATGCGCTCCCTGCACGGTGTCGTCCTCCAGTAGCTGATCAGTCGGTCCGGCGATAAGCGTCAGCGGCGTGCGTAGCTCGTGGCTCACATTGGTGAAAAACTGCAGTTGCGTCTGCGTCATCCGCTCCATCTCCTCCGTCATCTGTCGCTGCTGATCCATAGAAGCATTGAGCTGGCGGTTGATGCGCGCCTTGGCCACATAAGCCCTGACGGCCAAACCACAGGCCACGACGAGCAGCACGACGAAGAACAAGAGCACCAGGAGGTAGCCACGCTGCGTATTGAAGTCGTCGGCTGCCTTGTCGATACGCGAGCGGAGTGTGGCGAGGTGATCCTGCTGGCGCATGGTCTCATCGTTCTGCATGAGTAGCACGCGGGCGTTGTCACGGGTGACAAGAGCCGAAGAGAGACGGTTTTCGCGCTGATAGGACTTCCCTTCAAGAATATTCATTGCCAGCCTCATCACCTCGTCGCCACGCGTCGGATAGATATAGGAAGCAAAGAGCGTCCCGTCCTTGACGAGTTCCAGTCCGGCTCCCTTCTGCGGCATGGCGTCGATTCCGCAGAAGCGGATGCGCTGGAGGTCCAGTCCGTGCTCCTGCGCTGCCCGACGCGCGCCCATCGCCATACGGTCGTTGTGGGCAAAGAGGCAGTCGAAGTCGGGATGCGGACTACGCAGCAGCGAGTCCATGGCTCGGAAGCCTCCCTGCTCCGTCCAATCGGCGTGGAGCTTAGCCACGATGTCGATTGAGGGACGCACGGCAACTACGCTATCGAAGCCCTCCGCCCGCTCTATCGCCGGCGACGAAGACGAGAGTCCACACAACTCCACCACACGCCCTCCTTTGGGCAGCGCACCCGCCAGGTATTCTCCCATCGACTCGCCAATCTCACGATTGTCGGCACCGATATAGGCCGTATATTTGTTGGATCGCGTGCGGCGGTCGAAGATGATCACAGGTATTCCCTTCTCATAAGCACGGTCGATGGCGGGAGAGATCGAGACCTGTCCTGGCGCCACGATGAGCAGATCGACCCCCTTGTCCACAAAGCGGTTGATCTGCTCCGTCTGCAGCCGTACGTCGTCGTTGGCCGAGGCGATATCGAGGTCTATATTATTATAGTATAGGGCCGCCACCCGCAGTTCCTGGTTGAGTTTCTCGCGCCATACGTCCTCCGAACATTGCGAGACACCGATGACATAACGTTTCTTCCCGCCAGTACAAGAGGCCAGAAGGGCGAGGGCTGCCATCAGGGCAGCGATATAAGCGAAATGCTGAATAGACTTTAGCATAAAACGGCTTTTTAGTATATTTGGGCGCCCAAAATTACATAAAAAAGACAAGACAGGCAAACAATTTGTGTGCTTTTTGCATTTCCCAGATTCTAAGGCCCTTCGTCCGGCCCTATGCCAGCAGAAGAAAACGCTTCCCCTTCTTCCACCCAGCAAGCGAAAAGTAGCCTTCACGACCGCACCAAACAGCAAGGCGAGGAACAGGAAACACTTCCTGTCCCTCGCCATTATCAGAAGACGGCTGAGCGGTCTGCCATGGCCTTAGGATAGCCCACCAGCCTTTTCTCTCTCTTTCATTGAGACATCCCCATGCGACGGGGACACATACCCCTTACAGGCCCAGACGATAGGCCGTAAGGTTTTTCACCTCTGCCTTGCCACCCTCAGAATAGACCTTCACGTGGTTGTAGGGCACGGTGGGGAACACCAGGTTGGTCATGGCGATGCGTCCGCCATCTACAAAGAGCTCGACGGAGCATTTATCGACAAAGACATCCAGATGGTAAGTCTTGCAACCCTGTGCTGCCACGGGGGCCTCAGCACAGCAGCCATTGCCAGCAGAGTGGTCGTCGTCACAGAGTGCGAGCGGAGCCCATGTGCCGAGGGCGAAGTCGTTTTTGTAGTTGACGACAAGGTCCTGCGACAGTTTTCCCTTCATCTCGCCAGCTGCCTCGGCACGCTTCTCGATATCGTGGCGCTCGGCCAGCCGACCAAAGTCGGTGAGTCCGCTCTCCGAGCGGTCCATGACGACGCGCTTCTTCTTGAGGTCGAGATAGAGGACCGTGCGCTCCTCCTTGTCGTTGTAGAGCACGATCCCGACCACATCGGCCTCCTTCGGCGTCACGTCGGCCTCCAGCTCGAAGGCTCCGTCGCTACCCTCGAAGAGGTTGCGCTGAACATAGGGGTTGGCGTTGTCCACGGCCACGTTGCCCAGCAGCTTGGTCTCCTTGCGCAGGGCGCGGGCCTCCTCCACGACATTGGCCGAGACATAGGTCTCGCCATGGTTGGAGAACAACTTCAGTTCGCGCGGCAGCGCGTTGGCGCCACGATACTGATGGATCGGAGTGGCATTGGCATACTGCCAGTTGCTCATCCAGGGCACGGCAACGATGCGTCCTCCAAGGTTGGAGAAGGTCACGGTGGCGTAGTGGTCCTTGCCCCAGTCGAGCCATTTCACGGTGGTAGGCTTCGAGTCACACTTGAACTCCTTGCCGTCAAACTCTCCGACGAAATACTCCGTGGCCGAACCGCCAAAGACGAAACCCGGGTTGACGTTGACGATCATGACATACTTCTTGTTGGCTGGGTCGCCATCGACGGCCAGCGGGAAGAAGTCGGGACACTCAAACTGGTTGGGCTGGGCTCCGAAGCCCTCACCCCACTGGCTCACATAGGTCCACTTCTTGAGATTCTTCGACTGATAGAAGCGCATATTCTTGTCGGCCGACACGATCATATACCACGACTTCGTGGGCTCATACCAGAAGATCTTCGGGTCGCGGAAGTTCTCCAGTCCGTCGAACGGCGTCACCACGGGGTTGCCCTTATACTTGATGAAGGTGCGTCCGTTGTCCTTGCTGTAAGCCATACACTGCACCTGCACCTGCTTGCCGTTTCTCATGCTGTGGGAAGTGTAGTAGGCGATGATTGCGTTCTTGCCGAATCCTGCCGAGTTGCGCGTATCGACGATGGTGCTTCCCGAGAAGATGTGTCCCATCGGGTCACGGGCGATGGCGGGGTCGAGATGATCCCAGTGTACGAGGTCGCGGCTGACGGAGTGGCCCCAGTGCATGTTGCCCCACTTCGATCCGTAGGGGTTGTACTGGAAGTAGAGATGATACTCCCCATCCTTGTAGGTGAGTCCGTTGGCGTCGTTCATCCATCCGTAGAGCGGCGTGTGGTGATAGACGGGGCGGTAGTAGTCCGTATTGGTCGTGTCGAAGGTGTCCGATAGTTTCATCTCCTTCAGTGCCACGGCGTCTTTCGGCAGTCCTACAATCTTCACCACTGCCTCTTTGCCCTGCGTGAGGGCGAAGGGCACGCAGTAGTCGGTCTTGCCCACGGCCAGTCGGACGTCCATCCAGGTGTCCGTGGCCTTGCCGGTATAGAGCTGCAGCTGGGCCTCGGGACGCTCCTCCTCTATGGGGAGGATGAGATACTTCGTCGGGTTCTCCACCTTGATGATCGTGGTGTCGCCCTTCTGTGTGGTCTGCAGGGTCTGTGCCGTGGCCGAAAGGGCCACGAGTGCTCCTGCCGAAAGCAGATACTTGATCTTCATTGTCTTATGATTTTAGTCGTGAAACATTTGGTTAGAATTTCAGTGTGGCCGAGAGCTCCACGGTGAACGGGCGGAGGTAGGAGCCCGTCATGAGCTGGTTTTTGATGCCCTTGGCCTCGTCCTTGGTGATGAGCTCCGCACCAGCGATGCTACCCTTGGCACCCGTCTGGTTGAGGAAGTTGACCACGGTGCATCCGAGCGACAAGCGCTTGCTAGCCTGCCAGTTGACACCACCGAAGGTCTCCCAGTGGCCGTTGAAGTAGTAGGCCTCGTTGATGTTGGCGTAGGTCTTGGAGAAGTAGCGGAAGGAAGCCCAGAGCTTCAATTCCGGCGTGATCATGTAGCTGGGGTCGAGCTCGATGAGCACCTGCGGCACCTCTGCCACGATATTTCCCGTTGCGTTGATCTTTCCCTCGTAGCCGCTTGCAAACATCACGCTGGTCTCATACTTCTTGTAGGTCGGTTTCTGGTAAGTGAATAGGAAGTGGAAGTCGAATCCTTTGAAGGGGTGTGCGACCACGTCGGTGGTCCAGCCCCACGTCTGAATGTCATAGGTCAACGGAGCAGCCTTGATTTCTCCGTCATGCTGAAGGTTGAGCGTAGAGTTGTTGTTGGTCTTTGAAATGTATGAGAAGAGAGAGGTGAGACTCAGCCACGGGTTGTTGTAGTAGACACCTACGCGTCCCAGAGGCACGCTGATTCTGCCCGTGTTGGGCATCGTGGCGGGCGCGAAGGTCGAGATCGTGGGGTGCTGCACGATGTAGGTGAAGTCGCCCGTGAATCCGAAATTCTTCGTCAGCTTGTAGGTCAGCGCTGCCGTGAAGTCGTAGTTCACCCAATTGTATGCCATCTGCGTCGGTGCGATCAGCGTACCGTCGGGAGCAGTGGTGCCGAGGTAGTAGTCGGCAAAGCGTCCCACATATTCGCCGGCCGCGTTCTTGACCGCGGCGTTCTCGCCCTTCAGTCGCTGCCACTCGATGCGCGCGCCATAGTAAGCATTGAGCTGCGGCGTGATGTCCCAGTCGTGTGTGAAGTAGAAGGCCAGTTTGTTCTCGTGTCCCTGGTAGTACTCCGAGGCGTTCTTGTTGAAGTCGTAGAAGATGCTCTGGCGCTTGCTGGCGTCCCAGAGGCGCACGGCGTAGGATCCGTCCTCGGGCACGCTCTGGTCGTACATCGTCGTGTTGGAGCAGTAGTCGATGTGGTAGTACCACTCGTTCACGCCGATGCACAGCGTGGAGGTGCGGAAGGTCTTTGAGAGTTCCGAGGTGAGGAGCATCTCGTTGATGGTACCTGCGTTGAGACACGACATACGTGTCTGGACGTAGCGTCCGCCGTAGTGCTGCGGTTGTCCCATGGCGTCTTGCTGCATGTACTGGTAGTTGGCGGCTGCACCATCGGCCTGGAGGTCGATGAGCTGCATCGGGGTTTGGTAGACCAAAGCACCCCGGGCGTGGTCGAAGCGGAAGGCCGTCTTCCAGTTGAGCCCGTTGTCGAAACGGAAGTTGTTCAGGAGCGAGAACTCCGAAGATCGGTTGCCACAGTAATCGTAGAGCGAGGTCTGTCGCAGCGTGCCGGTGCGCATATCACGATAGGTGATGTTGGCATCGACGGGGAGATAGGAAGTCGTTCCGAGCTTGAAGTCGCCAAACTCCTTCACGCTGCCGTCACCGACATAGATGAATGGAGCCGACTGCATGGCGTAGTTGTAGACGGGGTGGGAGTTGGCATACTTGTACATTGCCGTCAGCTCGCCCCTTCCTGCCGCGTAGCGCTGGGTGAGGGCCAGCTTGTAGATCTGCGTGCGGTCCTGATACTGCGAGGAACGCACCTTGAAGGTACCTGGGTCGAAGTCCTGGTACATGCTTGCACTGTAGAAGAGATCCTTGTTGAGCGATCCATTCATGTTGAGCGACATCTCCTGCAGGCCAAAGTGGTTGGTCTTGTAGTTGAGCGTACCCTGGAATCCCTTCTGTCCGAGCTGCGTCTGCGAGTTGACGGCATAGCCGATGTTGCCAGTGGTGATAGCCGTCTCTGAGATCTTCAGCAGTCCGACATGGGAGAGGCTGGCATCCGAGCGCCACGTGGCGTTGACGGTGTGGGGATTGGTGGCATAGGTAACGGGGAGTCCGTTCTCCAGCACATTGACGTCGGCGGAGGGGAGTCCGATCTGGATCTCGCGCGGGCCGTTGGCGCTGGCCGCGTTGAGCATCACGTTGCGGTCGCCCTCCTCCTTGGAGTGGTCCGTCCGCTTTCCTTCATTCTGCGCGCTGGCCGCGGTTGCCATAATGGAGGCAAGAGCCAAGGCGCCAAATTTTGCTGTGTTGAAATGTTGCATAACGGTTCAGTTATTGTTTACGGCTGCAAAGTTACGAAGATCGACGCCATCAGGGGTTAAAATTCCGTTCATCGGCATTCACTTTTGTTACATGCAACATTTTTATTATTCAATGAACGAAAAGTAGCATCGACGTCCCCGCAGGCTGCCTGGCGCCTGGCCTGTCCAGCATGTTACATTTGTAGCAAAAATGTTGCGCGGTTCGGTTTTTACTATCCTGCGAAACATGATTGATATCCCCCTGACGAGAATATCTCTACCTTTGCAGCACAAAATTCGTAACTATACTATTCTCAATGACAACAAAAACGTATCAGCCAATGAGCAACAACAATTCTTCCAAGATGACACTCGTCCCGGTGATGATCACCTTCTTCACGATGGGCTTCGTCGATCTCGTCGGTGCTGTGTCCAACAACATGCAGGAAGACTTCGGCCTCAGCGACTCAGCTGCCAATTTCTTCCCCTCGCTCGTATTCTTCTGGTTTCTCATCTTCTCCGTGCCCACGGGCATGCTGATGAATAAGATCGGCCGTAAGAAGACGGTGCTCCTCTCCATCATCGTCACGACGCTGGCCGTATTCCTTCCCCTCTTCGACAGTTTCATGCCGACCAAGGAGAGCCAGCTCTGGCTGATGTACATCTCCTTCTCGCTGCTGGGCATCGGCAACGCCATCATGCAGACCTCTCTCAATCCGCTCGTGACGATCCTGGTCAAGGGCCACCTTGCCTCCACGCTCACCTTCGGTCAGTTTGTCAAGGCCATCGCCTCGTTTATCGCCCCGCTCATCGCGGCATGGGGCGCCACGACCACGGCACCGACCTTCGGCCTGAGCTGGCGTATTCTCTTCCTGCTCTTCTTCCTCATCGGCATGGCCGCCACGCTGTGGCTCGGCATGACCCCCATCGAGGAGGAACCCGCCCAGGACCAGACCTCGGGCGTACTGGCCAGCGTGCGGATGCTCGGCGCGCCCGTCGTCCTGCTTTCCTTCGTAGCCATCATGTGTCATGTGGGCATTGATGTAGGCACCAACGCCGTGGCGCCGAAGATTCTCCTGGAGCGCCTGGGCACCCCGGGCGACACGCTCAGCCAGTTTGAGTACGCTACGAGCATCTACTTCGCCTTCCGCACCCTCGGCTGCCTCACGGGATCCATCCTCATGCGCCGAATCAACATCCGCGCCTTCTTCGCCATTATCGTCCTGATGATGGGCGTGGCCATGGCGGGCTTCGTGTTCGCCACGGAGCAGTGGGTGCTCTGGGCCTCGATCGCACTGGTGGGCTACGGCAATAGCAACGTCTTCTCTATCGTCTTCTCCCAGGCCATGATCTCGGCTCCCGAGAAGAAGAACGAGGTGAGCGGACTGATGATCATGGGCCTCTTCGGCGGCACGGTCTTCCCGCTGCTGATGGGTCTGGCCAGCGACGCTGCCAAGACTTCCGGCCTGCAACACCCGCAGACCGCGGCAGCCGTAGTGATGGCCGTAGGAGTGGCCTATCTGCTCAGCTATATTCCTCAAGTGAAACAACAATAACACAATAACAACTACCTATATGACAACGAACGATAAATATGTAGTGGGCCTCGGCGAGGCTCTTTGGGACATCCTTCCCGACGGCAAAAAACTGGGTGGCGCTCCTGCCAACTTCGCTTTCCACGCCGGACAGTTCGGCCTCAACGCCATCGCCGTGAGTGCGCTTGGCGAGGACAAGCTGGCCGAGGAGACCATCGAACAGCTGGAGGCCAAGAAACTGGCCTACTGTATGCCGCGCGTGCCCTACCCCACGGGTACGGTACAGGTGACACTCGACGCTGGCGGCGTACCGACCTACGACATCAAGGAGAACGTGGCCTGGGACAACATTCCCTTCAACAAGGACATCGAGGACATAGCCCGAAAGACGCGCGCCGTCTGCTGGGGATCGCTGGCTCAGCGCAACGTGGTGAGCCGCGACACGATATACAGTTTCCTCGACGCCACCCCCAAGGACTGCATGAAGATCTTTGACATCAACCTACGACAGAACTTCTACACCAAAGAGGCCATCCGCGCCAGCATCAAGCGCTGCAACGTCCTGAAGATCAACGACGAGGAACTGGTGCTCATCGGCCGCATGTTTGGCTACCCGGGGCTTGATATCGAAAACAAATGCTGGCTCATCCTCGGCAAGTACAACCTCGACATGCTCGTGCTCACTTGCGGCATCAACGGCAGCTATGTCTTTACGCGCGGCACCATGTCCTACCAACCCACCCCGAAGGTGAAGGTTGCCGACACCGTGGGCGCTGGCGACTCGTTCACGGGTTCCTTCTGCGCTGCGATCCTATACGGTAAGAGCGTGGCCGAAGCCCACCGACTCGCTGTCGAGGTGAGCGCGTATGTGTGCACACAAAACGGTGCTATGCCCGTACTACCACAAGAGGTAAAAGAATGTAAAGGATAACAAAACGCAAGGGTGTGTCAGGCAGCCACCTGGTCTCGCCCACCAAAGCCATGAGGGTCTCTCCGTGTGACGCGGGGGGATCCTTTTTTTATGCCACTTTGAAGGACTTAACTTCATCGGCCTACGAAGTTAACTTCATCGGGCTACGAAGTTAAGTTCATCGGGCTATGAAGTTAACTTCATTTTTCGACCCATCCGACATGGCTTTGGCAAGGGGGGCGCAGCGGTCTCTTTTTCTTCCTTCCAATCGACCAATCCCTATCATTTCCTCTCTTGCCAGCAGTGCCAATGCCATAATGTTATTA
>ENA-OZXD01000454-OZXD01000454.1-human-gut-metagenome-genome-assembly--contig:-NODE-454-length-12615-cov-6.546576_pt1 | contig 12615 bp, 8 predicted proteins | sample MGYA00244855_ERZ654094 | MGnify/ENA primary metagenome ERZ654094 (study PRJEB26926, sample SAMN06165277) | human gut metagenome | biome: ENVO:00009003; feature: ENVO:2100002; material: ENVO:00002003...
CGAGATTCATGAGCGTCTCGTGGGCTCGGAGATGTGTATAAGAGACAGGGGATATCTATACACTGAATAATGATGGAACAGAAAATGAACAGATAAATAACAGTAAAGAAAACAGTCAATTAAATAAGGATCCAAGGGACTTCTTTGAAAATAACAAGACATATAAGGTAAAGGTACCATTGAGTGCTTTACCGGAGGGAGCTAATTCTATAAAGATTTATGCCGTAGGATATAGTAAGATTTACCAGTCACAGGTGAGCGGTGGTGATAAAGAAACTACAACAGCAAAGGCATACAAGACCTTCCAGATACAGCGTGTAGGTCTTGCTGATTTGGATTAGTTTTCAAAGGCTCCTGGCTATCACATACTTTTCGTTTAAGCACAATTTATCAAACAGAGACTTATATAAACCATTTATATAGTCTCTGTTTTTTTACTGTTTCTTTATACTTTCTTTATTGAATTATCCGCGCTTATTGATAAAATAGATAGTATGCGCACGATTGCGGATATTTTTGCATTCGTGTATGGGGGATAATTAACCGGAAAGAAAGGAAACGTTTATGAGTAAAATTTTCAAAAACCTGATTCCATACTGGCGATGGATCATATTAATATTTGTTTTTCTCATTGCTCAGGCTTACTGTGATCTGGCTTTGCCTGCGTACACATCTGACATCATTGATGTTGGTATCCAGGATCATGGCATTGAGCATATCCTGCCAAAGGAGATTACATCGGAGGATTATCAGATGGCACAGACATTTATGCTGTCTGACGAGAAAGAAAAATTTACGGACTGTTATGAGGCAGAGGATGCTTCAAAATCTGATGACGGTGTGGCAAAATACAAGCTGACAGCTGATTCGGACACACTTGATAAGCTGGATGAGGAGCTTTTGGTTCCTCTTGTCATGGCATATCAGGCTTTTCAGTCGGGTGAGCAGATGGATGTGGATGCATCGGCTATCCCGCAGGGAGTAGCGCTCGATGATAACATGATAAAGCAGATAAGAAGCAAGGTGCAGGAAAAAATCGATGCGGTGGGTTCAGCTACTTTAAAGTCCATGGGTGTAACTTTTGCGACAAAGTGTGATGAGAATGCAGGAATCGACGTGGATGCCAATCAGGTTGCTTATCTGTGGAAGGCAGGCGCCAAGATGGCAGCCTTTGCAGCTATTATGCTTATAGCAGCATGTGTTGTAGGTTTTGCGGCTTCAAAGGTCGGTGCCGCTGTCGGCAGGGATTTGAGGGAGAAGACCTTTTCAAAGGTTGTAGGTTTTTCAAATGCCGAGATTAACAAATTCTCTACGGCATCACTGATTACGAGAAGCACGAACGATATACAGCAGATTCAGATGGTTACTACTATGATGCTTCGTATGGTGCTTTACGCGCCAATCGTTGGTATCGGTGGTATCATCAAGGTGGCACAGACCAAATCCGGCATGGAGTGGGTGATTGCCATTGCGGTTGCTGCCATCATGGTTTTTATTTTCACACTGGTTGGCATTGCGATGCCAAAGTTCAAGATTATGCAGAGTCTTGTAGACAAGGTAAACCTTGTTTCTCGTGAGATTCTTACAGGTCTTTCCGTTATCAGGGCTTTCGGCCGTGAGAAGGAGGAGGAAAAGAGGTTTGATGAGGCTAACCGTGAGCTTACACGCACACAGCTGTTTACAAACCGTGTCATGACCTTTATGATGCCGGGTATGTCCATGATCATGTACTGCATCACACTTGGTATCGTGTGGGTTGCAGCAGGCAGAATAGACAATGGCTCCATGCAGGTAGGTACCATGACTGCGTTTATTACATATGCCATGATGATTGTTATGTCATTCCTCATGCTTTCAGCCATGTCCATCATGCTTCCGAGAGCTGGTGTTGCGGCAGAGCGTATCGATGAGGTTATAAAGACAAACAGCACTGTAAATGATCCAAAAGAGCCTGTTACTGAGGCTGATCACAGAGGTGTTATCCGTTTCAACCATGTGGATTTCAGATATCCGGGAGCAAAGGAGGATGTGCTTTCAGACATTGATTTTGTGGCGGAGCCGGGCAAAACCACAGCTATCATCGGAAGTACCGGCTGTGGAAAGTCTACACTTGTAAACCTGATTCCGCGTTTCTATGACGTGACTGGAGGCTCAATAGAGCTTGATGGACACGATATCAGAGACTACACACTAAGCGAGCTTCGCGAGTCAATAGGCTTTGTTCCGCAGAAGGGTATTCTTTTTTCGGGAACCATCGCCTCAAACCTGCGCTTTGGTAAAGCAGACGCGAGTGATGAGCAGATAAAAAAGGCTGCGGATATCGCACAGGCTTCTGAGTTTATCGAGACAAAGAATGACAGGTATGAAAGCTCAATCGCACAGGGCGGCTCAAACGTGTCAGGTGGTCAGAAGCAGAGGCTTGCCATAGCAAGAGCTATCGCAAAGGACCCTCATATTTATGTGTTTGATGACAGCTTTTCAGCACTCGATATGAAGACTGACGCGCGTCTGCGTGCAGCCTTAGCAGAGGTTACAGAGAGTGCTTCCGTTATTATCGTGGCACAGCGTATCAGCACGATTATTCATGCTGACCAGATTCTCGTGCTCGATGACGGTAAAATCGTAGGAAAAGGCACCCACGAGGAGCTTCTTAAAAATTGCGATGTATATATGCAGATTGCACAGTCACAGCTTTCAGCCAGGGAACTTGGAATTGATGATAACAAAAAGGAGGGCATGTAAGATGAGTGAGAATAATAACGAACAGTTTAAGATGCCTCCTAAGAGGCCAAGAGGGCCAATGGGACGTGGCCCCGGAATGGTCACAGAAAAGGCCAGGGATTTCAAGGGCTCTACAAAGAAACTCATAAAGTATCTCGGCAGATACTGGGCTGCTATCATTGCAGTTATGATTTTTGCAGCAGTTTCGACTGTCTTCTCCGTTGCAGGACCGAAGGTCATGGGTAAAGCCACCACTGCGCTTGCCGAGGGACTCATGAACAAGATTGCAGGAACAGGCGGCATAGATTTTGATTATATTGCAAAGGTTCTTTTGTTTACGCTGGCTTTATATGTGGTGAGTGCCATCTTTATGTTTGCCCAGGGACTTATCATGACAGGCATCACGCAGAAGACCTGCTACAGGATGCGTAAGGACATCACGAGCAAAATCAACCGTATGCCGATGAAGTATTTCGAGTCAAGGACATATGGTGAGGTACTTTCGCGTATCACAAACGATGTGGACACACTCGGACAGAGCTTGAACCAGAGTATCACACAGATTATTACATCTGTTGCCACTTTGGTCGGTACACTGGTCATGATGCTGTCTATTTCACCGCTCATGACGCTGATTTCACTCGTTATCCTGCCAGTTTCGATGATACTTATTTCGTTTGTCATAAAGCATTCACAGAAATACTTCAGACAGCAGCAGGAGTATCTGGGACACATAAACGGACAGGTCGAGGAGGTGTACGGAGGCCACCTCGTCATAAAGGCATATAATAAAGAGGCAGAGACTGTAAAGACCTTTAAGGAGGCCAACAATGTGCTCTACAAATCCGCATGGAAATCACAGTTCCTTTCAGGACTTATGATGCCTATCATGCAGTTTGTAGGAAACTTAGGATATGCGGGAGTAGCCATCTCAGGTGGTATACTTGCCATAAAGAATGTCATCACAATCGGTGATATCCAGGCATTTATACAGTATGTGAAGAATTTCACACAGCCAATCCAGCAGATAGCGCAGGTGGCAAACCAGCTTCAGTCGATGGCGGCTGCATCTGAGCGTGTATTTGAGTTCCTCGATGAGGAGGAAGAGGATATAACAGTGGAAAATCCTGTAAAGCCAGACCATATCGAGGGAAGTGTAGAGTTTTCGCATGTACACTTTGGTTATAATCCTGACCAGATCATCATCAATGATTTTTCTGCAAAGGTAAAGCCGGGACAGCAGGTTGCTATCGTTGGACCGACAGGAGCGGGAAAGACTACCATGGTCAAGCTTCTTATGAGATTTTATGATGTAAGCTCAGGTGCCATTCTTGTAGACGGACATGATATCAGGGATTACAACAGAGCCGATCTGCGAGATGCATTCGGCATGGTATTGCAGGACACATGGCTCTTTAAGGGCACTATTATGGAAAATATCCGCTACGGCCGTCTGGATGCCACAGATGAGGAGGTCATCGCGGCAGCAAAGGCAGCACATGCGCATCACTTTATCCAGACATTGCCGGGTGGCTACGATATGGAGCTCAACGAGGATGCATCCAATGTGTCACAGGGACAAAAGCAGCTTTTGACAATAGCAAGAGCCATTCTTGCAGACAATCCAATCCTTATCCTTGATGAGGCCACATCCTCTGTCGATACACGTACAGAAATCCGTATCCAGAAGGCACTCGACAATCTGATGAAGGGCAGAACAAGCTTTGTCATCGCCCACAGGCTGTCTACTATCAAGAATGCCGATATGATTCTTGTCATGAAGGACGGAGACATTATCGAGCAGGGTACACACGATGAGCTTCTTGCAAAGAACGGATTTTACGCAGAGCTGTATAACTCTCAGTTTGAAGAATAGAGAAAGCACGGGTATCGTGCAGTTTTGCGAATATGCGTGGGCTGAATGGTTACATAAAATTAAAAAAAAATACGCTCTCGACAAAATTCGACAAAATGTGTTATCATAAAAGCATACAATTTGTTTTGACATGACAGTAATTGGCGGTATAGGAGAGTTTGATGAGCACTTTAAATGTCGCAGTAGCAGACGAAAAGAAAAACATGCAGAGTTTATTAAAGGGCATGGAGTTTTTAGGAACAGCAAGAAGTAGTGATGAAGCATACAACATGATAAACGGTAATGCCGGTTCTGATGTGGTACTTGTGTATGTAAAGAGAGCATCCGGTGACACTGAGCCACTTGATGATACATATATGGAGAAAAAATCCCTTGAGACACAGGTGACGGATATCATTCATGAGATAGGTGTTCCGGCTCATATAAAGGGATATCAGTATCTTAGGACTGCGATAGTGATGTGCGTTGAGGATATGGAAATGCTTAGCTCTATCACAAAGCTTTTGTATCCCACTATTGCAAAGAAGTACAAGACTACCTCAAGCAGGGTGGAGAGAGCCATAAGGCATGCTATCGAGGTGGCATGGAGCAGAGGCAGGATGGATACGATAGACTCCATGTTTGGATACACTGTAAACTATGGTAAGGGCAAGCCTACCAATTCGGAGTTTATTGCCCTGATTACAGACAAAATACGTCTAGGGATGTAAAAATCGTCATTATAGACAAATAAAACCACGTTTTGATAAATTTACTAGGCAAAATGTACTCCCGCGTGATATAATATAGTATACATTCTATTGGTTTCAGGATGTATACTATATTTTTTATCAGATTAATCGTTGTTTAAATAACTGTAATCTGGGGGAGGTTTCAGCATGGACAAAATGAAAATATTAATGGCCGCATCAGAGGCAATACCTTATATGAAGACAGGTGGACTAGCTGACGTAGTGGGATCTTTACCGAAATATTTTGACAAGGACAGATATGACGTGAGAGTTATACTTCCGAAGTACAAATGTATGGATGATAAATTACTGCCACAGCTTAAGTTCGTCTGTCATTTTTATGTCAATCTCAACTGGCGCAGGCAGTATGTGGGGATTTTTACATCGCAGTATGATGGTGTGACATATTATTTTGTCGACAATGAGTTTTACTTTGCAGGAGATAAGCCATACAACAATATATACGAGGATGTGGAGAAGTTTGCTTTCTTTTCAAAGGCGGTGCTTGAGGCTTTGCCGGTTATAGATTTTGCCCCGGATGTGATACATTGTAATGACTGGCAGACAGGACTCTTGCCGGTTTTTCTAAAGACAGTATACGGCTCAGACAATTTCTATGCCGGTATCAAGACAGTCTTTACCATTCACAATATGAAGTTTCAAGGGCGATGGAAGATTAAAGAGGTGGCTGATGTTACAGGACTTCCGGAGCATATTTTTAATTCAGGGGAGCTGGAGTTCTATGGTGAGGCTAATTATTTAAAGGGCGGCATAGTATATGCAGATGAGATTACGACTGTCAGTCCGACATATGCAGATGAAATCTGTACACCTGAGGGCGGAGAGGGCCTGGATGGCCTGATGCTTGAGCGGCGCAGGCATTTGAGAGGCATTGTAAACGGTATAGATTATGATGTCTTTAATCCTATGAAGGATACATATCTGGATAAGCATTTTTCTGTAAGGGAATTGAGTGGAAAGGTCGTTAATAAGCGTCAGCTGCAGGAGAAGTATGGTCTGGCTGTGGATAAGGATGTCATGCTGATTGGAATAGTTTCGCGTCTGACAAAGCAGAAGGGCTTTGATCTGGTGGCATATGTGATGGAGGAGATGCTTTCCACCATGAATGTACAGTTTATAGTGCAGGGCACAGGAGAGCAGCAGTACGAGGAGATGTTTAATTATTTCCATGGCAGGTATCCGCAGAAGCTTGGAGTATATATCGGTTACTCAGAGGAAAATGCACATGAGATATATGCAGGCTGTGACGCATTTCTCATGCCGTCTCTTTTTGAGCCGTGCGGCTTGAGCCAGCTCATGTCTATGCGATATGGTACGCTGCCTATAGTCAGGGAGACCGGTGGTCTTAAGGACACTGTAGTGCCGTACAATGAGTACGAGAATACGGGCGATGGCTTTTCCTTTGCCAATTATAATGCGCATGATATGCTGCATGTCATCAAATATGCTCTTGATGTGTTTGAAAACCATAAGGACAGATGGCAGGAGATGATGCAGCGCGCCATGAGGCATGACTTCTCATGGAAGGCATCTGCGAAAGAGTATGAGAAGCTTTACGACATGCTGCTTGGCAACTAGTACATCGTTCTGCAAATAACAGGCCAATAATTTTCATGAATTTCCAAATATGTTCTTAGAAAGTAAAATACCGGATACATATCTATGATATGATATCCGGTATTTTGTGTTATCGGGTTATATGATTATCAGTAGACAGTGTCTGTTTTACTATCGTATATGTAGTACCTCTCGCCGAGTACTTCCTCGTCGCGTACCTCTGTAGAGTTTACCTCACAGATGAATTCGCTTAGGTTGCAGACATCTATATCGCTATCCAGCGGCATTACCAGAAACTCATGGATACTGCTTGGTATGAGCAGCATATTGCCGCAGAGCTTTTTTGCCAGCGAGCTTAGCACACCCGGGTAGAGTATGGCGGATGCACCGTTTGTCTGCCTGCTGTTTGTAAGGATATACATAGGCAGGCTGTCAAAATCACAGACTGCGCGCATCTGATTGGCATAGCCCGGACATTTTTGGGCAAGAAACTCTGCCATGTTGATTATTGAGCATGGAAGTATCCTTGGTGTATTTTGCATTGAGGCGCGGATTAGTGTTTCTGTATCTATGCCCCAGCGTGACAGAAGCGCATCTGTGACTGTAATGGTGCCAAATTCAGGCAGTTGCGCTCCTACATATACTTCAAATATGATGGCAAAATCCAGATATTTGATATAGGGCACGTCCTTTAGCTGCTTTTGGTTTTTGTCGTAGCTTATGAGCTGGAAAATTATTTTCTCCTTTACCTTGGAAAAATCATCACAGAAGCTTATGTCAAAATCTTCAGTTGGCTTGAAATCATTGTAGGTGGATAAAATTGCATCGAGAATAGAATCAATGGATACACCATCAAGATACCAATGGTAGTAAGGATTGAGATAAATAGTCGGTGCTATATTGAATTTGGGATTGATAATCACCAATCCGTCGTAGATCATCCCGTTGTTCTTTTTGACAGGATGGATGGTAAGCTTGAAATTATTGTCAAGTCTTGCGGTTATTTCTGTTTCTATAGTATGTAAAAACTCCGTGTATTTCATGAATCTCCTTGCGGAGCATAAAAATATCGGATCTCGTGGAAAAGTAAAACCCACGAAGCAGGGCGCTTCGTGGGTTTTACTCTATCATTGTTTGTTGAAGTTTGCAATATGTATTTTTGTACAATTTTTAGACTTCATTTTTGTGATATCATACAAAATACAGCTGCGCAATCCATTTTTAATCTGATTTGAGCCTCTGCCACAGTGTGTTGTAAAGTGTTGCGTCATCATCATTTAAAGCTCTGTATACTTCACAGTTTTTGAGCATATCGGAAGGAGGATTAATCGCCTCATTTTCCTTCGTTTCTGCATCCTGGTTTTCGATGACAGACTGGATAGGTGATGCATAGTATACATATTCAAAGTTGAGCTGTGCCGGCTCATCACTGCAGATATAGTTCAAAAATTCCTGTGCGCCCTCTTTATTCTTGCATGTCTTTGGAATAAACCATGAGTCAATCCAGAGGTTTGAGCCCTCCTTTGGCACGATATAGTCCAGGTTATCGTTTTCAGCCATGGCTGCAGCTGCCTCACCGGAGTAGCACACTGCGATTGCCGCATTTTCAGCAACCATCTCATCACAGGTTTCATCCACGTAGTAGGCGAGCACATCACTGCTTTGTTTGTTCAGTATATCAAATGCTTCATCGAGCTTTGCTGTATCTGTCTCGTTTATCGAGTAGCCAAGTGTGCGAAGGGCGGGAGTAAAGGCATCACGGACAGAATTAATCATAATCATGTTGTCCTTGTATTTGCCGTTCCACAGGCAGTCCCAGGTATTTAGGTCTGATGCATCAGCCATCTTTTTATTGTATAGTATACCGAGTGTGCCGTAGAAATAAGGCACAGTGTATTCATGTGTCGGGTCAAAGGATGCGGACATGTCGATTATATCCTGATTTACATTTTGATAGTTTGGCATTGAGCTGTAGTCTATCTTGTTGACCTCACCCTCACTTATGAGCTTCTCGATGATGTAGTCAGAGGTGCAGATGACATCGTAATCGATGGCACCGGACTTGTACTTTGTGTACATCTCCTCAGGCTCCTCGTATTCCTCGTATTTAATGGTGATTCCGGTTTCCTGCTCGAAGCTGTCGATTACTGATTCATCGATGTATTTACCGTAGTTTAGCACTGTTATGGCATTGTCATTGTTCGTGCTTCCGGCGCTTATGGTAAATACCGAAAAGCAGCCGATTACGAGTACTGCAACAATTGCGATGCTCACACTACGCTTTACGATGCGCAGCTTTTTAGCCCTTGCAGGCTTCTTTGAGGCGCTGACAGGTATCTGGTTTGAGTTGATGTTTACCACAACCAAAAGCAACAGCACTGTGAAGAAAAGTATGGTTGACAGAGCATACAGCTCCGGCTTTACACCCTTTTTCAGCTCTGTGTAGAGCATGGTTGAGAGTGTGTTTACTCCGGCACCCTTCGTAAAGTAGGTGATGGAGAAGTCATCGAGTGACATTGTGACCGCCATCATAAAGCCGGAGAACACTCCGGGGCTTATTTCAGGCCAGGTGACCTTGAAAAATGCATATAGAGGTGATGCGCCCAGGTCAAGTGCGGCCTCATAGGTGTATTTGTTGGTCTGCTTGAGCTTTGGAAGCACATTGAGTATCACATAAGGGATATTGAACGTGATGTGTGCGATAAGCACTGTCACAAAGCCCAGATTCATGAATTTTACAAACAAAAGCATCATTGAGATACCGGTCACGATATCTGCATTGAGCATCGGGATGTTTGTAGCGCCCAGATAGATTGTCTGGTTACGTTTCTTCATGGCGCTTATACCCATGGCTGCGAGAGTTCCTATTATTGTAGAAATCACAGCTGCAAGCAGCGTAATCTGCAGTGTTGTAGAAAATGCCGACATAATCCGCTCACTCTGAAAGCACTTTATGTACCAGTCGAGCGTGAAGCCTCCCCATTTAACCTTGGATTTGGAGTTGTTAAAGGAGAGTACTATTAATACAACGATAGGTAGATACAGAAACAAAAAAATCAGTCCCATATAAACCCTTGATGCTATTTTTTTTACCATAATGCGCTCTGGTCTCCTTCCTTATCAAACAGATTGACGAGTGCCATACTGATTAATACGAATACCATGAGCACGAGTGAGAGACCGCTTCCTGCGCCCCACTGCGAGCCATGGACGAAATCCTGTTCTATGATATTTCCGATGAGCAGGACCTTGCCGCCACCGAGTATCTGTGAGATGGCAAAGGATGTGAGTGATGGCACGAAAACCATTACGATTCCGCTTATGACACCGGAAATTGTAAGTGGCAGTATAATCTTGAAAAATATTGTGACTTGGTTTGCACCGAGGTCAAGAGCCGCCTCAATCCAGTCGTTTTTGATTCTGGTCATGGAGTTGTATATAGGTAGCAGCATGAATGGCAGAAAGTCATAGACCATGCCAAGCACGACTGCTCCGGAGGTATTCATGATGTTGAAGCCCGGCAGTCCGAGAGTGGTGAGTATCGAGTTGATGACACCGTTTTTGGACAAAAGCTGCTTCCATGCGAGTATTCGAAGCATAAAGTTCATCCACATAGGAAGCATGAAAACAAATACCACAAAGCTTTGGTTTTTAATCTTTAAGCCGTTTAAAATCATCGCAAGCGGATAGGACAGCACCAGGCATATTATGGTGCATATGATTCCAAGCCGCAGGGATAAAAGCAGTGCCTTGATATTGGTGTGCTGTGCTATTGCAGCCACATATTCAAATGTGAAGCCTCCGTCAGAGCCTTTAAATGCATAGTACACAATCATGAAAAGCGGAAGTATGATAAATCCGATAATCCATATGAGGTACGGCCCTGCGAGCAGCTGTTTCTTTATTTTAGACATCTATCTCCACCGCCTTTTCATCTGAGGACTCAGGCTTGTGCATTACCTGGATATTAAATGGAATCACCCTGATACCCACATGACTGCCGACCTCTACATATTTGGTGGTGTGTACCATCCAGTCGTAGCCGTTTGCCTTTACCTCAAGCTCATAGTGCACTCCCTTGAAGATATTTGACACGACATCGCCCTGCATGTAGCCGTCCTCCGCAGGCACCAGCTCCACATCCTCCGGGCGGATGACTATATCGACAGGCGTGTTCTCACCAAAGCCTTCGTCCACACAAGGCATCTTTACACCGAGTATCTCGACAAGCTTATCCTTTATCATAACACCGTCGATGATATTACTGTGCCCGATAAAGTCAGCGACAAAGGCATTTTCAGGCTCATTGTAAATGTCCTCTGGTGTGCCAATCTGCTGGATATAGCCCTGATTCATGACTACGATGGTGTCAGACATGGTAAGCGCCTCCTCCTGGTCGTGTGTGACGTAGACGAAGGTGATACCGAGCTCATTTTTGAAGCGGATAAGCTCATACTGCATGCTCTGGCGCAGCTTTAAGTCGAGAGCGCCAAGCGGCTCGTCTAACAGCAGTACCTTAGGCTCGTTTACAATAGCTCTTGCAATAGCGATACGCTGCTGCTGGCCTCCGCTAAGAGAATCCACAGAGCGGTTTTCAAAGCCGTCGAGATTGACGAGCTTTAATGCGTACTTTATTTTGTCATCTATGTAAGCCTTGCTTTTTTTCTTTATTTTAAGACCAAACGCGATGTTTTCAGCTATTGTCATATGAGGGAAAAGAGAGTATTTCTGGAAAACAGTGTTCAGATTTCTCTCGTTTGCAGGCACATTTGTGATGTCCTTTGAATCAAACATGATTTTTCCCTTGTCCGGTGTCTCAAAGCCACCGAGCATGCGAAGTGTGGTGGTCTTTCCGCAGCCTGATGGTCCAAGCAGCGTCAGAAACTCATTCTCCCTGATGTATAGATTTAAATCGTCGAGTACAACATTGCCGTTGTATGACTTTGTGATATCGATAAAATCAATTAATTTCTTTCCCATGGTGTAAACCTTTCTCATGTAATTATAGTACTGGTAGGAACTGTATGTTTATAATTTGCTGCTGTACACACTAAAAATGTGGCCGGCAGTAATTACAGCCATATAAAAGAGCTTCTGCAGTGGAAGCGTCAGAAGCTTGGAGGATTGCTGACCCATATGAGCATGGCATCCTTTGAAGACTTATTTTCAATAAAATGCTTCTTACCGGCTTTAAAATAAAAGGACTCACCGGCCTTTACGGTGTGCACCTTGCCACCGTAGCAAAGCTTCACTGTGCCCTTTATTACATATCCAAACTCCTCACACTCCTGAGGCAGATATATTTCAGAGCTGCCGCCCGGATGAAGAGTGAGCCTGACAGGCTCCATGGAGCGGGTCTGTGCGTTTGGAATGATCCATTCCACCTTGCTGTTTTTTTCCTCGTCAATTTTCTCGAAATAGTCGTTTGCTTTGTATACAATCTGCTCGGGTTCCGAATCCGTAAAAAACTCCGCCGGTGTCATACCCAGGCACTGGATGATATCAAGCAGGGTGCCGACTGACGGTGAATTCTGATTTCGCTCGAGCTGGGAGATAAATCCCTTCGTCAGCTCAGCTCTGTCAGCAAGCTCCTGCTGGGTAAGTCCGTATTGGATACGAAGCTCCTTCATACGATGTCCGATATCCATGTTTACTTCCTTTTCTAATACATTTTATGTTATATTTACTGCTGTCTCTTATACACATCTG
>ENA-OZXD01000455-OZXD01000455.1-human-gut-metagenome-genome-assembly--contig:-NODE-455-length-12601-cov-3.501196_pt1 | contig 12601 bp, 9 predicted proteins | sample MGYA00244855_ERZ654094 | MGnify/ENA primary metagenome ERZ654094 (study PRJEB26926, sample SAMN06165277) | human gut metagenome | biome: ENVO:00009003; feature: ENVO:2100002; material: ENVO:00002003...
TAACACTACAGATTCTGGTCCTGTCATTCCTGGTTCGAGTCCGGGTATCCCAACTGCTTCGAAGTCCAAGTTGAATTTTCAACTTGGACTTTTTATTTTACCCGTCCCCACTCTTATTGGGCACAAAAGGGAAAACAACTTGCTAATAAGGGAAAACTACAAGTACGATATAACGGAACACAAAAACCAGCTGAAAGGGAAACAACAAATAACAACACAACAGGACCGTAAAGCTGCCCCTACCCTACTGTCTTTTTCTAAACAACCCTGCTTCTCACCCCTTTCTTGGACTGAAAAGGGGTAAGAGGAACAGAAAAATGCAGGAGAAAACAGAAAAAATAACCAAAAATTTGGAAGTACAGAACAATCTACCTACCTTTGCACCCGTTTTTCACCAACGAACGTAAAATAACGAATGCAAAGAAAGAAACTTGCATGCATTGCGATGGCAATGCTTTCGCAGACCGCCGTCTTCGCGGGTGGTCTTCTGACCAACACCAACCAGAGCTTCATCTTCGGTCGCAACTTCGCCCGTGATGGTGTGATTGCTATCGATGGAGTCTATTCCAATCCTGCCGGCGTGGCCTTCCTGGGTAAGGGCCTCCACCTCTCTCTCGGTGGTCAGAGCGCGTCTCAGACGCGTACCATCCGTAGCGGCATGACGCTCCTCAAACCTGCTGGTCTTCCCATGACCGACGAGCAATGGATGCAGTCGCCCTACGCCCATCCGCTGAGCCTCAACGGAGGCGACGCCAATGGCATCAAGCATTTCAAGGGTGAAGCTTCTGCTCCGTTCATACCTTCGGTACAGGCGGCCCTGAACTACGACAAGTGGGGATTTCAGTTTGCCTTCGGTCTCGTGGGCGGTGGCGGTAAGTGTACCTTCAACCGCGGTCTCGGATCCTTCGAGCGCCAGGTGGCCTTGCTGCCCTCCATTCTGCAGTTGGCCAACACCACCTACCAGCAGAAGTATGGCATCGACCTCGGACTGGGAAGCAACACGCCAGGCTACTCCGTAGAGAGCTACATTCACGGTCAGCAGTACGTCTTCGGATTCCAGTTTGGTTCCACCTACAAGGTCAATGAGAACCTGGCTGTCTATGGCGGCTTCCGCTTCAACTACATTTACAACAAGTATGAGGGAAGCATTTCCAACATCACCGTGAACATCAACGGCCAAAACGAAAACCTCTATAGCTACCTCGGCACCAAGGCGGACGCCCTGGCCAATCAGGCGCTCTCCTATCAGGAGCAGGCCAGCAACTATACTCGCTTGGCCCAGGAGGCGACACTCGCTGGCAACGAGCAGGCCGCACAGCAGTATGCCGCCGCTGCTGAGCAACTCACGAAGGGTGCGCAACTGGCGCAGGGTGGCGCGCAGGCCATTGGTGGCGTGCGGAGTCAGGTGGCCGACCGCAACCTCGACTGCACGCAGCGCGGATGGGGCATCACGCCAATCATCGGTGTTGACTACCGCTGGGGCAAACTCAACCTCGGCGCGCGCCTGGAGTTCACGACGCATCTCAACATCGAGAACGACACGAAGGTGGACGACACGGGCCTCTTCGCCGACGGTGTGAACACGCCCAACGACATCCCGGGCATCCTCACCGTGGGTGGTTGCTACGAGATACTGCCGACCTGGCGTGTGATGGCGAGCTACCACTACTACTTCGACAAGGACGCCCGCATGGACAAGGACAAGCAGAAGTTGCTCAGCAGCAACACCTGGGAGTGGGCCTTGGGATCGGAGTATGACATTTCGGACGCCCTCACGGTGAGTGCGGGAATGCAGCGCACGAAGTATGGTCTCGGCGACGGCAGTTACCTCACGGACATGTCATTCACGACGAGCAGCTACTCCTATGGCTTTGGCGCAAAGGTGCGCGTCGCCCCGAAAGTCACGGTGGAGGCCAGTTATTTCTGGACCAACTACGAGACCTTCGACAAGGAGTATGACCAGGAGTATAGCGCAGCCGGCATGTCGGCCACGGCCCACAATACCGACCAGTTCACCCGCACCAACAAGGTGTTTGGTGTCGGCGTAAACCTCGATTTCTAAGAAAAGCACACACATAGACGCCCATTGCCCAGCAATGGAACAACGAAAGCGGAGAGAGACTACGGGTCGGGGCTCAGCCCTCCCACAGTCTTCGCTCCGCTTTTTTATTGCGAGCTATTTGAGGGTGAAAAAAACACGCGATTTTCTACCCAAATCAAGCTATTGGATACTCAGTTGTCATCACCGTGTCAGCCTTTTCGATCATTGCATTTTGTAGTGAAAGACCGTAAAAGGCGGAACGGCACACACAAACCAACCTATCACACGAAGGAGGCCTCCATAATATGAATATTGAGGCACCGTTCTATCTCCGCAATACTTTTGATAGAAAAATTGGTATGTCCAGACAGAATTTTGCTAACATATTGCGGCGTACATCCAAGACGCGCCGCAATGTCAGCTCGTGAAAGCTGATGTTCTTGCATATAGTCAATAATCTTCATGGCTATGCCTTGTGACCATTTAAGCCAGACTTCATTGTCTTGCCTCCACTTTGCTTCCTCGGCAAAAGTAGAAGGTTCGCTACTGAGATTTCTCTCAAGAAATTTTAACGTTTTCTCTTTCATAATCAATCCTCCTCTAAAAAATCTACAAAACTGTCTTTATCAAAGATACCATTCTGCTGCAAATAGTTTCGACACGCATTGAGTTTGTTCAATTCTATTTGAAAAGTTGCTCCATCGTAACTTCACTATGCACCAAACTATGATGCAGCCCGTCAGCGATGCCATAGGTCGTAACAAAGGTGATGACCAAAGAGAACTTGGTCTTGGTAGAGCTTTGGAAAAGTTCTAAGCGCTGTCTTAACAACTGTTCGTATGCCTCCGTTATACGGTATTGCGATTTGCTGAATTTCATCTCGCACAGATGAATGATGCGGTCAGCACGTTTGATGACCAAATCGATCTGTCCACCATTTTGCCCATCAGTTGCTGCCTTGCGCCATGATGAGACTTCAGTCGCCATCCCCGAAATACCCAAGGCACGCTTGATGCTGTCCGTGTGCATAAGACATACTATCTCAAATGTAAGTCCCTGCCACGTTGAAACTTGACGCGACTCAAAATGATGACTCCACCATTGTTCGTCGCCCGAAACATCGGACAAGATGAACTTATAATAAAACAAAGTATAGAAATCCACTAAACGATAGATGGTATCTTTCACCTTATGAGCGAAATTCTGATTTCGGGAAATGAAGTCGCATCGTTCAAGATTGGTCAGTACACGCGTGAGAGTTCCACCGGTAATCCCTGTAGCCTTGGATATTTCCTCACGAGACATTCCATCATGATGGGCAGCCAAACCCTTTACCACACTGATATATAAATCGGCGTTTGAAAACAAAGCGTTGTAGAGTTCATCGAACTCGCCTCGCATAATACCTCCTTGGGCAAAGAACAGTCTATCGACATTCTGCACGAGACTTTCTTTTGCATTGATGAGGCTTAAGTAAAACGGAATGCCACCAAACACCATGTAACACTGCAATATTTGGTATCTATCCCATTTGCAGTGTTTTCTCAGAAGATACGCCTCTGTCTCATGCAAAGTGAAAGGTCGGACATAAATACTGCTTGTAATGCGAGCATGCAGTCCCCCTTGGTTTTCTATCAGATTGTCCACCATCCATGAGGTAGCCGATCCACTGGCAATAAACACAATATCACTACGACGAGCAGCCCAGCCATTCCAGAAGTTCTCCAATGCCGCAACAAAGTCAGACTTCTGTGTGTCTATCCAAGGCATTTCATCTATAAAAACCAATTTCTTTCTGTTGGCATCGAGCGATTCAAGGTATTCTTCAAGCGCATCGAATGCGTCGAACCAATCGGAAAACTTATCAGGTTTCGTACCAGAGAACTTTTTCAATGCTCGCGCAAAACTCGTAAGTTGTCTTTGGCGCGATAGATTATGGCCTCCGACAAACGTGAAGTCGTATTGTCCCTGATAGTATTGATCCACAAGAAAAGTCTTGCCCACTCTTCGCCGACCATACACTATGACAAATTCAGAACGATCGGACTCCATCACTCTGTGGAGTTCTTGACACTCTCGCTCTCTACCAACAAGTTTGCTTCTCATGCCCATACCGTTTATCTATTAACCTTGGCAAAGGTAGCGTTTTTATGGCAGCAAAAAGAAAAAAAACGCGATTTTCTACCCAAATCTATATTAAGAAGGGAGATTTGGGTAGAAAATCGCCCATTTTTGACCTAAATCAAGTCATCACTCACCCTGTTGCTACAGGACGAACAGTAGTATCATCACGCTATTAATCTATGCCAACATGCTATCTATAGTAAGCAGCTTGCCTGGCGATAAAGGCCCAAAAGCGGTATGGGAATCTTGCTGCGAAATTCCCATACCGCTTATATTCAATGCTTCGAGCTGAGATAAAGAAAGTCAGCTTGTGAGCGATTAGTACTCGTCCTCGTTGAAGAGGAAATCCTCCTTGGTGGGGTAGTCGGGCCAGATATCCTCTATGCCCTCATAAACCTCTCCTTCGTCCTCGATCTCCTGCAGGTTCTCGAGCACCTCCAGAGGTACGCCCGATCGTGTGGCATAGTCTATCAGCTCATCCTTTGTTGCGGGCCATGGCGCGTCTTCCAGCTTTGAAGCCAATTCAAGAGTCCAATACATAGTCTTCTGTCTTTAAGTTTATAAAAATTTGCGTGCAAATATACTATATTTTATTTGAACTGCAAGCGCTATGGCGTATTTTTTCGCACACACTGCAAACAAAGTTGAAATAACTACCTATATAAGCAGGAATAACTACCTATATCAATAGAAATAGCCACGAATTCTGGGGGCACACGGAAGCCTCTTGCACTAAAAGTTGATCTTATAGTGCTGCTTATACTTCTTCTTATCGAAGAAGAGAAGGCCACAATAGTAGAGGTCGAAACTGACGCGTACGCGCTTGTCCTGCAAGATGCGCGCCCAGCTGCGGCGGGTCTCCCCATTGCGGTGGATGCCCTCCACGATGAGCAGGGAAGCATCTGTGGCCCGGTTGATGAGCGACAAGACCTGCTGCTCCATATCCTGTCCGTGGGCCACGACAGCCAGCGAGAAGGAATCCTCAGTAAGTGAGCAAGCCCCTTCCCCCATCGAAGAAAACGCCATCCGGAGGCAACCCGCATGAAGGTAGGCCCGCTTGGCCTCCGAGACATCGCCCACCAACAGAGCAACGTCAGCCTGCTGGTGGTTGGCGATACGGAGGTAGAGTTCGCAGACCCTCCGTTCCCGCTTTGAGAGATGCGGGAACAGGGGGCGGAGGTCGTCGTAGGCATAGTAGGGATAGTGCTCATTGACGACATAGCGCACGAAGCGGTAGGCCCAGGGCGACTGGATACCGAAGCCACGACAATACTTTGCCCGGCTCATCCACAACACGCCACGTCGCAATCGAGACAACATTGCCATGGTTTCTGAGACAAGACCTAAGGTTACGCCTCGATGGGCTTGCAATGATCCTGGAGCCAGGCCAAGTCTTCGCCATCGAGGTGGGGAGCTAGCTTCTCGCAGACCATCTGGTGGTAGTCGTTGAGCCACTGCTTCTCCTCGGCGGTGAGGAGGGAGCAATCGACGGGCGCAAGGTCTATCGGACAGAGCGTCAGCGACTCCATCTGCAAGAAGCGGCCCAGTTCGGTCTCCATATAATCCTTGATCAAGCACGTGTTTTCAATGCGCACACCAAAGCGGTCGGACAGATAGATGCCCGGCTCGTTGGTGACGGTCATTCCCGCACGCAAGGCAGCCGGCATATACTCCATGCGCACCTGGTGGGGACCCTCATGGACATTGAGGTGGGAACCTACGCCGTGGCCCGTGCCGTGGAGGTAGTTGAGCCCCGCACGCCATAGCGGTTCGCGTGCCAAGGCGTCGATCTGCGTGCCACTGCAACCATCGGGGAACTTTGCCAACTCCAACTGGATATGGCCCTTGAGCACCAGCGTATAGACGCGGCACTGCTCTTCGGTGACGGGACCCAAAGCTATCGTGCGCGTGATATCGGTCGTGCCGTCCTGATACTGCGCGCCACTATCGATCAAGACCAAGCCACGGGGCTCCACGGGGATATCCGTCTCGGGAGTGGCCTCGTAGTGGACGATGGCACCATGGGCCTCATAGCCCACAATGGTATCGAAGGAAATGCCACGGAAGAGATCTTGCTCCGCACGCAGGGCCGTGAGTTTCTTGTCGAGGGAGATCTCCGTCTGTCCTCCTGCCTCCACAGCAGGCTGAAGCCAGCGCAGGAACTTCACCATCGCCACGCCGTCGCGCGTCATGGCACGGCGGTAGCCCGCTATCTCGGCTTCGTTCTTGACCGCCTTCATGGCGGGGATGGGCGACGGGGCAAACCTCACCACCGATTTCTCGAGGGCGCAGGAAGTGAGATAGTAGCAAGTCTTCACACTGTCCAGCAGCAGACCGTCCTCGAAGGCATGAGACCGCAGGTAGTCGGCCACGGCAGCATAGGGCTGCACCGCCACGCCAAGGTCGGAGAGGTAGCGACGCACCGCGTCGTCGAGTTTCTCCTCGTTGACAAAGAGCGTGGCACTTTCCTGCTCTATCATCAAGTAGGAGACGAAGACAGGATTGCAATAGACGTCGGAGCCACGCAGGTTCAAAATCCAGGCAATGTCGTCGAGGGCTGAAACGAGCATGGCCTCGGCATCACAACTGCGCAGCGACTCACGGATGCGGGCGAATTTGCTCTCCGTTGTCTCGCCAGCAAACTCCAGGGGATGGAGCTCCACCTTCGCTGTCGGGATGGAGGGGCGGTCCGTCCAAATCTCGTTGAGCGGGTCGAAATCGGTACGCACCTGGATATCGTAGCCCTGGAAGAAGGCCTGCATCCTCTGCACCTCGTCCGTGCCATTGACCCATCCGTCGAGACCCACCACAGGATGGGAGGCCCCACGAAGTTGTTCGACTAGCCAGTCGGTGATCGTCGGCGTGCCCTCCACCTTGAGTTTCATCAGCATGATACCCGTGCCGTGGAGTTGCTCCTCGGCAGCAAGGAAGTAGCGGGAGTCGGTCCAGAGCGCGGCAGCATCCATCGTGACGACGACCGTGCCGGCCGAACCATTGAAGCCTGAGATCCACTCGCGGCCCTTCCAGTGGTCGGCGACATACTCACTATTGTGTGCATCTGTGCTGGGGAAGATGAAAGCCCCCAGTTCCTCGCGCTCCATCACCTGGCGGAGCGCGGCTATTCTTTCTACGATCTTAGTCATTATATATAGGGTATTTGGTTGATGGTTTCTGAAAGTTATTATCGGTCCTACTCACACATCGCCCGGCAGATGCGGTCCTGCAGTCCATTGGCCTGGCTGGCGCGGATGGTCCCCTGGTTGAGGATGCAGAAGGCCAGGCGGTGGCCATTGCTGGCCGTGCAGAATCCAGCAAGCGTCTTGACACTCGTCACCGTGCCTGTCTTGGCCCGCACATTGCTATCGGCTGCCGTGCCACGAAGCCGCTTGCGGAGCGTGCCGTCGCGTCCGGCGATGGGCAGCGTGGGAAGCAGGGCCTCGTAGGCCTCCGTGTTATGGTAGTTGAGGCGCAAGAGGTGGACGAGGAGGTCGGCCGTGACATAATTGTAGAGCGAGAGGCCACAACCATCGGCCGCGTAGTACTGCGCAGGATCAAGGCCTGCCGCACGCACCACCTGGTTGATCACCTGTCGGCCCTGACGCGCACCTGCACGCCGCACACCCGTGCTCTTGGCCAACTGGTAGAAGACCGACTCGGCATGGAGGTTGTCGCTCTTCTTCATCATCCGCTGCAACACCCGCGTGAGGTCGTGGGTCTCCTCGGCCAGCAGCGTGGATCCTGCGGGGAGCGTGGCGTCGCCCAGCGTTCCCTCCAGGACAATGCCGGCCGCTCGCAGGCGCGAAGAGAGTTCGGTCAGGAAGCGGTCGCGACGGTTGTAGAGCAGGGGCGAGAGCGGCGGATTGCTATCGTCGTCGTCCCAGCACCAGCCCTCTCCCATCGGTTTGTCGTCCTTCATCGACTTGTCGGCCAGCAGGTCGCCCGTGATACGACGGATGCCTTTTTCACGCAGCGCACGGACGAAGGCGCGCATATTGGCGTCGCCAAAGAGGGGGTCCATGCCACCGACACAATAGAGCGAACCGTGGAGCACGCCCGTGGAGTCGATGTCACCACGGCAGTAGAGGCGCGTGGAAAACTGATAGTCCACGCCCAGGCGGTCGAGGGCCGTGATGGCGGTGACACACTTCTGGACGGAGGCCGGGCGCATCCGCTGGGCCTCGTTGAAGCGATAGACACACTGATCGGCACTGAGGTCCCAGACCATCACTGCCATTTGGGTGCTTTGAAGCAGTGGATCCTCGATGATGGCGGCCATGCGGCTGGCAAAACTATCGGTCCAAAGGCGGTCGAAATCGGCACCATCGGCTACGACGGGACGGTCCGCCAAAGGAACCGTGTCGGTGTCGGCCACTTCGGCGACGGGTGCTGCCACCAGCCCGGCGTCCTCGGCCAGGAGACGAGCCACGCGGGCACTATCAACATAGACGAGATTGACCTGCGCCTGCATGGGCAGAGCCAGCAGGGCGGCCAGGAGGAAGAAAAGTTTTCTACGAATACTTGTCATTGTTTTTTTAGGTTTTTAAGATTAAGATTCTGTTTCTTTTTCTTGGCAAGTGTTCTTGGCAAGAGAGACACGCTTGCCGACTGCCTCGACAAACGAAGCTTCGTTCTCCGGGGTGAAGATACTGATGTTGTGGTCGCCATGCTCCACCATCACATAGCTGCCCGTGAGCAGGTGGCGGGGCATACGGCGAAGTGCCGTGATAGTCTGCAATGGGATGGCCTGTCCCCGTTGGCGCCCTATCCTGCCACTCTGCGTGGTCAGTTGGTCGTCGTCGAGGACATAGTCGGTATGGATGCCACGGTCGATGCCCCGCACGGCCACGGCCACAAGCAGCGCGCCAAGCACAGCCATGGGCCACGTGCCGAACCAAAAGCAATAGAGCGAGGCAAGGGCGAGGAGCAGGATGCCGCACAGTTCGCCCAGCGTGAGTCGATGATGAAATACTCTTGTCATAGTTCGACTGCAAAGGTACGAAAAAAATGGGGAGCCACTCCCATTTCGATCCAAGAAAAATAGATCTACACCTTGCCTTGGGCGATAAATTCTCAAAAAACATGCAACTTCCTGCCGTCACAAAGGAACTAAGCACAAAAATCGGGAGAAACATTCGCCCATCTGCCAATAAATGAGTAATTTTGCGGGCGAAACGTTATTCCGCTCCCCATAGGGAGCACAACTGTTTGCTTAGAAATGATTCATAAATACGATTTCCTGATCATCGGCGCTGGTATCGCCGGAATGAGCTATGCCTTGAAGATAGCCAAGGCGCACAAGGGAAGGGTTTGCATGATTTGCAAGACGACGCTCGACGAGGCCAACACCTCGTTCGCGCAGGGCGGTGTGGCTTCGGTGACGAACCTCGCCGTAGATGACTTTGACAAGCACATCAAGGACACCATGATAGCAGGTGACTATATCTCCGACCGCAAAGCCGTGGAGCAGGTGGTGCGCAATGCGCCGGCACAGATCCAGGAGCTGGTCGAATGGGGCACCCAGTTTGACCGCAAGGAGGACGGCAGTTTTGACCTCCACCGCGAGGGCGGCCACAGCGAGTTTCGCATCCTGCACCATGCCGACGACACAGGCGCCGAGATCCAGCGCGCCCTGATGGAGGCCTGCCGCAACCATCCGCGCATCGAGATCAAGGAGAACCACTTCGCAGTGGAGATCATCACGCAGCACCACCTCGGCGTTGAGGTGACGCGGCGCACGCCCGACATCGAGTGCTACGGAGCCTACGTGCTCAATCCGGAGACCCAGAAGGTGGACACCTATCTGAGCCGCGTGACGCTGATGTGTACGGGCGGTTGCGGAGCGGTGTATCAGACGACGACCAATCCCATCATCGCCACGGGCGACGGCGAGGCCATGGTCTATCGCGCCAAGGGCACGGTGAAGGACATGGAGTTCGTACAGTTTCACCCCACGTCGCTCTACCATCCGGGTGAGACCCATCCGGCCTACCTCATCACCGAGGCTATGCGCGGCTACGGCGGCATTCTGAAATTGCCCACAGGTGAGACCTTCATGGAGAAATATGACGACCGCCTCTCCCTGGCCCCCCGCGACATCGTGGCGCGGGCCATCGACAAGGAGATGAAAACGCACGGCCTGGACCATGTCTGCCTCGACGTGACCCACAAGGACCCGGAGGAGACGCGCCAGCACTTCCCCAACATCTACCAGAAATGTCTCAGCATCGGCATTGACATCACGAAGGAGATGATCCCCGTGCGCCCGGCGGCCCACTATATGTGTGGCGGCATCAAAGTAGATCTCAATGGCGAGAGCTCCATCCATCGCCTCTATGCCCTGGGCGAGTGTTCCTGCACGGGACTGCACGGTGGCAACCGACTGGCCAGCAACTCGCTGATAGAGGCCGTGGTCTATGCGGACGCAGCAGCCAAGCACAGCCTGCAGGTGGTGGACGGCTACGATTGGAATGACCGTGTGCCGGAGTGGAACGACGAGGGCACGATGACCAACGAGGAGAAAGTGCTCATCACACAGAGCATCAAGGAGGTGGGACAGGTGATGTCCAACTATGTCGGCATTGTCCGCTCCGACCTGCGACTGAAGCGCGCATGGGCCCGCCTCGACTTGCTCTATGAGGAGACGGAAGCCCTCTTCAAACGCGTGAAGGCGACGAAGGACATCTGCGAGCTACGCAACATGATCAACGTCGGCTACCTCATCACACGACAGGCCATCGAGCGAAAGGAAAGTCGCGGACTCCACTACACCATCGACTACCCGAAGCACGCCTACGACCTCGAGAAGTAGGACTTCGGGGCCAGAGACTCAAGGGACCTAACGGCTTTGAGAGAGAAACAACACGATTTTGAGAAATACAATAAAATAGCAAATCCTAATATCTATCCCCCCGCCCCCATCGGCAAGTGCGGATGTGGGGCGGGGAAACAACCAACCAAAGTATGAGAAAGAACCAAATTTTAGCGGCGGCTCTTCTCTGCCTCACGATGCAGGGCCATGCGCAGACGCCGACTAAGGGTGGCGGCATCTCCAGCGAGATGCTCACACAGATCGAGCGCAATGGCGTTCAGAGTAGTGACCGCGTGATCAGCAATGCGCTGGCAACCAACAAGATCGACGACTTGGCCTTGAACTTCAAGGAGCAGGGCCGTCTGGACACCTACTTCAGCGTGGAGACCCCCGCACAGAGCATCCACAACCAGAAGAGTTCGGGACGCTGCTGGTTGTTCTCGGGCCTCAACGTGCTGCGTGCCAACTTCGCCCGTCTGCACAAGGACAGTATCCGCGTGGAGTACAGTCAGGTCTATCTCTCCTTCTACGACCAGCTGGAGAAGGCCAACCTGATGCTGCAGGGCGTGATCGACTGCGCCGATAAACCCATTGACGACCAGCGCGTGCAGTTCTTCTTCAAAAATCCGCTCAATGACGGCGGTACGTTCTGTGGTGCTGCCGACCTGGCTGAGAAGTATGGTGTCGTGCCGATGGAGGCCATGCCGGAGCCCTACTCCGCAGAGAACACCTCGCGTATGGCGGAGCTGATCTCCTCGAAGTTGCGCGAGTTTGGTTTGGAGCTGCGCAAGATGGTGGCTGCCAAGAAGTCGAAGCGCGACATCCAGGCCCGCAAGACCGAGATGCTCGGCACGGTCTATCACATGCTGACCGTCTCGCTGGGTAACCCGGTGAAGGAGTTTACCTACGCCTTCAAGGACAAAAACGGCAAGACCGTGGGCAAGCCCCGCAAGTACACCCCGAAGGAGTTCTACGACGAGACCGTGGGCCATCCGCTCAACGGCACCTTCGTGATGGTGATGAACGACCCGCGCCGTCCCTACTGGAAGACCTACGAGGTGGAGTATGACCGCCACACCTACGACGGCCACAACTGGAAGTATCTCAACCTGCCCGTGGAGGAGATTGCCAAACTCGCCATCGCCTCACTCAAGGACAGCACGAAGATGTACTCCAGCTACGACGTAGGCAAGCAGCTTGACCGCAAGCGTGGCTACCTCGCCATGGACAACTACGACTACGGATCGCTCTACGGAACAACCTTCCCCATGGACAAGGCCGACCGTATCAGCACCTTCGATAGCGGTTCCACCCACGCCATGACGCTCGTGGCCGTCGATCTCGACGAGAACGGCCAGCCGAAGAAATGGAAGGTGGAGAACAGCTGGGGCGCCAGCTACGGTCAGGGCGGTTGCCTGATCATGACCAACGAGTGGTTTGAGAACTTCATGTTCCGCCTGGTGGTCAACAAGAAGTACTGCTCCGAGGAGATCATCAAGGCCGAGCAGCAGAAGCCGATCATGGTGATGCCGGAGGATCCGCTCTTCCAGGCTGACAGATAAATTCTTTGGCCTGAGAGCCAGGGACCGAAAAAGGGGATGGGAAGCACTTGCTTTCCATCCCCCTTT
>ENA-OZXD01000468-OZXD01000468.1-human-gut-metagenome-genome-assembly--contig:-NODE-468-length-12403-cov-5.291545_pt1 | contig 12403 bp, 9 predicted proteins | sample MGYA00244855_ERZ654094 | MGnify/ENA primary metagenome ERZ654094 (study PRJEB26926, sample SAMN06165277) | human gut metagenome | biome: ENVO:00009003; feature: ENVO:2100002; material: ENVO:00002003...
GCTGCGCACAAAGCAGTACTGGTTGTGTGCGGGCGCGGTATGCTTTTCCACTCCGGCGGTGCTGCTGTTCAGTCCCATCATCTTAAAGCTGGGCATGGAACGCGGGCTGGACGAGACTGCTGCGCTGTGGAGCATCGTACTGGGCAGCGTGGGCAGCGCTGCGGGACGGATGCTGATGCCCATGCTCAGCGACCACATCGGCCGCCGCGCCACCGACCTTGGGCTGTTTGCGGCTTCGCTTGGGCTGTCGGCGGCGTTCTGGGCGGCGCGGGGCTGGTGGGTGGTGGTGTGCTACGCTGGGCTCACCTTCTGCTACTCGGCGCTGGCTGCGGTGCTGCCCGCCCTTTCCACCGACCTGTTCGGCCTGCCCCACGCGGGGGTGAACTACGGCTTTCTGGCGCTGGGGCAGAGCGTGGGCAGCCTTGCGTTCCCCTTTGCAGCCAACCTGCTGGCGCTGGAGAACGGGCGGCACCTGCTTGCCATGGCCGGTGCGGCGGCGGGTTTTGCAGCCATCTGGGCGCTGCATCCGGTGCAGAAAGACCCGCGCTGAAACGCGCAAAAAGAAAATGGTGCAAAAAGTTTGCCGGTGCTTACGGCAGAATTGACAAAAACTTGACGACTGATTTGTGTAAAGCGGTGGAAATGCCAGTTAGCTCTGCATGACCGTAAAAGCCGACTGTACTTTTTGCAGGAAATGACTTGCAAAATTCGTCCGTTTTCTCTATAATAAAATCATGCGTGGTAGTACCGGTGCAGGCGCTGAAAGAGAGCAGCGCACCCGGTTCGGATGCAAGCAGTATGGAGCAGCAGCTGTGCCGGCAGGGCGCGGTAGCGGTTTTGTGCTGCCAAAGCGACATTTTGTCAAAAGGAGAGTATGATTATGACCTATTCGCAGCAAGTACAGAATATGTGCCCGATCACCAAAGGTCCTAAGCATGGTCCGGCTCCCATCCCCGAAGAGGGCGCATGGGTCAAGGCCTATGAGATCAAGGACATCAGCGGCTACACCCATGGTGTGGGCTGGTGTGCACCTCAGCAGGGCACCTGCAAGCTGTCCCTGAACATCAAGAACGGCGTCATCGAAGAGGCTCTGGTGGAGACCATCGGCTGCTCCGGCATGACCCACTCTGCTGCTATGGCAGGCGAGATCCTGCCCGGCAAGACCATTCTGGAAGCTCTGAACACCGACCTGGTGTGCGACGCCATCAACGTGGCTATGCGCGAGCTGTTCCTGCAGATCGTCTACGGCCGCAGCCAGACCGCTTTCTCTGAGGACGGTCTGCCCATCGGCGCAGGTCTGGACGACCTGGGCAAGGGTCTGCGCTCCATGACCGGCACCATCTTCTCCACCAAGGAGAAGGGCGTGCGCTATCTGGAGCTGACCGAGGGCTACATCAACAAGCTGGCAGTGGACGCTAACGATGAGGTCATCGGCTATCAGTTCGTCAAGCTGGGCAAGATGATGGAGGATATCCGTCACGGCAAGACCCCCAACGAGGCTTACGAGAAGAACGTGGGTACTTACGGCCGCTTCAGCAAGGAGCAGGGCGCTGTGAAGTACATCGACCCGCGTGAGGAATAAGAGAGGAGGAACAACTCAATGGCAACTTTTGAATCTATGGATCGCCGTATGCCTAAAATCGAGGCATGCCTGAAGGCTAACGGTCTGGAGTCTCTGGACGCTTGCAACGAGATGCTCCTCGCTAAGGGCATCGACTGCGATAAGATCGTCCGCGGCGTGCAGCCCATCTGCTTTGATAACGCTGTCTGGGCTTACACTCTGGGCACCGCTATCGCTGTGAAGCGCGGCCTGACCGACGCTGCCGAGTGCGCAGCTGCTATCGGTGAGGGTCTGGAAGCTTTCACCATCCCCGGCTCTGTTGCTGAGCAGCGTCAGGTCGGTCTGGGCCACGGCAACCTGGGCGCTCGTCTGCTGAGCGAGGACACCACCTGCTTCGCTTTCCTGGCAGGCCACGAGTCCTTTGCTGCTGCTGAGGGTGCTATCGGCATCGCCCGCACCGCAAACAAGGTCCGCAAGACCCCCCTGCGCGTCATCCTGAACGGCCTGGGCAAGGACGCAGCTTACATCATTTCCCGTATCAACGGCTTCACCTATGTGCAGACCGAGTACGATATCCCCACCCAGACCCTGACTGTGGTCAAGGAGATCCCCTTCTCCGAGGGTGAGCGCGCAGCCGTTAAGTGCTACGGCGCTAACGACGTTATGGAAGGCGTTGCCATCATGAAGAAGGAGGACGTGCAGTGCTCCATCACCGGCAACTCCACCAACCCCGTCCGCTTCCAGCATCTGGTTGCCGGCACCTACAAGAAGTGGGCTATCGAGAACGGCAAGAAGTACTTCTCCGTTGCTTCCGGCGGCGGCACCGGCCGTACCCTGCACCCCGATAACGTGGCTGCAGGCCCCGCAAGCTACGGCCTGACCGACTCTCTGGGCCGCGTGCACGGTGATGCTCAGTTCGCAGGCTCCTCTTCTGTGCCCGCACACGTTGAGATGATGGGTCTGATCGGCATGGGCAACAACCCCATGGTCGGCGCTACCGTTGCCTGCGCTGTTGCTGCAGCTCAGGCCAACGCCTAAGTCTTTCCTAAGTTTCAGCGAGGGGGAGCTGCTTTCCGAATGAGCAGCTTCCCCTTTTTTGCTGATAGATATCCGAACACAAGCAACCCAAAACAAGAAGGATGAAACAATGAAAAAGAATCAGATCCGCAAGAGCGTGGCTGCGCTGGCCATGGCGGCTGTTGTAAGCGTCAGCCTGTTGGGCTACGGCTGCGGCAGCAAGTCTGCCTCCTCCACCGCAGGCGTGTCCGGCGAGTTCACCGGTACAGCCAAGGGCATGGGCGGCGATGTTACCGTCACCCTGACCCTGACCGACGGCAAGATCACCGGCTGCACCGCCGAGGGCAAGGATGAGACCCCCGGCATCGGCACCATGGCTCTGGAGCAGCTGCCCGGCGCCATTGCCGAGAGCGGCAGCATTGCCGTGGACGGCGTGGCCACCGCAACCATCACCTCCAACGCCATCAAGGAGGCTGCTGCTGCCGCTCTGGTCGCAGCCGGCCTGAACGCTGATGACTACAAGACCGAGGTCAAGGCCGAGGAAAACAAGGCCGAGGACTCCACCATTGATGCAGACATTGCCATCGTGGGTGCAGGCGGTGCAGGCATGACTGCTGCCATCACTGCTGCTGCCGAGGGCAAGAGCGTGGTCATTCTGGAAAGCCAGCCCATGGTGGGCGGCAACTCCGTGCGCGCTACCGGCGGCATGAACGCCGGCAAGACCGTGTATCAGGATGAGAACGAGTTCGGCGAGTCCGCAGGCGTGGAAAAGACCCTGAAGACCGCTGCTGAAAAGTACGCCGACAACGCCACCATCACCGCTTTGGCAAAGACCGTCTCTGAGCAGTGGGCAGCTTATCAGGCAGACCCCAAGGGCTACTTCGACTCTGTGGAGCTGATGGAGCTGGACACCATGATCGGCGGCAAGGGCATCAACGACCCCGCTCTGGTGGAGACTCTGTGCTCTAACAGCGCTGACGCCATCGACTGGCTGGACGAGCACGGCATCACTCTGCACAGCGTTTCCAGCTTCGGCGGCGCATCCGTCAAGCGTATCCATCGCCCCGTGGATGCTGAGGGCAAGACCCTTTCTGTGGGCTCTTACATGATCCCCCTGCTGCAGGAGAACTGCGACAAGGCCGGCGTGCAGACCCTGCTGAACACCACCGCTACCGAGCTGCTGACCGATGCAAACGGCGCTGTTGTGGGCGTGAAGGCTACCGGTTCCACCGGCGAGACCATCACCGTGAATGCCAAGGCTGTGGTGCTGACCACCGGCGGCTTCGGCGCAAATCTGGACATGGTCACCGAGTACAAGCCCGAGCTGAAGGGCTTTATGACCACCAATGCCGCAGGCGCACAGGGTCAGGGCATTGAGATGGCTACCGCTGTGGGCGCTGACACTGTGGACATGGATCAGATCCAGATCCACCCCACCGTGGAGGCTAACACCGCTGCTCTGATCACCGAGGGTCTGCGCGGCGACGGCGCTGTGCTGATCAACGCCGAGGGCAAGCGCTTCATCGATGAAGTGGGCACCCGTGACGTGGTTTCTGCTGCCGAGATCGCTCAGACCGGCAGCTACAGCTGGCTGGTGGTGGATCAGGCTATGGTCGATGCCTCCAGCGTCATTCAGGGCTACATCAAGAAGGGCTACACCGTGACCGGCCAGACCTACGAGGAACTGGCAAAGGCTATGGGCGTGGACGAGGCTGCTTTTGCCGAGACCATGAAGACTTGGAACGGCTACGTTGCCGCCAAGAACGACCCCGACTTTGGCCGCACCAGCTTTGCAAAGGCTCTGGATAACGCTCCCTACTACGCCATCAAGGTCACCGCAGGTGTGCACCACACCATGGGCGGCCTGAAGATCAACACCAACACCGAGGTGCTGAAGGCTGACGGCTCTGTGATCCCCGGCCTGTTCGCAGCAGGTGAGGTGACCGGCGGCGTGCACGGTGCAAACCGTCTGGGCGGCAACGCTGTGGCCGACTTTACCGTCTTTGGCCGCATTGCCGGTGCAGCTGCCAGCAAGTACGCTGCATGAGCATAAAGCAAAAAAATTCTGACACCGCCGCCCCCAAGGGCAGCGCGTGGAAGAAAAATGTGATCTTTGCACTGGTGGTGCTGGCACTGGCCGCAGGTGTTTTTCTTGCGGTGCGGGCGCAGCACCCCGCCAAGGGCAGCGGCTTACAGGCCGTTGTGGATTTCGGTGACGGCGTTACCGAGACTTTGCCCCTTGCGCAGGATCATGATTACCTGTACGAGGTAGGGGACTACATCGTGCATCTGCAGGTGAAGGATGGTGCCATCGCGTTTTTGGACAGTCAGTGCCCGGACCATGTCTGTGAGCAATTCGGCTGGCTGGACAAGGACGGCGCATGGGCCGCCTGTGTGCCCGCAGGGGTGTATGTGGTGGTAGAACCCACCGCAGACGCAGAGTAAAAAAGAATAAATCAGCCGGGCCTTCGGGTCCGGCTGATTTTCTTTTTGAGGGAAAACGATTCCAAATGGCCGCCGCGTGCGCTTTGGCCATATTTTAAGGAATTTGATTTTTTGTCTGAGATTCTGAAAAGCCTGCGGGCTTTTCAGAACCCTTTTTCACAGGAAGGAGAGCAGAGGAGAGGCAGTTTGAATCGTATTATATAAAGATAAGCAACTGCTCAGCGGCGCACAAAGAAAGCCATTCTTTGTAAAAAAAGTCTGAAACTTTGTGGAAATGCCGTGAAACGAAAATTGGACGCTTGTTTATCGGGGCAAAATGCGATACACTACAAATAAGAGTTTCTGACGGGTGCTTTTGCAAAAAGCACCTTGTCATAAAAGAACCTAGGAGGAACGGCAAGAATGATCTGGAACAAGTCTAAACAGCCCGCCGACCCGCAGCAGGACGCAGCGGCTGCACTCAAAAAAGGCGGTGCGGCAGCCTTTGCCCAAAAGAACTGGAAGTGGCTGGTGCCGGTGGCCATCGTGGTGCTGGCAGGCGGCTGGTGGCTGCTGAAGCCCAAGGGTGCAAAGCCCGCCAACGTGGATACTTCCTATACAGAAGCAGTGCCGGAGACCCGGGATGTCTCCAACACGCTCAGCGGCACTGGTACGCTGAAGCCTGCCAATACTTACAGCGTCAAATCGCTGGTGCCCGGCAAGGTGCTGACCGGCGGCTTTGAGGAGGGCGATATCGTGGAGGAGGGCACTGTGCTCTACACGGTGGATTCCTCCGATGCAACCACCAAGGTGGAGCAGGCAGCCATCACCCTGCAGCAGGCGCAGCGCAGCTACGACAAGACCGCCGACCATCAGTATGTGCGTGCCGAGGTGGCGGGCGTCGTCAGCAGCCTGAAGGTGAACAAGGGCGATGAGGTAAAGAGCGGTCAGGAGGTGGCCGTGGTGCGGGACAGCTCCAAGATGAATCTGGTGCTGGAGTTCCCGGCTGCGGATGCTGCTAACTTCTCGGTAGGGCAGACCGCCCAGGTGACGCTGGACGGTACTTTTGAGGTGCTGCCCGGCACTATTACCGCTGTGACCGGCACCGATGCCCTGAGCACGGGCAACCTGCTCACCCGCACTGTGACCCTCTCGGTGTCCAATGCGGGTGGTCTGACCACGGCACAGGCTGCAACGGCTACTATCAACGGGGTGAGCTCCATTGCAGCAGCCAACTTCCAGTATCAGGCCGAGCGTACCCTGACTGCGCTGGCTTCCGGTACCGTCACCGCCATCAATGTGCGGGAGGGCGGCAGCGTGAACAAGGACGATATCATCCTGACCCTCAGCGGTGAGGAACTGACAGAGTCCATCCAGTCTGCCTCCGAGACCCTGCGCGGCGCGGAACTGTCCATGCAAAATATGCAGGACGCCATGGATAACTACACCATCACCTCGCCCATCAGCGGCACCATCATCGAGAAAAATGCCAAGGTGGGCGATGCCCTGAGCACCGGCAGCGACCTGTGCACCATCTACGACCTGAGTTATCTGGAAATGACCATCAACGTGGACGAGCTGCAGGTCAGCAGCCTGAAGGTGGGGCAGTCCGTACAGGTGACCGCAGATGCCGTGAAGGATAAGACCTACGAGGGCTTGGTCACCCGTGTGTCCATGAAGGGTGATACCAGCGGCGGTACCACCACCTACCCGGTGACCGTGCGCATTGACGAGACCGATGGTCTGCGCCCGGGCATGAATGCCAACGCCGAGATCGTGGTGGCACAGGCTAAAAATGCGCTCACCGTGCCTAACGCCGCCATTGTGCGGGGCGGTTATGTGCTGGTGCGGCAGGATTCTCCCAGCGCCGTGAACGCCGATGATTCCATGAGCGCACCGGAGGGCTATGTGTATGTCAAGGTCAAGACCGGTGTCAGCGACGACAACTATACGCAGGTGACCAGCGGCCTGTCCGAGAGTGATACCATCGCCTACGACCCCAGCTCCGTGAGCAGCGACAGCTACTATGACGGCGGCGGCTATGATGATATGGGCGGCGAAGTGATCGGCGGCGCCGGAAACAATGCAGACCTTGCCGAGGGCGGGGAGGAGACGCTGCCGGAGGAGACGGAAAACGGTGAAGCCCCCGCAGCGGACGCTGAAGAGCCCGCAGAGGGCATCGACCCCGCCGAGGCCGGCGCAGTCGTGGTGAATTGACGCAGGAGGGATGAATGAGCGCTCTGATCGAGTTTGATGCGGTGTGCAAGTACTACCAGATGGGCGATACCACGGTAAAGGCTGCCGACCACATCACCATGAAAATCGAAAAAGGCGAGTTCGTGGCCATCGTGGGCCAGTCCGGCTCCGGCAAATCCACCTGCATGAACATCATCGGCTGTCTGGATGTGCCTACCTACGGCACCTACCGGCTCAACGGCCGGGATGTGGGCAAGATGAACCGCAACGAGCTGGCCGCTGTCCGCAACGAGATGCTGGGCTTTATCTTCCAGCAATACAATCTGCTGCCCAAGCTGAACCTGATGGAAAACGTGGAGGTGCCGCTGGTGTATGCGGGCATCTCCCGCGCCGAGCGCCACATCCGCGCCCGGGAGGTGCTGGAGCAGGTGGGACTTGGCGACAAGCTGAAAAACCGCCCCAACCAGCTTTCCGGCGGTCAGCAGCAGCGCGTGTCCATTGCGCGGGCACTGGTGCGCAACCCGCCGGTCATTCTGGCGGACGAGCCCACCGGCGCACTGGACTCCCATACCGGCCGCGAGGTGCTGGGGCTTTTGCAGCAGCTGCACAAGCAGGGACACACCGTAGTGCTGATCACCCACGACAATTCCATTGCCGTGCAGGCCGACCGCATCATCCGGCTGGAGGACGGTCAGGTGGTGTATGACGGCGATTCCCACGCACCGGAGGCCATGGTGCAGCCCACCCTGCTGCCCGAAACGCCGGAAAAGGAGGAACAGGCATGATCTTTGAAACCTTCCGGCAGGCCATCCAGAACGTGTGGAGCAACAAGCTGCGCACCTTTCTGACCATGCTGGGCATCATCATCGGCGTGATGGCGGTCATCGTCATTGTGGGTCTGGGCAACGGCATGACCAAGAGCATGCGGGACAGCTTTTCCGCACTGGGCACCAACACCCTCAGCATTCAGGTGTGGGGCTACGGCTCCCGCTCCGTGTCGGTGGAGGAGATGTATGACATCTGCCAGCGGCATTCCGACCTGATCAAGGCGGTGTCGCCGCAGGTCAACTTCAGCGGTAAAGCCAGCGGTACGCTGAAGATCGGTACCACCAGCTACCGCTGGTCCAACATGAGCGGTGTGGACGAAAACTTTACCGAAATGAAGAATTACCAGATCGTTCAGGGGCGCGGCCTGCAATATATGGATATGCAGGACAACAAGCAGGTCTGCGTCATCGGCGATTACCTCAACCGCGTAGCCTTTGGCGGCAACGGTGTGGGGCAGACGCTCAAGATCGGTGCCAACAAGTTCCGCGTCGTAGGTGTGCTGTCTGCCAAAGTCAGCGACCCCACTATGCAGCAGGGCAGCGATGACGACTGCGTTTACCTGCCCTACACCACCGTGATGCGGCTCTCCAGCCAAAGCATGGTGGACTGCTACACCGCCATGATGGCCGACGAAAGCCTTGCCAACGAGGCCAAGAGCACGATGGAAGAGGAATTGATGTCGATTCTCAAGACCGAAAACGGCTACTATGTGTACAGCGCCAGCGAGTGGCTGGAGGAAATGAACAAGATGATCAACATGGTCATCGTGATACTTACCGGCATTGCCAGTATCTCACTGCTGGTGGGCGGCATCGGCATTATGAACATCATGCTGGTGTCTGTGACCGAGCGCACCCGTGAGATCGGCATCCGCAAGGCGCTGGGAGCAAAGGAGCGCACCATTCTGGCGCAGTTTGTGGTGGAAGCAGCCACCACCTCCGCGCTGGGCGGCGTTTTAGGCATTGCGCTGGGCTATGCGGTGTCCATGGCGGCAAACAAGGTGCTGCCCATGTTCATGACCGATACCACCGTTACGGTAAGCCCCTCCTTCAACTCCATTGTGGTGGCCTTTGGCATCTCGGTGGGCATCGGCGTGCTGTTCGGCTACCTGCCGGCACGGCGCGCAGCCCGGCTGAACCCCATTGAAGCATTGCGCTACGATTGATCGCGGCGGCGTGATAAACAAAGAACAAGAGGTACGACCAATGAAAAAACGGATTCTCGCATTTCTGCTGGCGGTCAGCATTGCGGTGTCGGTGCTGGTGCTGCCGGTTTCGGCGGCCAGCATCAACAACACGGCCCTGCAGACGGCTATTACTCTGGGCGCTGTGCCCACCGGTCAGGAGCTTAGCGCCAACATTACCCGCGGCGCTTTTGCCAAAATGCTGGTGTCCTTTTCCACCTACCGGGAGAGCGTAGGCGCGCAGGGCACGGTGGGCACCCTGTACCGGGATGTGCCCGGCAGCTCCCAGTGGGCACCCTACATCCGCATTGCAGTGCAGCAGGGCTGGATGAACGGTTACACCGACGGCTCCTTCCGCCCGGACAACACCGTTACGCTGGAGGAAGCCTGCGCAGCGGTGCTGAAGCTGCTGAGCTATAAGACTACCGACCTGACCGGCTCCTTCCCGCAGGCACAGCTGAACAAGGCACAGCAGATCGGTCTGCGGGATCAGCTGACCTGCACGCAGGGACAGGCCATGACCTACGAGCAGAGCACCCTGCTGCTGTACAACGCCCTGCGCGCCAACACCGCCAGCGGCAGCGCCTACGGCAGTTCGCTGGGCTTTACGGTGTCCAACGGTCAGGTGGATACCTCTTCGGTGCTGCTCAAGAGCCGCAAGGGTCCCTTTGTAGCAGAAGAGGGCACCCAGCTGCCCTTTACGCCGGTGAGCGTCTACCGCAACGATAAGGCCTCTGCTTCGGCAGAGCTGAACAAGTACGACGTGTACTATTACAGCGAAAGCCTGCAGACGGTGTGGATCTACACCCGCCGCGCCGCAGGCCGCATTACGGCGGTATCGCCCAGCGCCAGCGCGCCTACCGCGCTGACCGTGGCGGGCAGCAATTACACGCTGGGCAGCTCTGCCGTGGCGTCCAAGATCTCCTCCCTGAACGGCGGCGGCGTGGGCGAAGTGGTCACCCTGCTGCTGGGCATGGACAACGAGGTAGCCGATGTGATCACCGGCGAGGAAGCCGACAGCGTGTTCTACGGCGTGGTGCAGACCGCTACCCGCAGCCTTGTAGAGGATAACGGCGCAGACGTGCTGCAAAAGATCTCGGTGATGTGCACCGACGGCATTACCCGCACTGTGAATATCGACAAAAGCCTGAACTACCCCACCGGCTGGCTGGTGGAGATCAACGTGACCCCCGAAGGGGAGCAGGTGACTGCCATCGAGTCCAAATCGGTCAGCGGCACCATCAACGACACCGCCACCGCGCTGGGGGACTATGCTCTGGCCGATGACGTACAAATTCTGGATACGACATCGGAGGGGTTGGCTGGGACGGTTCGTCCCAGCCGAATAGCGGGGACAAAGCTGAATGCACTGGCCGTGCGCTACTATACGCTGAATGAGCAGGGACAGATCGACCGCCTGATCCTGAACGATGTCACCGGTGATCTGTGGAAATACGGCGTGCTGGACGATGTGAAGAATCTGGCCTTCAACGCCAGTTCCATTCTGGGCACCCTGACCGGCAGCGGCTCCTCCGGCTCGGGGGATAGCTCTTCCGGGAACGGTTCTTCCGACTCCGGCAGCGGCTCTACCGGGGACAGCTCTTCCGGTTCCGGCTCTACCGGCGGCACCACCAACACCACCACGGTGGTGGATGATCTGCGCAGTGTGCTGGTGCCCACCACCAGCGAGATCCTGTGGGGCGTCATTGACGGCTCGCTGCTGAGCACGGTCTGGAATCGCATCACCAGCAGTTCCGGCTCGTTGCTGAGCATCGGTCTCAAGCAGCTGGCCAACATTACCGGCCAGCCTATGAGCACCATCCTCAACTTTGTGGGCGGCGGCGCTACCTACATCTGCTACGTCAACGGCAGTCAGGCCAGCTTTTCCACCTCCATCAAGTATCCGGTGCTGGCGGGCGGTCTGGCAGTGCGGCAAAACGTGAACGGCACGGTAAAGGCCATGATCCAGCTGATGCCTATGAAGATCGATCAGGTGGGTGCAGCCTCGGTGATGAGCAACGGCACCCGCTACGAGACGGCTGACGATATGCAGGTGTACCTGTGGTACAAGGGGCAGTATTACGCCACCAAGCTCTCTGAGGTGAACTCTGAGGGCTACTACCTGACCGGCTGGTACGATAACTTTGGCTGCGCAGCAGGCAAGCGCGTGCGGGTGATCGTGGCGGTCAAAAAGGACTGATGGACTACTATGACCCCCGGCGCAGGGCGCTGCGGGCGGTACGGCAGCTGCTCTACCCGCGCGAGTGCCCCTTCTGCGGCCGGGTGCTGGGGGATGTACGAGATTGCCCGGACTGTGCAGTGCAGCTGGAAACGCTGCGTCGCAAGCCGGGCATCCGGCTGGACCCGGCGCAGCACTATATCAGCAATCTGGCCGGTGCGGCTGCGCCCTACCGTTACAGCGGCTGTGTGCGGCGCGGCATCCTGAACGCAAAGTATCAGGGCAAGCCGTGGCGGGCTGTGGAGATGGGCAACCGTCTGGTACAGCTGGCCTTTGGCGGTGAACTGACCGTGCAGTACGGCGAGCTGCTCCCGCAGCCGGTGCCGTGGGCGGCCATCGGGTACGACCTGATCGTACCGGTGCCGGCCTCCGGTAAAAGGCGCGGCTACAATGTGCCGGAACTGATGGCGCTGCCGCTGGCCAAGGCTATGGAGGTGCCGTTGGCACCGCAGGCACTGGAGCGCACCCGTGCCAAACGGCATCAGGCCGGTCTGCCGCTGGAACAGCGCATAGCCAACGTGGCAGGTGCTTTCCGGGCGGCACAGCCGCAGCAGCTGGAGGGCAAGCGCATCCTGTTGGTGGATGACGTCATCACCACCGGCACAACAGCTGCCGCCTGCGCGCAGGCACTGCTTCACGCCGGGGCAGACAGCGTATTCGCGCTGGCCTTTGCCACGGTGGAGTTTGGCGCACCGCCGGACGACACCACCCCCATCCATGAGGACGATGAGGAAGATGTGTATCGCGATTTTTGAAAATAACGCTCTTTCGCGCATCCTTTTGGCGGGCAAAAGCCGGGACAGTAAAATGTAAAAACTGCATCAGAAATTTGGAAAAAGCGCTTGACAAAACGGGAAAAGTCGGGTATACTAATCAAGCTGTGAGCGGCAAACGCAAACAGATATCCGGGTGTAGCGCAGTTTTGGTAGCGCGCTTGAATGGGGTTCAAGAGGCC
>ENA-OZXD01000470-OZXD01000470.1-human-gut-metagenome-genome-assembly--contig:-NODE-470-length-12371-cov-4.849708_pt1 | contig 12371 bp, 10 predicted proteins | sample MGYA00244855_ERZ654094 | MGnify/ENA primary metagenome ERZ654094 (study PRJEB26926, sample SAMN06165277) | human gut metagenome | biome: ENVO:00009003; feature: ENVO:2100002; material: ENVO:00002003...
CGAGATTCATGAGCGTCTCGTGGGCTCGGAGATGTGTATAAGAGACAGGCCAAGCCAGCGGTAGCATTTGGCGGCAAATACAAGATAATCGATTTCCCACTGAGCAACTGTATCAACTCGGGGATTGACACAGTAGGTGTACTTACACAGTACAGACCACTCAGACTTAACCAGCATATCGGAATCGGCATTCCTTGGGATCTCGATAGAAACATTGGTGGTGTCACAGTGCTTCCACCATACGAGAAGAGCAACAACAGCGAGTGGTACACAGGTACTGCCAACGCTATCTACCAGAACATAGAGTTCATAGATTATTACAATCCAGACTATGTTCTCATACTTTCCGGTGATCATATCTACAAGATGGATTATGAACACATGCTTGACTATCACAAGTCCATGAATGCGGATGTGACACTTGCCACATACCAGGTTCCATGGGAGGAGGCAAGCAGATTCGGAGTAGTTATAACGAATGATGACGGCATTATCTCAGAGTTTGAGGAGAAGCCGGAGAACCCAAGAAGCAACAAGGCTTCCATGGGTATATACATATTCAACTGGAAGATCCTCCGCGAGGCACTTGTTACCATGAAGGATCAGCCGGGATGCGATTTCGGTAAGCATATTATTCCATACTGCCATGAGAACGGCAACAAGATATGTGCATACGATTTCAAGGGATACTGGAAGGATGTAGGAACTCTCGGTTCATACTGGGAGGCCAACATGGAGCTTGTCGACATAGTTCCTGAGTTCAATCTGTATGAGGAATTCTGGAAGATATATACGAAGACAGACGCCATACCACCTCAGTACATAGATGAAGCGGCAAAGGTATCCAAGTGTATCATCGGAGAGGGAACCGAGATATACGGAACCGTTGAGAATTCAGTTATAGGCTCTTGTGTAACCATAGGAGAGGGTGCGGTCGTTAAGGATTCGATTATAATGAATGGGGTTACGATCGAAGCTGGTGCCTATGTTGAAAAGGGAATCATTGCCGAGAATGTCAAGGTTGGTGCAAATGCCAAGCTTGGAGTTGGTGAGGAAGCTGTCAATGAGATGAAGCCTAATATCTACGCATTTGGCCTTGTTACTATAGGTGAGAACTCAGTTATACCTGAGGGCGTAACAATAGGTAAGAACACTGCAATATTCGGTGACACAGATCCTTCGGATTATCCGGACGGAACACTTCCGAGTGGCGGTAGTATTATAAAGGCAGGTGAGTAGACATGAGAGCATTAGGAATTATTCTGGCAGGTGGTAACAGCAATAAGCTGGGAGATCTTTCAGCAAAGAGAGCCGTTGCAGCCATGCCTATCACAGGAAGCTACAGAGCAATTGATTTCGCACTTTCCAATATGACCAATTCTCATATTCAGAAGGTAGCGGTATTCACACAGTACAACACAAGATCACTGAATGAGCATCTGAACTCAAGCAAGTGGTGGGATTTCGGAAGAAAGCAGGGAGGTCTGTTCATCTTCACACCTACCATCACAGCAGCTAACAGCTACTGGTACAAGGGAACAGCAGATGCACTTTATCAGAATATCAAGTTCCTCAAGGAGAGCCATGAGCCATATGTAGTTATCGCTTCAGGAGACGGTATCTACAAGCTCGACTACAACAAGGTTCTTGAGGAGCATATAAGCAATGGTGCAGATATCACGGTTGTATGCAAGGATATGGCACCGGGCGAGGATGACATCAACAGATTTGGTGTTATCAAGATGAACGAGGATGGCAGGATCATAGACTTCGAGGAGAAGCCTCTTGTGGCAGGAACCAACACGGTTTCCATAGGTGTATATGTCATAAGAAGAAGGCAGCTCATCGAACTCCTTGAGACATGTGCCAACGAGGGAAGAAATGATTTCGTAAGAGATATTCTCGTGAGATATAAGGGTGTCAAGAGAATTTACGGATACAAGATGGACAGCTACTGGAGAAACATAGGAACAAAGGAGTCATATTACAGAGCTAATATGGATTTCCTCAAGAAGGACGTAAGAGACTTCTTCTTCAAACAGCATCCGGATATCTACTCAAGAGTGGATGATCTCCCACCAGCAAAGTACAATGCAGATGCGGTGGTAAATAACAGCTTGATAGCAAGCGGTTGTATCATCAACGGAACCGTTGAGAACTCAGTTATATTCAAGAAGGTATACATTGGAAATAACTGTGTGATCAGGAACTCGATCATACTTAACGATGTCAACATCGGTGATAATTCCATTATCGAGAATTGTATCGTGGAGAGCAGGGATACACTCCGCGCGAACACAGTACATCAGGGAACACCTGAGGACATCAAGGTAATAGTGGAGAAGGATTTCAGATATGCGTTGTAGGATGCATACGGTATAAGTAGTACAAATGACAGTTGCGTGTGGGATCGCAATGTGTGTCAGGGTTAAGGGGGTAATTCAGATGCAGATAACTGATATCAGGATCAGAAGTGTTGAGAAGGAAGGCAAGATGAAGGCGGTTGTTTCTATTACGATCGATGACGAGTTTGTTGTGCATGACATCAAGATCATCGAGGGTGAGAAGGGCATGTTCATCGCGATGCCGAGTAGAAAGGCAGCGGATGGAGAATATAGAGATATCGCTCATCCGATCAATACAGCTACAAGAGAGCGTCTGCAGAGTATGATTCTTTCAAAGTATCAGGAATCTTTGGAAGAGTAATACCAGTCTCAAATAGACATTCAGAGCCAGTGCTAGAGGCGTAAGTCACCAAGCTGATAGCATTGGCTCTTTTTATATGGTCTTGTAAAAAAATATAGTATAAAGTAGAATGTATCTGTTTAGATCCAGATAGAATATGGAGGATATAATAATGGTAAAATCAGTTATACTTGCGGCAGGCAAGGGAACAAGAATGAAGTCAGATAAGCCAAAGGTAGTTCATCAGGTGATGGGAAAACCGATGGTATATTATTCTATAGAAGCGGCGCGCCAGGCGGGTGCAGACGAGGTGTGTGTGATCGTTGGATACAAGGCAGACGAGGTGAAGTCAGCCATAGCTGCCAGTGTCAATGATGTGAAGGTTGACTATGCGCTTCAGGAGGAGCAGCTCGGAACAGGCCATGCGGTAAAGTGCGCTGCAGATTTTATTGGACGTGATGGGGATGTGATCATACTCTGTGGAGATACACCGCTTGTGACAGGGGATACACTCAGAAAAGCACTTGATTTCCACAAGGAGAGCGGGAATGGTGTAACTGTAATATCGGCGATGCTTGATGATCCATTTGGATATGGAAGGATCATAAGGGACGGTGACAGCCTGGCAAAGATCGTGGAGCAGAAGGATGCTGACGAAGCGGAGCAGGCTGTGAAGGAAGTTAACTCGGGCATGTATATATTTGACTGCGCAGCACTTCAGGACGCACTGTCACAGATATCAAATGACAACGCCCAGGGAGAGTATTATCTTCCGGATGCGATAGAGATAATAAAGAAAATGGGGCTTCCGGCTTCCGCTGTTCCGATGGACGATGCTGACCAGATAAGAGGAGTCAACACCCTGGAGCAGCTTGCAGATGCTGAGAAGATCATGGAGAACAGATAACAATAGAACGATCCACCTGGGTGGAGGAAAATGGAGAGACCAAATGAAGATCATAGTTGGACTTGGCAATCCCGGTGCGAAATATGCCGGAACAAGACACAATGTAGGATTTGCGGTTCTGGATGAGCTGGCAGAGAGACATAATATAAGGATAGACACTGCAAAGCATAAGGCACTTATAGGAAAGGGTATAATAGACGGAGAGAAGGTCATACTCGCCATGCCTCAGACATTTATGAATCTCAGCGGAGAGAGCGTAAGGGCGATAATGGACTTCTACAAATGCACGGTTGAAGATCTGATAGTCGTGTACGATGACATAGATCTTGACGTCGGCAAGCTCAGGATCAGACAGAAGGGAAGCGCCGGCGGTCATAACGGTATGAAGAATATCATACAGCACGTTGGCAGCCAGGAATTTGTCAGGATCAGAGTGGGTGTTGGCAAAAAGCCGGATCACATGGATCTGGCTGATTATGTGTTGTCGAGATTTGGAAAGGAAGATCTGGCGAATATAAGAGAGAGCTGCGGTAATGCCTGCGATGCGGTGGAGACCATACTGGCGGATGGCACAGTTGCAGCTATGAATAAGTTTAATTGAGAGTGATGGAGAATGATACGTGTACTTGGTGAGCCATTTGAAAAACTGAATATATATACAGAGTTGAAGGAGTGGCTTGCATCCGGAGATGGATTTGTCAATGTGACAGGTACGACGGGCGAGGGCACGGACAGAGTATTCATGATGCAGGGCATCGGTGATGACGCATCGGTGCGCCTGATACTGACATATAACGACAGGCGTGCGGAGGAGCTGTACAGCGATATGAAGTTCTACGGAAGGGATGTATATATGTATCCTGCAAAGGATATTCTGTTCTTCAGTGCAGATGTCCACGGCAATGCCATAACCAGACGGCGCATGGAGGTCCTTCGGCGTCTGGCAACGGGAGAACCATGTACGATCATAGCCACGGTAGATGCAATGTATGACAAGATACCTGCATTGTCCTATATGAAAAAATACGTGATAAATATCCATGTGGCACAGTCTCTTGATCTGGATGAGCTCAAGGGCAAGCTGGTGGACCTTGGTTATGAAAAAACTGACAGTGTGGAGGAGCCGGGACAATTTGCCATACGAGGCGGTATCGTGGACATATTTCCGCTGACTGAGGAATGTCCATACAGAATAGACATGTGGGACGATGAAGTCGATACCATCAAGACATTTGATGCGGAGAGCCAGAGATCCATAGAGAATGTGGATGAACTTGTAATTTATCCCGCGGGAGAGATGGTGCTTTCAAAGGAGAGGATCGACAGAGGTATACACAGGCTGGAGGCAGAGCTGAAGCCGTATGCGAAGAAGCTTAAGGATTCATTTCAGACGGAGGCGTATGCCAGGATAAAGGGCGAGATAGCCACGCTGAAGGAACAGCTCACGGAGTTCAGTGCGATATACGGAGTGGACAGCTATGTTGATTATTTCTACAGTGACACGGTGTCTCTGGTGGACTGCCTGCCGGAGGATGCGTACATTTTCATAGATGAGACGAAGAAGGTCACGGAGAAGGCGGATGGCAGTGAGAAGAGTTTTCTTAGCAGCCTGACGCACAGGCTGGAGGGGGGATATATCCTCCCGGGGCAGATGAAGGTTCTGTTCACTTATGATGATGTCCTGGAAAAATGCAGACGCTACAAGGTTGTGGGCTTTGACTCATTTGTGGGTGAGGATGACCGTGTAAAGTATGCTCACCGCGTGGAGATCGAGAGCAGGGAGGTTCACAGCTACAGGAACAATTTTGATGCGCTGGTTACTGATATCAAGAAATGGAAGAAGGACAAATACAGCGTCCTGTTCGTATCGCCATCATCGGTCGGTGCGAAGAGAATGGTCGATAACCTCATGGACAATGACGTCATATGTCATTACCTGAACGACCCGGACAAAGCTCTGGCTGCCAGAGAGATGGCGGTCATGCCGGGAAGGCTCAGAGCCGGTTTTATGATACCGGAGATGAAGCTCATCGTGGTCAGTGAGGGAGATGTGTTCTCCAGCAAGACATCACATTCGCAGGCTTCGAGGAAGAAGCTGCCGCGTGCCGGGGAGATAGTAAAGTCATTCTCGGATGTGAGCGTGGGCGATTATGTGGTCCATGAGAAGTACGGAATAGGTATCTATCGTGGGCTTGAGAAGATAGAGGTCGACGGCGCCTTGAAGGACTATCTGGTCATCGAGTATGCTGAGGGCGGCAAATTATATGTCCTGGCTTCCGAGACGGACAGGATCCAGAAGTACAGGAGCAAGGAGAGCCGAGCCCCGAAGATCAACAGACTCGGTGGCAGTGAGTGGCAGAAGGTAAGAAACAAGGTTAAGGGCCATGTCAGCGAGGTGGCTCAGCATCTTGTAAAGCTGTACTCAGAGAGACAGGCGAGGGAAGGCTTTGCCTATTCTCCTGATTCCGAGTGGCAGAAGGAGTTCGAGGAGACATTTCCTTATACTGAGACTGACGATCAGTTAAAGGCCATAGAGGATGTCAAGGCGGACATGGAGAGCCATAAGATCATGGACAGACTGGTGTGCGGAGACGTTGGATTTGGCAAGACTGAGGTGGCGATCCGTGCTGCGTTCAAGGCTGTCGGTGACAGCAAACAGGTTGCGTATCTTGTGCCGACCACGATCCTTGCCGAGCAGCATTATGAGACGTTCACAGAGCGAATGAAGGATTATCCAGTGACGGTGAGACTGTTGTGCAGATTCTGTACCCAGAAGGAGATAAAATCTACACTCAGAGAGCTGAAAGAGGGCAAGGTGGACATAGTCATAGGAACCCACAGGCTGCTCTCAAAGGATGTGGAGTTCAAGAATCTGGGACTTCTCATAATAGATGAGGAACAGAGATTCGGTGTAAATCACAAAGAGAAGATAAAAGAGATGAAGACCAATGTGGATGTTCTGACACTGACGGCGACGCCTATCCCGAGAACACTCCATATGAGTCTTGTTGGAATCAGAGACATGAGCCTGCTTGAGGAGCCTCCGGTGGACAGGAGGCCGATACAGACCTATGTCATGGAATATGACAGGGAGCTTGCCAGGGAGGCGATTGCCAGAGAGCTTGCAAGGCATGGTCAGGTATACTATGTGTACAACAGGGTCGAAGGCATAGAGAGATTTGCGGATGATGTGAGAAGCCTCGTGCCATATGCAAATGTAGAGTTTGCCCATGGACAGATGGATGGCCGCACGCTGGAGGACATCATGTACCGGTTCAACAAAAAGGAGATAGACGTGCTTGTGTGCACGACCATCATAGAGACCGGACTTGATATACCGAATGCAAATACCATAATCATACACGACGCTAACCTGTTTGGTCTGGCACAGCTCTACCAGTTACGCGGAAGAGTTGGTCGCTCGGACAGAAGTGCATTTGCATTTATGTTCTACAGGCGCAACAAGATGATATCTGAGGTCGCTGAGAAGAGACTTAGAGCGATAAAAGAATATACGGATCTCGGCTCGGGAGTCAAGGTGTCCAAGGCGGATCTCAACATCAGAGGTGCGGGAAGCGTCCTGGGCGAGAGTCAGTCGGGCAACTATGAGGTCGTGGGCTATGACCTTTACTGCAAGATGCTTAATGATGCGGTCAGGGAGCTCCGCGGCGAGAAGGTTTTCCATGAATACGAGACGGAGATAGACCTTCCGGTGGATTCGTTCATCCCTGAGACGTACGTCAAAAACGACTTTGTCAAGCTGGAGCTTTGTAAGAGAATATCCCTCATCAAGAATGAGGATGAGTACAATGACATAGTGGATGAGCTCATTGACAGATTTGGCGACATCCCTGACGAGACAATGAATCTTCTTGATGTGGCACTGTTAAGGGCAAATGCAAATATCTGCTTCATAACCCGTATATGGTACAAGGACGGAGACCTGAGATTTGTCATGTACAACAGGGCTGACATAAATGTAGATGGGATAGATGAGCTCGTTAAGAGTTATTCAGGCAGGATGAAATTTGTCATGGGGGCAAAGCCTGAGTTTATATTGAAGCTTGGACGGGAGGAGAAAAATGATCTTCTCAGAAAGGCGGAATTTGTCGTGGCGGATATGTCCCAGATGTTGATAATGACCCACAGTGAAGAAGACAGTGTGGATAACAAAGCATAGATAATGAGTTAGAAATATACAGACAGGAGAATACAAAGATAAGGAGGTGCGGTTCAATTGAAGAGATGGTTGTGTGTGCTGCTGGCGCTCATATGTGCATTTGCCGTGACTGGATGTGGCAGTGATGCCACTGAGGGGACTGGCAAGGAGGTAGTTCTCAGATACAACGGGCAGAACATAGAGATAGACGAGGTGTATATTTATGCCCAGACTGTGAAGGAGGAGTACGAATCAAAGTATGGCAGTGACGTGTGGAAACAGAGCATAGTGACTGATGATGGTCTGGAGATGGATGCCGTGGATGCAGCAAGGCGTCAGGCGATATCAAAGCTCATAAAGACCAAGACACTTATAACCAAATCCGGGGAGTACGGCATAAGCCTGACTGCAAGCGAGCAGAAGGATCAGGATACGGCGGCGCAAGAGTTCTATGACAAATTGACTGATGCCCAGATCGCAGAGGTTGGACTTGAACTCGATACGGTGAAGAGAGTTTTGCGTGAGAGCGCACTGGCAGACAAGATATATGATTATGTGATGAAGCAGAGCTCCACGGAGATATCCGATGAGCAGGCCAGGATGAGTACATTTTATGACATGTTCTTTGAGTGCTACTCGGAGGACGATTATGGAAATATCACCCTGTACTCACAGGACAAGATAGATGAGCAGAAGAAAAAGGCGGATGCGGCATATGAATCCATAGTGGAAGCCTCGGATGGCACAGATATGGATATATCATTCCTTGGAAGCGCAAAGGAGCTTAAGTATGCGGGAACACATACGATGAGCAGGGATGATATATTGAGCACCTATGGCCAGGATACGCTGGACATACTGTACAGCATGTCGGATGGCGAGGTCTCCACGGTGGTGGAGACTGAGTATGGTTATCATATATTCCAGATGATAAGCATTACGGATGAGAAGGCCACGGCCGAGAACAAGAAGAAGCTCACGGATGCCGCTGATGCGGAATACTATGACAACCTTATGAAGGACTGGATAGATGAGCTGGACAGCGGATATTCATACAGTAAGAGTGTGGATATGGATGTGTACAACAAGATAAAATTTGACGAATAAGAGGAGAAGAAAGATGGCAACAGTATACGATATCAATATTAAGAAGCTGGATGAAAAGGCAGTCATACCGACATACGGTTCAGAGTACGCAGCGGGGGCGGATCTGTATGCGTGTCTTGATGAGGCGATTACTATAGAGCCGGGACAGACGGTGATGGTTCACACGGGTATAGCAATGGAGATACCTGAGGGATTTGCAGGACTTGTGTATGCGAGAAGCGGTCTGGCATCCAAGAAGGGGCTTGCACCGGCCAATAAGGTTGGAGTTGTGGATGCGGATTACAGAGGGGAAATCATGGTTGCACTCCACAATCACGGAACCCAGGCACAGACGGTTGAGCCTGAGGAGAGAATAGCACAGCTTGTGATCGCTCCTTATATCGTTGGAGCATTCCATCAGGTGGACGAGCTCAGCGATACAGTCAGAGGAGCCGGCGGATTCGGTTCAACAGGAAAGTAACAAAAAAGCGGCCGGGCATCATCATTTTAATGGTGTGCCAGACCGCTTTTCTTTTATTTAAAATACTTTCCGCTTTCATCCCACAGGACTGTGGTGCCTGTCTTCAAGGACTTTGGTACATCTATGATACGCTGGTTCCTTGAGCCCTTGAATCTCAGTGACAGATCCTTCTGTTCGTCTATGAATTCTCCGTCCACAAGGACGTCAATGTAGGAGAGAAGTTCTTTTGTATACTCCCATTCATTACACATGCGGTCTAAGAGATCGGTTTCAAATGTATAACCGGTGTAGCACCAGATGGTCTTGTCAGGGTAGGTCTCCTTGAACTTTCTTGCCAGAGGAAGAAGCCCCTGCTGGTTCACATATTCCATAGGTTCTCCGCCGAGCAGGGAGAGACCTGCTATATAGTCCTCCTTGCAACTATCTATTATGTGGTTGATCTCCACATCCGTGAACGGCTTGCCGTAGCCGAAATCCCATGTGTCAGGGTTGAAACAGTTCTTGCAGTGGTGTGTGCAGCCGGATACAAATACAGACACTCTGACGCCGGTTCCGTTTGCCACATCAAATAGTTTGATATCTGCGTAATTCATAATGTGATCCCTTCTAAATTTATCTTAAAACAAAAGTATGGCCTGCGTTGCCCTCTACGACATGCAGACCATACAATTGAAATTATTAATGCATACTGTTATTTTATATCAGTTGCCTGAATATATCAAGTGTTTTTCTATAAAAGACTATAGATGAAGCACTCTTGCCTTTATCTCTTTGGTCTTGCCCACGTTCCAGAAGTTCTCGCCCAGATAACCGCAGGTTCTTCTGGTAACATTCATCTTGTTGTGATCCTTGTTGCCACACTGTGGACATTCCCATTCGCCGTCATCGTTGATGAGGATCTCACCATCGTATCCACATACATGACAGTAGTCAGACTTGGTGTTGAACTCAGCATACTGTATGTTGTCGTATATATATCTTACGACCTCTGCCAGAGCATCCAGGTTGTTGCGCATGTTTGGTATCTCAACATATGAGATGGCACCACCTGATGATATGGTCTGGAACTGGCTCTCAAATCTGAACTTGCTGAATGCATCGATCTTCTCACGGACATCAACGTGGTAAGAGTTGGTGTAGTAGCCCTTGTCTGTGACATCCTTTATGGTTCCGAAACGCTCTTTGTCGATACGTGCAAATCTGTAGCAAAGGCTCTCGGCCGGAGTTCCGTAGAGTCCGAAGCCAAGTCCCGTATCTGCCTTCCATTTGTCGCAGGCTGCGCGGAGCTTGTGCATAAGCTTCAGTGCAAATTCCTCGCCCACAGGATCTGTGTGGCTCACACCACGCATGAGCTTGGTGGCCTCATATACACCGATGTATCCCAGTGATATGGTTGAGTAACCGTTGTGGAGCAGTGGATCGATGACCTCGCCCTTCTTAAGTCTGGCGATGGCACCGTACTGCCAGTGGACTGGGCTGACGTCAGAGGTTACACCCTCGAGGGCTCTGTGGCGGCACATGAGTGCGTCGTAGCAGAGCTGCAGTCTTTCATCCAGAAGACTCCAGAACTTGTCATCGTCTCCCTTTGCAAGTATAGCTATCTGTGGAAGATTAAGACTGACAACTCCCTGGTTGAAACGGCCTTCCCATTTATATTCTCCGTTCTCATCCTTCCATGGGGAGAGGAATGAACGGCATCCCATGCATGAGAATACATTTCCCTCGTAGTTCTCACGCATCTTCTTGGCTGATATGTAATCAGGGTACATTCTCTTGGCAGAACACTTGATGGCGAGCTCTGTGATATAGTCGTACTCACCGCCCTTGAGGCAGTTGTGCTCGTCAAGAACATATATGAGCTTAGGGAATGCAGGTGTAACATACACGCCTGCCTCGTTCTTGATTCCCTCAAGTCTCTGTCTGAGGATCTCCTCGATGATCATGGCGTTCTCCTTGATGTATTCGTCGTCCTCTCTGAGGTTGAGGAAGAGAGTGACAAATGGAGACTGGCCGTTGGTGGTCATCAGAGTATTTATCTGATACTGGATAGTCTGGACTCCTGACTTCAGCTCGTCCTTGAGTCTCTCTGTGATGAGCTTCTCAAGTGTGTCAGGGTCTATCTTGTCGCCGAACTCTTCGGTGTATCTCTTTTTATATTTGTTGTAGCTCTTTCTGAGGTACTTTCCAAGGTGACGGACATCGACTGACTGGCCGCCGTACTGGCTGGATGCGACAGATGCGATGATCTGAGTCACGATGGTACATGCCACCTGGAAGCTCTTCGGGCTCTCTATGAGCTTGCCGTTCATGACTGTGCCGTTGTCAAGCATATCCCCAATGTTGATAAGGCAGCAGTTGAATATAGGCTGGAGGAAATAATCTGCGTCGTGGAAGTGGATGGCGCCCTCCTCATGAGCCTTGGAGATCTTCTCAGGGAGGAGCATTCTCTTGGTAAGATCCTTCGATACCTCTCCTGCGATAAGATCACGCTGTGTGGATGCGACGGTGGCATTCTTGTTGGAATTCTCCTCCATGACATCCTTATTCCTGTTCTGGATAAGACTGAGGATAGAATCATCAGTCGTATTTGCCTTTCTGATGAGCTCGCGGCTGTATCTGTATATAATGTAGGTCTTGGCAAGGACAAACTTGCCGTCGGCCATAAGCCCCTGCTCGATGATATCCTGGATATCTTCAACGAGCATTCTCTTTCTGTTCTTGGCTTCGATGCTTCCGACGATCTCCTCGATCTTCTCGTCAGAGATCTTCTCACAAGGCTCAACCTCCGAGTTAGCCTTCTGGATAGCCAATATGATCTTGCTTCGGTCGTAAGTAACAGCACGACCGTCTCTCTTGATAACTTGCATTTCCCATTCTCCCTGTGTGTGATGTGAATGGGCGTTAAAAAAAGTACGCCCCCTAAATATTGTATACTACCATACAGGAGACATCAATATATGGTATGCCGACTGAAAAAGCCGCAAAAAAATTAGCGACAAATAAGGCTGTCTCTTATACACATCTCCGAGCCCACGAGACGCTCATGAATCTCG
>ENA-OZXD01000524-OZXD01000524.1-human-gut-metagenome-genome-assembly--contig:-NODE-524-length-11290-cov-5.888919_pt1 | contig 11290 bp, 10 predicted proteins | sample MGYA00244855_ERZ654094 | MGnify/ENA primary metagenome ERZ654094 (study PRJEB26926, sample SAMN06165277) | human gut metagenome | biome: ENVO:00009003; feature: ENVO:2100002; material: ENVO:00002003...
CTGCCGGGGCCTGCTGACCTTTGTGTGGGGCAACATGACCGAGTTCATCCACCTGTACACCGCTGACGGCTGGCAGGGCGAGATGGTGCAGGGCGACGCCTGCAAAGAGGGTGTGCTGGAGTGGGTGCCCAAGGAAAAGGTGACGGAACTGCCTATCTGGGAGGGCGACAAAATTTTCTTCCGCCTGCTCAACGGGGATCGACCGTATTTTTCGCTCAAGCTGGTGTACGACGGCGATACCCTGAAACAGGCGGTACTGGACGGGAAACAGATCGTGTGAAACAGGCTCGCCCTCTCCGTCTCGTCACTCCGTTCCTCGCCACCTCTCCCAAAGGGAGAGGCAAGAAGCATTGCGGCCAGGTACCTGGCTCTCCTGAGAGGGCGAGCACGGCGATCCCAACAAAAACGGCGCTGCACATGATTTTGTGCAGCGCCGTTTTTTGCGTAGAAACGTTTTAGTTCAGCTTCAGGTCGCCGTCCTTGATCCAGCCCAGCTTGCGCTCTGCCTCACAGAAGAGGACGCTGAGCACGGCGGGCAGGACGAAGCACAGCAGGATCATGGCCGCCCAGTCCATGGGGGTGATGGCAGCTTTGGTGCCGGCGGCAATGTCGCTGACCCAGCCGGTGTACACGCCGATCTGGCCCACCAGACCGCAGGTGCCCATGCCGGAGGAGACCGCTGCGCCGTTCATCTCAAAGTGGAACAGGCAGGTAGCCAGCGGGCCGGTGATGGCACTGGCCAGCGTGGGGGCGATCCAGATGCGGGGGTTCTTGATGATGTTGCCCATCTGCAGCATACTGGTGCCCAGACCCTGACTGACAAGGCCGCCCACACCGTTTTCCCTGTAGCTCATCACGGCAAAGCCCACCATCTGGGCGCAGCAGCCCGCCACGGCAGCGCCGCCTGCAAGGCCGGTCAGACCCAGTGCGGCGCAGATGGCAGCGGAGGAGATGGGCAGGGTCAGCGCCACGCCCACGATGACCGACACCAGAATGCCCATGACCAGCGGAGCCTGCTCGGTGGCCCACATAATAAGCGTGCCCACCTGACTTGCGGCTGCACCGATGGGGGCGGCGATGAGCATGGAAAGCCCGACGCCCGCAAAGATAGTCACCAGCGGGGTAACAAGGATATCCACCTTGGTCTCCTTGCTCACAGCCTTGCCCAGCTCTGCCGCCACAATGGCAATGATGAGCACAGCCAGCGGGCCGCCTGCACCGCCCAGCGCATTGGCCGAGTAGCCCACGGTGATCAGGCTGAACAGCACCAGCGGCGGGCAATGCAGTGCCCAGCCGATAGCACAGGCCATGGCGGGGCCGCTCATGGCCGTAGCATAGCCGCCCAGATCCACCAGCAGTGCAAGACCGGTCTGCTGACCCACCGTTTTGATGATGGTGCCGATAAGCAGACTGGCGAACAGCCCCTGTGCCATTGCGCCCAGCGCATCAATGAGGTAACGCTGCGGAGAGATGACGATATCCTTCCGCACCAAAAATTCTTTCAGCTTCGACATAAAACTTGCCTTTCTATCCAAAACAGATCGTTAAGGTTACAAACGTATGTCCTGTATCATACCATACACCTGTCAAGACAGCAAGAGATTGCTGGAAAAAATGTGAAATTTCGGCTTTGTGCAATGTTCTGCCCTGCCGGAACGTATTCTATTTGGAACTTTTTCCGACACACTGCCCCGGTGGAGAATTTGTGTAGAAGCCCGCTGTGCCGTTGACGGCTCCCCGCGTGCGGGTGTATACTAGAGGAAGCGTAAAGTTATCATCCGCCGTCCTTTTTATCCTGAACCCATGGGCGGCGTGGAATAAAAGCGGGCCCGCCCCGGGCAAGGGGCAAAGACCCGGTGCAGCACAGCGCTGCATCACCGGGAGATTCGGAGGCAGAGACGATAGATGAAAAAACGATTTGACCGATCCGGCACAGCCCGCCGCAAGGCGGTGACAGCCGTTGCAGCGCTGACCATGGCGCTGGTTCTGGCTGTGGGCGGCGCAGGGGCAGCGACCCTGCTGTCTGCACAGCCGGAAACTTTGACCGTGGGCGCGGTCGTGCCCCACATCACCGCCGAAGCACCGCAGCAGACTGCTCCGGCTGACCCTGCCCCGGCAGCGGAGAGCACGGCGACTGCCCCGGAGCAGACAGCGGAAAGCACCGCGCAGCCGCAGCAGGCCGAGTCTGTCCCGGAACAAGCAGAAAAACCGGAAACCGCCGAAGCGGAACCGGCCGGGCCGGAAGAAGCTGCTGCAGTACCGGAAACGCCGGAAACGCCGGCACAGCCCGCCGGGGACGCCGCGCTGGAAGAGGAGAACTCCCCTGCCATGCTGCTGGAAGAGACCCCGGAGCTGGCCGCACAGGACCCGCAGGCTCCCGCAGCGGACGGCACCGCCCAGAACGACACCACCAGCCAGCACACCCCGGAGGGCAGCGTACTGCTGACCCCGGAGCAGATCCAGCAGGCGCTGGATTCCGGCGCGCTGGAGGATGCCGAGGCGCAGTGCATCGACCTGACTGACGAAAACGGCTTTTTCCAGTGGCTGTTCAACTGGCTGTTCGGCAGCAAGGATAAGGAAGAGGAACCGGCGCCGGCCTACTCCGGCTGGCGCACCGAGAACGGCAAGACCTACTACTATGCGCAGGACACCAACAAAAAAGTCACCGGCCTGCGCTCCATTGACGGCAAGCTGTATTATTTCGATGCCAACGGCGTTAAACAGGACAATGTGACCTTTGGCATCGACGTGTCCAAGTATCAGTCCGGGCTGGACTGGAACAAGATCAAAAAGTCCGGCGTGAGCTTCGTCATCATCCGCATCGGCTACCGGGGCTACGGCGCTGCGGGAAACCTGGTCAAGGACCCCATGTTCGAGGAGCACTTTACCAACGCCCGCAATGCGGGGCTGAAGGTGGGCGTGTATTTCTTTACGCAGGCCGTGAACGAGGCCGAGGCGCAGGAGGAGGCCGATGGCTGCAACTGGGCTTTGAATGGCCGGATGCTGGACTACCCCATCTTCTATGACACCGAGGCCTCCACCGCCCCGCGCGGCACCGGCCGCGCCGACGGTCTGGGTGTTGAGGACCGCACCAAATGCGCCATCGCCTTCTGCGAGCGGGTGAAGGAGCTGGGCTACAAGCCCGGCGTGTACGCTTCCACCACATGGTACCGCAAGCGGGTGGATTACAACACCCTGCGCAGCCGCTACACCATCTGGAACGCCCACTACGGCGTCTCTTCCAGCCCCATCGGCTGCGATATGTGGCAGGGCACCAGAACAGCCCACATCAACGGCTACAGCGGCGAGCTGGACGCCAATATCAGCTATATCGGGTAAAAGAGACTAAACACCCCCGGTCAGGGCTTGCGCCGCTGACCGGGGGTGTTTTTATCATACTGTCCTGTTTTTCCGCATAAGCTGGTGGCAGAGTATGCAAGCGCAAATGGCGGGGAGGCATGGGGATATGTTTGTGGTCACACTGAGCAAGACGAGCCTGAAAAAACTGGGAGCAGGAGCGGCGTGCTGCGCGCTGGTGGTGTTCAGCGCCATGCTGGGGCGGTTCATCAGTACCCGGACGGTGGCGGTGGCTGCCCCGGTGAACCGTATCGAGAGCGCACAGGACATCCAGACATGGTTCACCGGCTACGGGCTGGAGGTGGACGGCGCGTCCATTACGGCGGATAAGGTCAAGATCCCCCGCAGGTGGGACGACAGTTTTTCTGCCTTCAACGGGGTGGTGCAGCAGAGCGGCATGGATCTTGCCCGCTACAAGGGCAAAACTGTGGAAAAATGGTCGGCGCTGCTCCCGGCGGCAAGCAACGGCGAGACCAGCCGCTACGGGGTGCTGCTGGTGTATAAAAAGAAGGCCGTGGGCGCGTATCTGCTGGAAAAGCCTTCCGGCACGGTGCTGGGGCTGCAGGACGCTCAGAACGAACTGGCAAAGCAGACTTCCGGCGAGGATTACAGCGGCGACTGGGGCGAGCGGCACGACGAGCAGCTGACCGACAGCACCGCACAGCAGACCTCCGGCGAACCAGAGACAGAGCCCGAAGCCGCCCCGCAGGCAGCGCCCTACACCGAGCTGCCGCTGGACGCAGAAGGGTATCCTGTGGAATAGGGACGGCATTGCTTAAAAAACGACCTTTTTTAAGCTCTTGTCCGGCAGTTGCACAAACTGCCTAGTTTTTACAAACGATTCGACAAAAATTAGACAAAACACGGATTTTTGTAGCATCCGTATGTTCAAATATAACAAAAAATTCTTGTAAAAATCGGCAATATGAAACGGTGCAAAAAAACCGGTACGGGTTTATAATAATAGTATACCGATTCCCGTTGGCAAAGCCATGTTCCGGGGCTGAATGTGCAGCCCGGGCAGAGGGATCAAGTAGTAAGGAGAAAATGATTATGAAGGAATTTCAGTACACTATTAAGGATGCCTGCGGCATCCATGCCCGTCCCGCCGGCCTGCTGGTCAAGACCGTGAAGGGCTTTGCAAGCACCGCCACCCTCGAGAAGGACGGCAAGAGCTGCGATATGCGCAAGCTGATGGCTCTGATGGGCATGGGCGTCAAGCAGGGCGAGACCGTGACCATCAAGGTCGAAGGCGATGATGAAGAAGCAGCCGCAGAGGCAATCCAGAAGTTCCTGAGCGAGAACGTCTGAGCCGCGACTTGAAAGCCGAGCCCTCGCGGGAAAACTGCGGGGGCTTTTTTTAACAAAACGCCGGGCGCTGCACGCCCGGCTGTAAGTGGAAGGAGAACGTGCTATGCAGGTAGGCACCGGCAAAAGCGTACTCAATGGCATCGCCATTGGCAAGCTGAAGATCTACAAGAAAAAAGATACCGCGATTTCCACCGCCCCTGTGGCAGATACTGCCGCAGAGCTGGAGCGTTTTGAAGCTGCCCGCCAGAAGGCCATTGAGCAGCAGACCGCCCTGTATGAAAAGGCACTGGCAGAAGCCGGCGAGGACATCGCCGAGGTGTTCAACATCCACGCCATGATGCTGGATGATGACGACTTTGTGGACGCCATCAAGGAGATCATCAACGGGCAGAAGATGTGCGCCGAGTACGCCGTCAAGACCGCCGGCAACAATCAGGCTGCAGTGTTCTCTGCCATGGACGACCCGTATCTGCAGGCCCGCAGCGCCGATGTGCTGGACATTGCGCAGGCCATGCTGGACATTCTGCAGGGGGTGGACAACGCTTCCCTGCAGGGCACCGAGCCCAGCATTCTGGTAGCCGAGGATCTGGCTCCCTCCGAGACCGTGCGCATGGATAAAAGCCTGCTGCTGGGCTTCATCACCCGCGAGGGCAGCTCCAACAGCCACACCGCCATTCTGGCACGCAGCATGAACATCCCCGCCCTGATCCAGTGCAAGGACATTCAGGACGACTGGGACGGCAAGATGGCTGTGGTGGACGGCTACAACGCCTGTGTGTATGTGGACCCCACCCCCGACCTGCTCAAGAGCCTGAAAAAGCGCCAGCAGGAGGACCAGAAAAAGCAGGCCCTGCTGCAGGAGCTGAAGGGCAAGCCCAACACCACGCTGGACGGCAAGACCATCAACGTGTTTGCCAACATCGGCGGCATGGGCGACGTGGGCGCTGTGCAGCAGAACGACGCCGGCGGCGTGGGTCTGTTCCGCACCGAGTTCGTCTACCTGAACTGCAAGGACTTCCCCACCGAAGACTACCAGTTCGAGGCTTACAAGCAGGTGTTGGAAAGCCTTGCACCCCGCAAGGTGGTGGTGCGCACCTGTGATATCGGCGCAGATAAGACCGTGGATTACATGAAGCTGGATCACGAGGATAACCCCGCGCTGGGCTACCGTGCCATCCGCATCTGCCTGACCCGCAAGGACTTCTTCAAGACCCAGCTGCGTGCGCTGCTGCGTGCTTCCGCCTACGGCAACATGAGCATCATGTTCCCCATGATCACCAGCCTGCGGGAGCTGCAGGACGCCAAGGCTGTTCTGGAAGAGTGCCGCGCCGAGCTGACCGCCGAGGGCGTCAAGATGGGGCAGAACATTGAAGTGGGCACCATGATCGAGACCCCCGCCGCCGTGTTCATCGCGGACGAGCTGGCCGCCGAGTGCGACTTCTTCTCCATCGGCACCAACGACCTGACCCAGTACACCTGCGCACTGGACCGCCAGAACGCAAAGCTGGAGCCCTTCTTCAACCCCCATCACCCCGCCGTGCTGCGCGCCATCAAGATGACCATTGAAGCCGGTCACCGCCACGGCATCTGGGTAGGCATCTGCGGCGAGCTGGGTGCCGACACCGCCCTGACCGAGACCTTCCTGCGCATGGGCGTGGACGAGCTGTCCATGAACGCCAAGAGCATCCTGCCGGTGCGCAAGATCATCCGCAGCGTAGACCTGAGCAAGCCCTCTGAGAAGGCTTGAACCGCGGAAAAAATATTATTATAATTTGTGGCTCAGAAACGCCTGCGGGCGTTTTTGAGCCACTTTTTTTCACAGAAGGGGTAACTCCCGGACAGGCAAACCTTGCCGCCACACAAAAAAGCTCCCCCTTTCGGGGGAGCTGGCACGCCGTAAGGCGTGACTGAGAGGGTTCGCGCAATGCGCATACCCAATCATTTCCGCTGTTCCAGCATGGTCTGGATGCGGGTCTTGGCGCGGTAATAGGTCACCCGCGCCCATGCGGCATTGTGGCCAAAAATGGCTCCGATGCGGTCAAAGGGCAGTTCGCCAAACACCCGCAGGCTGAAAACCTCCTTGTAAGGCTCTTCCAGCGCGTGCAGACACTGATGCACCGTAAAGGCGGCATCTTTATCCACCAGCAGCTGCGCAATGTCCGGGCTGTCGGCGGCTTTTGTTTCGGCATCTTCCAGCGGGGCGGCGTGCTTTGCGCGGCGGCAGTGGTCGTAGTAGGCGTTACGCGCTACGGTGAACAGCCACGCCCGCACATCCTGCTTGCCGTCATAGTCTTTCAGGCCGTCCAGCGCCCGGAAAAAGGTCTCCTGCGTCAGCTCCTCGGCCAGCGCTTCGCTGCGGGTAAGCCCCTGCAAAAACAGGCAGACGTCCCGGAAGTAGAGCCGGTAGATGGTTTCAATGTCCATAGGCATCACTCCGGCCATTCGACCTCATCCCATGCCGCAGGCTCGCTGCCCACTGCATACCATGTACCGTCCTGACCGTTGAACGCCACCGTCATGTCCGCTGCATCCACCACCGCCGAGTGGTCAGTGCGCATCCATCCGGTGCTGCGGAGCAGGTCTGTGTCCTTTTTCAGCACTTTATCAAGGGCATCGTGCACCCACGGGATGCGGTAGCGGATGGCCTCGTAGTGCCAGTCGGCATGGGTCGGCTTCAGGTATACGTCCTCGGCGCGGGTCTCCAGCACCCAACCGTTTGCACCGTTTTCCGCCTGCTGATAGTAAGCCTGCAATCGTGCATCAAAAAAGGATACCCGGTCGCAGGCGGTGTATCCGTACCAGCCAAAGCCGCACACCGCCGCCAGCGCCAGCGCTGCCGCAAAGCTGCACAGCATGGTGCGCAGACGGCGGCGGTTCAGGCTGCTGCGGATGTTTTTCAGCGGTGCATCCGGCTGGGGTTCCGGCTGCACCGGCACCGGCTTTTCCATCTGTTCCAGCTCTGCACGGCAGGCGGGGCACGCTGCAAGGTGCTGCTCCACCAGCGCACTGCTGGCGGGGCTGGCAAGCTTTTCGGCGTACAGGGGCAGTAAATCGCGGATCACGTCACATTCCAGTTTCATGGTCATTTCCTCCTTTGCGGGCTTTCGTGTGCCCTTTCACCCCAATAACGCACAAAGAGGAAAAACGTTACAAGATTTTTCAGTTTTCCTTCCAGAACAGCCCGCCGGAGGTCTGGAACAGCAGGCGCGGGTTCACGCTCCTGCTGCCCAGCTTGAAGTCCATGGTCAGCTCTTCGCCCAGTGCGCCCACAGCCTGCCCCTTTTCCACGGTCTGGCCCTTGCTGACCGAAAGCTCCTGCAAGCCGTACAGATAGCTGCGCAGCCCACAGCCGTGGTCGATGACCACCGTGTTGCCGGTAAGTTCCAGATTGCCCGCAAACACCACCGTGCCGTTGGCTGCGGCGCGGCAGGGCGCACCGGGGATGGTGTACAGCTTTGTGGAGTTGGAGCGACTGCCCTGCTGACCGTTCGTTACTTTAATTTGCCCGTAGTCCACCAAGGTCATGGAGTCCTCAGCCGGGGGCACAAAGCCGCCCTGCCACTGCTTGGCGGTGGCGGCAGCCTCGTACAGCGGCCAGATGGCACTGCGGAACTGTGCGTTGGCGCTGTCCGCAGCGGGCTCCTCGGCCTCTGCCTCCACCGTGCCGAAGTCCTTCGGCAGCACGGTCAGGGTGCGGGTGATGGTCTCGCCGTTCACCGTAATGTGTATCTCGTGCCCGCCGGAGGAGGCGTTATAGGCTGCCGGGATATAGGCACGCCAGCCTTCGGCGGCGCGCACACACTGCACGCTGCCAAGGTCGGTCTCGATAGTGGGCACGGCGTCCCCGGTCATACCGGAGATGCGCACGCCCACGGTGCCGCCCTGCTCCACCCGCTCGGCGGAAAGCTCCACCTCCGCGCTGGCCTGCAGGGTGAACCGGAAGCTGTACCGGTACCAGCCGGTGGGCTTTGCGGGGCGCTCCAGCCCCAGATTTTTGCGCAGCTGGCCGGTGCTGCCGCCCTCGAACTGGGTGATGACCCCGCCCTTGGGCACGCGCCACGCGGTCAGTTCCGCCTTATACTCGCCGTTCGCAGGGAAGAGGAAGTTCTGGTACTCCCCCGCGCTGCCCGCAAACAGCACATCCCCCGCCGCATTCTGGATGGTCAGGGCGGTGTAGCAGGTCCAGTCCGGCAAAGAAAGTTCCGGGTGGGCGGTGTACAGCACCCCCAGCTTCTGCACGGTCAGGGTGGCGGGGCTGGCGAACACCTTATCCAGCTGACCGCCCAGCAGCGGCACCTGCCAGCAGGAGCCGTTGGCTTCCAGCGCCTGCCCGCCGAACTGCGCCGCACCGTCCGGGCAGCCGCCCTCGGTGGTAAAGGCATAGCTTACCCCCATCACAGCCGCCAGCAGCACCACCACGCCCAGCGCCACACTGATGATCCAGAGCAAAAAACGCTTCATGTTCCTTCTCCTTATGTACAAAAAGGGCGCACCGGGGCAAGTCCGTTCAGACAGACTGCTCCGTGCGCCCCGATGTGCTTATCTTCCCGGTAGTTTCCGGTATTTCAGGATCATTCTGCCTCGGTCTCGTCCTCGGCAGCAGCTTCCTCCGGCTCTACGGTTTCTGCGTCATCCTCGCCGAACAGCAGGCGCTCGTATTCGTCCAGTTCCTTCTCGCGGCGGTTCAGGTAAAGTGCCACAGCAGCCAGCGCACCAGCCACAGCAGCCAGAACAGCGATCACAGCGACCAAGCAAGATTTTTTCATAGATTCAGTACACTCCTTTTTGCAGTTGAAACGTTGTTTCAGCTTGATTTTTCCAGCGGGCGTCCCGCAAAAGGATCTTGATGCAAGCGGCAATCAGCGCCGCTTTGTAGCTTTTATTATACCCGTTCCCGCCCAAAATTACAACCGTTGCACCCCAATTTTCACGCCCCGAAGGTGCTGCGGGGCACAGTTTGGGCAGTGTGCCGGTTTTGGCGCGGTTCATTACAGCAAATTGCCAAAATCACAGCAGCAGCGGCTTATACGCCCGGAACGCCCCAGGCAGGGTGTAGGTGGTGCGCAGCTGCTCCCGGCTTGCCCAGACATAGCCCGCCGGGGCGCTCTGCGCCGGAACGCGCAGCTGTACCCCGGACATGAGCCACTCGATGTGGGTAAAGATGTGCTTTGCGGCGGGCAGGGCGGCGGGCTGCGCCGCGCCGGTGTCCAGTCCCAGTGCCGTAAGCCGCGCCAGCACCTCGGCCTGCAAAAGATGCTCGCCCTCCCACAAGACCGGCTGCCACAGCCCGGCCAGCAGGCCTTTTTCCGGCCGCTGCTGCACCAGAAAGCCCGCCGGGCTTTCCACCAGTGCCAGCGTTACCGGCACAATCTTGCGGGGCTTTGGCTTTGCCTTTTGGGGCAGCTGGGCGGTGGTGCCCGCCGCCCGGGCAAGGCAGACTTCTGCCAGCGGGCACTGCCCGCACAAAGGTGCGCCATTGGGCACGCAGACCAGCGCGCCCAGCTCCATCAGCGCCTGATTGTAATCCCCGGCCTTTTCCGGCGGCTGATGTTCCATCACCCAGGCAGTAAAGGCTTTTTTCACCTTCGGATCTGTAATGACACCGGGGTCATTATACAGGCGGGAAAACACCCGCAGCACATTGCCGTCCACCGCCGGCACCGGGATGCCAAAGCTGATGGATGCAATGGCCCCGGCGGTGTAGTCCCCGATGCCGGGCAGGGCCCGCAGGGCGGCATAGTCGGCGGGCAGCTGGCCGCCGTACTGTTCGCAGACGATCTTTGCGGCCTTCTGCAGGTTGCGCACCCGGCTGTAGTAGCCAAGACCCTCCCACAGCTTGTGCAGCTTTTCCTCATCGCAGGCGGCCAGCGCCGGGATATCCGGCAGCGCCGCCAGAAAGCGCTCGTAATACGGCAGCACCGCCGACACCCGTGTCTGCTGCAGCATCACTTCGCTGAGCCAGACGTGGTAGGGCGTGGGGTCCTCCCGGAAGGGCAGGATGCGGCGGTTTTTGTAAAACCAGTCCAGCAGGGCCGGTGCAATGTTTTCCACTTGTTTTTGTCTCCTTGTTGAAAGTTAAGGGCGGGTCACTATTTATAATGTCCTCCGCGATGCTCTGGGCATAAATAGCGGAACTATATTTTATAGTCGTGTTTGTCGCGGCCTGCGAGCCGCGACAAACACCTTTTCACAGATGGAGTCCCAACCGGCAGCAACTGCGCTATAGCAAAACCTGCCGCTAGCCGCACCGACCTTTCCCGTGAAAATGCAATCCCGGAAAGTCCGCAGACTTTCCGGGATTGCGCTATTTAAAATAATTCTTCCGCTGTCATTGCCAGAGCAACGCGGAGGCAATTCCCAATCGTTCTCAGAATCAGAAACCGTAAGCGGTGCGGGGGAACGGCAGCACGTCACGGATGTTCTGGATGCCCGTGAGGTACATGATCATGCGCTCGAAGCCCAGGCCGTAGCCGGCATGCTCCACGCCGCCGAACTTGCGCAGGTTGAGGTACCAGTCGTAGCTGGACTTGTCCAGACCCAGCTCGTCCATGCGGGCCACCAGCTTGTCGTAGTCCTCTTCACGCTGGCTGCCGCCGATCAGCTCGCCGATGCCGGGCACCAG
>ENA-OZXD01000548-OZXD01000548.1-human-gut-metagenome-genome-assembly--contig:-NODE-548-length-11014-cov-6.302491_pt1 | contig 11014 bp, 13 predicted proteins | sample MGYA00244855_ERZ654094 | MGnify/ENA primary metagenome ERZ654094 (study PRJEB26926, sample SAMN06165277) | human gut metagenome | biome: ENVO:00009003; feature: ENVO:2100002; material: ENVO:00002003...
AAATATGCAAAACAGTCTGGTGGACGGGGACAGTACGGACACTGTAAAGTTAAATTCGAGCCGATGGATGCCAACGGAGATGAACTCTTCAAGTTTGATTCTGCAGTTGTTGGTGGTGCTATTCCTAAGGAATACATCCCTGCAGTAGGCGAAGGTATCGAAGAAGCTACCAAAGCTGGTATCCTTGCAGGATTCCCAGTAGTAGGTGTTCATGCTACCGTATATGATGGATCTTACCATGAGGTCGATTCATCTGAGATGGCATTCCACATTGCCGGATCCATGGCTTTCAAAGAGGCTATGGCAAAAGCAGCTCCTGTAATTCTTGAGCCAATCATGAAAGTTGAAGTTACTATGCCGGAAGAGTACATGGGAGATGTTATCGGTGATATCAACTCTCGTCGTGGACGTATCGAAGGTATGGATGACCTCGGCGGTGGAAAGATCGTTAGAGGATATGTTCCGCTTTCAGAAATGTTCGGATACTCTACAGACCTTCGTTCCAGAACTCAGGGACGTGGTAACTACTCAATGTTCTTCGAGAAATATGAGCAGGTTCCGAAGTCTGTACAGGACAAGATTGTTGCATCTAAAGCAAAATAATAAAAATGCTTGAAAAACTCGCAAGTTTTTTATATAATCAGAAATAGCCGAGTGACTTATTAAAATGTAAAAATAAGCGCCCAGAAAGGGCATAAAATTAAGGAGGACGTTTTAAAATGGCAAAAGCTAAGTTTGAAAGAACCAAACCACATTGTAATATCGGAACCATTGGTCACGTAGACCATGGTAAAACAACTTTAACAGCAGCTATTACAGCAGTTTTAGCAGCAAGAGTTGCAGGTAATACAGCTACAGATTTCGCTAACATCGATAAAGCTCCAGAAGAGAGAGAAAGAGGTATCACTATCTCTACAGCTCACGTTGAGTATGAAACAGAGAAGAGACATTACGCACACGTTGACTGTCCTGGACATGCTGACTACGTAAAGAACATGATCACTGGTGCAGCTCAGATGGATGGTGCTATCCTTGTTGTTGCTGCTACTGATGGTGTTATGGCTCAGACAAAGGAGCACATCCTCCTTTCTCGTCAGGTAGGTGTTCCTTACATCATCGTATTCCTTAACAAGTGTGATATGGTTGACGACCCAGAGCTTATCGAGCTCGTAGAGATGGAAGTTACAGAGCAGCTTGAGGAGTACGGATTCAATGATTGCCCAATCATCCAGGGATCAGCTCTTAAGGCTCTTGAGGATCCAATGGGACCTTGGGGAGACAAGATCATGGAGCTTATGGATACTGTTGATTCTTATATCCCAGATCCACAGCGTGATACAGATAAGCCATTCCTTATGCCAGTAGAGGACGTATTCACAATCACAGGTCGTGGTACTGTTGCAACTGGTAGAGTAGAGCGTGGTACACTTCACCTCAACGACGAGTTAGAGATCCTTGGTGTTAAAGAGGACGTTCAGAAGACTGTTGTTACTGGAATCGAGATGTTCCGTAAGCAGTTAGACGAGGCTCAGGCTGGTGATAACATCGGAGCACTTCTCCGTGGTATTAACCGTGACCAGATCGTTCGTGGACAGGTTCTTGCTAAGCCTGGTACAGTAACATGTCACCATAAGTTCACAGCTCAGGTTTACGTTCTTACAAAGGACGAGGGTGGACGTCATACTCCATTCTTCAACAACTATCGTCCACAGTTCTACTTCAGAACAACAGACGTAACAGGTGTTTGCGAGCTTCCAGCAGGAACAGAGATGTGCATGCCTGGTGATAACGTAGAGATGACAATCGAGCTCATCCATCCAGTAGCTATGGAGCAGGGTCTTACATTCGCTATCCGTGAGGGTGGACGTACAGTAGGATCTGGACGTGTTGCTACAGTTATCGAGTAATTAAATATTATTCAGTAAATTCAAGGGTTTCGGAGATTTCTCCGGAACCCTTTTTACATGCGATAATAATGAAGATGGGTGTGAGCGGTGCCAAAACGGTGCCAAAAAGAAAAACTCCGTTGAATTTTGCTATTCAACGGAGCTTTTTTCTTACCATCCCTTAATCTGTTTTACCTGTTCTGCCCGTTCGGGATCTCTGTGATATTGTAGTTTGAATTGTATCGTTTCAACCACTTCTTTCCTAGCTTCATCATCCAACTGATAAAAAGAAGTCAGAAGATTATCCACATCCGGCATACTATTTTTACCGAATAGGTACATAAGTGGATAGAGAGAGTTTTTCAAGTAGGTTTTGACTCTGCTTGCATCCAAGGCTCCATTCAATCCATCTGGGAGAGTGGGATATATTTCTTCTTCGGTAATAGCTCCAGAGAAAGGACTTGCAGAGCATATCTCATTCACATCAATATCTAAAGCATTGGCAAGACGAAGTGCAAAGTCAAAGCGGATATTGGAATCTTTTTGAATAATCGTGTATAACGTGGTGGCACTAATGCCGGTTTCTTTTGCAATTCTGCGTACATTTGTACCTTTTTCATCAAGGTACTCTTTTAATTTCTTTCCATCGCCCATAAGTAACCTCCTATTTTCATAGACAAAGTAATTACGAAAAACATAAATCCAATTGTTATCATATCACATTTACGAAAAACATAAAAGTGAAAATTACATAATTTTAGAATTACGAAAACCGTAAAATATTATTTACGAAGTATTGACATTATTTACGGACAGTGATAATATGAATTTACGAAAATCGTACACAACAAAAATACAAGAGTTGTAACGGAATTGTAGAATGAGAAGGGAGGATGAATATATGGCGAACTATCAATATATGATGAGTGCGGATGATGTGGCTAAGGAACTGGATTGTTCCAAGTCCTATGCTTACAAGTTGGTTAAGGCAATGAATAAGGAACTTGCGGAGCAGGGATATATCACAATGGCAGGACGGATTCCAAGAGCATATTGGGCAAAAAAGATGTTCGGATACGAGCTGGCTGCGAACTAAGAGAGGAGAAGAAAGGAATGGCTTACAAAGAAAAAGACACGAAGAAATGGACTGCCCAGTGGTTTGAAACGAATGCAAAGGGCGAAAAGAAAAAACGAAGAAAGAGAGGATTTTCCACAAAAAAGGAAGCTCTGGAATATGAGCGACAGAAAAAACTCAATAGCAGTCGAAGTATGGATATGAAATTGAGTGAATTTATGGAGGTATATTTTGAGGACAAACAGAATGAACTCAAAGAACGTACCATGAAAAACAAACGTTATATGATGGAACAGCATATTATTCCGTATTTTGGAAATCAAATGATGAGTGAAATATCAGCTTCGCAGATTATTCAGTGGCAGAATGAAATGCAGACAAAAGGCTTTTCGGAATCATATCTGCGAATGATACAAAATCAGCTAACCAGCTTGTTTACTCATGCTTCAAGGATTTACGATTTGCATACGAATCCATGCAAGAAGGTAAAGCGGATGGGAAACTCGGACAGCAGAAGCTTGGATTTCTGGACAACAGAGGAGTATCAGCAGTTTATTCAGACTATAGAACCGGGAACAAGATATTATCTCATCTTTGAAATTCTTTTCTGGACTGGATGCAGAATTGGAGAACTACTTGCATTAACTCCGGCAGATATAAACTTTGAAAGAAATCAAATCAGCATTACAAAAACGTACTATAGGACAGAACGAAAGGATGTGATTACAGAACCAAAGACAAAACAATCTGTGCGAACAATAGAAATACCGGAATTTTTGAAGCAGGAAATAAAGCAATTTATTGAAGGGCATTATGGTATGCCGGAGAATGAAAGACTTTTCCCTATCGTGCAGGAAGCGGTACAGCATAAGATGAAGCACAATATGGAAAAAGCCGGAGTAAAGAAAATCAGGGTGCATGATTTAAGGCATTCGCATGTAGCATATCTCATCAACAAAGGGATTGAGCCGATTCTGATAAAGGAAAGATTAGGGCATAAGGATATAAGAATTACCATAAATACTTATGGTCACTTATATCCGAATCAGCAACGGAGAATTGCAGATTTGCTGGATAATGAACAAGAAAAAAGTCCCAACAGCGGCAACTGTCAGGACTAAAGATAACCGGATAAACCTCTGTTATCCTATGTATATACAAGCTAAGTATAGCAGAGGTTTTCTCCGGTAGCAATTATAAAATTAAAATTGGAGGAGAAAATGACAGAACAGAAGATTGAGTTAAAGATGATTAGAATGTCGGAGGTACAGTCGCAGGAGATTGAGTGGCTGTGGTATCCGTTCATTCCTTATGGAAAGCTGACAATTATCCAAGGTGATCCGGGGGATGGAAAGACAACAATGGTGTTGAATCTGGCAGCAAAGCTGTCAAAGGGCGAAGCACTGGATAAAAATATGAAGGTCACAGAGCCGGTCAATGTAATATACCAGACTGCGGAAGATGGTCTTGCAGATACGGTAAAACCGAGACTGGAGCTTGCAGGGGCAGACTGCGAGAGAATTATCGTCATTGATGAGAGTGACAAGTCACTGTCTATGGTAGATGAACGCTTGGAAGAAGCGATTGTAAGGACTGGTGCAAGGCTCTTGATTTTAGACCCGATACAAGCCTATCTGGGCGGTGGCATGGATATGAACCGAGCAAACGAAGCAAGGGATATGACAAAGAAATTAGGAGCATTGGCAGAGAAAACAAAGTGTGCAATTATCCTTATCGGTCATATGAATAAGGCTTCCGGCAATAAAGCGGCATACCGGGGCATGGGTTCCATAGATTTCTTTGCAGTGGCAAGAAGTGTTCTTCTGGTCGGCAGGGTAGAGGGAGAACCGAATACCAGAGCAGTTGTCCAGATAAAAAATAACCTTGCGGCATTTGGACATCCAAAAGCATTTGCCTTATCAGAGGAAGGCTTTCAGTGGATTGGAGATTATGAGATTACGGTGGATGAGGTGCTTGGCGGCATTGCACCAAAGGCAAATAAAATGGAGCTGGCAAAGCAGATGTTACGGGAACTTGCAGAAACACAGAATGCGGTTTTGAGCAACGAAATCTTTGACCGGGCAGAAGAACTGGGAATTTCTAAACGAACACTGGAAAACGCAAAGAAAGAGTTGGGTATCCGGGCAAGAAAAATCAATAACGCTTGGTACTGGGAACTGGATAAGGTAAAGCAGGAATAGAGGAAGAACGCAACAATGCAGAGTATACAGAAATGCGGTCTAGAAGATTGCAAGGTTGCAAAAGATATAGACATTGCGTTGTTGCGGTCTTGCAGAAAGGATTGGTGGATTGAAATGAAGAATGTGCAGATTTCGCAGGAACTGTTCTTTATGCTCGTGAGATATTTTCTCATAGGGCAGGAAGAAACGGAGCCGGAGATAGTTAAGGCATTGGAGAAAAAGATGGATGCCCTGGTAATGAGAGAGCTGTATACGCAGTATAAAACTGCACCGACAGAGGAAGAAAAGGAAAAGGCACGCACCCGTATGATACGGTTAAGGAAAAATGGTACGGTGGTAGTGATGACAATGTGACCGGAACGGGCACAACTGCCGCAGGCAGAAAAAGCTTCCGGCAGGACGCAAAACCCGATTTATCGGGTTGCATTTTTGATGGCGAAGCTGTCAAAAGTGCTTTTGCGTTACTTTCGACGAAAGTAACAAAGCCTGTGCCTATCGGCACTAAAAGATACAGATAAAAAGAGATGAGAGGTGGTTTTTATTGGAGAGAACGATTAGCGGAATGATGGGGAAAGGCTCTGTGAATCACAATACAAGAGCATTTTCTGCAAAGAATGTAGATAAAGAAAGAAGCCGGGACAATGTGGAATTTTGTCACGAGGATATAAAGGCAGTGTATCACGAATTGTTTGATGAAGCTCTGGAACGGTACAATGCGAAGCAGAAACGGAGTGACAGAAAGATTGACAACTATTATGAGAAAATCCGGCAGGGGAAGCAGGAAAAGCTGTTTTATGAAGTGATTTTCCAGATAGGTAACAGAGATGACATGAATGCACGGAGTGAGGAGGGGCAGTTGGCAAAGCAGATACTTATTGACTTCATGACAGACTTTCAAAGCAGGAATCCGAATCTTCATGTATTCTCGGCACATCTGCACATGGATGAGGAAACACCGCATATTCATATTGATTTTGTTCCGGTTATTACCGGGAGTAAGCGAGGACTTGATACCAGAGTGTCACTGAAAGGGGCATTGGCGGAGCAGGGATTTGAGGGCGGCACCAGAGGAGCAACAGAATGGAACCAGTGGATAGAATCCGAGAAAAAGGAACTTGCGGCAGTCATGGAGCGGTATGGTGTCGAATGGTTGCAGAAGGGTACGCACAATAAACATCTTTCGGTGCTGGATTATGAGAAGCAGGAGAGGGCAAAGGAGGTTGCGGAGCTTGACAGTCAGCTTGCACAATCAGAAATTGCATTACAGACAGCAAGTAAAATGGTAGATAATCAGCTTGCTCGTGCGGAAGAACTGGCGGAGATGGGCGATAAGTTTCAAAGACGGAACGAGGAAATCAAGGCAGATAATGCAGAACTGGAAAAAACGTATGTAGATACAAAGCAGAGTTATAACAGTTTGTTGGCAAAAAACAGTCAGTTGATTTTCGAGAATGAGGATTTGGAGCTGGAAAAGGAAAGGCGGTTGTCCGGCAACCGGGAATTAGAAAAGCAACAGCAGAAGCTTCAAAAAGAACTGGAAGCTATGGCAGGTTCTAGGGTCGCTCTGGAGCGTAATGTGAGAGCCTATGACGAGGAAAAACAATGGCAGCTTCCAGAGCCGGGAGTGGTGCAGTCGGCAAAATCCTATCGTGAAAAGGTGGCATTACCATTGATTACAAGATTAAAGGAACTTGTAAAAAGCCTGACAATCAAGTGTGTCGGTCTGATGGAGCAGGTGAAGAAGCTGGCTGCAAAGGTAAATCAGCAGGGAGAGGATATTGCATGGTACAAGAATAAAATCAAGGAGCAGAATAGCACAATGGAGCATTTGCAGGAGAAAGCGGAGGATTTGGAACGAGTGAAACAGTATGTCGGGGCTGACAAAATACAGGATATTATTGACAATGTGAAAGAAGCGGAACGGTTACAGGCAGAGCAGAAGCGTTTGCAGAGAAGCTATCAGAACAGAATGAGCAGATAAGGAGATAGATGGATATGACGGATAAAATCAAAGAAACAGAAGTGTTGAGAAAGCACATCATTGGAGAAAATGGAATCAGTTACACTTTGGGAGAGGATGGTCTGTATTATCCAGACATCCGACTCCCGGAAGGAACGCATTATGAAATCGGCAGATACGGACGGATGCGAGCAGAGTATCTGAAAGAGTACCATAGAGCATTGTATCTGGAATTGCTGTTGGATGGAAATTTAAATGAATATCTGCACCAGACGGACGAAGAATGTTATCAGATGATGGAGCGATTGGTGGAACAGATGAAAGCAAAGCAGGGAGTGACGGAGCAGTTGAAGTTGGAGAATCAAATGCAGTGGGTAGGAATGATGAACAATATCTGGCACTGTGCGGAAGAAGTGGTGTTGAGAGATATAGTATATGTGTAATAGATAGGGCGGTCTTCGGACTGCCCTTTTGAAAATTGTATAGAAAAAGGAACAATGAAATGATATAATAAAAAAAGAGAATTAGATCAACTTAGAATTTGAAAGGAGACATAACTATGAAAGAATATCAACATCTAATAGGTAAAATTATTATTGCGATTGCAATTATAGTTGCCGCAATCATTATAGCGGGTGCTATCGAGGGTGCAGGAGCAAATATCCAAAGTGGTCTGTGGCAGTTAAGAGATGCACTAAGATAAATTCAAATTTTATAGTAGTAAAGGAAGATGAAGTACCTACGGTGCCAAAACGGTGCCAAGAACTTAAGCAAATAAAAATACAGTATGCAAAAACAGCAGTTTTCTGCAGATTTTGCCACCTAAAAGCATAGAAAATATGCAGAAATACGGTATTCAAATAACGACAGGAATGCGTATTGGAGACCTCTTAAAACTTCGTATTGACTGCATTAAGCCACATTTGATTAGTGGATATACAATCGAGTGGACTCAGCACAAAGGACGCAAGGATAAGGCTCCTATGCCTGTTAGAAGCGAATGTGTAGCTGCGATAGAGAAACTTATTGAGATAACAGCAGAACTTCGTGATGAAGCTGATGAAAAGGATAAAGATACTCTGATGATTTGGCGAGTACCTGTGGGAAGAAGTGCTGGCTCAGTAGGTGTCATTACATCACAGACATTTACGCAACTTTGGTTCAGAGATTTCATCAAAGATAACAACATCAAAGATGCCAACGGCGATTACTACAACCTTACAAGCCATCAATTCAGACGAACTCTTGGAACAGATATGCTTTCCAAAGGAACTAACATAAATGTTATTCAGCAGGTGTTAGGTCATTCAGATCCATCCGTTACAAAGCGTTTCTATGCAGATGTAAAGGATAAGGAACGAGCAGAGGTATTTCAGAGTGTAGGTGTTATCGGTAACATCAATCAGATACAAAGTAGTGCTTTTGATAATGTATCAGAGTTTGAATGGTTTAAGACTAATAAGGATAAGTGTGTTGCAGGTTTGTGTGATGGTTATTGTACAAAACCTGTTACAGATGGAAATATCTGTCCGAGACTTCTTAAAAGGCAGAAATGCTATACTTGCAGTCGTTATATCACAACACCAGAGTATTTAGAGGCTCATAAACAGCACTTGGCTAACCTTGAAAAACAGCTTGAAGAAGGTGCTATCTATGGTGAGCATTACGCAGAACACTTTATACCGACCATAGAGGTATTGAAATTCATCATTGAAAGATTGGAGGGATTGCAAAATGGCAACTAACTTGGCTTTACAGCTACAGGTCATAGAGCCTAATACAGACTTAAACAGTATAATAATAGGCAACTCCCGATACAGTGATGATGTATGGGATTTAAGACCTTTTATTACTGCTAAATCAACTAAAGAATCACATAAATATATTCGTTTTGAATATATTTCTGATGTAGATATGAAGGAAACTGTTAAACAGTATACCTACTACAAACTTGGCAAAATAAAACCACAGACAGTACAAGGTTATATCAATGGTAATTTTCCAATGTTTATAGAATACTGTTCTATAAACGGCATTCACAGCTTTGCAGATGTTACTTTAGAGGATTATCTTAATTTCAATCTTTGGATGAAGGACGAAAAGAAGGTGGCAACAGGTACAGGATTTAGTACTTGTCATGCGGTAGAAGAAATCATCCGTATCGGTCAGATAAAAGGATGGAATGTACCACAGTTTCATCTTCCAAAGACAGAAACAGCTAATCAGTTATGGAATAGAAAAAAGTCTATGAAAACTAACAAGACAAAACCTATTCCAGAGGATGTATTTGATAAGATTTTGTATCATGCAGTACATGATGAAAAGGATGTACTCACAAAGGCAGGTATCATCATTCAGAGCCAGACAGGACTTCGTATCAATGAAGTTTTATCTATACAGGAAGGCTGTGTAAAACGTACCACAGATGGTTATGATTACATGGAGGTAACACTTGGCAAGACTGAAAAAGGCGAGCCTATCATCCATAAGGTATTTATCAATGAACTTGTAAAAGATGCCATTACAGAGCTTTCAGAATACACAGCAGAACTTCGTAAGGAAAGTGGATTAAAGGAACTGTTTCTTTGTAGAATTAAATCTCAGAATAATAAGATAGCTTCTTATACTGAAACGCATTGGAATGATAAAAAACTACGATACTTCATTGAAAGACATGATATTCGAGATAATAAAGGTGATTTATATCCCCTTACATCACATCAGTTTAGATCAACATTTGTAAGGGAACTTATCAAAAGAAAAGTACCTATTGCAATGATTATGAAACAGTATTCTCATGTTTCTATTGAAATGACGGCACACTATCTTACCTTACAGGAAGAAGAAGTCAAAGAAATCTATTCTGATATGATTTTGAGTCCAGAGTCAAAGATTGCAGGACTTCGTGCGAAAGAAATCAAAGGTAAGCTAGATGATTTATTTCATGGAAAAACTGAGGATGAGATTGATGATGTAATCTCTGGTTTGGCAAAAACAATGAGTTTCAATCCATTGCCTACAGGAGTATGCTTGTACGATTTTAGACGAGGTAATTGTACCGATGGAGATGGTTGCTTCTTTTACAACTGCCCGAACTACATCACGGAGGTTCAGTTCTATCCGATTTTGAAGGATGAACTGGATTTACTTGAAAAGGAAATGGCAAGACTAAAGGAACTTGGTCAAGAGCCAGCATATCAAGTGCAGGCAGTTAAGTACAAGTATCTAAAACCATTGGTAGAAAGTCTGGAGGTGCAGTTAAATGGCAAAGAAAGTGTCGGATAGTCAGGTTGCAGGTATTAAGGCTCATGCAGAGGCAAAGAATAAAGAAACTATTGATAAGGTCAGCAAGGCTATTGATAAACTTAAAAGAAAGAACAAGCCTATTAACTTTGAAACTGTAAGCAAAGAGGCAGGCGTATCAAGGGCAACCCTTTATAATAATGCACAAGTTAAGGAGCGTATTTTAAGCCTTAGAGCTATCTCAAAGGCAAGCCCTTTAGATGATTTGGTTGCTGTTAAAAAGGATAAGATACAGCTCAAGGACGAAAAGATTGCTACTCTTAGGGAACAGGTTAAAAAGTTAGAGGATGACAAAAAGAAACTGATTGTTCAGTTAGTCGATTATGAGGAACTAAAATCCGAGAATGAACGACTGAAGAAACAGTTAGCTAAGAAATAGAGGTACGCTTATGAATGATGAACATAAAGAAAAGATTTATTATATACAGCAACAGGCAGATGAATTGAGTGCAGAAATATCAAAACTTATGAAAAAAGATGCTGACCTTTCAGAAAAACATCTTAATGAATTGATTGAGTTAGGCGTATTCATCTCAATGACCCTGTCTCTTATACACATCTCCGAGCCCACGAGACGCTCATGAATCTC
>ENA-OZXD01000567-OZXD01000567.1-human-gut-metagenome-genome-assembly--contig:-NODE-567-length-10804-cov-6.214346_pt1 | contig 10804 bp, 7 predicted proteins | sample MGYA00244855_ERZ654094 | MGnify/ENA primary metagenome ERZ654094 (study PRJEB26926, sample SAMN06165277) | human gut metagenome | biome: ENVO:00009003; feature: ENVO:2100002; material: ENVO:00002003...
TCGGAATTATGACGCTAATGCACCTCCGAATAGGTAGATGTAATTATTAACACTACTTATTCTGGAGGTTTTATTATGTATAAAGATATTTTTGAATCCATCCGCAATGAAGCGGAAAAACGTAACCTGCGTGAAAGAACTATTCAACTGTATTGCTCTGATGTCAGTTACTTCCTTCGTTGGATCGGAAAAAATGTTTCTGATCTTACACTTGAAGATGCGGAAAGTTTTCTTACTGCCAAACGTCTGGAAGGCAGGTCTCCTGAAACTCACAATCACTATCGGTCTGCAATCAAGTTCTTATATAAAAAGGTGCTGAAGATTGTCTGGGATGATGACATTGTTCCAGCTATGAAAAGAGAGCGAAATCTTCCTGCTGTTCTATCCCGCGATGAAATAAATGCAATCATTGACGCCACTCCGAATCTGAAGCATAAAGCGATTATTGCAACTATGTATTCTTCCGGATTACGTGTATCAGAGGTTGTTCATCTTCATTATGATGACATTTCACGTACCAACATGACAATTCATGTTCGTGAAACCAAAGGCAGAATTGACAGGTATACAATTCTGTCTCAAAAAAATTTAGACCTTCTCACAGAGTATTGGTACAAATGTGGTCGCCCTAAAGATATCCTTTTCCCAAGTTCCTGGTCCGGTGGGTATCTTGATATAGCCAGTGTTAACCAGTTCTTTAAGAAAAGTGCTAAACTCGCCGGCATTAACCGTCATGTTTCCTCTCATGCGTGCCGTCATAGTTTTGCCAGCCACTTATTCGAAAGTGGCACGGATATAAAATATATCCAGTCACTTCTTGGACATGTTGATCCTCGCTCTACAGATGTTTACCTTCATGTGAGCAACAAGACACTTCTTGGAATCCGCAGCCCGTTCGACAACCCGGAAGGTGGTGAATCATGAGTAAGGATTGTACGATTCAGGATGTTTTTCATCGTTTTTATCCATCTTTTGAATCCACACATAGTATTTCTCCCGCTCAGCGAAAGGCCGCTTATCACATCATGAATTGCAAAACCGGTGCCTTTGGTGTGAATGTAAGCGTATGCGAGGACTGCGGCTGCATGTCAGTCCACTATAACTCCTGCCGTGACAGATGCTGTCCTATGTGTCAGGAGTTTCCAAAAGAAAAATGGGTAGATGCACGGCGTGAGGATATCTTAGATGCTCCTTATTTCCATGTAGTTTTTACAGTTCCAGAAGAACTTAATCCCATTATCTACAGCAACCAGAAATTCTTATACACTGCTCTTTATCATGCGGCTTCAGATACTCTCAGTGAACTTGCTGCTGATAGTAAATATCTTGGGACTGATATCGGCTATATCTGTATCCTACATACATGGGGAAGCACCATGAATTTTCATCCTCATATCCATGCGATTGTTCTTGGTGGAGGGCTGGATGTGAAAAATCATTGGAAAGACAACGGGAAAGAGTTTTTTCTTCCGATTAAGGTGATCTCCAAAATATTTCGTGGAAAATATATGGCTGAACTTAAGCAGCTCTGGGAAAATGACAGGCTTGAATTTCATGGATCGGCTGCACCTTACAAAAACTACTATACTTTCAAGGAATTGTTGAATACCTGCTATGCAAAGGAATGGATTCCTTATTGCAAGAAACCATTTGACGGTGCCGAATCTGTCATCAGATACCTTGGAAAATACACCCACCGGATTGCTATCAGCAACTACCGTATCAAAGACATGACAGAATCTACAGTTACATTTTCTGCTAAAGATTACAAAAACCAAGGGCTTTGGAAAGAGATCACCATATCCGGCGAGGAATTTATCCGTCGATTTTTAATGCATGTCCCCCCAAAACGTTTTGTACGTATCAGGCACTATGGTCTTCTTTCATCCAGAAATAAGAAGAAAAAGATTACCCTATGCAGAAACATCCTTGGTTGCAAAAAATATATTTCCAAGCTGAAAGATATGGATGCACCTGCCATTATCCGTCTTCTTTATAATAAAGATATATGCAAGTGCTCTTCCTGTGGTGGTAAGATTATTCCTCTGCCTACAGAACAACATTTTATAAAACCAAAACCACATATGCTCTGTTAACATATTATAACTGTATATTTTTTTTAGCTTCCTTAGGGAGGCTTATTTCTGGTGTCATAATACAGGCCTGAATTATAAATTCTATGTGTTTCTATGTGTACACGCTATCCTATTATAAATAGAGTGTCAGAATTAAAAGTCCATATAGAGTTGACGCGCTTTGTTCAACCAGAAAAAATCGAAATTGATGCAAACGAAAGGGCAGTTAATGAAAAGTCTCAATACTGCTTTTTCGTTTGCACCACCTTCGATTCTTTCCTTAACGATTTGTAGAGATGTTTGGGGATGCTGTTGCTAATCCTAAAAAATGGCCCGTTAAGAAATTGAAGGATTTATCGGTTCAGATAAATAGTGGTAATACACCTAAAGGTGGATCTGAGAATTATGTCAAAGAAGGTATTGCATTTTTCAGAAGTCAGAATGTTTGGAAGAATCGCTTGGAAATGGAAGATATTGCTTATATTGATGCAAAAACTCATGCAAATATGAAGAGAAGTAGCTTAAAGCATGGTGATATCCTTATGACAAAGACTGGACGAATAAATACAGAGAATAGTTCTCTTGGGAGAGCGGCACTATATTTGGGTGAAGATGATATGGCTAATGTGAATGGACATGTATATTTCATTAGATTAAAGCCTGGGGTAAGCAATATGTTTGTGTTAAGGATACTTGTTTCACCAGAGTACGTTGATTTGATTAGAGGTGTTTGTGTAGGTGGAATTGATAAGAGACAATTGAATAAGGAACATATTGAAGATTTCCCGATAATTTGTCCACCAACTGATATGGTTAATGAGTATGTTAAATTTGTTTGTCAAGTCGACAAATCAAAAGTTGTTGTGCAAAAGGCTCTTGATGAGGCACAGATATTGTTTGATAGTTTAATGCAGAAATATTTTGGATAATAATTTATAGCATATGTTTCTTAAAGTATAGAAATAAGAATTAAATAAGGTTTGACTGGTGAAGGATGTTGGTAGAATCTGGAAGGAGAATACGAACATGGAAGAAAAATTAGTCAAGATACTTAACGAGATGGCAGATTATCTGAATATATCTCAGATGAAGAAATTACAGGAGACGTTACTTAAACATTTGGCAGAAAACGAAGCAAAGACAGAAGAAATTCCTAATGTAGAATATTTGAAAATGTTTATTGACGCAAAGCAGATTGAGGGATGTTCTGAAAGAACTTTACAGTATTATCGTGTTACTATTGAACATATGCTTGGTAGTATTGAAACGCCTATCAGAAAGATAACAACTGACGAGATAAGAGGGTATCTTGTTGATTATCAGAAGGTTAATAATTGCAGCAAAGTAACTGTAGACAATGTCCGGAGAAATATGTCGAGCTTTTTTAGCTGGCTTGAAGAAGAGGACTACATATTGAAAAGTCCTATGAGACGAATACATAAAATTAAGACGAAACAGCCGGTTAAAGAAACTATAACTGATGAAATGATTGAAAAACTTCGTGATAATTGTACGTGCGTCAGGGATCTTGCCATGATTGACCTTTTGTATTCGACTGGTATACGAGTAGGCGAGCTGGTAGGTTTAAATATATCGGATATTGATTTTGAAGAACGGGAATGCATAGTATTCGGTAAAGGTGATAAAGAAAGAAGAGTTTATTTCGATGCAAAGGCAAAGCTGCATTTGCAAGAATATATAGAGAGCAGGACTGATGATAATCCGGCTTTATTTGTCACTCTTGATGCGCCACATGCAAGATTAAAGATAAGTGGAGTTGAGATAAGAGTTAGAGAACTGGGAAGAAAATTGAATATAGACAAGATACATCCACATAAATTTAGAAGGACAATGGCAACCAGAGCTATAGATAAAGGAATGCCGATAGAGCAGGTACAGAAGATATTGGGACACTCACAGATAGATACGACTATGCAGTATGCGATAGTTAATCAAAATAATGTAAAGGTATCGCATAGACGGTATATTGCGTGATGTATTTGTTGTGGATATATATTTATGATTCACAAACCTCAAATTCGTATTTGTATGAGTAAATGACAATCGAATATATGTTTGACATGAAAGCGGTTGGATGCTAATATAATATCAAAAGGTGCTACCGATAGACGGTTAGCCCTGATATGATGATTACAAAAAAGTAACCGCCAAGTTTTGTCAGGACCGGGCGGTTACTTTTTTGTCTTATTTCTTATCATTGCTCTTAGAGCCAACGGCATAACCAAGAGCAAAGCAAGTAATGCATAAGCTGATGATGGCTATAAAAAGTTCCGTTGTAAGCACAAGCACAAACTATATTTATTAAAGTGTCGAATTTGTAGAAATAAAGATATGGATATGATGTACATTGAAGATTGCTGTGAAATACTTGATTCAATGAGAGTGCCAATTACAGCATCTGACAGGGAAGAGGGAGATTATCCTTATTATGGGGCAAATGGTATTCAAGACCATGTCGCTGATTATATTTTTGATGATGAACTTGTATTACTTGCAGAAGATGGTGGTAACTTTGGCTCAAAAGAAAAACCTATTGCATATAGAGTTTCAGGAAAATGCTGGATCAATAACCATGCTCATGTTTTAAAGCCTAAGATCGGATTAGACGTGGATTATTTGTGTTATTCACTTATGTTTTATAATGTTGATGGAATGGTTAATGGAGCAACAAGGCAAAAATTAACACAGGCTGCTATGCGCAAGATGCAGATTCCCTCAAGGAGCATAGAAGATCAAAAGCATATTGTTGATGAGCTGAATAGAATTGTAAAGATAAAAGAACAAAGATTTTTAGAATTGCAGTTATTAGACAAGCTTATCAAAGCCCGATTTGTAGAGATGTTTGAAAACGAAATAGAATATAATAAAGTTAAATTGGAAGAAATTGCAGATATTGTTTCAGGAATAACTAAAGGAAGAAAAACAAAATGTGGGGAATTGCGAGAAGTGCCATATATGGCTGTTTCAAACGTAAAAGACGGATATATAGATTGGACAACTGTTAAAACAATATTAGCAACAGAAGATGAAATAATTCAGTATAAATTATTGCCAGATGATGTCTTAATGACTGAGGGGGGAGATCCAGATAAATTAGGAAGAGGAGCTATTATATCTTTGCCACCGAAAGATTGTATCCATCAGAATCATATATTTAGAGTACGATTAGATGAAACGCAAATATTGCCACGATATTTTGCTGCATATTTACAGAGTTCACAAGCAAAGACCTATTTTTTAAGAGCAGCAAAACAAACGACAGGTATAGCAAGTATAAATATGAGTCAATTAAGGGGATTGCCTACAATTGTACCACCTATAGAACTTCAATTAAAATACTCATTATTTAGTGAGCAAGTCGACAAATCAAAATTGCTCTCGCTCATCAAACTACTGGAACAATTGATTACTTACCTATATAATGTGTTTATAATATACCGACAAGACAAAGGGGAGGAGGTAGAAAGACATGAATAATTTCGACTTCTTAAGGGATGAACCAAGATTTGCCGCATTTGCTGGGGTTGCAATATCGGCTGAGAGAATAATTCTTATAGATCCTGATATGTGTATACTCAATTGCCGCAGGGCTATGGAGTTTGCAATAAAATGGATTTATTCAGTTGAGACTTCACTTGAAACGCCGTATCAGGATAATCTTCACAGTTTATTGAATTCAGAGGACTTCAGAGATTATGTGGGAAATGACCTGTGGAGACGATTGGATTATATACGAAGAAAAGGCAACAGTGTGGCTCACAATAACAGGCGCCAGGGATTTGACGAGGCTATGCTTTGCCTGGAAAATCTGCATATATTTATGGACTTTATTTCATGTTGTTATGTACGGGGATATGAGCAGAGAGAATTTGATAGAAATGCCATATTGAACAGACGTGAAAATGCCAAGAAATCTAGGGAGAATGCTGAGAATGCAAAGAGCCAGCTCAAAGAACAGGAAGAGTTGATTCGTCAGAATCAGGAAGAGATTGAAAGACATAAGATAGATCTAAAGACATTGGCTGAGGAAAATGCAGATCTCAAGGAGAAGTTATCTGCACGCAGTCAGGTACAGAGGAAGCGTTATAAGCAGCATCCGCTTGATATATCTGAGTTCGAGACAAGGAAACTCTATATAGATGCTATGCTTGAGGACGCAGGATGGGTACAGGGATCAGACTGGATCGATGAAGTTGAAGTTGATGGTGTTCCTAGCAGGTCAGGAAATGGACGGGTGGACTATGTGCTTTATGATGATACACAGAGACCACTTGCTATTATAGAGGCGAAGAAGACATGTGTCGGAGTTGAGGCAGGCAGATATCAGGCGAAGGAGTATGCTGACAGCATTGAGAGAAAGTATGGCAGAAGACCTGTTATCTTCCTTACAAATGGGTTTGAGACACATATTATTGATGGACAATATCCAGAGAGAAAGTGTTCGTGCATTTACTCCAAGAGGGATCTGGAGAAGTGGTTTAATCTGAGGTCCATGAGGACAAGTCTCAGAAATGTAACAGTGGATAAGGCAATTGCCGGACGTTATTACCAGGAAGCGGCAATAAAAGCCGTGTGCGATGCATTTGATCAGAAGAACAGAAGAAAAGCATTACTTGTCATGGCTACAGGTTCTGGTAAGACACGAACGGTGATAGCACTTTGTAAGATACTGATAAATGCCGGATGGGTGAAGAATATTCTATTTCTGGCAGATAGAAATTCACTTGTCACGCAGGCTAAGCGTAGTTTTGTGAATATGCTACCTGATTTGTCCTGCACGAATCTGGTGGAGGAGAAGAATAATTATAATGCAAGATGTGTATTTTCCACATACCAGACCATGATCGGATGCGTTGACAGTGCGAGTGACAAGGATGGAAGAATATTTACCTGTGGACATTTTGATCTTATCATATGTGATGAGGCGCACAGGTCAATATATAACAAGTATAAAGATATATTCACTTATTTTGATGCACCGCTTGTGGGACTTACGGCGACACCGAAGGATGAAGTGGACAAGAATACTTATGATGTATTTGAACTTGCAAATGGAGTTCCTACATATGGCTATGATCTTGCACAGGCTGTTGAGGATGAATATCTTGTTGATTATATGACAATTGAGAGCAAGGTAAAGTTCCTTGATGAGGGAATTGTATATGAAGAACTTTCGGACGCAGATAAGGAAGAGTATGAGAAAACATTTGTGACAGAGTCTGGGGATGTACCGGATAAGATAGAGTCCGCTGCGCTTAATTCCTGGTTATTCAACAAGGATACAATAAGAAAAGTCTTACGTGTATTTATGGATAAGGGAATCAAGATAGATTACGGGCAGAAGATAGGAAAAACAATAATATTTGCAAAGAATCATACTCACGCAGAGAAGATATTTGAGGTTTTCAATGAGGAATATCCGCATCTTGTTGGGTACGCGGAAGTTATAGATAATCAGACAAAATTTGCGCAGAAAGCAATAGATGATTTTTCGGATCCTAAGAAACTGCCGCAGATAGCCATATCAGTTGACATGCTTGATACGGGAATAGATGTTCCAGAGATACTCAATCTGGTATTTTTCAAGAAGGTAATGAGTAAGGCAAAATTCTGGCAGATGATAGGAAGGGGAACCAGACTTTGCGAAGGACTGCTGGACGGCAAAGATAAAAAATTGTTCTATATATTTGATTTCTGTAGTAACTTTGAGTTCTTCAGGGTAAAGAAAAAGGGCAAAGAGGCTGTAAATGTGATGCCTATACAGGGTGCGATATTCCAGAGAAGATTTGAGATAGCGTATAAGCTGCAGTCACTTACTGATAGGGACGACAGGGTGAATTTCTTCTTGGAAAAACTGATATCTGACATGAGCAGTGAAGTGCAGAGATTGTCGAGGGATAACAGGGATAATTTTATAGTAAAGCAGCATCTGAGATATCTGGATAAATACTCGGATGAAGTAAACTACCAGAGTATAACGTTCCCTGATGTCAATGTCGTAAAGGAAGAAGTATCGCCTTATATTATGGCAGATGGTGATGAGCCGAGTGCTTTGAGATTTGATGCGCTTATATATGGCTTGGAGCTTGCACATGTGGTGGGAAAGAATGACGAGAGAGCAAAGAGAGATCTTATAAAAAGGGCTAATGCACTTTCAAGACTTATAGGAAAACATATTGATGAGATTGATCGCAGAAAAGAAATCATAGATAAAGTATTGTCGGATAGCTATGTAGATGGTGCTGGAATTATAGAGTTCGAAGAGATAAGGACAGGACTTAGGGATATCATGAGCTTTATAAAAAGCACAGTACAAACATACGACACTAACTTTGATGATGATATCCTATCTACTGACTGGCATGAATCAGAACTTGAGAACGATGATCTGAAGAATTATAAAGCAAAGGCTGAATTCTATATAAAACAGCATCAGGATAATATTGTAATTGCAAAACTCAAGACAAATAAGCCCCTTACTACTGGGGATGTGAAGGCACTTGAGGATATCCTTTGGAATGAGATTGGAACGAGAAAGGATTATGAGGGTGAGATCGGTGACAAGCCTCTTGGTGAATTTGTCCGTGAGATAGTAGGGCTTGATATGAACGCTGCAAAGGAGGCGTTTAGTGAATATCTGAATGAAACAAATTATGACAGCAGGCAGATATACTTTGTCAATCAGATAGTTGAGTATGTGGTACACAATGGAATGATAAAGGATATGTCAGTGCTGATGGAGTCGCCATTTACAGACAGGGGAAGTATAACGGATATATTTAACGCGTCTGTATGGATGGGCATAAAGAAAGTAATAGATCAGATAAATGCAAATGCTAATGTGGCTTAGCAGACACTATTATTCAATATATGCAATTTTTGCACAAGTTGAACATTTATTTCAGTATGTGCAATTTCTGCACAATGTGAATATACATATAACAAGATTTCGGGGGAATCACATGACTTTATACATGAACATAAAACAGCTCGGCAAGCGGAAGAACACAGTGCACAAGGTCCCGTTTGAATACGCAAATGTACCGGGCACACTTAGAGAACTCATAACAGAGACAGTAAAGATCTGCGTGGCACAGTACATATCCCGCATGGATCGCGGCGATGCAGTGTTGACAGATGAACAGATCGATGATATGGGAAGAATAGGAAAGATAGCGTTCGGGATCGTCTATGGGGAGAAGAAACCGGATGTGGATGAAGCAGTGAAGACAGCCATTCAAGGATTTGAGGATGGGCTGTTCAGAGTGTTCCGCGGTATGGATGAATTAACGGAGCTGGACAGGGAAGAGAAGTTTAACGAAGGGGATGAGATCACATTTATCCGCCTCACAATGCTGGCGGGCAGAATGTGGTAGAACATAAAGAAAGGGGTTACAATGGCGGTGGACAAGAAGACAAGGTTTGAGCTTGAGGAGCAGAAGAAGATCGCAGATGAAGTGAGAGAGGCATTTGACGAGAATTCCACGAAGCTCAGAAAGAGCTACAGTGCGGATGCGCAGAAGCTTCTTAAGGAGATGGATAATTACTATGGAGATGTAAAAGAGTCAACGATCGGCAAGAGACTTGAGACATTTCTTGAGAATGAAAAGAATGTTCCTTCTGAATTCTTCAGGAGGGAGCTGAAGCATTTGCCAGGGTGGGTGCCGGATCATCTGATGGAGGATTTCTACACTTCTATAGACAGCATAATCAAGTGGCAGACAAGCCAGTATTATTACAGAAGAACCATGCGTACGAAGAGGTATGGGGCATTTCTTGACAGATATTTCAGGATAATGAATGAATATCACTCCATGGGGATATACGGATGCGACATAGTATCTCTCTACAGGGAGAAATTGCCGCAGGATATATTGTGCTATTACAGGGATGGCAACAGCAATGGGTATAGAATAGTATCTGAATATTGGATACAGGCGGAGCTCGACAGGGGGAATGCAGAGCTTGAGGAAGTGCTCATGGACATCATGTTCGGTGAGAGTGCGCAGACAAGGCTCACGACCAATATCCTCAGGGGAATATATATGAGCTCCAACACAAGACTCCATGAGGCTGTAGGCAAGCTGCTCGTTGCGGCAAAGCTTCAGGAGGGACTCAGGCAGGCGATCTGTGAGAACATGGATTATGGAACGGCAGGTGCATTTATGACCCTGTTCCATGTGATAAAGGAGAATGATCTTCTGAGATTCTCGTCTGTCATGAGGGCTGTAGCCACCTGGACAGGACTTGTGGCTGACGAGGAGAGCAAGCTTGACCGTATACAGAAGAAACAGCTGCTTCTTATAGATACATATCTGAATGATGAAAATGCAAGGCGTGAAGCTTTATCCGGCGAGGATGCCATGCAGATCTATCTTGCGCTGTGGAGCTATGGTTTCTTTGATGTGGACGAGGCATGCCATGTGATGAACAAGCTGGCGCTTGATGGCAGCAGACACCAAAGACTGGTATTTGGCACATATATCAGGGCAATGAGTCTGGGAAAGGTGTACACACATAGCGTTGCAAAGGAATTTATCAAGAGATTCCCAGACGAGATGGACACCATGGCGGTCATCATGCCAAGCTTCATGTCGGATTACCAGCCTTATATGAATAGTCTCATATATAAAGACGGCAGATCGTACAACAATGAACTCTGTCTCTTATACACATCTCCGAGCCCACGAGACGCTCATGAATCTCGT
>ENA-OZXD01000574-OZXD01000574.1-human-gut-metagenome-genome-assembly--contig:-NODE-574-length-10721-cov-96.650478_pt1 | contig 10721 bp, 16 predicted proteins | sample MGYA00244855_ERZ654094 | MGnify/ENA primary metagenome ERZ654094 (study PRJEB26926, sample SAMN06165277) | human gut metagenome | biome: ENVO:00009003; feature: ENVO:2100002; material: ENVO:00002003...
ACAACTTTTCTCAGCTCTAGAAAAAGAAGGAAAAGCTTGGGATGCTGAGAAGAAAATAATTGTTAACTTGAAGCATAAGTGCGAGTTTAAGCCATTCGATAAAGTATTGGGACGAAATGAGAAAGATGATGTATGGGAAGCTGACCTCTTTTCTCATTATAGAAAAGAATCACAATATCCTTTTCGGTGTATCGGATGTAGTCGTAAGTATTGTATTCCTTACGAAGGTAATGAACATCTTCTAGGCATAAGAAATAATCCTGAATAGTACAACCTCCATGACACAGAATGAGCGAAAGTAAGTTAAGGCTTTATGCCCATCTCCAGCACAAGAATGTAATCTTTAAAAAAGTAAATGAGTAAAAATATGAGTGGATTATTATCAATGATTGGCATGCAAACTGAATTGGACTATCTAATAGGCGATTTCCCTGCATGCTTTGGAGATACACCATTAGCTATTCCGAAAGGCAACATTTCCTCTGACAATCAGAAGTGTCAGTCAAAGGCACAGCATGAGTTCACCATCAAGGGGATAAAAGTTATGGCTGCTTCTAAGAAGAATGCTATAAAGAAGTTTAATCATTATAAAAAGTAAAACTTATGAAAAAAGTATTTTTAGTTATACTACCAGCATTGCTATTTGTAGCTTGCAAAAGTGAGCCGGTTAAAACTGAGACAAGAATGTATGAACTTACTTTCGTTGATGGTAAAACGGAAATTTATACAATTAATAATGTGGATGTTAATGCTCAAGCATGTATTGGGCATTCTGGTGGTACTTATGATAATTGTGAAGTTTATGTTCATGGTTTTCCAATCAAATTATAATTAATATGAACAGAAATCAAGCTAAAGAATTTTATCCTATCCTACAAGCCTACGCAGAAGGAAGGGTAATTGAGTGTAGAACCAAACCAAGTGCATTAAGCAAAAGTTGGCAAGATATGAATGAATGGACGGAAATGAAAGAGCTTGAGTATTGGAATAATACAGAGTACCGTGTTAAGCCAGAACCAAAGTATCGTCCATTCAAGGATGCAAAAGAGTGCTGGGCAGAAATGCAAAAGCATCAGCCAATTGGATGGACTAAACTAAAAGGAGAAATCGAATATAGTTTTATAACAGATGTTGATGATAATACTAATTATTCAGGTGCTATTAAAGAATATACATTTGCAGATGGAACTCCATTTGGTATAAAAGAAGAGGAATAGCTATGGCAACATATAGAATAGTAGATATGTATCGTAAAAGCAAGGCTGTTAAAGGCATACATTACGATTCTTGGGATGAACCTATTCTTGCTTATCGGGTAGATAAAAGACATTCATTATTGGGAATATGGTGCAAATAATCTTTTTCCAGTGTGCTCGTTTTATTCGGTTAATGAAGCTGAGGAAGCTATCTTAAAAGCAGAGAATTTTCCAATAAAGAGTAAAAAAGTAACAATTTTATATAAATAATTCATGAATAAAACAGATTTACATTCATCATTGCTTTTTCTAATGATTAAACTGGAAGAGGCTAAAAACAATTCAATGTCTGACAAAAACTTTGTTGCTGCATTAACAGATGTTCTCAGATATTTCCGTGATAATGGAGAATTAAAGAAAGCTTATGAAATCCAAAAGGATTCATTAACAAATATGGCTAATAGTCCTTGGGCGAAATTAGTAATTGGTATGTTCACTTCAAAAGTACAAGAAGATAAAGTTGATGTAGAGTTGCCTGACATTGATGCTCTAATAAAAGAAAATACTTCTGATGAGTTTATTGGAAGGAAAATCAACGATATTCTAGGTATTAAAGAAAAATGAACATGAATAATAACGATAATAACTTAGAAATCTTAGAAGAATTTACATACTCCATTCTCAAAGACCTAAAAAGTTTAGAACCAGATATATCTCAACTAGTAGATGGATATCTTTGGCATTTAGTAGTATAGAACTTAAAAAAATAAATGATATTCTATAGATTTGGTGAAATTCCAGAAGATGAATGTTCATCTATATGGAACAATAATAATGAAGTAATAGGTAAAGAAAAGGGTGTGTCTGTTTATGAAGCTCATAAAAATATAAATGGAACATACTCTCCCGTTCTTCCATTTCCAACAAATGAGATGGCATTTAATGATTTTATATATAATGTAAAATACTTTACTGGCAATAAATATCTAGTAACCGGTGATTTGTTAGATGAAACTGGTACTGATGGTGAGCCATTAATTAAGAATGTAAAAATATTAAAAAAATTATAGTTATGGAAACAGAAAATATAAATAACTATTCGGAAATGTCTATTGAGGACTTGGAAAAACTTAAAATAAAGTTTCTAAGTCAAAGAGATAATATAGAGAATATTATAGGAGAAATAATAAATAATATAAGAGCTAAAAAACTGCAAGTTAGTAATCACGCTCTTAGAGAACATCCTTACTTAAAAGTAGTTATCAATGATGGTACTGGCTATACTGTAACTAAAATCACTCCTGGTGGTAAATGTATAGGTATATACCAATTTAATGCAGATAATACTAACTTTTTAAAATATTATAAAATCTGCTCTCAATCTGAATGGGATAGTGCTATAGATAGACTTAATATATGGTTTAAAGATGCTAGTTTAAAAATTAAAAAGTTATGATTAAAGCAACAGAAGCAAAGACTATATCTAGGTCTGCTGTATTAGACCCGCATATATTAGATCAAATAAACTTTGCTATAATTAAAGAAGCTAGTAAAGGTAATTATGCAGCTTGGATTGGTTCTATACTTCCGCCAACTAATGTTGACAAATATTATAATTACCTTAAAGAGTTAGGATTTGAGATTAGTCTTCGTTATAAGGATAAATGTGGAGTTTATGTAATTTGGTGTTAAAAATAAAAAAAATAAAAAATATGAATAAACTTTGGATATTACCAACAATTTGTTTTATAATTGTTTTAGCTTGGTCAGTTCCTAGCTACTATTATCAGAAAGCAAAAATTCTGGAATTGCAAATAATTGTAGATAGACAGTCAAATGCTATTCAGCAACTTGAAAAAGAGAAGAATAATACAGAAGTAACTATTCCTCAGTATTTAGATAGCCTGCCTGGAGGTGATTAAGTATTTATAATATGAATGCAGATATTCAATTTGTAATTCTATTCTTTATTATGATAGGAATATTAATTGTTTCTATGACTTTTTTATTGTATTATATAAGTTAATTGCTATGTATTTAGAAGGAGATAAATGGAAAATTGGCACACTAGATGTTATGATGCTGCCATTAAAGAGAACAAAAGTGAAGAAGATACTAAACTAAGTACTATATCAGTATCTAAATTACTTGAGTATGTTCACACTGCACTACGTAATTGTGAGATTAATAATTTAGACCCTGATAAAGTTCCAGTATTTCTTACATTAGAGCGTGATAATAATTTGTATTCTAATATTGGTTTAGGTATATGTTGTAGTAGTCAGTTAGGTACTTATGTAACTTTAGAGTCTTCAGATTATTATAAAATGTTCTATGTTGCTCCGGATTCTAAACCTGAAGTTGGTGAATATTGGAGAAGTAGAGGTGTAGGTTATGATTTATCTGGTTTTGTAGTATCTAAACTAGCTGGAGAACGTTTAACTAGATTAGTTAAATATGTACTTGACACAGATGAACCTCTGTCTCATCTAGATTATAGAGAATTTGAACCTAACTGGATTCAGTTCAAGTTTCAAAAGGAAGAATTTAATCTGGAATTATTAGATAAACTTGCAATAGCAAATGATAACATAGTTAATGAAGCTATATTAAGACAATGTATGATTAATGATTCCGAAAAAGAGACAGATTTATAATTTCTTTGATGATGGTAAATGTTCACCAAGTAGGTTATATAAAGCTTATATAAAGAAAGTAATTCCTTTTAATAAAGCTGATATACATCTAAAGATACATTTAGTTAATAGTGCTCTTAACTGTAGTTGGATATGGAATGGAGATACTGACTATTTTATAGGTTGTTATATTCCTGAGTACGACGATCATCTTATTTGGTTTGCAAGAACTAAATATGGTACATGGTTTAGTATGGATATTCAATCTAATTGGCAAGGAGGATTATTAGATGTCAATAGAGATATTCAATTTAGTTTTTAACATTAATTAAGTTTTAAATTATGGGTAATGAAGATAGAATAGATCCAGATGATTGGTATAATAATTACAATTATTTACGTGGTAGACACTAATTTATAAAAGAGTTCTAACTTAGGACTCTTTTAAATTGGGGCATTCGTGGTTTTGATTGTATAGGAGATAAGAAACACAGCAAGACAGTTGGAGAGACAACAAAACAATAATCGCTAGAGTTATCAATATGACTCCTGTTTCTTACGCTATTGCAGCCTAAGAAACCGAGCAGCACTTGCTTGGGAACGGAAAGGTGCATTATTCTTTTATTTTTTTATTAGTTCTCTGTATACTTTAGGAACAGAGTGGTGGAAGTTGGCAATGCTAATCTTGTCAACCCTAACAGACAAGGATAGTCTTTAAAACCTATGCTGTAAGAACGTTTTGATGCAAATATGCAAGACTGGAGTTCGACTCTCCAATGCTCCACTAGTTCATAGAACTGTTTTTTATTATTTGTTTTTAATCCCTGGGCTATTATTATAGTTCAGGGATTTTTGTTTAATTTTAACTGTTAATTATGGAAGAATATATTAATAACTCTATTAAAATAATTGATAATATGTTATATAACATAGATATTCTTATAAATTTATTAAAGTAATTATTAAACATTTATCAAAATGGGTAAACAAATTTGGTTGCAAGATGGCAACGTTTTTAGTCAGGGTAGTGCGACAACAGTATCTCATCCTGAAGGATTACCGAAAGGTATTTATGAAGTAAAAGTCTCAATGACTGGATTTTACTTAAGTAAAATCGCTGAGTCTTTTACGTTTGATTACAAACTGTATGGTCTAAACCAAAAATTTATTGATTATGTCTTAAAGACATATGAGAACACTACAGGTAATTTAGGTGTTCTGCTAGATGGAATCAAAGGAACTGGTAAAATTTAAGCAATTTCAGTAAGCTTAAATTTTTAAAAATTTTATATTTATTTGGATATAAAATTTTTAAAACTTGCCGTTCTAAACAGGAATGTTTAGAATTATTAGCGGGTGAAAACGGGGAAGGCTGTGATGCTAATCCCGTGGTAAATGAAGATAGTAACGAATCTTCATCACTGTAACGCGTAGAAGTTGAAACTCTTATAAGAGAATATAATACTTCCAAGAGCGCCCGCTCTCCCAATCATTTGAATGGAGAAAAAGGTACGCTGAGCTATAACAAACAAGAAGTTATAGAAATATAGATAAAAAGCTATATGATAACAATACTGAAAACAGTTACCGCAAAGGAACTTTGTAATCATTTACAGCTTCCTGTAATCTTAGTGCAATCAATGGGTGTTGATACTAATAGTAAATTAATAAAATATTTATCTACATCCATTGATTTTGATTGTATCTTCTTCTTTGATGAATATGAGAAAGAATTTAAAAATTCTTCTGATGTTCTTTCTTTCATGGATGGTACTTATAACTCTATTTATCGTAAGGTATTTTTACTTACTACTAATGAGTTAAATGTAGACCCAAATCTTCTTGGTAGACCTTCTAGAATAAGATATAAAAAGTCTTTCAGTAATCTTTCCGAGGAAGTTACTAGAGAGATTCTTAATGATATCTTGGAAGATAAAACTGCTATAGAAAAGGTTATAGAGTTAACTCATTCTATGAATATTATTACTATAGACTTAATTAAAGCTATAGCAACTGAAATTAATATTCATGGAGTAGAAGCTCTTCTTAATATTAAAGAAACCTTTAATATTGAATTCTCTAGATTTACTTATTTGTATAGAGAAGTACAAATCATACATTGTGACTTGGAATTTACTCCTGAAAATATAAATAATATATTAAAAGCTTTTTATAAGTTTAAAGAAATTAAAAAGAAAGATTGGGAGAAACATACTAGTGAAGAAAGAAAATTCTATGATGAATGGTCTACTAAGTTCAATGAGGATTATGGTTCCACTATTGAGAATAAAGAGTTAAAATATCTGGAACCTGGAGATTATTTTGAGGATGATCGTATATTGATGGTAAGTATTAAAGAAAAATATGTAGTAACTATGACTGATTATGGGAGTATTAGAATATATATAATTAATAGTTGCTATTCTACAAGTAAAGCTACAGGTCTTGTAAATTACAAATTATAAAAAATAAATGCCCCCTTGGAATTAACATCAGTTAGTTCTTAGATATTTAATTTTTATTATTTAAACATTTACAAATTTATGGAACATTTAGTTCTTATTGGTGTTATCGCAGTCGTTATTATTGTACTACTTGTTATTATTGATACAATGTATGTTAAAGCTCCTCCTTCGATGGCGTACATTCTTTCAGGTTTTCGTAAGGAGCCACGAGTACTTATCGGTGGTGGTAGAGTAAAAATTCCTGTACTTGAACGATTAGATAAAGTATATCTTGGTCAAGTAACAGTTGATGTTAAGACTTCACAACCAGTTCCTACTCATGATTTCTTGGATGTAATGGTAGACGCCGTATGTAAAGTTAGGGTAAAACCTGATACAGAAGGCACTAGACTTGCAGCTAAGAACTTCTTGAATATGAATTCTGTGCAGATTGCTGCTCAGGTGAAAGATTCTTTGGAGGGTAATATGCGTGAAGTAGTAGGTTCTCTTGACTTAATTAAGATTAACACTGATAGAGATGCATTCTCTGATGAAATTCAGAAGAAGGCAGCTCCTGATATGGCTAAGTTAGGTCTTGAGATTTTGTCTTGCAATATTCAGAATATTACTGATGAGAAAGGCTTGATCCGTGATTTGGGAGCTGATAATACAGCAGCTATTCAGAAGAATGCTAAGATTACCCGTGCTAATGCTGATAGAGATGTAGCTAAGGCTCAAGCTGAGGCTGACAATGAGGCTAATGAAGCACGAGTAAAGGCTGACACCATTATTGCTGAACGTAATAATGAATTAGCTATTAAGAGAGCTGAACTGAAGAGATTGTCTGATATTAAGAAGGCTGAATCTGATGCCGCATATGAAATTCAGCAGCAGGAGCAGCAGAAAACTATTAATATCAAGACTGTAGATGCTGATATTGAGAAGACTCGTAAAGAACAGACCTTATCTGAGGAGAAGATTAAGATTAAGCAGAATGAGTATCTTGCAGATGTAAATGCTAAGGCTGATGCTGACAAGTATCAGACAGAAATTGATGCTCAGGCTGCTTTGGAGAAGCAGAAGCGTGAGGCTGAGGCTGAAGCTTATAAAGCAGAGCAAACTGCTAAGGCTGTAAAAGCTAAGGCTGAAGCTAATCGTTATTCTCAGGAGCAGGAGGCAGCAGGTATTCGTGCTAAGGGCGAAGCTGAAGCATATGCTACTCAGCAGACCTTAACTGCGGAAGCTGAAGGTACTAAAGCTAAACTTTTGGCAGAAGCTGAAGGTGTGAAGGCTAAGGGTCTTGCAGAAGCTGAGGCTATGCAGAAGAAGGCTGAAGCATACAGTAAATATGGCTCTATTGCTGTAATTGACATGCTTTCTAAACTTAATGAGAAAGTTCTTCCTGATATGGCTAAGTATATTGCTGAACCTATGAGTAAGATTGGCAATATGACAGTTTATGGAACTAATGGTTCTGAGGCTTCTGGTATTTCTGGTAATGTGCCTGCTATTATTAAGCAGACTCGTGACATTGTAAAAGATGCCACAGGTGTAGATATGGCAGACATTATGAAGGCTAACACCATTGATGCTAAGGTTAACAAGAATGTTAACGTTAATGGCGATGTAGAAAACACCAATGTAAATGTATAAACATTAAGTATCACAGAGGAAGAGATTATTCTCTTCCTCTTTTTCTAACTTTTAAAAATTTTATGGAATACTTAGATTTTAGAAATCTTGTTACAGAAGCATGTAATAAGATGATTAAAGAGAACAAACATCTCTTTATTCTTGACACTCGAAAAGAATTTTTATGGATGGCTTATATGGAATCTTTCCCTGAAGGAGCTGTACGTCAAGAATTTAACTGTGTAAATTGTAAACATTTCATTACTCGCTATGGAGCATTAGTCTCTGTAGATGAGAACTATAAAATACATTCTTACTGGGAGGATGTTCATGCTGAAGGAATGTTTGCTAAGGTTGTAGACAATATGTTACAAGTGCTTAAAAATACTAGAATTAGAAATGCATTTGTTACAGAAGAGACTACCATGGGTTGTAAATGTAATCAGCAGATATTACCTTCTAAAGAAATAATTACTTGGAATCATTTTTATGCTACTCCTACAAGTAATTTAATTATGGATAAGTCCCAGACTCCAACATTCCGTGCGGGTGCTAAATCTTCACATGATGTATGGATAAGAACTTTATCTGAAATTAACTATAATTCTGTACAAACAGTATTAGACTTAATTGCAGATGATAACCTCTATAGAGGTGACACTTATCTACGTCAAGTGAGTGCTTTAAAGACTGCTCTTGATACAATAGAGAATAAGCACTTGGAAGGTTTTGAGTTAGATAATTATGCTTGGATATCTTCTTGTGTACTTCCTGATGCTGTAACACATATACTTAATAGTGCTATAGGTCAGCTTCTTAAAGACATAACTGATACTAACAATGTTGAAAGTTCAGTTAAAAAGTTTGAAGCTATGGTTGCTCCTTATAATTATAAGAGACCTAAGGGTATTATCACCAAAACTCAGGTAGAAAATGCTTATAAAACTGTAGTAGAACTTGGCTATGAAGATTCTTTAGAGCGTCGTCATGCTAAAGTAGAAGATATATCTATTGAAGATGTTATCTTTGTAAATAGAGAAACTCGTAAGAGAATGTTAGGAGGATTTGATTCTCTTATGAATGAAACTTCTAATACTAGCAAAACTGCTAAAGACTTTGAGAAGACTGCTATTCCAACAACTATGGAAGAGTTCCTTAATAATATTGTTTCTAAGGCTAGTAAGCTTGAATTATTCTTTGACAATAAGTTAAATAATAATTTAGTAACTCTTACTGCCCCAGTTAATAAAGAAGCTCCTTCTATGTTTAAATGGAGTAATGGTTTTGCTTGGGCATATAATGGTAATATCTCTGACGCTATTAAACAACGTGTTAAAGAAGTTGGAGGTAAGGTAGATGGTTATATGAGAATTTCTCTTCATTGGTATAATTACGATGATTTGGATTTACATATGAATAGTCCTTATGGACACATTCATTATGGTAATAAAGCAAACCTTCTCGATGTAGATATGAATGCCTGGGGAGGTAGTGCTTTTGAAGAACGTAATAATCCTAAGAAATTCTCTCGCAATGCTGTAGAAAATATCATTTTCTCAGGAATTCCTAAAGCAGGTACTTATAAAGTATTTGTTAACAATTTTGCTAAAGTTGAAAATATTGATTTAGGATTTGAAGTAGAAGTAGAACTCAATGGAGTTGTTCATACTTATGTATATGATAAAGACGTCCCTCATAAGAGCGATGTTCCAGTATTAGACTTTACTTCTAATGGATGTGAAGTTATCTTTACTAAAGAACATTTAAGTAGTACTACAGCATCTAAAGAAATTTGGGGAGTAAAGACTCAGAACTTCATTGAAGTATCTGCTATATGCTTATCTCCAAATTACTGGGGAAATAATAAAGTAGGTGCTAAGCACTATTTCTTTATGCTGAAGGATTGTAAGAATCCAGATGCTGTTCGTGGATATTTTAATGAGTATCTTAAAGACGAACTCACTAAAAATCATAAGAGAGTATTTGAAGTATTAGCATCTAAAGCTTTGACTCCTTATGATGATAATCAGATGAGTGGTTTAGGATTTATAGCTACTTCTCGTAATTCACTTATGGTTAGAGTAGATTCAGGTAAAATTTATAAAGTAAACATTTAATAATTAACAACAATGTACAAAGAAGCATTACAAAAGAAATTACGTTTTAAGACAAACAAGGGTATGATTACTACAGAAGATTTGTTCGACTTATCTCTGCAGAATCTTAACACTTTAGCTATTATGCTGGATAAGAAAATTAGTGAGGCTCCTAAGAAGTCTTTCATTGAAGAGCTTCCAGCTGAAGAAAATGATGATGAACTTCGTTTCGGCATCGTAAAAGATGTAATTAATATTAAATTAAAGGCTCGTAAAGACAATATTAATAGAGTACAGATTGATGCTCGTAACAAACGTATTGCTGAGCTTATCGCAAAGAAAGAAGACGAAGCTCTTGAGAATAAATCTATTGAAGAGCTTCGTGCTATGATTCAGAATTAAAATTTTTAAGATTTTATTTTTAGAAAAAAAATTCACAACTATAATAACCTCAGTAATAAGGAATACTTATTGAACGTTGTGAAACGTGAATTATAGTCGTGATAATTAAAAGGAAACTCAATCTTTTGAGGGGACTCTATTTAGAGTTCCCTCTTTTGGTTTATTATGACTAGCAAATTTAAATTGTATGAAAGTATTGTTTTAGACAATATCAAATTTACAGTTATTAATATTAGTGTAATTCCACAATGTGCTCAATATATAGACTGTCTCTTATACACATCTCCGAGCCCACGAGACGCTCATGAATCTCGT
>ENA-OZXD01000584-OZXD01000584.1-human-gut-metagenome-genome-assembly--contig:-NODE-584-length-10600-cov-5.887055_pt1 | contig 10600 bp, 10 predicted proteins | sample MGYA00244855_ERZ654094 | MGnify/ENA primary metagenome ERZ654094 (study PRJEB26926, sample SAMN06165277) | human gut metagenome | biome: ENVO:00009003; feature: ENVO:2100002; material: ENVO:00002003...
CTCGTGGGCTCGGAGATGTGTATAAGAGACAGATCCCCATCAAGGCTGTGCGCTGCCCGCACTGCACCTCCAAGCTGGAGGGCTTCCCGGAGATCAATGCCTGATCCCGCAACCCTGTACCTGAAAAAAGCAGCTGTACCAAGCGGTACAGCTGCTTTTTTGCGGTCAGCGTGCGCTGCGGGGCCTGCCGCCGCCCAGATGCCACAGCAGCCAGGCATACAGGTAGTTCACCCCCAGCAGGCCCACGGCCCACAGGACGGAAACATACACCGGCTGGTGGTACACCTCAAAGAAGGGGTACGGCCCCACGATGACCCGCAGGATGTTCAGCGGCAGGATGACCGCCGCATATGCCAGCGTGGGCAGCAGCGCCCAGCGCATATCGCTGCGCGGCAGGTGGGGTTCCCGCTCCAGCAGCAGGTAGGAGAGGAGCGCTGCCATGGGGTTGAGCAGGTGGTGGTACAGCATGCTGCTGGTGCACAGCAGCATGTACAGCCCGCCCTCGCCGTTCATGGGGGCCAGCACGAACACCACCGTCAGGAAGGTGAGCAGCAGGCAGCTGGTGGCCATGAACTTGAGCCGCTTGAGCCAGCGGGGCAGCTCTCCGCCGGTGAAGATGCACCACAGCTGGCACAACGCCACCAGGGTGCACACTGCGGCGGCAAAGATGTTGGAGTCCTCGGTGTAGTAGGTGAAGATCTGGGCCTGGCCCATCTCCCAGCTCAGGGGCAGGGCAATGGGCTCTGCACACAGCACAAAAAGGTTCAGGGCAATGGATAGCAGCCTGCGGCAGGTATCCAGGAATTTTTTCATAAAAATTTCCTCACGGTAAACAAAAAAGCCCTCTCCCTTCCGGCCTTCGCCGGGGGCGGGAGAGGTTTTTTCACATTTTTATTTTGCAGTGTTGATAAAGCTACGGTTATCCCACAGGTACTTGATGCCGGACACAGCCGTGACGATGGACACCAGCCAGCACAGCAGGATGGACACCAGCACCACCACCGTGATGCTTTCCAGCGTGCCGTTCCAGCACAGTGCCGTGCCGAAGAAGTAGAAGATGATGCTCAGCATCTGCAGCACGGTCTTGACCTTGCCCCACATATTGGCGGCGATGACCTTGCCGTCCTTGGCACCGGCAGCCACCATGCGCAGACCGGACACCGCAAACTCGCGGGCCAGAATGATGCACAGCACCACGGGGCTGCACACGCCGTCCCGCAGCATGTAGATGAAGGCCACGGTGGTCAGCAGCTTGTCGGCCAGCGGGTCGGCAAACTTGCCGAAATCGGTGACCATGTGCCACTTGCGTGCCAGATGGCCGTCCAGATAGTCGGTAAAGCTGGCAGCGGCGAATACGATACCTGCCAGCAGGTAGAAGGTAGCGTTAAAATTGCCGTCCACGATGCCGTCCAGACTGGTCAGGGATACAAAAATCATGAACACCGGCACCAGAATGATGCGGGTCAGGGTAAGTTTATTGGGCAGATTCATAGGTTTTATCCTCCAATTCGTTATTTTACGACTGTACCATACAGATCGTAAAGGTCGCTGTCCTCTACCAGCACATCATAGAACTGGCCGGGGTACAGCGGTTCCTCGCTGGAAACGCAGACGCAGCCGTCCACTTCCGGCGCATCGCCGGTGGTGCGGCAGAGGTACAGACCGTTTTCCTCGTCGATGCCGTCACACAGAACGTGCACGGTCTGGCCCACCTTTTCGGCCTGCTTCTGCGCCATGATGCCGGTCTGGATCTGCATTACCAGCTCGGCGCGCTTGTCCTTGACTTCCTGCTCAATCTGACCGTCCATCCGTGCTGCCACGGTGTTCTCCTCAGCGGAGTAGGCAAAGCAGCCCAGACGGTCGAACTGCACCTCTTTGACAAAGTTGCACAGATCCTCGAACTGCTCCTCGGTCTCGCCGGGGAAGCCTGCGATCAGGGTGGTGCGCAGAGTGATGCCGGGGATCTCGCGGCGCAGCTTGCCGATGACCTCCAGCAGCTCCGCACGGGTGGAGCGGCGGTTCATGTTCTTGAGGATGGTATCGTTGCAGTGCTGGATGGGCAGGTCGAGGTAGGGCACAACCTTCTCGTTGCGCTTCATGGCGGCGATGAATTCATCGGTGATGCGCTCCGGGTAGGCGTACATGATGCGGATCCATTCCAGCCCCGGCACCTTGTTCAGCTTGTCCAGCAGCTCACAGATGCTGCCGGGCTTGCCCCAGTCCTCGCCGTAGGCGGTGGGGTCCTGCGCCACAACAATAAGCTCCTTCACGCCCTCACCGGCCAGCCAGCGGGCTTCGGCAACGCAGTCGGCCATATCGCGGCTGTGCAGCGGGCCGCGGATGCCCGGGATGGCGCAGTAGTGGCAGCGGTTGTTGCAGCCCTCGGCGATCTTTAAGTACGCATAGTGGGCGGGCGTGCCGATGACGCGCTTGCCGCCCAGCGGGAAGTCCTTTTTGGCACCGTAGCTTTCCAGATGATCCTCGCCGTGGAACAGCCGCTCCACGATGGTGTCAATGGCCTTGTTGGAAGCGCAGCCCACAACGGCGTCCACCTCCGGGATCTCTTCCTCGATCTGGCTGCGGTAGCGCTCGGCAAGGCAGCCGGTAACGATGACCTTCAGGTTCGGGTTCTGCTGCTTGTAGGCGCAGGCTTCCAGAATGTTTTCAATGGCCTCGGTCTTGGCGCTCTCGATAAAGCCGCAGGTGTTCACAAGGATGACATCGGCTTCGGCCAGATCAGCCACGGTCTCGTGCCCGGCAGACAGCAGGATGTGCACCATCACATCCAGATCCACCTGATTCTTCGGGCAGCCAAGGGAAATACACGCAATTTTCATAAGGGATGATACTCTCTTTCTCTTTTGAGGGATGCTTTTAAAATTTTACGGGAGGGTCATTCCCCCTCCTCCACCCTGCGGATGGCTTCCTTGATGACGGGGTAGGCAAAGCCGCAGCGCTGCAGGGCGGCCACCACAAGGTCGCGGCGGCCGATGGCCAGTTTTTTGCGGTAGCGGCTGTCCACCAGCGCGGCGGCGGCTTCCAGCTCCGGGTCATCGCCGCCGTCCTCCGGGGCGTAGACCGCTTCCAGCGCGCCCGCTACCTCGGCGGGGGCAAGCCCCTTCTGGCGCAGGCTCTGGGCGGCGGCGCGGCGGCTTTTGCGGGCAGCCAGCAGGCTGTGTGCCCGTGCCTCGGCGTAGCGGGCATCGTTCACATAGTCCAGCCGCACCATCTCCGCCACAGCGGCGGCAGCGGCCTGTTCGGTATAGCGGCGGCACAGCCGCTCATACAGCATATTGGCAGAGACCTCCTGCCCGGCCAGCGTTTCCAGCGCGCTGGCCCGCGCCTTGGCGGGGTCGGCGCACTTTTCCGCATCCGGGCGGGGTCGGCGGCGGTAGAAGGCCATTTAGTCCTCCACCATGATATCCAGCTCGCTCTCGCTGCTGCGGGTGGGAGCCTTGACTACCGGCTCCTTTGCGGCGGCGGGCTCGGCGGGCTTTTCCGCTGCGGCAACAGCGCGGCCGGCCGGGCGGCGTGTGGCATACAGCTTATCAGCGTTGGCGCGGATCTGCCCCTCGATGTCATTGGCGATCTCGGGGTTATCCTTCAGGAACTGCTTGGCGTTGTCGCGGCCCTGACCCAGACGGATATCGCCGTAGTTGAACCATGCGCCGCTCTTCTGCACGATGCCCAGCTTGACGCCCACGTCAATGAGCTCGCTCATTTTGGAGATGCCCTCGCCGAACATGATATCGAACTCGGCCTCACGGAACGGCGGAGCCACCTTGTTCTTCACGATCTTGGCGCGGGTGTGGTTGCCGATAAACTGACCGGAGGAGTCCTTCAGACCCTCCACGCGGCGGATGTCGATACGCACCGAGGCGTAGTACTTCAGGGCGCGGCCGCCGGTGGTCACCTCCGGGTTGCCGTACATAACGCCCACCTTCTCGCGCAGCTGGTTGATGAACACGCAGACCGTGTTGGTCTTGCCGATGACGCTGGTCAGCTTGCGCATGGCCTGACTCATCAGACGTGCCTGCAGGCCCACATGGCTGTCGCCCATCTCGCCCTCGATCTCGGCGCGGGGCACCATGGCGGCTACCGAGTCTACTACAATGGCATCAATCGCGCCGGAGCGCACCAGCGCTTCGCAAATCTCCATGGCCTGCTCGCCGGTGTCCGGCTGGCTGACCAGCAGGTTGTTGATGTCCACGCCCAGCGCCTCGGCATAGGTGGGGTCCAGTGCGTGCTCAACGTCGATAAAGGCCACCTCGCCGCCCTTCTTCTGGGCTTCGGCAAGGATGTGCAGCGCCAGCGTGGTCTTACCGCTGGATTCCGGGCCGTACACCTCGATGATGCGGCCGCGCGGCACACCGCCCACGCCCAGCGCCAGATCCAGCCCCAGACTGCCAGTAGAGATGGCATCCACCTGCATGGAGGCGTTGTCGCCCAGCTTCATGACGGCACCCTTGCCGAACTGCTTTTCGATCTGCGCCAGCGCCGTAGCCAGCGCGTCCTTCTTGGCCTCCGGCTCGGTCTTTTGGGTGGCCGGTGCAACGTTGTTGTTCTGATTTTTTGCCATAGCCTGCTGCTCCTTTTATCCTTTGGGCCCGCAGAGGGCGGGCTGTCCTTCGCTTTCCTTCTTAGTATAACACAAAATCAAAATATTACAACAAGAAGTTGTTTGTTTTTTCCAATTTATTTTGGGCGATGGGCGATCACGCAGCGGTCGTTGCCGCCAAAGTCCTGAATGCAGCGGATGTCTGCCCAGCCGTTCTCCGCCAGCAGGGCGGTTACGGCTTCCCGCTGCTGCCAGCCGATCTCCAATACCAGCGCCCCGCCGGGGCACAGCGCGTTTTTGTAGTGCTGCGCCAGCGCACGGTAGAACACAAGACCGTCCTCCCCGGCTTCCAGCGCCATGGCAGGCTCCTGTGCCACCTCGGGCTGCAGCTGCTCCATCTCGGCGGCGGTCAGGTAGGGCGGGTTCGAGACGATGAGCTCCAGCTGTCCCTCCGGCAGGGTCTCCCAGTAGGTGAACAGGTCTGCCTGCACCGGCTGCACCGCGTAGGCAGGCTTTTTGCTTGCCCGCAGCGCGTTCAGTGCCGGGCCCCAGTCAAAAGTAGGCGCATCCTCCTGCTCGAGGGCAGAGGGTTCCAGCACATTCTCGGTCTGTCTGCCCTGCCCGGTCAGGGCGCAGCGGGCATTCTTTTCCAGATAGACAAAGGCCGCAGGGCTTTTTTCCACGCAGGTCACCTGCGCGGCGGGGCAAAAGCGCTTGACCCCCAGCCCCAGACAGCCTGTTCCGGCGCAGAGGTCCAGCACCCGGGGCGCTGCGATGCCCGCAAGGGTCTCGGCGGCGGCCTGCGCCACCACCTCGGTGTCTGCCCGGGGGCAGAGCACCCCGGGGCCCACCGCCAACTCAAAGTCTAAAAAGCTCCAGCTGCCGCAGAGGTATTGCAGCGGCTCCCGCGCGGCGCGGCGGGTGCAGAGCACTTCCAGCGCCGCCGCCTGCTCTGCGGTCAGCGGACGGTCGGAAAGGCGCACGTCCCGCCCGGTCGCCAGCCGGAACAGCTCCCGCGCGTCAAAGTCTGCGTCCGGGCAGCCTGCGGCGGTCAGCCGCTGCTCCACCTCCCGCACCGCTGCGCGGGGGAGCATTGCTTCGCTTACCATTTACCCTCCTCCGGGTTTTCAGGAAGCACGGGGGTGATGGCCGCAATGGCCACCTCGATCATGCTGTCGTCCGGTTCAAAGACGGTGAGGTGCTGCACCCAGATGCCCGGCTGCCGGATGATGCGGGTAGCGATATTGTCCGACCGGCCGCACCACTTGAGCAGCTCGTAGCTGATGCCCATGACCAGCGGCAGCAGCAGCAGCTTGCACACCACACGCAGACCGATGCTGCCCCACGGCAGCACGCTGTACAAAAACACGCTGACGATGACCACCAGAATGAGGAAGCTGGTGCCGCAGCGGGGATGAAAACGGGTATACTTGCGCACGTTCTCCACGGTCAGCGGGTCGCCCGCTTCGTAGCAGGCAATGGTCTTGTGCTCTGCGCCGTGGTACTCAAACACACGATGAATCTCCTTCATTTTGGAGATGCCCACCATATAGGACAGGAAGATGGCCACCTTCAGCACGGCCTCCAGCACCACCTTGCCCCAGCGCCCCAGCGGCAGCAGACGGTTCACCCCGCCCACAAGGAAGGTGGGCAGTACGGTGAACAGCACAATCGCCAGCAGACCGCCCAGCACCGCCGCCACGGTCAGCAGTGCGTTCTCGGCTTTTTCGCCCAGATGCTCCCCCACCCATTTTTCAAAGGCAGTCTCCTCCTCGGCGGGGTCGTAGTCGTCCCCCATGCTCACCTGTGCCGAGTACATCATGTAGCGGTAGCCCACGATCATGCTTTCGATCATGGCAATGGCACCGCGCACCAGCGGGATCTTCATCCATACCCCGTGGGCGGGGGTGGGGTCGAGCTTGGTCTCAATGGTACCGTCCGGCTTGCGCACGGCGCAGCACATCTGCTTGGGGCCGCGCATCATGATGCCTTCCATCAGTGCCTGCCCGCCTACGCTGGTCTTAAAGCGTTCCTTTTTAGGTTGATTCATTGGTTTCTCCCGATATCCGCCCCTGCCGCTTTGGGCAAAGAGCGGTCTTTTTTATATTTTATCCGGGGTATATCCCCGAGCAAAGCTCATTTTAGCACACAAATGTGACAAAATCTGTGTTTTGGACGTTTCTCACGCCTTATGGTACAGCGGCAGACCCAAGGTGACCACGGTGCCGCGCCCGAGGGTGCTCTTGATATCCAGCGTGCCGTCCAGCGCGGTCATGATGGAATCCACCAGCGCCAGACCGATGCCGCTGCCGCGCACCGAGTTGCTGCCCTTGTAGAACTTGGTCTTTACGTTTTCCAGATCCTCCGGCGGGATGCCGCGTCCCTGATCGATAATCTCCACAAAGGCCTTGTACTCCCCTGCCCACAGTTTGACCGTGATGCGCCCGCCGGGGGCAGAGTATTTGATGGCGTTATCTAGAATATTGATGAACACCTGCCGCAGACGGTCCGGGTCGGCGTAGACAGGGATCATCTCCTCCGGCTCGGCGTAGTGGAGCAGCAGCCCCTCCTGCCGGATGCGCGCCTCGCAGAAGAGCACCGCATCGGTCAGTTCTGCCACCAAGTCCAGCGGCCGGCACTCCATGCGGATGCGTCCGTTCTGCAGGCGGCTGAAATCCAGCAGCTCCTCCACCATATTGTTCAGCCGCCCGGTCTCGTTATTGATGATCTCCAGTCCCTTGCGGTAGTTCTCGTCCGTGGGGTCATCCAAGGTCATCAAGGTCTCCACCCAGCCCCGGATGGAGGTAAGCGGAGTGCGCAGCTCGTGGGACACCGAGCTGATGAACTCGTTCTTCATCTTCTCGGTCTCTTCCAGTCCCTCGGCCATCTGATTGATGGTGCCGCGCAGCCGGTCCACCTCGTCGTGAGGGTCGCCGGTCAGGGGCAGGCGCACATCCAGCTCGCCCCGGGCGATGCCGGCAGCGGTGCGTTCCACCTGCCCCAGCGGCACCACAATGCCCCGCACGAAGTACAGCCCGGACATGATCGTAAACAGCAAAATTGCCACCGCAAGGAGCACACTGATGATGATGGCGTTTTTGACCTGCCGCTCCACCAGCGCCAGACTGGTGACCAGCCGCAGGGCAGCCACGTCCTCGGCGTCATAGGGCACCAGCGAGCAGGCCGCCATGACTACCTCGCCCGACTGGGTGCGGTACACCGCCACACCCAGACCGTCCGGGCCGTTGAGCGCCTGCTCAAAGTCCTTACTGCTGACGATGCCTTCCGCATCCGTACCGCTGGAGGAGGCGATCACGCCGCCGTAGCTGTCCAGCAGCATGAACTCGTATTTATCCTTATCGGCAAACTGCTCCACCATGCGCCGCAGCGCCAGACTGCGGCTGGCGGCGGCGCTTTGGGCGGTATCGCCGGTATACATTTTCAGCTGACCGGTCACCGAGGAGAACCGCCGGTACATAATTTGCTGCACGCTGCTATAATAGCCCCGGGTATAGCTGTACAAAAACATTGCCTCGGCCAGCAGCACCACCAGTACGGTGATGAGCAGGTTGCCCCGCAGCCAGCGGCGGGTGATACCGCTTCGCATAACAGTGTCCTCCTTTCGGTGAGTATAGATAATAAAAAAATATTTTTTTGTGATTCAGGAAAGTCCTACGGACTTTCCTGAATCACATTTCTATTCTTCCCACCGGTAGCCATAGCCCCACACGGTCATGATGTGGGTGGGGTGGCTGGGCTCGTCCTCCACCTTCATGCGCAGGCGGCGGATGTTCACATCCACGATCTTTACATCGCCGAAGTAGTTCTCGCCCCAGACCCCCTTCAGGATCTTTTCGCGCACCAGCGCAGTGCCCGGGTTGCGGAAGAACAGCTCCATGATCTGGAACTCCACCTGCGTCAGCTCAATGGGCTGACCGGCCTTCAGCAGCACGCGGCGGTTCTCGTCCAGCACGAACTCGCCGCTGGTCAACGTGCCCAGTGGGGTGTTCCCGTTGCTGTCCTCCTCCTTGGTGCGGATCACCCGGCGGCACAGCGCCTCCACACGCGCCAGCAGCTCGCTGACGCTGAAGGGCTTGGTCATGTAATCGTCTGCGCCGATGGACAAACCGCGGATTTTATCCTGCTCCTGCCCCTTGGCGCTGAGGATGATGATGCCGATCTGCTGGTCGGTGCGGCGGATGGTCTCGCACAGCGAGAACCCGTTCATGCCCGGCAGCATCACGTCCAGAATGGCGGCATCACAGCCGGGCTTCTGTGCCAGCAGCGGCAGGGCGGCTTCGGCGCTTTCGGCCTCCACCACCTCCATCCCCGCATGGCGCAGGTTCAGGGCGATCATATCGCGGATATTGGCTTCATCTTCTACAACAAGCACTCGTACCATGCAGCATCCTCCATTCCTTAATTCAGCAGATACAACGCCTTGGAAAGGCGGTAGTTCGTGTCAGAAAGCAAAACGTCCGGGCCCATTCTGGCCTGCACCTGACGGGACGCCACCACGCCAAGCCTTGTCCAGCCGGTGGAGTTGGCCGAGGTCCTTGCCAGCCGTACCGTCAGCACCAGCTGATCCTCGTCCACCGTGCGCAGCTCCACTGCGCCGTCAAATTCCTCGCTGTCGGTCAGCTTCAGGTTGCCCTCCCACTCGGCGGGCAGTTCGATATAGCAGTTGGTCTCTTCGTCCAGCAGGCCAAAGCTTTTTTCCGGTTGGCTGCTGGTGTAGTCCATCCAGACGATAAAGTCCATGCGGCGGCTCTGGCTCAGGTTCAGCAGACCCGCCTCGTCCGGCTGGGTGGGGATCTCCACGATGCCGTCCCCGTCCAGGTCCCGGCTGACCAGCGTGGGCACGTTGCGCAAAGAGGCGTTATACAGCCGCTGGCTGCTGATCCGTGTGGCGGGCACCATCTGCTGGCTAGTCTCGTCGTAGCACAGCAGCACCGAGGCCAGATTGTTGCCGGAAATGCCAGTCCAGCCGTCCAGCACCAGATAGTGCCGCCCGTCCGCGCCCGCGCCCGCCGCCACCGAGGCGCAGCCGGAAAATTTATCTGCGGAAAGGCCGTTGACCGCCACCTGCCGGAAGCTGCCCTTGCGGTCTGCGGTCAGCAGTTCGATCTGCACGCTGCCGTCCTCCTGTGTAGACATCAGGATCAGATCCTGACTGCTGCCGCCGGTGATATTTTCCACCAGATACTGCTCGTACTGCTGCTCCAGAATGGTGGACAGGGTGCCCTTCTGATAGGAGTACACCGCCAGATAGTGGTCATTCTGGGCAGCGGTATAGCCCACCACCAGCTGGCAGCTGTCCGTATCCTGCAATTGGGCAAGGCTGACGTTCTCCACCGTTTCGGCAAGGCCCTCCACGCTCTGGCGCACCTGCCAGCTTCCGGTGTCGTCCCGCTGCAAAATGGCTACGCAGACGTTGGCGGTCTGGGCGGTGGTATACAGCACCGCCGCATCCTGCCGACCGTCACCGTCCAAGTCCTGCAGCACAAAGGGGGAAAGCAGCTCCCCCTGAATGGGATATTTCAGCTGGGCGCTCTCCCCCAGCCAGTCGTTCAGGGCAGTTTGCAGCGCGCCATAATCGCCGGAAAGCTTCGGGGCACGCAGCAGTTCCTCTACCTGTGCCTTTTCGTTGGCCGGCAGCACGGTCTGGCAGCTGCACAGCACAAAGCACAGCAGCGTGCACAGCACCAGCCGCAGCCTGCGGGTCCTGTTCATACCGGTCAACCTCCTTCCGGGCATAAAATGCTATTTTCAGTATACCACACTTTGCGGACACAAAAAAGGGGGTGGGACATATCCGGCAAGCTTGCGCGTGGGACGATTTTAAATGCGCGCAGCGACTGAGGGGGTAACCCCCTATAACAAAAAAAGAAACCACTGCACAAAAGCTGTGCAATGGTTTCTCTTGTTACTGTATCAAACAGTCAGAGCAGGATCAGACGAGCTCCAGAACTGCCATCTCAGCTGCATCGCCGCGGCGAGCGCCGATCTTGATGATGCGGGTGTAGCCGCCGTTGCGGTCAG
>ENA-OZXD01000585-OZXD01000585.1-human-gut-metagenome-genome-assembly--contig:-NODE-585-length-10598-cov-4.750166_pt1 | contig 10598 bp, 9 predicted proteins | sample MGYA00244855_ERZ654094 | MGnify/ENA primary metagenome ERZ654094 (study PRJEB26926, sample SAMN06165277) | human gut metagenome | biome: ENVO:00009003; feature: ENVO:2100002; material: ENVO:00002003...
TATGACCAGCCGGATGGATAAGGATGGCAATACACAATATCAACTGCAGTTTCACATGAGGGTCTCTATGCGCAGACGTCTTAAGCGGAAGTACGAGAAAGAGCGTATAAGAGGCCTGTATGAGAATGCCGGACTGTTTTACAGACTTAACGGAGATATAAGGAAAGCTTTGGAGATGTATGAAAATGCAGGAGTTACAGAGCGAATAGTTTCAATACTTGTCGATAATGCCAGACATCGGCGAACAGTGGTTATTACTATGATCTGAAAAAATATTACCTGGAACTTCCGGATCATGTCATCGAGAAAAGTCCTGAGCTTATGTGTGGTATGAGCATGCTGCAGTCACTCCTTCTAAATCCTGATGAGAGTGAAAGATGGTACGACAGACTAAAATTATATGCAGATGAAAACCAGGGAAGTGCCAGGAAAAATGCAAAGGGGCTTTTGCTGTATCTGGATATTGGTCTGCCGCACAGAGGAAGTGTTGATGTATTAAAGCTTTTGAAGTCAGCATACACAATGGTCTTTAATAAGGAGGTAAGAATACAGGAATGGTCGGTTACATCCAATCTGCCTTCAATGATGAACGGTGGAAAAGATTTCTGTGAGTGGAGCAAGAGAGACAGAGAGCTGGCCTCGAAGGTTGGCAGGATAGTTGAGTTTGTGCTTGGAAAATACGGAAAAGGTCTTGTAAATCTTGCTTTGGCGGAGAGTTTTCTTGAAAAGAGCGGAGATAATTACGAGGTGGCAACGCTTGCGGCAAAGGGCAGAATGCAGGCGGAAGCAGGAGGAAAAATCGAGCAGTGCTTTGTTGCTGATGGTATATTGGCGTGGCTGCATTTGCAGAACGGAAAGCCACAGGAGGCTCTTGAGGTTTTGAATGGAATAGAGGGAAAGGCTGAAAAAGAGGAAGGACAAAATCTCCTTCCCAATATATATGCATTTGAGACCAGATGCAGCCTGTACAGAGGAGATAGAGCCTGTGTTACAGGTTGGATGGAAAATGCTCCGGATGAAAATGTTGAATTCAGGATATATGACAGGTTTATCTATCTAACCAAAGTGAGAGTATACCTTCAAAGCGGACGGAATGAACAGGCATATTCGCTGCTGACAAAGCTGAGATATTATGCTGAGATGATGTCCCGTACGTATATAGGGATAGAATGTAGTGTGCTGATGGCTGTAGCTTTGCAGCGATTAAAAAATGATGACTGGAAAAAGGCGATGTGCCATGCTATTGATACTGCGATGGAATATAGCTTCACAAGGATTATATCCAGAGAAGGTGCGGCGGTGAATACTCTTATAAATACCTGTGGATGGAAAGTCGAGAAAGATGGTGCTGACGACAAGGAGATAGCCGAAAGAAGGGCATATTTCAGACAACTGCAGAAGGAGACTGAGAGTATGACGAGATACTACCCCGGATATATGAAAGCGGGAGTGGACGATGTTCAACTCAGTGAGACGGCTACAGCCATACTTAAATTGCAGGCAGAGGGCTTGTCCAGACAGAAGATAGCGGACAGACTCAACATGTCGGAGGCGAATGTAAAGTATCATCTGAACCAGGTGTACAGGAAACTCGGGGTGACTGATAAGGCCGGGGCGGTCAGGGAGGCATCTAACAGGGGACTTATCTAGTGATTGTGAGATTTGCGTTCGGTGGTGGTTTACTTGAATACACCGTATGTAAAAGTTGCATATGAATGTATGCTATGAATGTACATAATTAGGGTGGAAAAACTTAGACTGTTGTTGTATTATGTCTATAATTATGATTACATACGAATCAGTAACGTCAGATTGAGATGAGGATAATTTCCGTATGGCATAAAAGTGTTGGTGAAGATGGCGTTTGGAACTTAGAGAATGAGCGAGTACGGACGGATTCGTATTTGACAGGTATTCAAGGAGGAATTACGACGTGAATTTTTTGGAAGAGAGAATAACTAAGGATGGAATAGTAAAGGAGGGCAATGTTCTCAAGGTGGATAGTTTCCTGAACCACCAGATGGATATACGTCTGTTTGATCAGATCGGTGAGGAGTTCAAGAAGAGATTTGAGGGAACAGAGATCAACAAGATCCTTACTATAGAGGCATCCGGAATAGGCATTGCCTGCGTTGCTGCCAGACATTTTGATGTGCCTGTTGTATTTGCGAAGAAGTCAAAGAGCATCAACATAGAGGGCGATGTGTATGTGGCAGAGGTAGAGTCATTTACACACAAGTGCAAGAATCAGGTCATCGTGTCCAAGAAGTTCATCAATCCTGAGGACAAGATTCTTATCATAGATGATTTCCTTGCAAATGGATGTGCGCTTCAGGGACTCATCTCCATAGTGAAGTCAGCAGGCGCCAGCGTAGAGGGAATCGGAATCGCAGTTGAGAAGGGCTTCCAGACAGGTGGTCAGGTCATCAGGAATCTCGGATATCATCTTGAGTCGCTTGCGATAGTGGACAGCATGGACGCTGCTACGGGCGAGATAAAGTTCAGGGAGCAGTAGGATCGCTGCGGGATATTTGCTGAGAGGTGGGGTATATGGGAAATAACAATTTAGAAGAAAAAAATGTTTCTATGCCTGAGAAAATTGGAGGCGTAATATTTGGCATATGGTTTGTTGCCAGTATTATAGCCGGATTTGTTGCAAGTGAGATCGGAACGGATGCTGTTATGCTTGTTGTGGGGCAGTTTTTTGCCGGGATAGTTCTTGTCATAATTCTAAAGACTCTTATTCCGATGATTAAGAAGCGAAAGCGGGGGAGCATCATCGGTATAGTGTTCATATCTGTGTTTGCCGGTGCTGCATCGGCGCTGATATGGGCGGCGTGTGCTGTGAAAGATGGCTCTTTTGCGGATAAGATAGTATTGCTCCCGGAACGGATATTGGGGAGAGAAAATTGCAATGTTGGAGCATTTTATGCAGAGATATTTGCCTGTGCATTCTTTGTGGTCAGTGCAATAACACTGCTCTCTGTGATATGTAAGAGAAAAGCGCTTGAGCGAAGATGTTCATTTACTGTGAAAGCTGTATGCCATGATGTACGTGCAGATATGAGACAGGATATGAGAGCCGGCAGAAGATATCCGGAGGCGGGAGTATTTGAATTTACATACAGGGATAAGCAGTATAAAGTGTATGAGCAGACATATGTATATGGACTGAATATAAGTAAAGGCGATGTGGTATATCTTTATATCAACCCAGAAAATCCGTACGAATTTTATCTGGAGAACAGTGGTATATTCAGCAGTCAGGCGATATGGTCAGCAGTTTTTTTGATGGTTATATCAGGTTTGATGGCCGCAGGCTGCAATTTGTTGATTTTTAGGTGAAAAAATAGCCAGGTGTATGTTCTCCAATTTGGAGAATATGCACCTGGCTGTTTCTACGTAATTTTATCTAAAACTCTTCAACCAGTTCACAAGAGAGTCATGCCAGATGTTGTCTGTGACAGTCTTCTTCATCTGCGCATCAACAGGTCCGTTGCCTGCAAGCTTTGACAGGATGGCAGCCTGAAGTTCAGGAACTGTCATGGATTCCGGAGACTTGCTCCAGTCAACTGTGATGGTTTCTGGATCAACCGGGGTGTCGGCAGCAGTATTCTTCTCAGTATCGGTTGTGTTTTTCTTAGCATCTGCAGATTCTGTAGCGGCCACAGTGTCTTTGGATTCTATCTTTGGTTCAGATTCCTGATTGCCTTTTGCATCGGTAGATGTTTCAGACGCTGCCTTATTTTCTGTGTTGGTCTTAGCTTCACTCTCAGTCTTGTTCTTAGTCTTGTTCTCAGCCTTCGTCTCCATCTTAACTGGCTTAACGTTCAGGTCAGTTCCATCAGGCACCCAGATCTCACCACTGTTTGCAGGCTGGGTTATGTTGATATGACCATCCTGTACAGATACCTTTTCGCCTGACAGGGCGCCGATGTATGCTGTGCAGTTCCCTGCTGCAAGGTGCATTCCGGCTGGGGCATCGTCGTTGTTCACTGACACGATGACACGTGTTCCGTCAAGATCCCTCGCGTATGCGAACTGTCTGTTGGTGAGCATCAGCTCATCGTAGCTGCCATATGATAGTGCAGGAACGGCCTGACGTACCTTGCCGAGTGCGGCGATGAGTGCTGTGCAAGGGTTAGTTTTTACTGAATCCTTGTAATCTTCTATATTGAGAGCTGGTCTTAAGCTGTCGTCCGAGCCATATTCCTTGCGTCCCTCAATGCCAAATTCCGAACCGTAGTATATGCTAGGCACACCCGGAAGAGTGTAGAGCAATACATGTACAGGTGCAAAATGAGCCTTATTGGTAAGTTTTGTATAGATACGCTCCACATCATGGTTGTCTACGAAGTTGTAGAGCTTTAATGTTCCCATGTTCTGGAGACGTCTTACAGTGTGCGCGATTTCAAAATAGTTGTGGTCATTGTGGCCGCTGTACAGAGCCTTGTGAAGTGTGTAGTTGGTGACACTGTGAAGAGTCTCGCCGTTTACCCAGCGGCTGTAGTCGCCGTGGATGACCTCACCCATGAGCCAGAAATCCGGCTTCACTTCATTTGCTGTGCGGCGCAGTGCCTTCATGAAATCAAAATCAAGGACGTCCGCAGCGTCAAGTCTGATTCCGTCCACATCGAACTCACTCACCCAGAAACGAATCACATCGCATATATAGTCAACGACAGCAGGATTCTTCTGATTCAGCTTGACGAGAAGGTTATAGCCTCCCCAGTTGTCGTAAGAGAAACCGTCGTTGTACTCGTTGTTACCCCAGAAATTCACGTTGCAGTACCAGTCTTTGTAATGTGAATTCTCTCTGTTTGCCTGGATGTCCTTGAATGCGAAGAAGTCACGGCCTGTGTGGTTGAACACTCCGTCGAAGATGACCTTTATTCCCTGTTCATGGCAGTAAGCCACAAATGCTGTCAGGTCCTCATTTGTTCCGAGACGGGAGTCGAGCTTCTTGTAATCTGTAGTCTCGTAGCCGTGTCCGACTGACTCAAAGAGTGGTCCGATGTACAGTGCTGAACCGCCAATCTCCTTTATATGATCCACCCATGGAAGCAGGGTGTTTAAGCGGTGAACAGGCTCACCGTAGTCGTTCTGTTTAGGGGCTCCCGTAAGTCCCAGTGGATAAATGTGATAAAAAACTGCCTCATCATACCATGCCATAGTTATCCCTCCATATTTTAGGTGCTGTCAAATACAAAGCACCCGATATTATTTGATATACGCTGTGAGCTGCAAGTGTTATCAGAAGCTGCCCACAACGTTTATATTATACTAAAAAAATTAGAAAAATGCGACAAAAAGTCATGTATGTATTGCACGACAGAGCCACAGATGCAGGAAAAAGACTCCATTGGAGTAGTGACGCTGGCGTGCTGTCTGCTCGTCCATATATTTGCAAAGTCATACTGGAAGCAGCTCTCAGTTCTGTTCGGACTTGTGGTTGGATATATAGTAGCAGTGTGCATGGGTATGGTGGATTTCTCCGCACTCAGCGGAACATCAGTCATAGCGCTCCCTCACATCATGCCATTTAAGCCGGAGTTCAACTGAAACGCGATCATATCAGTAACTTTTCCCTAAGATCGTGCAGACGGTATTTGCTGAGAACTGTGTGGCTGTTGTATTCATAGTTGCCATCATTCTGAATCTTGTGCTTCCTAAGAACATGGATGCCCACGAGGCCCCAAAGACTGAGGATGTAGAGTAAAAACCTTTCATAAGGTGTAAGTGTTAATAACAGCGTTGTTCTGATATTATAATTTCAGAACGGCGCTGTTTTTGCTTTTTCAAAAATAGGTCAAAAGGGGTCAGGTACCTCCGTCCCCAAATAAAAATAAAGAAAGGTGAACAATATGGATAGTTTATTAAAGATAGAATCACTGAAGAAATACTATGGCAAAAAGCCAAACCAGACTAAGGCTCTGGACGGCATATCATTTCAGGTCATGCCGGGGGAGTTCCTTGGCATCATGGGTAGCAGTGGATCGGGAAAGTCCACACTGCTGAACTGTATCGCAACGGTCATAAAGCCTGACAGCGGAACCATAGAGCTCCAGGGCAAAGAGATACAGGCGCTTAAAGGTGCGAAGCTTGCGCAGTACAGAGGCAGGGAGATAGGTTATCTGTTCCAGAATTTTGAACTTCTGGACAATCTAACAGGCAGAGAGAACATTATGGTTCCGTTGTCAATACACGGTGTATCCGAGGATGAGAGCAGAAACAGACTGGAAAAGCTTTCATCATATCTGGAGATAGATAACGTGCTTGACAAATTCCCATCGCAGATGTCTGGTGGTCAGAGACAGAGGGTTGCGGCCGCCAGAGCACTCATACTTAATCCGGGGATCATTCTTGCGGACGAGCCGACCGGAGCACTCGACTCAAGAAATGCAAAGGCACTCATGGAGAAACTGTTGGGACTGAACAGGGATGACAACACTACCATACTTATGGTGACCCACGACTCAAATGCGGCCAGCTTCTGCAAGAGGATACTCTTCATACAGGATGGCAGGATATTCCATGAGCTCAGAAGAGATATGGAGAGAGAGTCACAGCAGGAGTTTTATGAGAGGATACTCAAGCTGATGGCGCAGATGGGAGGAGGCAGCGCAAATGTTCTTTAAACTCGCAATGAGGAACAGCCGGAGAAGCAGGAAAGAGAATGGTCTGTTCTTCGCTTCGCTGGTCGTGTCCATAGTGGCATTTTATATCATATTGGCGCTGTCCCATCAGGATGTGATGATATTCCTGAGAAGTCTTGAAAGCGATGCGGTGAACAGTCTTCTTCAGATAGCGGCGGTGTTCTATGTATTTTCACTGGTCATGTTGTTCTTTCTTATATACTATGCAAGCAAATACCAGCTCGAACGACGGAGGCACGAACTTGGAATGTATATAATGATGGGGATGAGGAGATCAAAGCTTTTTGCCCTGCTGATTGCGGAGGATCTGGGCAGCAGCGTAGTGGCTCTGCTCATCGGACTTCCTATAGCGATCCTGATGTCTGAGGTGGTCAGCCTTCTCACAGCCAGACTGGTAGGTCTTGGCGTTATAGGTCATCACGTATCATTTTCACTGCAGGCAGTCATACTGACAACTGTTGGATTTGTAGCGATAAAGCTTGCAGCATTTCTCATACTGAGCGGTAAGCTTGCAAGAAAGCAGATAGGCGATCTCCTTGTAGATACACCGGAGACAGAGAAGAAACAGCTTCCGGCTCCTGTGTATGGTGTGAGTGCAGTCCTCGGTCTTGTTGCGCTGGTCATTGCATACTGTCAGGGAATAGGTGGCTATTCGTGGATCAGCGTAAAATATATGGCGGTCACCATAACACTGGGATTTGTTGGCATGTTCCTGCTGTTTTTCGGTCTCAGGCTCTTTGTTGATGCACTGGCCAGACGTGCAAATGGCTCAAAACCACTTGCTGTGTTCGGTTTCAGGCAGATACACGAAAATGTAGCAACAAAATCTGGAACGCTTGCAATAAGCTCGATACTCATACTCGGCGCTCTGTGCTGCTGCGGTGCGGGCGTTGGCATATGTATATCCAGACAGAATATGGATCATGTGCTCGATTATACATTTGCCTCATATGGGGGTGACGCTGAGACGGACAGCAGGAATATCCGCGCGAAACTGGAGGAAACCGGCGTGTTGGAGGATTTCTCGGACGTATTCGATATGAAGCTTGGTTATATAAAGATGGGTGAAAATGAGTCCCATGATGATGCTGTGAACGTGGGGAATGTCATATCCGCACTTGAAAAACTCAAGGTTTCAGAGGACAGGGACGTGCTTATAAATAACATGTCATACATGACATACCCTTACCTGATCCAGGAGAGTGCGTACAACAAGGTGCTTGAGACTGCGGGAAAGGAGCCTTTGGAGCTCGGAGAGAATGAACTGGCACTCTATACGGATTTCTTTACTGATTACCGCGGAGGTTTACTGAATGAGGTATTGGCAGAGCGTCCGGAGGTGGATGTAAGAGGAGATGAGTATCATCTGACCGGAGAGGTCCAGACCACGAAGATTGTGACAGATTCATCGATAACCCTGTCGTTCGGACTTATCGTGGACGATGATACATTTGCCAGACTGACAAATGACAATTACGAGTTATATGTAAATGCCGTTCTCAAAAAGGATATCGTGGACGATAAGGGCCTCATGAAAGCCATAATGGACGAAAATGAGAAACTTGACGGCATAGATTTTGAGAGTATAAACGCTGATTGCGAGAGTTATCTGCAGAACATAGGAAGAAATATGTTCTACACGGTGGCTGCAGGATATATAACGCTTTATTTGGCGGTGGTGTTCCTCATAATCGCAAATACCATAATCGGTGTTCAGTTCCTGATGGGACAGAGAAAGTCCGGCAGAAGGTACAGAACCCTTGTGAAGCTTGGCGCGACATACGAAATGCTCTGCAGCTCAGCAAACAGACAGGTGGGCTGGTATTTCGGAATCCCGGTTGCCGTGGCGGCGGTCAGCAGTATATTCGGTGTGCGTGCTCTGCTCACGGGAATCCTGTCAGAATCCATGCGAGGCAGTGTGAAACAGATACTTATCATAGCTGCGGTTATGATAATCCTGTTGTGTGTGGTAGAATATATCTATATGACAGCGGTGAAACGCTCAAGCAACAGATATCTCATGGCGATGATGACACCGGAAAGGGTTGAGTAAACGGTGAAGTGTGTGATGGTGGTTGAGGACGATGTCCTCATGTGCGATGAACTTCTGGATATGCTGACAAAGGCAGGATACAGGGCAGTTAAGCCAGATGGATTTGACAACATAATAGAACAGATACTGGACATGGCTCCGGATATTCTTCTGCTGGATATCAATCTTCCTGGCAGGAGCGGCTTTGACATATGCCGGGAGATCAAGAGGCGGAGCTCTGTCCCGGTGCTGGTTCTCACATCGAGGGACCAGCTAAAGGACGAGCTCCATGCGCTGGAGCTGGGCGCTGATGAATTCCTCACGAAGCCATGCCGCCGTGAGCGGCTTCTGGCCCGGGTGGCAAATGTGCTCAAGAGGTACGAGGGCAGACAGAACCTGATCGAAGGAGAAGGGTTTCTTCTGGACACTCAGACATACACTCTGTATATAGATGGGAGATCTGCGGTGCTTCCACAGAATCAGGGACGTATATTTGAGACACTTATGACAAGCGGAGGAGATGTCGTGTCTAAGGAGAAACTTTGTGAGGCAGTGTGGGGCACATCGGAGTATATAGATGAAAATGCCCTGCAGGTGAATCTTACAAGACTCAAAAAGAAAATGGCGGGACTGGATATGAAGGCAAAGATCATAGCTGTAAGAGGCGTTGGATACAAAATATTCCCTGGGGACGGAGGTGCCTGACCCACTTGTCAGAGTGGAGAAAATATGAAAAGATTTGGACTTGTTATAAAACAGAATATTGTCTGGCTTGGTCTGCTGCTTCTGACGGACGTGGCGTTCTGCTTCTTCATGTGGCTTGTGGCACCAGAGGCATTTGTCAGAATAAGGGTGCTGGTTGGCATGTTCACTGTGATACTGTTCGCGGCGGTGTGCTCGGTGCTGTGTATAAAGGACAGGAAGAAGATTGAGGCGTTCAGGAGATTTGTCACTGACCCGGATGAACAGAGCGAGATAGAAATGAGGAGCCTGTGCGGGGCTTCTGAACAGGAATATGTGAGCGTGCTGTCGGAGGAGCTTCACGATCTGAGAGATTCAGTGATGCAGAGTGGCAGACAGCTCAGGGATTATCAGGAGTATGTGGAGAACTGGGCACATGAGATCAAGACCCCCATCTCTCTGCTGACATTTGTGGTGGACAACAGGAGAGATGAGCTGCCTCATAATGTTGTGATGAAGATGGACAATGTGACCAGCCAGATGCAGAACTATGTGGACCAGATGCTCTACTACGCCAGACTGAAAAGCGATTCCAAGGATTATCTCATGGAGAGCATAGATGTGGAAGAATGCGTGGATGAGGTGATAGCTGACTACAGATCCCTGCTTGAGGAGAAGGGCATACGGGTCAGAAAGTGTCTTGAGAATGGAGAGGTGTACAGTGACCGCAGGGGATTGCAGTTTATACTCGGTCAGCTTGTGAGCAATTCCATGAAATACACAAATGAGCAGCCGGAGATATCATTTGACTTCTGGACGGCGGGTGACAAAAAGCTGCTGTCCGTGAGTGACAATGGCATAGGTGTAAAGAGCTGTGACATGCCATACATATTCGAGAAGGGTGTCACGGGTGATTCGGGTGAGAACAGGAAGCATGCAACGGGCATGGGACTGTATCTTGTCAGTGAGATGGCGCATGACCTAGGCATCACAGTGACGGCAAATTCAAAGTGGCAGAATGGATTTGAGATAGTACTTGAATTCCCGGATGTGGAGACAAAGATATAAAAGTGAGGAGGCAGATACAGCGTTGTGCGTATCTGCCTCCTCACTTTTTACCGGGATATTTTATAATAAATTTATGAGTGGCGGTCTGTTAATAATCACTTTGATATTTTATAACTGTCTCTTATACACATCTCCGAGCCCACGAGACGCTCATGAATCTC
>ENA-OZXD01000594-OZXD01000594.1-human-gut-metagenome-genome-assembly--contig:-NODE-594-length-10484-cov-8.683383_pt1 | contig 10484 bp, 8 predicted proteins | sample MGYA00244855_ERZ654094 | MGnify/ENA primary metagenome ERZ654094 (study PRJEB26926, sample SAMN06165277) | human gut metagenome | biome: ENVO:00009003; feature: ENVO:2100002; material: ENVO:00002003...
CGAGATTCATGAGCGTCTCGTGGGCTCGGAGATGTGTATAAGAGACAGGTATTGGAAGATCTGAAAAGAAGATTTCCTAATGAGCCTGAATATCACCAGGCAGTAGAAGAAGTGTTAGGCACTATCGAAGAAGAATACAACAAACACCCAGAATTCGACAAAGTAAATTTGATTGAACGCTTGTGCATTCCTGATAGAGTTTATCAGTTCCGTGTAACTTGGATGGATGATAAAGGCAATATCCAGACTAATATGGGTTATCGCGTTCAGCACAACAATGCAATCGGCCCGTACAAAGGCGGTATCCGTTTCCATAGTTCTGTAAACTTAGGTATCTTGAAATTCCTTGCTTTCGAGCAGACATTCAAAAACTCTCTGACAACACTTCCTATGGGTGGTGGTAAGGGTGGTTCTGACTTCTCTCCACGTGGTAAGTCAAATGCAGAAGTAATGCGTTTCTGCCAGGCGTTTATGTTGGAGTTATGGCGTCATATCGGTCCTGAAACAGACGTTCCAGCCGGAGATATCGGTGTTGGTGGTCGTGAAGTAGGTTTCATGTTCGGTATGTACAAAAAGCTGGCTCACGAATTTACCGGTGTATTGACAGGTAAAGGTCGTGAATTTGGTGGCTCATTGATTCGTCCTGAAGCAACTGGTTACGGAAATATTTATTTCTTGCTGGAAATGCTTAAGACACGCAACATAGATATTAAAGGTAAAACTTGTCTTGTATCAGGTTCAGGTAACGTAGCTCAGTACACAGTAGAAAAACTGATCCAACTGGGAGCAAAAGTTGTTACAATGTCTGATTCAGACGGTTATATTTATGATCCGGACGGTATCGACCGTGAAAAACTGGATTACATCATGGAACTGAAGAACTTGTACCGTGGCCGTATCCGCGAATACGCAGAAAAGTATGGCTGCAAATATGTAGCAGGTGCTCGTCCATGGAACGAAAAAGCAGATATCGCTCTTCCTTCTGCAACTCAGAATGAAATCAATGGCGACGATGCAAAAGCATTGATTGCAAACGGTGTAATCGCTGTTTCGGAAGGAGCAAACATGCCTTCTACTCCAGAAGCTATCCGTGTATTCCAGGAAGCTAAAATTCTTTATGCTCCGGGTAAAGCTGCTAATGCTGGCGGTGTTTCTGTTTCTGGTTTGGAAATGACTCAGAATTCTATCAAACTGAGCTGGAGTCAGGAAGAAGTAGACGAAAAACTGAAAAGCATCATGAAGAACATTCACGAAGCTTGTGTACAGTATGGTACAGAACCAGACGGTTATATCAACTACGTGAAAGGTGCAAACGTTGCCGGCTTCATGAAAGTTGCCAAAGCTATGATGGCTCAGGGTATTGTATAAACAGATTATCCCTAACATAAAAACAGAAACGGGTGGAATGCAAATAACGTTCCACCCGTTTTTTATATCAGTAAATACTGTTCACAACAACAAAAAATCCTCCTTTATTCATGAAGAACAAGAAGGATTTTGTGAATGTTATCAATCCTTTACTCTTTCAAAGACAAAGAATGAGTATCCCAGTTGTAAACAACAGTATATATCGTATTTGTGTTTATGACTTCTCCTTCATCTTTTCCCCAATCACCATTTAATGTATTCGTTTCTGAATCAGAGTTTGTCAAAGTCAACTGATAACTGAAAGAAACACCTTCAGAATAGGGAAAATAAACAATATCTCCATTGTCTAAAGCTACAGTTCTATCTCCAGCAGTCACTGTAAAATCATATTCCTGTAACCAATCCCCGATCACCTCCGACAGATTTAGGCTTACAGCAAATGTAATCGTAGGAACCTGAACTTTCAATCCAGTAGTTTCTCCCCGTTTTACGACAAAAGGAACTTCCGTATAATAAACAGGCTCACCTTTCTCTTCATTAGTCCAGCTTTTTTCCACTCCATAATTCGGACTATACACTTTCAACATATAATCATCTGCAGCATCCAATTCGATTTTATTCTGCATTTCTTCAGTAGAAAGTGTGCGAAGCATCTCACCCCCCTTCCACAATTCAACAGTCCAGATTATATCATCAGTTGAACGCGAAGCGACTTCTGCCACAGTTTGCGATTGGACTTCTATACCAGAAACAGACATATAACCTGCCCCAGATAAAACTTCTTTTTGCTGACAACCAATCAGCAAAAAGATTCCACACAATATATAAAGTATATTTCGTTTCATGACTTCATCTTTTATTTATCAAATGCCAAGGAAATATCATCTATCTTCAAAATACTTCCCATATGCACAGTCCAATCGCCAATCACTGGATAAGTTATAGTTGTTCCTAAATCAAAATCACTCTGAGAAAGTGAAGTTTTATTCGAGGCCAAAAACTGCACACATATAGAAGTTGCTTTCTCAAAAGGTTCAGTATAATTAAAATCAACTGTGGCGTGTCCATATTCACCATTTTCTTCCGAAGAGGCAGCAGGTTCATACGTTCCAGTTGCAATTTCCCGATCTCCATTCTTTAAAGACACAACAACCTTGAAAGCATCAGAATTATAGGGCTTATATTTATACCAAAAAGACATCGAAGTTGGACGAGAACCAAAATCATGCCCTTGTATAATACCAGAGTCATAAGTTCCAATAAACAAGCTACCTACCATAGCACCACCGACATAAGTACCCGCAGTATTGGCATAGCCATCACCACATCCCGAAAGATACATCAACGCAGCTTTTGTGCCTCCATGAGCATCTTCTGTATAACTGACACAGGATGCAAAGCAACCTTCATACCAAATTCCAAAAGCATACGTTCCTCCTTGAGCTTTATCGTTGTTTGTTGCCCACCAAGACGAGCTGGCATTACCTTCTGCATAAGGATGGAAAGTGTAATAAGTTTTATCCTTAGAGGGCCATGTACCCGATTTTTTCTTTTCCTCAATATACCATTCTTCCATATCCGAATTCGGTAACTGTTGCGGAGTTTCCAGCACCACATCCACTGGCTCTGTTTCGATACCCTCACGATAAACAGCACGTATCTGATATTGCTTATCCACAGGATAGTCGTCAAACTGTACCAAGCGATCACAGTCTATCCATTGCTCGTCGCCTTTCTTACGATATTGATATTGAATTTTCTGCGAAATCGTTTCGATATCTCCAGTCTTTATATCACAGCTGTCTACACTAAATTCCTTACACCAGAAGTTTCCCGGATTAGTTACGATAGAGAACTCCGGCTTATTACACTTAAGTGTATAAACCCGATTTACTGTTGCATCTTCACTAGCCCAGCGGTTATTGGCCTTCACATCCACTTCTATTGTTGACGTAACAGTTGCTCCCTTATTCGTCATCAGCTGTGGTAATAAAGAAGTAAAATCCAAAACAGCCTCCGTTGCTCCAACTTCCGGTAAGGAAATACCTAATGCATTTTCAATCGCAGACTTATCTTCAGCACTAGACAACAAATATTCTTTTCCTTGTTCCAATCCAGCAAACTTAGTATCTGCCGAATTAAATTTCAACTTCAACTCCTGCAAGGCAGATGAAAGTTTCAAACGAATAGTTGCCGATTTTTTTTCTGTTTCAGCGAACGAGAGCTCGTTATTCAGAAAACCATCCGATTCCAATTTCGGCTTAGGCATAAACTCTGAAGGTATCGTTTCAGCAATAGAAACCGTTTCCGTTTCAAGTTTCTCAATAGAAATACCTACTCCCGATGAAATTTCTGAATCATCCAGACCTAATGTAACCTTTACATGAGTCTTTACTGCAATATTTGCAAACTGCTCCTGATCCGGAATATCATATACGACCTCTTTTCCCGTACCAGATAAACGGCCATGGAAAACCAGCTTCACTGACGAACCTGCACGAAAATAAGCACTCTTTCCTGAATCAGCATCCAGATCGACAGACTCACTGCCTACAGATACTGTTACGAAATAGGATTCATACATCTTGTTCAGACTCTCTCTGTTATAAATGACAGACAACAGAGAATTGGCTACAGAGCAAGATATAGAAGCTGAAGTCATTTCTCCTTTTATCACTTCCCGTGCATTCAAACTTCCTACATAATAGGGAGCATCCAATGCAATCACTGGATTATCACCATACGTAGCAGTCAAATCGTACAGGCCTTCCTGTAATAAAACATATTCCTTACAAGTTCCCTTATAGGCAGATTTATCGGTACCACTATATAGAATCTTCAACTGAAACATTTCTGTCAGCGGATCTTCCAACTCAGAAGGAGCTTTACGTGAATATGCTTTATTATCCTCATCAGTCAAGGTAACAAGCAATCCCGTTTTGCCAGATAAATCAGTTTCCTCATTCTCCTGACACCCTCCCAGTAGCATACATAGCAGCAGCGAGCACAAGCCTCCTATCCACTTCATATATTCAATAACTAATTTATTCATAACCTAATTCAAATTCATCTACCCACAACGTACTGCCGTCGCCAACCTGTCCGATTACTTTCTTTCCATTCTCATCAAAATCACCGCCATACTTACTGGAAGTAGCAACAATCGCGATTTTCGCAGGTTTCGATTCAGTATTACTATACTTAATATCAAACTCAAATTTCGTATATTCAGTAACAGTCTCTGTACCAATAAACTCACCATAAGCTATTTCCTGTCCGGCATCATCCCATAATCTTAAATAAATATGGCATTGATCTGTTTTCAGATTTCCGGGAACAGTACCAGCGTATGTAACAGGCATTGATTTATATTTATAATACCCACTCAGTTTTGTAGGACGGGCTTCAGAATAAGCACGTCCAAACGACGGACTCGACTCAGGTTTTCCTACATTCGTTTTATAAGTCCCGATAAACAAATTACCGGCAGCAGCACCGACCAATAAAATATCTCCGTACGTATACATTTTGGCAGCCTTTCCTTTATAAGCATCACTACCTGTAACAGGTACGGTACTCGATTCCTTATAAATAGTCACTCCCTCATTACCTGTAGCCCAATAAGCCTGCGGATCATTCAGATTATCGGCAACAGGGTTCGGATACCATGTTTTTCCATCCTGTGTCCAAGTTTCGAAATTCATGTTGGGAAGAGTCACAATTGTTTCTGTCTGGAAAGAATATACATCGCCTTCACTACCTCCGGCCAGTGCCCGTACTTCATAATCCGTACCACTCTGCAACCCCGTAAGTTCAGCAGAATAAGAAGTGCTTCCAGTTTCAGTAATAGCCGAATTATCCAATTTCGTCCATTCCTCATTACCTTTCACACGATATTCCACAGAAATATCAGTTCCAGCACGAAAACTTCCACTGATATAAGCCTTAGTAGCCCATGCATTTACTTTTTCTACAGAAGCAGCTACCGATGATTTCTGTACATCCACCGTCCAGTCGCATATATATCTGTCATTACGGTAAGCCTTAAACACACGTGGACGAGTAAAATCCGTTACTGTTGCCGGATCTGGATCTAATACTGTTTTTGAGCCCTCCAGATTTAATTTTTTAATCTTGATATTCCGGTAATCAGCATCTTCCGTGACATAAATAATAGCAACATGATTATATAAGTCCAATGAAGGAGCAGTACCCGACTGATTCTCCACCTCAATCACACGTTCAATTTCTTGCTTTACAGTCACCCTCCACTGATAATCCTGATAAGTTTTCAACAAAATTCTAACTGGATTCGTAAAATCAATAGCCGTATTGGCATTAGCAGGAAGTTCTGACAGCGAACTAAAACTGAAATTAGGAAAACCATTCGGTTTAATACATGCTGCAACATCCGGAGAGATTGAAGCTTCCGTATTGGCAATCAGTTTCGTAACAGGTAAACTGTCAATAAAAGCATCCTCCCCTATAGTAAGTTCAATAGTACGAGCCTGATTATTGAACACAGCCTCCCCTTGCATTCCTTCCACCTGAAATTCCTGAATTACTCCCTCAATATAAGGGTAAGGAATATCATTTTCTATACACGAAGACATGTTCAGCAATAAAAGAAAAGCAAAGCTATATTTCAAAGCCTTCATTATCATAATCCATCAGTTTAAAAATAGGTACAGATACCTATATTTATCGAAAATATATTAATCTTAAAATCAGCCGAGCTCTGACGGTACGAACCATGTTCTACCTGATTGGTTGTCTGTTCAATCCATTTAAAATCCAAACCGACAACATTAATCGACACCTCGACTGCCATATTGTTCGTAACGAAAGCCGTCAAGCCCGGCGCCGCACCAATCTGTAAACGATGAGAGGTCTGATAGGTACCCGTAGCTTTCTCATCCGACCCGGACAACGTTTTTCCCTGACCATATCCATACGTCAGACGAAGCTCATTGAAAAAGCCAAAAACTTTACTGTTTCCCAGCCCCATATATGTGCGTAAAAATCCGGCAGCAGTATATTCATGCTCCAGATATTTATAATCGCTGATATCGAATGTCAGGTCATCTCCCAAATCCAGATTAATACTACCTATATCCGCATAGGTACGGTTATAATTCAAACGCACACCGGCAGCCATATTATCACGGAAAAAATATCCGGCATATGGACTTACCTTAAAGGTATACCCTTCACCGTTTACATCATCCAATATCAGAAGCTTATAATTATCACCGGTCAATTCTGTATAAGAGAATGTGACACCTCCCATCCACGATCCTTTCGGAACAAATAAGGAGGGCTTTATATTACGATCATAACCTTTTCGTGCGTAGACCGAAGTTACGCACAAAAAGGTTAATAATAAAATGAAATATTTCTTCATGCAAACATTAATAGTATGACAATTCAAAATCATCTACCCAAAGGGTACTGCCAATCGCCAGCTGACCAATTACATTCATTCCGTCAAAATATCCACCATAACGGCTAGAAGTTGCTACAATTGCAATCTTATCAGGACGTTTGTTTGTTACTGTATATTCTATAGGAATTTCAAAATGTGTGTATTCTGAAACAGTTTCATTTGTTATGAAATGTCCTTCGCCGATAGTTTCACCTCCCGACCATAACTGAATATAAATATCACACTCATCTTTTTCCAATTTTTCAGACGGAACACTTCCATCAGACATTGTTGCCCCCGGCTGATATTTAAAGTACCCTGACAACTTAGTCGGACGAGCTCCTGAATAATCTCTACCAAATGTTACACTTGAAGCAGGATCTTGGGCATTTGTTTTATAGCTTCCAATAAAAATATTCCCTGCGGCTTTTACTTTTACAAAAACAAACATAGTAACTTCTACAGTCTGCAACTGAGCAGCCAACCCACTATAAGAGTCACTGACTCCTACACTATTAGAGTTTCCTCCTAAAGTCACACCCTCATTTCCAGTTGACCAATAACTATTAGAAGCATCAGCATTCGGATACCAGTCCTTTTCATTCTGACTCCATGTATCAAAGTTCAGGTTCGGAATTTCCACATACGATTCTGTAGTAAACGTACAAGTTTCACCTGCTTTATCTCCACACAAAATGTAATATTCGTACTCCGTACCGAAATCTAGCGGGGCAACCTTTGCTGAATAGTTCTTGGTGCCTTCTTCCTGAACAGCTTCAATTGTAGTCCATTCAGCATCGGCTTTCTTCTTGTAACGGAACTGTACCGGAGAAGTAATTTCCGCTAAATTACAAGAACCCGACAAATAAGCAAACTGTCCCCAAACCTTAGAAGCATCGTTCTTAATATCGCTGGTTACCATATCAGCACTTTCCTGCTTGGTAGGTACTTTTACTGTTACGTCGTACTGATGAATAGTCTGGTCTACAGATATATCGAATCCGGCATTACCTTCCGTAATATCCAGATTTACTTTATAGTGATAAGCAGCTTCCGCTTTCGAAGTGATTTCCTGAGAGAAAGACTTTCCATTACCGAAATCAACTTTTACAGTCAAAGGCTGACCAGCTTTTACATAAGCAGCACGTGCTTCATCTTCTACAAATGGAATGCTCAGCGCATCAGCACCTTCTATATAACATGTATAACCAGCAAAAGTAGATTTAAAAGTTTCCGAACAATTTACAGAAACCATTGTCTGAGCCAGCTTACAAGTAATGTTTACATTCTTTGCCTTATTGGCTTCGATTACTACATCTTTTTGTCCTGCATAATAAGGCTGAGCATCAAAGCCCTGAGTTTCCATATTCTTGTCGGCTGAATATGCCTTGATGGTATATGTAGCAACAGGCAATATCACATCATCTAAGTTTCTCCAATCGTCGGCATGCTGTACTACAGCATTCGACTCATCTAATATATCGACAGCTATTGCTTCCGATTCAGTTATGTCAGCACGAGTTTCTACACCCTTATTAACATCAATGGAAGACAGCTGGAGATAACCATATCCTTTGGCTTCATCTATTTCTGACTGGCAGGAAGAAATCAGTCCTACACCCAGAAATAATCCTATCATTATATTTGTTAATTTCATAAACTCTTACTCTCCTTTCTTTGGATTTACAATAACTGTAATATCTCCGTCATTAGTATTTACTCCATCTGAAACTGCCAAATTGAACGTACTGCTTCCAGATGTTACCACCTTTGGAATCAAAACTAACAATCCTCCCAACTTAAAGATAAACTTTGTACAAGTTCCAGCATGTAGCTGAATGTACTCCTCTCCTGTTACAAGTCCTAAACCTATGATCTTTTCCTTTAGTCCATCATCCATATTACAGATGTCAAATGTTTTCGGTAAGCCTACCCCGCCTAACATAGCTGCAATCTCACCCGAAATAGTCACATTCAGATGTTTAATACCATTAGGAGCTAAGATGTGAACATCCTGCAAACCTGCAATATCAGAATCACCATGGGTACAAGTATAAGTAGCAGGCAATCCTTTGAATGTGATAGAAGCTTCCGGTTCTTCACCACCACCTTCACCCGGGTTTTCCGGACCTTCATAAATAATATTACCTACAGGGATTTTAATTGTTTCACCCACTTCAGTGAATGTCAGGTCAACTATAATACCGATAGAAATATAAGAATCTGTAGAACCGTCTTCTGTCAGTTGAATATTAAAAGAATCTCCACCAGCCAAATAAGATTCGCTACCCTCTGCATCAGAAGGCTTCTGAATAGTTACTTTCAATTCAATAAAATTACCTTCTACAGAAGTTGCCTTGATAGAAGCATTCAGGCTGTTCTGGCGTTCAGGAACCTGAAAATAATATTTCTTACCAAGAGAACTCTTATCGAATATTTGGGTGGCACCATCTCTATTATCAACTATTACTGAATAATCATCTTTAAAAGCTTCTTCAAACGAGCTTGTCAAACCTATTGATACTTCAACACATGCCAACTTACAAGTCAGATCAACATTTGTAGCAATACCCTTCTTTACAGAGAAAGTCTGTTCCCCTTTAAAATAAGGACGCTCGGATACTGTTACATTTTCACCTTCGTAATTGTAAGCAGTTACAGCATAGCTTCCTTCACCCAAAGGAAGAACTACCTTACCGTTTTCGTTCTTCAATTCACTGACTTTACCTCTGGCTGCTTCTTCCTGAGTTTCAGTATTTGTTACAATCAATGTATAGTTGTCTACATTTACATCTTCTTCATTAAAGCTTCCGGTTGTAGTTCCGCCGTCTACAGTTTCTCCGGCACGACTTATTGTTACTCCGTTATAAATAGATGTCAGGTCAAGCTCCAGTGTACCGGCATTTTCTCCGGCTCCTCCTTTACCCAAAAGTTCGTCACGCATTTCGCAAGATGACAAACCTACAATAAGGCCTAAAAGCCATATTAAACTCTTATATTTTTTCATTTTATTCGTATTTTATCTTAATTTGGAATGTAATCACCCGGGATATTAACAGTAACATCTTCATCTGTTACACCATCATCAACAGTAATAGTCAAGCCTACTTTACCTCCTGGAATATCTGTTTGATTCGGCTTGATAGTCAAAGTATAAGAATAGCAAGGTTTCAAATCGATTACCTTAGAAGTATCGAAACCATCAACAGATACAGGTTCACCATTTTTATCGATTAAAGAGAAGGACAAAGTAGCATTTGTACCTTCATCACCGGTTTTCAGATAAAGCTGCTGACCTTCATTCGACTTGTTCATAGTCCAAGCCTCATCCATATAGTCGGTCTTTACAGTAACGGTACAATCCTGGAAGTAATCTTCGAATGCATCGTTATCACCATTTCCTTTATAAACCAAAGTAATTCTGGCATTGGCAGGTTTACAAAGAATAGAAACAGTTTTTTTATCACCTTGAGATACCGTAAATGTCTGACTACCCTTTACGTACAGTTTGTCGTAACCAGCAGCAACATCCTCTCCATAATAAGCGGTCAGTGTATAAGAAACACCAAAATCAACTTTCTGTTCTACATCCAAATCTCCATAAAGCTGATCTGTATAAACAGGTTCTTCTCCTTTATATAGAGCTGTCTCTTATACACATCTCCGAGCCCACGAGACGCTCATGAATCTC
>ENA-OZXD01000601-OZXD01000601.1-human-gut-metagenome-genome-assembly--contig:-NODE-601-length-10436-cov-9.036413_pt1 | contig 10436 bp, 10 predicted proteins | sample MGYA00244855_ERZ654094 | MGnify/ENA primary metagenome ERZ654094 (study PRJEB26926, sample SAMN06165277) | human gut metagenome | biome: ENVO:00009003; feature: ENVO:2100002; material: ENVO:00002003...
TACGAGATTCATGAGCGTCTCGTGGGCTCGGAGATGTGTATAAGAGACAGATGAAGAACTGTCAAGAATGGTCGATACCAACGATGAGTGGATTATGACCCGTATTGGAGTAAAAGAAAGACGTATACTGAATGAAGAAGGATTAGGTACTTCTTATTTGGCACGTAAGGCTGCAAAACAATTAATGCAAAAAACAAATTCAGACCCTGATTCTATTGATTGCGTAATTGTTGCAACTACTACTCCTGACTATCATTTCCCTTCTACTGCCTCAATTTTGTGTGATAAATTGGGTTTGAAGAATGCGTATGCATTTGACTTGCAGGCTGCATGTAGTGGCTTTCTCTATGCTATGGAAACAGCTGCAAGTATGATTCAGTCTGGCAGACATAAAAAAATTATCATTGTTGGTGCTGATAAGATGTCATCAATGGTGAATTATTCAGATCGTGCTACATGTCCTATCTTTGGTGATGGCGCTGCTGCTTGCATGGTAGAAGCAACAACTGAAGATTATGGTATCATGGACTCAATATTGAGAACAGATGGCAAGGGATTGCCTTTCTTACATATGAAAGCGGGTGGTTCTGTATGTCCTCCTTCTTATTTTACTGTAGACAACAAGATGCATTATTTGTATCAGGAGGGTAGAACTGTATTTAAATATGCAGTTTCTAATATGTCGGATGTTACTGCTCAAATAGCTGAAAGAAACGGTTTGAATAAAGATAATATCAGCTGGATCGTCCCACATCAGGCGAATTTGCGTATTATTGATGCTGTTGCTTCTCGTTTAGAGGTTCCATTGGATAAAGTAATGATTAACATCCAACGTTATGGCAATACAAGTGCCGGAACATTGCCACTTTGTTTATGGGATTATGAAAAACAGTTGAAGAAAGGTGACAATATAATTTTCACTGCATTCGGAGCCGGATTTACTTGGGGTGCTGCGTATGTGAAGTGGGGTTATGATGGTAACAAGTAATGAACAATATTAATTAACACATACAAAAGAACGCATCCCAATACGGTGCGTTTTTTTGTATGTTACTAAAAAATAATTATGCACAAAGCCGGATTTGTAAATATTGTAGGTAATCCAAATGTCGGAAAATCTACATTGATGAACTTGTTGGTAGGAGAACGCATTTCTATTGCTACATTCAAGGCGCAGACAACTCGTCATCGTATTATGGGTATATTGAATACGGATGATATGCAGATTGTCTTCTCTGATACTCCAGGGGTTTTGAAGCCTAATTACAAACTTCAGGAGTCTATGTTGAACTTCTCTGAATCGGCATTGGTAGATGCAGATGTTTTGCTGTATGTGACTGATACGATAGAGAAGCCGGATAAGAATGCAGACTTTATGGAGAAGGTGCGTCGTGTTAAAGTTCCGGTTTTGCTGTTGATTAATAAAATTGATTTAACTAACCAGGAAGAACTGGTTAAGTTGGTTGAAGAATGGCATGAAATGTTGCCTGAAGCAGAAATTATACCTATCTCTGCAAAGGCAAAATTTAATGTCGATGTGGTGATGAAGCGTATTAAGGAGCTGATACCTGATTCTCCTCCTTATTTTGGCAAAGACCAGTTGACCGATAAGCCTGCTCGTTTCTTTGTAACTGAAATTATTCGTGAAAAGATTTTGTTATACTATGACAAAGAAATACCTTATGCGGTAGAGGTCGTAGTTGAACAGTTTAAAGAAGATGCCAAGAGTATTCATATTAATGCTGTTATTTATGTGGAGCGTGAATCTCAAAAAGGTATAATTATCGGACATCAGGGAAAAGCTTTGAAAAAAGTTGCTACCGAAGCACGTAAAACATTGGAACATTTTTTCCAAAAATCTATCTATCTGGAAACGTTTGTGAAAGTGGATAAAGATTGGAGAAGTTCTGACAAAGAGCTAAAGAATTTTGGTTATCAATTAGATTAACATTTCATCGGCTGTGACAGCCGTCAATCAATAAAAAAGTATGGGAAATTTAGTAGCAATCGTAGGACGTCCCAATGTGGGAAAGTCGACACTGTTTAATCGTCTGACTAAGACGCGTCAGGCAATTGTAAATGAACAGGCCGGAACAACCCGCGACCGCCAGTATGGTAAATCGGAATGGTTGGGAAAGGAGTTCTCAGTAGTAGATACTGGAGGCTGGGTAGTTAATTCGGAAGATATTTTTGAAGAAGAGATTCGTAAACAAGTCGTTTTGGCTATAGACGAAGCGGATGTTGTATTGTTTGTTGTCGATGTTACAAATGGAGTAACGGATTTGGATATGCAGGTAGCTTCTATTTTGCGTCGTGCCAAAACTCCGGTTATCGTTGTTGCCAATAAGACTGATAACAATGATTTGCAATATAATGCAGCTGAGTTTTACTCTTTGGGATTAGGAGATCCGTATTGTATTTCTGCTTTGAGTGGAAGTGGAACAGGTGACTTGCTGGATTTGATCGTAAGCAAATTTAAAAAGGAATCAGACGAAATTTTAGATGAAGATATTCCTCGTTTTGCTGTTGTCGGTCGTCCTAATGCTGGAAAATCTTCTATTGTAAATGCTTTTATCGGAGAAGAACGAAACATCGTAACTGAAATTGCGGGAACTACTCGTGACTCTATCTATACACGTTATGATAAGTTTGGTTTCGATTTTTACCTGGTCGACACAGCTGGTATTCGCAAAAAGAATAAAGTAAGTGAGGATTTGGAATATTATTCTGTGGTCCGTTCTATTCGTTCTATAGAGAATTCGGATGTGTGTATTCTGATGCTGGATGCAACGAGAGGTATAGAAGGACAGGATTTGAATATCTTTTCACTTATTCAGCGAAATCAGAAAGGACTTGTCGTTGTAGTGAATAAGTGGGATTTGGTAGAAGAAAAGACCGCAAAGGTGATGAAGAATTACGAGGAAGCTATTCGTAATCGTTTTGCACCGTTTACCGATTTCCCGATAATTTTTGCTTCTGCATTGACAAAACAAAGAATTTTTAAAGTGTTGGAAGCTGCAAAGGAAGTTTATCAGGCTCGTACAACTAGAATTCCGACAGCTCGTTTGAATGAGGAGTTACTTCCTATGATAGAGGCTTATCCACCTCCTTCAAATAAAGGTAAATATATTAAGATTAAATATATTACTCAGTTACCCAATACTCAGGTACCTTCGTTTGTATTCTTTGCAAACTTACCTCAGTATGTGAAAGAACCATACAAGCGTTTCCTTGAAAATCAGATACGCGAACGTTGGAAACTTTCGGGTACTCCGATAAATATTTTTATCCGTCAGAAATAATTGGGCATTTCTGATGTTTGTGGAAAAATCTTCTTTCTGGTCATTAAAGACCTGAAAGAAGATTTTTTTGTTAAATATCATATTGATGTCTGTCGTTTTAAGAATATGAATAAAATTCTTGGCTCTGTAAAAAAAAGTGTATTTTTGTTATCTATCGCCGTGCTTTTTAAAAAGTTGGTAAAAATGACGTTGAATCTAATATTTTACTATTATGAAAAACTACGTTTTGTTACTTGTTTGTATGCTATCAGCTATAGCTGCATCTGCTCAGTATTGTAGTATTCAGAAGGGACAGAAACTTTATTATGAAGTTCTTACTGGAAAAAAGAAAACTGAAACTTATACTTCAGTAGTGAATGTGGAAAAAGTAAATGATTCTACTTTTATAACTTTGGGTGATTTTGTGCCAAAGATGAATGAAAAGATGAAAGATACTCTGTTTTACCAGAAAGTAGCTTATGCAAATAATAATACACTGATTTATTTGCAGGATGGAGAATCTATGAAGGATAATATTTGTGGTATGATGGCAGAAGCTTTAAATAAGAAAGACATGACCTCGGCCAAGGCAAAGTTTGATACAAACGGGAAAATCTGTTTGCTTTTAAATGAAAAACGGCAGAAAGGAGAAAAGATTGAATCAGATGAAATGACTATCCGGATTAAGCCTGTGACGATGACTGTTTCAATGAAAGGGCAATATGAGGGTACAGAAACTATTTCTACACCAGCTGGTAAATTTGATTGCGTGAAGGTAACTTATTCAATGAAAGTAAAGTTTTTTATGTTTTCGGATGAAAGTCAGGTTACCGAATGGTATGCTAAAGGAGTAGGACTGGTAAAGCATGAAGAAAGCAGTCGAAAGTTGGGACAAAAGATGACAAAAACATTGACAAAAATAGAAAATTAGCCTTTCGTGTAAAGAAGACTAAAAAAACGGATACTGTTTTTCTGATTATTACGAAACACAGTATCCGTTTTTGTGAAAGGATGAAGAGTTATCGATTTTCTTTTTCTCCTTCAGTTTTCACCTTTTTAAGTAAGTCTGATGCAAAAATAAAGTCGTTCAGACGTTGGTTAGTCGCTGTAAAAACTTCATTCTTCGTACCTTCCCACTCTTTATGTCCTTGATAGATATATAATATGCTGTCACCGATTCCCAGTACCGAATTCATGTCATGAGTATTAATGACGGTAGTCATATTATACTCAGTTGTGATGTCATGAATTAATTCATCAATAACGAGTGAAGTCTTAGGGTCTAGACCAGAGTTAGGTTCGTCGCAGAATAAATATTGTGGCTGAAGAGCGATTGCCCGTGCTATGGCTACACGTTTCTGCATTCCACCACTTATTTCTCCTGGAAATTTATTTTTTGCATCTATCAGATTAACACGGTCTAAGCAAAATTCAGCGCGTTTAATACGCTCTCTGTAAGTCATATTAGAAAACATATCCAGCGGAAACATGACGTTTTCTAATACAGACAGAGAGTCGAATAATGCTGCACTTTGGAAGATCATACCCATCTCCCGACGTAAAGCTTTCTTTTCCTTTTTCCCCATGGTAATCAAGTTACGTCCATCGTACAAAACTTCTCCATTTTCTGGAGTGAGAAGTCCTACCAGGCATTTCATGAGTACCGTTTTTCCTGAACCACTTTGTCCAATTATCAGGTTTGTTTTCCCGTTTTCAAAGGTAAAGTTGATGTCATTTAATACGGTACGATCTTCAAATGATTTATAGAGTGATTTAATTTGTATCATTGTTAGCTAAGTAATTGGGTAAGTATTAAATCGGAGAACAGGATCAGTACACTACTGCATACGACAGAATCGGTACTAGCCTTTCCTACTGCGATAGATCCTCCTTCTACAGTGTATCCGAAGTAAGCTGATACGCTGGCTATTATGAAGGCGAAAACAAGTGATTTGATAAAACTGCACCATACGTACCATTCTACGAAACTATATTGGAATCCATATTCCAAATCGGTAGCATTAGTGATACCTGCAAACCACGCTGTACAGAAGGCTCCAATCACTCCGGCAAAAATACTAAAAGTTACGAGCAACGGAATCATTGTCATAAGTCCTAGAATTTTGGGAAGGATCAGATATGATGCTGAATTCACTCCCATAATATCGAGCGCATCAATTTGCTGAGTGACGCGCATGGTTCCTATTTCCGAGGCTATGTTTGAACCAACTTTACCTGCCAGAATAAGACACATGATGGAAGAAGAGAACTCTAGCAACAAGATTTCACGGGTAGTATATCCTACAACAAAACGTGGCATCCATGGACTTTCGATGTTTAGCTTAATTTGTATGCAGATAACAGCACCGATGAAAAACGAAATCAGCAATACGATACCAATTGAGTTGATACCTAACTGTGCCATTTCATTACGATATTGTTTGAGGTACATTCGGAAACGTTCCGGGCGGGCAAATACTCTTCCCATTAGCATGAGGTATTTACCCAAAGTAGTAATTGGTCTTACCATATTTGTTATTTGAGTCTAATTTTGTGCAAAAGTACTGTTTTTTAGCTATATTATAATAAAAGCAGAGATGAAAATGGGAGGAATTACCACAGAACCCAAGATTTTTACTACTTTTGCTGCGGTAATGAAAGGATTGATCCTTCATTCTTAAATCTTTATTAAACAACTTTATGGCAGAGCAGGAAAACCAACAGTATATTGCTGAAGAAACATTTGAACTTCCATCGGATGGACGTATGGTACTTCGTACTGAGAATCTGGTCAAAAAATATGGTAAGCGTACAGTCGTAAGCCATGTTTCCATTAATGTGAAACAGGGTGAAATTGTCGGACTGCTGGGACCGAATGGTGCTGGTAAGACAACTTCTTTTTATATGACTACAGGATTGATTGTTCCTAATGAGGGACATATCTATCTGAATAATCAGGATATTACTGATTATCCCGTATATAAGCGTGCCCAGAATGGTATCGGATATTTGGCACAGGAGGCTTCTGTTTTCCGTAAAATGAGTGTGGAAGATAACATTGCTTCGGTTCTGGAGCTTACAAAGACTTCGAAGGAATATCAAAAAGAAAAACTGGAAAGCTTGATTGCTGAATTCCGTTTGCAGAAGGTACGTAAAAACTTAGGTGACCAACTGTCGGGAGGTGAACGCCGCCGTACAGAAATTGCACGTTGTCTGGCTATCGACCCGAAGTTTATTATGCTTGACGAACCGTTTGCCGGTGTAGACCCTATTGCGGTCGAAGATATTCAGCATATTGTATGGAAGCTGAAAGATAAAAATATTGGTATATTGATTACTGACCACAATGTGCAGGAAACACTAAGTATCACAGACCGTGCCTATTTGTTGTTTGAAGGAAAAATACTTTTCCAGGGTACACCTGAAGAACTTGCTGAAAACAAGATTGTAAGGGAAAAGTATCTAAGTAACAGTTTTGTGTTACGCAGGAAAGATTTTCAACTTAATAGAGAAATACGTGAATAAGTGATAGTGTGAATGATATACAGCAGGAAGCTTTTTTTAGAACTGGCTTCTTTGGTATGTATATATAAATGAAATCACAAAAGCTTACTTGCGTTTTTTATAAATTTTACTTAGACATTTTGGTTATTGCAAGATTAAACACTATTTTTGCAACCTCTTTGAATAAACTGGAATATAGTAATAATTAAATAAATAAGTCGGAAATGAATATTTCATTGCAAAACGTAGACAAGGTAAGCGCAGTGCTTACTGTTCAGATTGAAAAGGCTGACTATCAGGAAAAAGTAGAAAAATCGTTGAAAACTCTTCGTCAGAGAGTTAATATGCCCGGATTCCGTAAAGGAATGGTTCCTATGGCTTTGATTAAGAAGCAGTATGGTACTTCTGTATTGGTAGAAGAAGTTGATAAGCTGATGCAGGAAAAAGTCGGCGAATATATTCGTGAAAATAATGTGAATATGCTGGGTACTCCTCTGCCTAAAGAAAATAATGTGAATTTTGAGGCAGATGAAAACTTTGAATTCTCATTTGATATTGCTTTGGCTCCTGAATTCAATGTTGAATTGTCTAACAATGATACTGTTGATTACTACGATATCAATGTAACTGATGAAATGGTAGATCAGCAGGTTAAGATGTACACTCAGCGTACTGCAAAATATGATAAAGTTGAGGAATATCAGGAAAATGATATGCTGAAAGGTTTGTTAGCTGAGCTGGATGAAAATGGCAACACAAAAGAAGGTGGTCTTCAGGTAGAAGGTGCTGTAATGATGCCTACTTATATGAAGAATGACGATCAGAAAGCTATCTTCAACGGCGCTAAAACAAATACAGTATTGGTATTCAATCCTGCAACTGCATTCGATAACAACGAAGCTGAATTAGCTTCTTTGCTGAAGATTAAGAAAGAAGAAGTTGCTAACTATAAAGGTAACTTCAGCTTCCAGATCGAAGAAATCACTCGTATGATTCCGGGTGACTTGAATCAGGAATTGTTCGATCAAGTTTTGGGTGAAGGAAAAGCTCACAACGAAGAAGAATTCCGTGCACAGATTAAAGAAACAATTGCTAAGCAGTTCGAAGCTGATAGCGACTATAAGTTCTTGATCGACGTTCGCAACTATGTTGTAAATAAGATTGGTAAACTGGAATTTGCAGACGAACTGATGAAGCGCATCATGTTGGAAAACAACAAGGAAAAAGGTGAAGAGTTCGTTGCAGAACATTATGAAAAGAGCCTTGAAGAGCTGACATGGCACCTGATTAAAGAAAAATTGGTTGCTGCAAACAACATCAAGGTAGAACAAGCTGACATTACTAATATGGCTAAGGAAGCTACTCGTGCTCAGTTTGCTCAGTATGGTATGATTAATGTACCTGATGAATTGTTGGAAAACTATTCTAAGGAAATGTTGAAGAAACGTGAAAGTGTAGAAGCATTAGTCAACCGTGTTGTTGAAGCTAAATTGTCAGAAATACTGAAAGGTCAGGTTACATTGAATCATAAAGCTGTTTCAGCAGAAGAATTCAATAAAATGTTTCAGTAATTTCCCTGCAGTAAGCTAAGGCGAATTGCTAAAACTTGCTAAAAGAGGGGCTTTTGGTCTGGCTTTCGCCCGATTGAACAGCGGTTTTTGTACTTTTGTTCTATTGTGGGAAGAAGCCATCAAAAGCTTCTCTTTTGTTCTTTTTATTATTCACAATTAATAGATTAGACTAATGGACGATTTTAGAAAATATGCTACCAAGCATTTGGGCATGAGCAGTATGGTGCTTGATGATGTTATTAAGTCACAAGCTGGATATCTCAATCCTTATATCTTGGAAGAACGTCAATTGAATGTGACACAGCTTGATGTCTTTTCTCGTCTTATGATGGACCGTATTATATTTCTCGGTACTCAGATTGATGATTATACAGCCAATACATTGCAAGCTCAGCTGTTGTATCTGGATTCTGTTGACTCTGGAAAAGATATCTCTATTTATATAAATTCTCCTGGTGGTTCTGTTTATGCAGGACTGGGCATTTATGATACGATGCAGTTTATATCTAGCGATGTCGCTACTATTTGTACGGGTATGGCTGCTTCAATGGCAGCTGTGTTATTGGTTGCAGGAGCAGAAGGAAAGCGTTCTGCGTTGACTCATTCACGTGTAATGATCCATCAGCCGATGGGAGGAGCACAAGGACAGGCTTCTGATATTGAAATTACAGCTCGTGAAATCCAAAAGTTAAAGAAAGAGCTTTATACTATTATCTCAGATCACTCTCATACAGAATTTGACAAAGTATGGGCCGACTCTGACCGTGATTATTGGATGACGGCTCAAGAAGCAAAAGAGTATGGTATGATTGATGAGGTACTTTCTCGTAAGCCTGCATTATAAGTTTTTAATTTAAAACGATATAACTTTGGAAGATAAATCAACTAAAAAGAATAAACGGCGTTGTAGCTTTTGTGGACGTACGGAAGATGAAGTCGGTTTCTTGATAACAGGTGTTAATGGATGTATCTGTGACAGTTGTTCGGAACAGGCTCATGAGATTGTACAGGAAGCTATGCGTCAGAAAGGAAATAGTACAGACCTTAATCTGGCAGAACTTCCTAAACCCAAAGATATTAAAGATTTTCTTGACCAGTATGTTATCGGTCAGGATGATGCTAAACGTTACCTCTCTGTTGCTGTTTACAATCATTATAAACGTTTGTTGCAACCTTCGTCGAAAGATGATGTGGAAATCGAAAAATCTAACATCATTATGGTGGGAAGTACAGGTACGGGAAAAACATTATTGGCTCGTACTATTGCAAAGTTATTGCATGTTCCTTTTACCATAGTTGATGCTACAGTGCTGACTGAAGCCGGCTATGTAGGTGAAGATATAGAAAGTATTTTGACACGTCTGTTGCAGGTTGCCGATTATAATGTTGAGGAAGCTGAGCGCGGTATAGTATTTATCGATGAGATAGATAAAATAGCCCGTAAAGGAGATAATCCATCTATTACTCGTGATGTAAGTGGAGAAGGAGTGCAGCAAGGTTTGTTGAAACTTCTTGAGGGCTCTATCGTAAATGTTCCTCCTCAGGGAGGCCGTAAGCATCCAGAACAGAAACTGATTCCTGTCAATACAAAAAATATTTTATTTATTTGTGGAGGTGCTTTCGATGGCATTCAGCGTAAAATAGCCCAACGTTTGAATACGAATGTTGTAGGATATGGAGCTGCAAAAGAGAAGGTGAAAATAGACCGTGCAAATCTTATGCAATATATTGCTCCGCAGGATTTGAAGTCTTTTGGACTGATTCCTGAAATCATTGGACGTTTGCCTATTCTGACTTACTTGAATCCGCTGGACCGTACAGCATTGCGTAATATTCTGACAGAACCGAAGAATTCTATTATTAAACAATATATCAAATTGTTTGAGATGGACGGCGTGAAGCTAGAGTTTCAGCCAGAGGTCTTTGATTATATTGTAGATAAAGCTGTCGAATATAAATTGGGAGCTCGCGGTTTAAGATCGATAGTAGAAACAATTGTTATGGATGCAATGTTTGAAGTTCCATCGCATCTGTCTCTTATACACATCTCCGAGCCCACGAGACGCTCATGAATCTCGTA
>ENA-OZXD01000608-OZXD01000608.1-human-gut-metagenome-genome-assembly--contig:-NODE-608-length-10355-cov-55.270874_pt1 | contig 10355 bp, 21 predicted proteins | sample MGYA00244855_ERZ654094 | MGnify/ENA primary metagenome ERZ654094 (study PRJEB26926, sample SAMN06165277) | human gut metagenome | biome: ENVO:00009003; feature: ENVO:2100002; material: ENVO:00002003...
ACGAGATTCATGAGCGTCTCGTGGGCTCGGAGATGTGTATAAGAGACAGGGGTAATATAGTAGCTGATGATCCAGAATCAGGAGTATATAATATTTAGCATTTTTTAGATAGTTAGTACTTTGACCCAAATTAGAAGTATTATACTAAAATGAATGATGAAAATTATAAAGATGCTTTAAGAAAAAGAGGTTATACCGAAGATTAGATAAATCAAGAATTTGAAAGATTTAAATTAGTCGGAGCTGATGCTTATGTAATACATTATTTAGTTAATAACTTAGAGATTTCAAATGTAAATGATCCATATACTTGGAATGTGCAAGTATCTTTACTTATAGGTAAATAGATAACAAAATTAACTGAAGATATTACTAAACGTAAGTTGAGTAATTTAAGTACTGATTTTTAGGAATCTTTATTAAATAGCTTTAATAGAGTTTTACAAAGTGTTGGTAATAATAATAATTTAGGTTCCCAAATTTTATAGTCCAGAATAATAACTGCTAGAGAAAATAAAATGGGAACTAGTACTAGTCGAGTGCGTAATATTGCAGTTACTCATGCATTAACAAAAGATGGAATAAAATTACGTGGGCATATAGACTAGATAATTGTAGATAAATATGGAAATATTGCTATATATTAGAATGTAGTATCTAGTTAGCCTTATGAATCTTGGATAAAAATAAAGAAGTAGAAATTTGAATTAGAACTAGCCTTTTTAAAGAAAATATTATAGGCTAAAGGATTTAATGCTAATAAAATTAGTTTACATTTAATTCCTACATAGATAGTATATAATGATGATGGTTCTATAAAAGATATTCGTATGGATTATCCAAAAAATATCTAGGTCCAAGGAGAGTACTAGTTAGGAGATATAGATGAAGCAGTTGAAGCCTATATAGATACTCCTGATTTAAGTTTTGGTAATATTGATGATAAAGTATAGACAGCATTAGATAAAACTAATTTAATGTTTTTAAATGCTAATATTACTTAGAATAGAATTACTAAAACTATTGATAGTTATATTTCTCAACAATATAATCCTAGAACTGGTACTGGTGATATAGTAAAACTAGAAGATGATCCATAGGGATATAATTATGCTGTAACTATTGACGGAGAAATTCATAAAATAAAAGAAGATTCTTTACCTAAAAATAATATTGAATTAAAAGAATTATTATAGAAAGAATTTGATAAAAAGGAAAAATAGATAAGTACAGTACTTGATACTTTAGTAAAATAGATTTAGGTAGCAAGGCATAATCCTTAGAATACTACATTTGAAGCTTTCAAAAGAAGTAATTATAGATTAGTTTCTTTACTTGGTAAATATATTGAACCTACTTATATAGGAGGAGATCCAGTATATGAATGGAATATTATTGATAATGAAGCTTTAAGAAATGCTCACATTTTATTGTTTCAAAATAGTAAAGGATAGATAGATGTAGTATCGTTAGCTAATTATAATCTATATGAGGTAAATAAACATAGAAGTAATGGTTCAAATATTATGAATAGTTATATTATGGATAATCAATCTGGTAATCTATATAATTATGACTGTTCTTTTGGACATATGGAATAGATTCGTACATTAAATATATTAAATGAGATATTACCACAATTAGATGGTAATTTTAAATTAGGTAATATTTAGGTAATATCTACTTATGGTAGAGGTTAGGGAATGTATAGTACTGCTTCAGATTTAATTACTAAATATTATTCACCTATATTAGAAGTAGTAAATAAATATAATAGTGGAGTAAAGTTAAATAATAATTTTGGCAATATCAATTTTGTAGATTAGTATGAATTAATTACTGATTACATAAGTAATTTCTTAACTACTTCTTCTTATCTAGAAACTAATCCTATACGTTATAAATTAAAAGATGCTAAGGAATAGTTAGAAAATGCCAACTCAGAATCAGCTAGAAGAACTGCTTTACAATCTTTTCTTGAATATTTATAGAATAATCCCGTAATAAAAAATCTGCAAAATGGAACATCTGATTTAACTTATGCCAACGATAATACTAAGATGTTAGCTAATATTTATAATTAGGCATGTTATGAATATAACAAGTTAATGGGAGTCTATGTAGAAACTAAATATAAACCCCTAAGTTGGCTAGAAAGTAATATAATAAAACCTGATGCTAATTCAGATAATAATTATAGAACTATTAAACAAATTGTTACTTAGACAACTTTCAGAGCTAACGAAAGAGTGATGGATGCTGCAAATCCTATTCAAAATTTTACTAGAGATTATTTTAAATAGGCAGGATATTCTACAGTAGAAGGGTCTTTAATAGGAAATGAAAACAAATATTTCGATAATATGTTTATGCATAATGATAGGGGAGAAAAAATAATGATGTTTAAAAATCCTTATAAGAATGATGCTGCTAATTACATGAGTTCTCATGAAAAACTTTTTCTTAAAAAAGCTTTATTCGAGCTTGCTAAAGTAACATACTCTATGCATAATAAAAAATTTGATTTTACAAGCTATGAAGATCCAGAATTTGCCAAAGCTGTAGAAGAATAGGAAGTATTGCGTTATGTACCTTTAAAAAGAGCTTCTCCTACTTTATCCGTAAAATCATTAAAGAATGGTGTAAATCAATTTTTTGATACTATTAAAGGACTTATCTCTAAAGAAGATAATGTATTTGCTAAATGGCAACAAACTTTAGATAAAGAAGGAGCTAATGTATCTATGAGAGATAGATTTGAAAATGGAGTAACTAATCCTTTTGCTTCTAGTATGTCTTCTGATAAAAATGTTAGGTAGGAAATATTAAATCAACATACTAATGATTATTGGGAAACTAATATTCCAGCATTGTTATATAGTTATATTAATGCTAATATATTAACCCAAGAATTTAATAAATCATTAATATTAATTAAGTCAGTAATGTTCTAGGCTAAAATGTTGGCTTTAAATTCTGGAAATTTTAAATATCTTGAATGGTTTTAGAAAGAGGCTGATAAATATTTAACTGTAAATGTATTTAATGATACTATATTAGAGGAAACTTCTAAAAAATTCTTTACAGTAATTAATCCTATTAAGCATTTTGTATCTAAGATGTTTTTAAGTTTTAATATTAAATCTATGTTTAGAGATACCTTAGAAGGATTCCAATAGAACTATATTAAATCTGCTACTAAGTATGGTACAGATATTTCTACGGCTAATTTAACAGCCGCGTATTATATAGTAATGAAGGGTAGTTGTACTAATGTAAGAACTATCTCTTTATTAAATCAATTATGTATTAAATATGGTTTATCTAACTTAGACTTTGCCAACATTGCTAATGGATTAAGAACTGATAAAAGTGGTATTAACCATTGGGATGATATAGCTTATAATACCATGAAACGCCCTGATTTTTTAAATAGAATGACTCTATTTGTAGCAAGAGCTTTATAGGATGGTGTTTGGGATGCTTTATCTTTAGATAAAGATGGTAAAATTAAATATGACTGGAAAAAAGATAAAAGATTCCAAGATATATTAAAAGCTCCTAAAGGAAGTGAAAAATATAATAAAGCTAAATCATTATATTTCTCAGCTATACGAGCATATAATAAAGAACATATTGACTCTCCTATTGGATATAATGAAGATCTTCCATCACCTTATTCATTAGAAACTATTGATAAAATTAAACAAGTTGCTGATAGTATATATGGTAATTATGACAGAGGTGGTAGAATGATGGCAGAAAATATGGCTATAGCTATGTCTTTTGCTTAGTATACTACATATTCTAATGGTATTATTGCTAACTGGTTTGGTAAAAAAAGAGTTATAAAAGGAGATAAATTAGAATAGTAGAAAAATGAAGCAGGACAACTATTATATTTTACTGAAGATGGAACTATTACTACAGAAAATACAGGAATTCCAGTAATGGATAATATACCTATAGTAGTTTAGGGAATATTTTATACTTTTGGTGATATATTAGGAATATTATCGGATACTAATTAGGATGATAAAATTAAAAAAATAAAAGAAATGATAAACGCTAATCCTAATGATAAAGCTAATCTTAGAAAAGCTTTTGTTAGTTTATTATGGGCTGCTTTTATGAGTATTTTATTTAAAGAAATATTTGATCCTGGATATAAAGAGATAATGAAGTCTTATAGTAGTGATGATATATTAGCAAGTGCTATGACTTATGTAGTATATAATGGAGGTAAATAGTCTACTTAGAACTTTCACGAATTTTTTGTTATTCCAGAGTATTTTGCTGGAAGTGGTGCAAGTAATGGTATGACTATACCATACCAAAGTTATCCAACATAGTTAGTTAAGAATATGTTCAATACTGCTACAGATCCTAATAAACATTGGGGTGAATATATTGTAAATAATATTCCATCATTAGCTATGTATAAATAGGCTACTAAAGCTTATTATGAAGAAAATTAAAAAAAATAAGGGGCGTAACCCAGGATTTCTCCTGAGCTACGCCCCTTTAAATATATTAATACCAATATAAGGTATTAATTAAATTATTTTTTTCTACTAAATCTTGTAATATACTGATATCTATTTTTCCCACCATAGTAATTTTAGCATGTGGATTATTAAACAACTCTGGATATATTTCTTCTGTATAAACATATCCTTGATCAAAATAATCACAGCACTTTTGTGCTTCTACTACATTTACGTCTAATAAATTTATTTTAAACATTAGTCTGTTACTTCTTCAGATTCTTCAACATAAGTATCTCCTGATGATTCATACCATTCATCTGCCATTTCCCCTCTCCACCAATTTTCTTCAGCTTCTTCTTGGGAGTTGGCTTCTACAATATAAGATATATATCTAATCACATCTTTACTAGTAGTTACTAAATACTTAGGCATTTAATTTTATTTTGTAAATCAGTTATAGTTCCATTATTTTGAATAATCTTATCAAAAGTATAATCATCTAATGCTGTCTCACTAATATGGTCCATTAATGTAATATTAGGTCTCTCTACTCTCCATACTTCTCCTCCTAAATCTTTTATCATTTTAAATTCATTAGGATAGCGGACATCTGGAATTAAGATAGTATCTATAGATCCATTCTTTTTAATAGCTGCAATCTTACCAATCATAATATTTACCCAAAAATCTTCAGTAATACTTTGTCTAAAAGCATTTCCAACATCTTGCAGTAAATTTCTGACAGTATAACCTTTACCCATCCAAGGAATAGTTAACTTCTTAGTCTCTTGTAGAGACATATCATAAGTACCAAATGGTATAAGTAATCCTTGACAGCAATCTTTTAAAGAATCTGCAAAATGTAAAATAGTACAATGTGCTTTACTAAATCTACTATAATAATTAGCTACAGTGTCTTTACCTGAAGTAGCTTTTCCAGAAATTCCTATTATTACCATGTATCAATATCAGTTATATTTTTTTCATTCTTACAAACATTACATCTTATTCCTACAAAAGTACCTAATCCAAAAGGTGAGAATATATAACTAAATTTTGGACAACTATTAGCTCCTGAATAAGGAGTGTCACACTGCTTATTATGTTCTTTTATAAACTCTTTAGCTGCTTGACACTCCTTATCTGATAATTTAAAAACCAATCTTTCTTTGTTCCTTTTTATTAAAATCTATTTTATCTCTATTATAAATTTCTGCTAAAGTTTTAGCTTTATCATCCCCACATATAGCTTTAGTTTTATCTTTATTTAGAGCTTTAAACTCATATTTTACTTTGAGTCTTCCAGGTCTTAATAAAGCTTCATCTATATCTGTTAATGCTGCATTAAAAGTACATAAAAATCGTATATTTAAAGCATCCCCAACTAATCCATCTGTAATATTTAGAAGAGAATTAATCAGCGGATTCTCATGAGTATCTCTACGTTTTAATATATACTCACAATCTTCCATTATAATTACAGCATTCTTTAATCCTAAAAGAAAAGATAAAAATTGTCCTGAAACTATATTCTGTAACATAGAAAAATCCATTATATAAAAATTAGTATCAGAACAATCATAAATAAGCTTTTTTATGAGGCTCGTCTTTCCACTTCCAGCAATTCCGAACATTAAAGCTAAACCAGAACCATCTTTTTCACAGAATTCTTTATATTTATCATAAGGTAAATCATCATTGTAGTTCTTTTTTACATCAATATCAATATTTCTAGAACTTGTACATTCTGTAGTACTAAATCCTGTGTTAGTAGATACTACTAAATCGTAAGTTACAATTTTATCAGTATCCTCAGGTAGTGGTTTTACAAATTCTAGAAGTTTTTCAGCCTGTTTATAATCATTATAATTTACTTGAATATAAGTACTGAATATTTGAACTTCTCCATATGCTGTAAAATAATGACCTATTTCATCTTCATCAATATAAATTCCATAATCTACATTGTCAGAAAATTCCTTTATGAAGTACTCTTGATAAATACGAGGACTATCAGTTACACTATCTAATTCTAATTTATCTTCATGTTCTACTACTCTAGGATCAAAAGCATTTAAAAGTTGTGCTTTATTATCTTTATCTAATATTATAAAATAAGCACGAATGTTACTATACATAGTATACATTACTGCTGGTTTAAATACAGTATCATGTACTTTATATAATTCTTTTAATGTTGCCTCTATTCTAGCTTGTATTGTATTACTGTACATTAATATAAAATATTGTTAAAGATTTATCGAAGCTATTTTTATTAGCTCCTAAAATATCTATATTAGTCTTTCTATTAGAGTATACCGCAGTAACTCCATTGAATTCTGGCATAGTATTATAAGATGCATCTGAAGATAATCCATCCATAGCATCAAAAGGTTTTCTTTTATATGATAAACTAATAGGGATTGATTGGTTCATTATTTTCGTCCTAATCTAATTAATTTATAAAATTTTTTATCTAAATTCAGATGTATAACTATATCCAATAATAATGATAGTTGGATGATTAATTCTAGTATAGGTAGACCTGTATTAACTACCGGACAAAATACTAAAAATAATGTCCAAGACTTTTCATTAAACAAGTCATCATCGTATCTAATACTTATTATAGCTCCTATAATTGATGCTATGTATATTATAATTAAAGTAATCATTTCATTTCAGTTAATTCAATGAATTTTTGGTGCATTGGTTTAGCTATTTCTTGAGCCATTGGGTGTGCATCTTTAGCATCTCTACGGTAAAAAAAGTTTTCCCAGGAATCTTTAAATCCACAAGAGATAAGTTCTGACTTAATACTTAGAGGAAGTACAGAACGAGCTTGCTGAGGTGTCCATCCTTCAGATAAAAGAAAGGAATAGTAATATTCTGCATATTGAAGAGCGTCAATAAGTCCTGATTCTGCTGCTCCTATACGAGGTAGCCTATCAGGAGTATAATCTGGCGTATCATAGTCTCCTTCAGGAATATTACACCAGCATGGTTTAATAAAGGTAATCTCATTGCCAAATTTATCCTTGGAGTAATTACAATAACGAGTACTTTCAGCCAAATGAGACAATCCTACATGAGTTCTAAATTCGTCCATAACACCACGGTCAAGAATCATGTGAATTGTATATCTCTTATGATGATACTCTGTAGGCTCACAAAGATATTGTAAATCATCCTCCCAATGATGCTCTTTAATTACTCTGTAATTAGTAGTTACATAAATAGTATTCCTAAGTTTTCCATTTATTCTAGTACTACCATTTCCAAAACTAAATTTACTCCAAGGATTATAAGCATATTTGTTAAGCCACTCCATATTATCTTCTTTTTGGGAAGTTCTAGATAAATATACAGTGCCAAACTCAAGAGGTCTATCATGTCCCCTAGATTCTAGCATATTTACAAACTTCTCATAAGAGGTGTCTGTAATCTTATCTTCGCTTTTATAACTAACTCGTGCACATCTTTCAATATGTTTTTTAATTCCTACTAAAGAGAAATCTGTTTGATTGATAAATTCAAATGACTGTTTAATTAACTTCATATTACTTAACTATTTTTACATATAATGTATCATGAGGAGCTGTTTTATTAGTTCCCTTTACAATATCTCCAATTTTTGAGAAGTTCTTATCAAGAATAATTACATCATCTACAAAATAATCACTTTCTCCTCTATTTTTAAATACATTTTTACACCCCCAAACTTGGTGATATTTAATTTTAACTTTCCAACCCTCTACTTGAGCTTTAACTAATGTATCAATAAGTTTTTGCTGATCATTACGATCATTATCCATTGAAAAAGCAAATGGTTCTCCACTAGAATTCATACCAGTCTGAGTAACATTAAGTAATCCATCCCATGAATCCCAGAAAACTCCTGCTTTACTAAATTTAGTTACAGTACCAACGCGTTCTCCATTAGAAAACTGTTCTTTACAAGACGTTAAACACGCCATAGCTACTAGAAAAATAAAAATTTTTTTCATTCTTTGTTGTTTTAAAAAATTGTCTAGCATTTTTTATATATCTTTGTAATTCTTCCTCACATAATGCCTTGTAATGAAGGCATTGGGAAGAGGTTACATATTTGCTATACCAAGGATTATTTTTATCTCTTATAATTATATTATTATATAGTGGATAGTCATCAATTTCTATAGTAATATCAGGATATTTACAATCTTTTATATGTTTAAATATATTAGAATATTTTTTTAAAGATTCATTCATATTAATATAGTTATTGATTGATTATACATATATAACTGTAGTTACTTCTTTTGGAAATACTTCTATTAAATCTGTGTCTTCATCTACTGTGTCTTTAAAATCCCAATATGGATTTTGATAATAATCAAAAGAATAATACTTATTATTGACTTTTATAATTGCTTTGTATTCAACATAACCTTTCTCTGAATCAATATCAAGAATAGTATATTCGAGGTTTATTACCTGTATATATGAATATAATCTTTTTAAATAATCATATACTTCATCTGAGTTATGGGATTCACAAAATTCTAGATATTTGTCTGCAATATCATCAGGCATATAGTCTTCTATTTCTTCCCATCCATAATTTATGTTAAGTATGTAATAATATTCGTCCAGTCTTAATTTCATAATTCTAAAAAGTCTATAACATTAATATAATCTATACCAAAATTCTCAGCGCACTTCTTATCAGAGTCTGAAAAGTCTCCTGGTTTACCAGAAGCATCTCCTATCATTAACATCTCCTGTTTATTTTGAACACCCCAACCGTCAGACATAGCTTCTAACATTCCTATATTTGGTTTTCTAAGGGGATCGTTGCTATCGTTAGAGGGACAATATATAGAATCCCCTATTTCACAAAGTAAATAGTTAACACAAAAACTTGTGATACCTAATATTTTAGCATCAAAGTCGTACTCCGACACGAATCTACCAATACCTCCTTGATTAGTCACAACAAAGAAATAATCTAAATTAGGCATTTTCTTTTTAATCTTATCTAATACAGGAAGTTGTATTCTAAAATCAGTAATGTCTTCAAGAAATGTTTTACCTGAAATAGTCTTAATTAAAGTACCGTCCAAATCAATGAACAGCACTTTTTTAGTTTCAAAATCAATCATTTACAATATTGCTTAATTAATACTTCATTAGTTATAGCATCTCTTTGATAACCAGTATTAAGTTCTCTTATAGCTAAGCTATAACCCTCCCAATTATCAACTCCTTCAGCTTCTAGAGCAGCTAATTTTTCAGAGTCTCTAATTAATTGTAAAAGGGTATCTCTATTTATAGATACAGCATTATTTATAACTTTAATATCACTATTACCCCATGGGATAGATTCTTCTTCTCCTTTTTCATTTACAGGAACTTTACTTCCCTCCCAACAAGGACAAGGCATACTTGTATCCATTTCTAAGGCATCATGTACTGAGCAAAAGTTATTTGGATCGTTTATAAGATACTTGAAAGTTTCTTTTACCTTATACATTAAGCAAGAATATTTTTAAGATTAGTTACAAAATTATCTGCCTGAGCTTTGATACTCTCAATTTCTTTAATTTCATACTGTAACTCTTTAATAGAATTTTCTTTAGATGTGATTTCAGTATTCATTCGCTCTATAAGGGAAGCGGTTTTATCGTGAGTAGACTGAAAAGCAGATTTAATACTAGAAAGTTCGTCAGTAAAAGTTTTATTAAAAAACATAACAAATATTATTAAAATTATAAACAATTTATCTAAGGATATAGATATACTATCCCATTTACTATAGTAGCTACTATACAATATCTGTCTCTTATACACATCTCCGAGCCCACGAGACGCTCATGAATCTCG
>ENA-OZXD01000614-OZXD01000614.1-human-gut-metagenome-genome-assembly--contig:-NODE-614-length-10262-cov-16.069462_pt1 | contig 10262 bp, 7 predicted proteins | sample MGYA00244855_ERZ654094 | MGnify/ENA primary metagenome ERZ654094 (study PRJEB26926, sample SAMN06165277) | human gut metagenome | biome: ENVO:00009003; feature: ENVO:2100002; material: ENVO:00002003...
GTTCTACACCTTATTATATATAAGAAAAAAAAGAATGTTTCATTAAACAATAAATTAAGTAAAATTATGGCAGTAGATTACAAGAAAATCGGTCTTGTGAACACTAAGGACATGTTCGCAAGAGCTATCAAGGGCGGTTGGGCCGTTCCTGCTTTCAACTTCAATAACTTGGAGCAGCTCCAGGCTATCATCCAGGCTTCTTCAAACTTGAAGTCACCAGTTATCCTTCAGGTATCTAAGGGTGCTCGTAAGTATGCTAACCCTACATTGCTCCGCTACATGGCAGAGGGTGCTGTAGAGTATGCAAAGGAGTTGGGTTGCAACCATCCTGAGATCGTTCTTCACCTCGATCACGGTGATAGCTTCGAGACATGTAAAGACTGTGTAGATTTCGGTTTCTCTTCTGTAATGATCGATGGTTCTGCACTTCCATACGAGGAGAACATTGCATTGACAAAGAAGGTTGTTGATTACGCTCATCAGTTCGGTGTAACTGTAGAGGGTGAGCTCGGTGTCCTCGCTGGTGTTGAGGATGACGTAGTAGCTGAGGAGTCTCACTATACAAAGCCTGAGGAGGTTGTAGATTTCGCTACACGTACAGGTGTTGATTCATTGGCTATCTCTATCGGTACTTCTCACGGTGCTTACAAGTTCAAGCCAGAGCAGTGCACACGTGACCCTAAGACTGGTCACCTCGTTCCTCCTCCATTGGCATTCGACGTATTGGCAGCAGTTGAGGAGCAGCTTCCTGGTTTCCCTATCGTTCTCCACGGTTCTTCTTCAGTTCCTCAGGAGTATGTTGAAATCATCAACAAGTTCGGTGGTAAGTTGCCAGATGCAGTTGGTATCCCAGAGGAGCAGTTGACTAAGGCTTCTGAGAGCGCTGTTTGCAAGATCAACATCGACTCTGACTCTCGTCTTGCTTTCACAGCAGGTGTTCGTGAGACATTGGCTCTTCACCCAGAGTACTTCGACCCACGTCAGTACTGCGGTAAGGCTCGTGAGTACATGGTTGACCTCTATAGCCACAAGATCAAGGATGTTCTTCATTCTGACAACAAGTTGGCTAACCTCGACTAATCTTCGAGATTTTACAACACAAGATATGAGCGGGAATCCGAAAGGGTTCCCGCTTTTGTTTTATCCCCTTTTTTCTCGCAATCATACAATCTGTCAGCATGTAATGCGTATTGTGCACGATAACATGAAAATCTTTACATTATTTAACTAAGAGAACTTGCATCCTATTGACTTTTTTCCTATATTTGCAATGTTCAAACGAAAGAACAGGACATGTAAGAGGGGTATAAGCCCTATAGTAAATGATAACCAATAGTAAATGATATCACTCCTCCCAACATATCATTTGTGTAATTGTAAAAGATGATTTAAACCGAAAGGTGTTTGTTTTTAAAAGCATCGGATGGTAATGGCCGAAAGGCTGGAATCTGAAGATGACTGGTTTAAATGATAATGAAAACAATTAGTAAATGGTATAACTATGAAGAAGTATTTTATGATGGTCATCGCTATGACTATGATGACAATAGGATTTGTTAGTTGCAGTGCATCTGACGATGAAATGGGTGAAACAGTTAGTCGCGTTACCACCGATGAGTCAGGTTTCTCTTTGCTCAGCTATTCCATGACTGCGGGCTCTGCCGTAAGCGAGGAGTCTAACAGTAAGGCTGAGAATGATGAGAAGTTGGTTTGCAAGGTTCTTCCGGGTGGTCAGTTGATGCTGACTCATAAGAATGTAATCTTCGACCAAGGTACAAATATCAAGTTTGCAACTCAGTTGGTTGGCAAGAAGTTAATCATTACCGAAACAGGTGATTATGGAAAGTCTGGTCAGTATGGTTATTATACGCTTGTTGCCAAGGTAGGAACAGTTAAGGATGGTGACTATGTGATTGTTGTAATGCGCAATGATCACGCCCGTGAGGAGTTCAAGTTGAAGTATGACTCTTCCCGAGCTAATTAAGATACATATAAATAGTAAAATGCAATTCAGATATATAATAAATGATATGAAGTTACAATTATAATGAATGGTATGTTGATATATAATATACGAAGTTAAGACAAATGATAGTAAATGATATGTTTATTCAATAACAGATGTCGCTTCTTTCGACCAGTCTAGTTTTACTTTCTGTTTTCATTTCCCCGTAATGCTTCCATGAGCTGTTCAGGTGTACAGTCTTTTAATATCACCTTATTCTCTTTATCCAACAGGTAAATGGTTGGCATGGCTTTGAGCCCGTAAATCGTGCTCAAGCGGTTATCTGCTACGATGCGGAGCAGACTGAAGCCGGTTGGTATTGTCTGTTTGTCTAGCCATGCAGATATCTTGTGGCAGTTCTCGCAGTCAGGATCGTAGAAATATAAGATAACCTTCTTTTCCCGGTAATCGCTCAACTGATGAGGCTTGCCGTCTTCCTGCATAAAACTGATATTGGTAGCCTGTGTGCCAGGCAAGTTCTTTCTTGCCTGTTTCAGTTTAAATCCTATTCTTTCTTTCTCGGTTTCATCGAAGTATGGCGATTTAGCCATGTCTTCCAGAAATAGGGCATATACCCTGTCGTTGCGCATGGGCGACTCAGGGTTCTCATAATAATGCTCGATGAGGCTTTCAAACTTCTCTTTAGATGGCTTCTGCTGGTAAGCTTTGGCTGTAAAGGCAGCAATACCCTTCTGGGCTATTTCCTGGTCGAAACGGGCCAGAATATCGATGAAGTTGACAAATCCCTGTTCTGCCATCTCCTTGTTTGCCAGTTCCAGGGTATCGGAAAAGTTGAAGTTGTCCCAATAGTGCTCACTCAGGTATGTTGCGCGTTGCTCTACGCTGCGCAGACTGTCTGGCAGAGCAGGGTATGGGAAACTGTTCTGAGCCTTGGTTGGGGCTAAGGCTCCAACCAGCATGAAGAAACTGAGGAATATGAATCTTGCCATCATCTTTATATTGGAATTAATGATATTACTAACGGGTGCAAAATTACAAAATAAAATTGAAAGTGGCAAGGTTTTTTATATAAAAAAAGCCGCGGAACTATAGAAGGTGAGATCACCTCGGCAACTATAGTTCCAACGACCAGTCTAGTTTAATTTATTGGTTCCCGCATATTATTTGTATAGTAAATGATAATTATTTTATTACCTATTTCATTGATATTTGGGGGCATTTAAATTTTGAAACGATATGCGCCCCGATATAGATATATGAACTAAACTTTTCTTAAACTTACTACTGATAGGTGATTTCATACTCCTTTGCTTGTCCTTGATAGGCATTGTCCATCTTCACGTAGTAGGTAGCATTGCCAGTAGCGTTTTGATGAACGTTTTTCAGCTTCACGGTGTATGTCGTTCCGGCTTTATCAGCCTTGAATACATACCAGCTGTTCCAAGTCTTGCCAATTTCATTTGTAGAACTGTACTCTATGTCACAGTCCTCTGGAACTACATCGCCCGATGCAAACTTCACGGTTACTGGCAACAGCTCCTTCGGGTAGTTGGCAGGAACGGTAAAGGTAAATTCCGCCTCGGCATTTGCATTTGTTCCGATGTTGGCAGGAGCATTTACCTGATACTGCACCTCGTTGATGCTGTAGAGATGGATATTGATGCTCAATCCATGCTTTTTCGTATCATAGAGGTGGATGGTTCCTTCTCGCCAGTTGTCATCAACGATTCCCAGGTTGTATGTGATGGTACCAGTACCCGTTTGGGTTTTACTATCGTATTTATAGCTTTCAACCACAGGCTGGGCATCCGCTGCGTATGCCAGATTTTCTGTCCATATTGCCTTGAAAGCTGACGCCTGCTTGCTGGCAGCGTCATTACCTTTATAGGTAAAGCTGATTTTCTGCTTTGTGCCTTCGCCCGAATGTACAAACTGATAGTTTCCATCTTCAATTTTCAGCTCGTCATCGCCATTGGTAACACCAGGCACGATTTGCTGTATGGTAATCCAAGGGTTGTTGACAGGAGCACTTTTCAAGGCATCTTCATGGTTGCCATATCCCCAGCTTTCATTCAGCTTGTTTATGATGATTTTATATTCATAGTTTCGCTTGATATGGTATGGCTTGTTGCTTGCATCCTGCAGGTATATCAGATAATACTTTCTGTTATGCAACAACAGAACCTTTGAAGGTGCTGATGGCAGGTTGGCATCTTCGAATACGCCTGTAGGGTTAAACATCTGGGTGTTATCACCCTTCAGTCTGCTTCCGTCAAGTGGTGGCGTTACATAATCTACATCCCATATCCAGAATGAATTACCCGTTGTGGGTGTAAATGCCAGATGATTTCTGTCGAATGGAGCCAGGGTGCCGTAGGAGAGTCCGTTGACAACGGTCAATTTGAAGTCGTTTACGAGATTGGGATTTTTTGCTTTTGCATCTGCACTCCATTCTGCCGAAATCTTAGCCCTGTCTCTTATGAGATGAATGATATAATCATTCTTTTGTGTATCTTTTCTCAGATATTCTTTCAGCTGTTTAGGATTATCTTTTTTGATATATCCCCAGTAGCGCATGATGACAGACTGGTCTTCCGTGTGATTGGTCTCGAAAGTAGTCATGAGCAGGTTCTCATGCATGCCTGCCCATTTCCACTGATCGCTTTCATTGATGGTTTGGTAGACATTGTCGGTATTTGCCACCAGATGGATACGGGAGGTGTTGTTCGGAATCATTGCCGAAAATTCTTTTGGCTCTGTGCTTCCGTTGGTATCGATTCCTCCGCCGTTCACTCCTTCTGCCGGGTTATGGGTAATGCTTCCAGTGTAATTGCCATTCTCGTCAACTTCATGATAGTTTCCGTCGTTATCTCTTCTGAATCCAAGAACCGCAGTAAAATCCTGTATTTTACCTAAGCCCACAAACTGTCCCTTGTTGTCGAAGCAGAACAGCTTCATGGCTTCTTTGTTTCGGATACCTTCATTGAGGAACACGGTGCTTCGGGTAGCGTTCTCTTCGAAACTGGGAATGGCTATTCTGAAACTGGCTTTATAGTAACCTTCTTCTGTTTCACTGGTCGTAGAAGGGTCGTTGTCAACCATAGAATCGGAACAGGCTGTCAACATGGTTGTTAACAGCACTGCTATGATTCCGATATATAATTTTATTTCTTTCATGTTACTAACCTTCTTTATTGTTGATTCTCAATATCTTCAATTTCATCTAGAGTCAAATCGTGGACACAGCGCACGTAGGTGCCATCATACTGCTTGTTGGTGTTGTAATCAGACTGATTTCCGTCTAACGTCCAATAGTACGCACCCTTCAATACTTGTTTTCCCATCGCCTTGTCAGCAGTTGCCAACTCGTATATTCTCTTCACTTCTTCTCTGGTAGGAAGTCGCCAACCATTAAGTTGAAGCGTCTTGTTGTTCTGGGTTGTTGCACTTTCGCTATACTTACTGCAGTAATCTATAGCGTCTTGATAACGGGCTACCTTATTGCTATTACTCTTTGTGGTTGAAGCAATGATAAACGCTGGTGAAACCGTGTTGTCTGTGGATTTATGATTTTCATCAACCATCGGCTTGGCTATGATATAGTCATTTGCCTTCTTGTTGTTGGCAAATTGTATGGTATAAAGACGATTGTCATATTGCCATTCAGCATCAGTGGTTCCGCTGCTTTTTAAATTCATCGAATAGATGGCAGGATACTTTCTGAAAAAGACTTCCTGTTCCTTATCTGACTCAGAGACACAAACCTTAAACGAGCCATATACGATAGTGTTGTTTATAGGTCGTCCTGCATGAAGGTCTATCCAGCCTCTCTTCTTGTCAGTATAGCTACCGTCAGATCCTACCAGGATTTGTCCGTAGTCATATCCGTTTTCTTTACCATATCTGTCGTAATAGTATGCTTTGGCATCCTTGATTTGGCAAGTCTTTGAAGCAAACCATTGGATGGTTTTATCTGCCTGGTTGTCATCCTCTACTCCCTTTATATCCAGCTTCGTAGGATATACCACCAGATAGCTTGCCTTATCAGCATCTACTTCAGTATCTTCTCCCGTAGTCCATTTGGTGATAGCCCATTTCAGATAGCCCAATTCTTCATTGTAATCAATGTTTATACTATCCTTGAGACGCTTGATGTCTGCATTTACCGTATAGATGTAGTTGCGTTCCAGCTTCTTTTCTCCCTTTGGGTCACGAACGGGGATGGTCAGCTCTTTTTCCCTTGTATCATTCTTGTTATCTTTGTTTTGGAAAGCAACCTTTACGGCAATTTTCGGAGCATCCTCCTGGCTGGTCCAGGTGGTGGAATAACTGTATGTAGTTACAGAACACTTGTTGGCTTCTATTTTATCCACCGTGTTATCTTCGTTGTTGCTCTCGATGTTTGGCTTAGCTGTCTGGCCTGCAAATACAGAAGTATTGGTGTTGTAGTTGAGAAACTTCCACTTTATGCTTGTCATGTTGTAGCCGTTTACTGATGAAGAGAGATTCAGCTTAATCTTGGCAGCCGCTCTCACCAATTCTACAGGAATATCCTGTATAGGGTCTTTGCTGATGATATACTGCTCCTTGGCACTCATCAGAAACTTCTTGTCTTTTGCCTGAGGATAGGGAAGCCAGATGTCTTTGTCCTGCTGGGTGGCTGTCTTCAACTCTTCAAGAGTCTTCTTGCTGAGATCGGCTTGGGCATTGGCTACGGCATAGTAGTTGTAGGAATGATCTTCCTGCAGGTTGAGATTCTTCTTCCAGTTGTCTTTGCCCAATACTTCTGCCTGATTTTCTGCAGGACTTGAACTATGGTGATTGACACAGCACTCGCCGGATTCCGGCTCGAACATCTTGAAGTCAAGCTTTGACAAGGTCTTCTCATGAAGTGCGTCCTCATCATTTGCTCTTGACTTCTGCAGGTCGTTGACCATAGGAATCATGTTCAGCTGTTGTGCTGACGAGTTGTTTCCCAGCTCGTCTTCAGCCGAACATCCAGCTATGAGTAAACCTGCCGTCAGGGTCAAGATGCCTTTCGTGAATCTTATGTCTTTATATAACTTCTTCATGATGAATATTGTTTTCTTATGTCTTTATAATACTTGTTCGAAGTGAATGTCTTTGCCCGCATCCTCTCCGGTGAGACATCCCTTCAGTTTGAAATCAGGATTGAGAACAAACCTTTCGTTTGGATTCTTGGTCAGGAACACATGTGCTCTTACGTTGTGTGGCTGAGCCATATCCAGTCGGTTCTTGGGCACTACATAGAAGTAGAGGGTTTTCTTTGCACCTTCCTTGTTGATGATGTAGCTTCCTATCTTGTAGCTGTCGGCCGACTGTCCTGCTTTGAAACTTCCATCCTCATTACACTCTACGAATCCGAAAAGTGGGTTGTCTGTTTGGAGAATCCATGGTGCTCCTTTGGTGTCGATGTCCTTCAGTGTAATCATCGGACCGCGTTGTGGCTGACCATAATATACCTTGTAGCCCCAATTAGTCGTGTCGGCATCAGGAAATATCACTTCTGTAGATGCATCGTTGTAATCATACGTTCCTCCATCCTTCCATTCCTGAATAGATGGAGTAACGGTGAGCTTGCCCATCTGTCCGTTGAGGAAATAACCATAAACTACCAGTTCTCTGTTTCTGATGGCATTTCCTTCAGAAGGAATATTGAAGGTCTCGTGCTTCTCGGTTTTTCCTCCATCTAATGAATAGTAGATGGTGCCTCGGATGGCTTTGTTGGTCTCACGGAGATAACAGAGATTGTGAGAACCAATGCCTGCCTGTTTAAAAGCATCCAGATATTCCTGGGCAGACTGATTATTCTTTTTGATGAAACTCTCAGGATTATCCACTTCCTTGATATCCTTGTTCTCTACACCTGCCAGTTTCAGAGCGTTTGATACGTAATCTGTACCTGCGTTGTCGTATTTCTGGCTGGTTACGTTCTGGTTGTAACCATTCTCGTTATATGTCGCTTCGTCGGGAAAAACATAGCTGGCAGTAGGAATGGTGTTTCCTTCTACCTCTATTTTTGTTACCTTTACCTGACTGGTATTGGCATCAGAACCCGATTTGCGGGCAAAGTAAAAATGGAGTTTCGAAACGGCGCGCACCAAAGGAATCCTAATACCTTTGGCTTTGGCTCCTTCTTCTGTATCAGCCACATGACTGTCTACAGAAATCTTGGTGATGGCACGGGAGATAGGGAGTCCCTTTCCGGCTGGCACTTCTTTTGTTTCTGCATTTCCGTCGCTATTGATACCGAAAGGTGAGGTAAAGCAGACTTCTTTCAGATCTTTGCGGGTTACAGAACTGAGGTCTTTGCCTTTTATCTGGTCCGGCATGTTGATGCTCTCAGAGTTTGCCAGGATGTAAAGGTCGATGTTCTTTACTTCTTCTCCGCCAATCTTTCTCAGGAATCGGAGGTTCAGGGTATAGTTACCGTTCTTCACTTCGCTCAGCGTCTCTGCTTTATAAGAGATAGGAGTGGCTGCATCGCCGGTATTTGATTTGAACACCCATACCTTGATATTATGGATGTCGTTCTCCTGAGTAGGATTTGCATCAGTCTCATTGTCGGCAAGAGCCTTTCCGCTAGTTTCTCCGGCTCTGGTACTGTTTCCGGTGCCGGTAGAGAAACTGAGGCTCAGATAGGCATTGTCGCTTTGAGCTGTTTCTGTATTTTCGTTCTCTGAACAGGATGCCATTGCGCCTACCATGAGCAAAGCAGCGAGTGCCATACACACTGGGCGTGTCATCTTGGTCAGAGTAGATTGATAGCGTTTCATGTTTTCTTTCTTTTACTTATACTTCTTTCTTTTCTTATTTTCCCAGGTCGGCATTCTGAAGATTCAGAACCCAGTTGTTTACCTTGATTCTTGCATCCATGCTGTAGGTAGAACTTGGAGCTGGCACGTAGAATACCAGAGTGTAATGGTCCTGACGGTCCAGATACTGCTGGTCGCTCCAGTCTTTGCCGTAGCGGTCGCTGGCACAGAGTGAGAGGAACCAAGGCAGGGAGTGGTTGAAGATGACTTTGTTGATGCGCTTGTCTGTGATGACGATGCGCTTGTCATCATATTGGCTGGATCCGTCGGCAGCGCGACTCTTGTTGTCATCTTTGGTTTCGAACATACGTGATGATGACAGGTCGTAAACCAGCGCCTTTTCTACGTCTTCGCCTTCTACCTCGGTCTGGCCGCTGTGGTTTTCTACCAGTTTCTTCTCATAAGGAAGATAGGTGATTGCCTTTGGCTTTACCTTGTCGCCCTTATAGTCGAGTAGGGCAGCGGAACCTTTGATTTCTACATCGAAGTTTTCGGCTGTGAATCCTTCCTGGTCGGGTTCGAATGGGAGCATCACCACTCGGTATGTCTTGGTACACTTCATCAGACTCAATTTTCCCTGCACATCGTTTTCTCCATCAAAGTTGAGGGAGTCCTGTGCGGTATAGAGTGCGGTGAAGTGCTTGTCGTTTACGGATTCTTCTTCGTTTTTTTTGCCCATTTCCTCTTGCAGGTCGTTGATGGTAGAGATACCTGGGGTAAGTTTAGTAAACCTAAACTCGGTCTCATCATCACCTTCGGCTCTTGTTCCCATTGCGGCAGGCTGCTTGTCACGAGCCAGGCAGACGAAGGTATACTTGCCTGCTTGCAGGTCTGTGATTTCCATCTTATGACCTGTTTCAAACTTGTCAGCCGACTCGGTATAGTTATCTACGAACTTACCGTTCTTGTCGAATACATAAACGTTGAGGTTCTTCACCTCAGCAGAGAAAGCATCTGCCTCTTTCACATTATAAGTATAGTCGAATTTGAGCGACAACTTAGCTGTAGGGCAGCTCGTGATATCATCTTTCATGCAAGATGAAAGAGAAGTGAGTGCGATGGCTGAGATGCAAACCAGCTTGCAACATTTGTTGTTGAGGAAATGTGCCATATTCTTTATCTTTTATAATCTTTTACTTTTACTTATTTTATATAGAGAGTGCCGTAGGTAGCGAATATCTTTGCTTCATCAGCTCTCTGTTTCGTTGCCTTCGGCATCGTTATTATCTAAGGATGAAAAGTGCCAGTCTTTCGGGTTGGGGGTATGACGGCACGTCTTTGTATCTCCCGCCTTTTATACATGGGCGGCAATGTTAGTTATCTTTTAAGAATGTTTTCGTTCTTTTCAGAACGAACGTTTGATTGATAAACTCTCGGAGGAGGATTGCTCCCCCGAGAGTCTTGGTAGTATGCTCGGCATGAGCATTGTCTAATGGGTGCAAGTCCCTAGTAAGCCCTAA
>ENA-OZXD01000622-OZXD01000622.1-human-gut-metagenome-genome-assembly--contig:-NODE-622-length-10219-cov-3.523219_pt1 | contig 10219 bp, 7 predicted proteins | sample MGYA00244855_ERZ654094 | MGnify/ENA primary metagenome ERZ654094 (study PRJEB26926, sample SAMN06165277) | human gut metagenome | biome: ENVO:00009003; feature: ENVO:2100002; material: ENVO:00002003...
CGTGGAGACGGAGCAGAAACCCGCCAAGCCCGCCAAGAGCGAGAAGCCACAGCCCGCAGCGGCAGCCCAGGCTGAGACCGCCCAAAAGGAGGGCAAGGAGCAGGAGCCCGCCACGACAGAGGGCGGCGCACCCTTCCAGACGCAGAACGAGAAGAAGCTGCTCAACCAGCCGAAACTCAACGTGCTCGGCAAACTCGACCTCAGCACCATCAACCAAAACACGCGCCCGAAGAAGAAGAGCAAGGAGGAGCGACGCAAGGAGCGCGAGGAGAAAAACGGACAGGGCAAGAAGAAGCGCGTACGCATCAACAAGGAGCGCGTCGATATCAATGCCGCTGCCAACCAGCAGCCCGCCCAGCAGGGCAAGAAGCAGGGCCAGCAGCAACAGCAGGGCCAGGCCGACGGTGGCGGAAAGCGCAAGAAGAAGAACCGCGGACGCAGCAACAAACCGCTGGAGGTCGATGACGAGGCCGTAGCACGCCAGGTCAAGGAGACCTTGGCACGCCTCACCTCGAAGACCCAGAACAAGAAAGGTGCCAAATACCGCAAGGAGAAGCGCGATGCTGCCCAGGAGAAGCTCAACCAGGAGGCACGCGCCGAGCGCAAGCAGAGCAAGACGCTGAAACTGACGGAGTTTGTGACCGTATCGGAACTGGCCACGATGATGGATGTGCCGGTGACGAAAGTCATCTCCACACTCATGTCGGTGGGCATCATGGTCTCCATCAACCAGCGTCTCGACGCCGAGACCATCAACCTCGTGGCCGACGAGTTCGGATTCTCCACGGAGTATGTTAGCGCCGAGGTGCAGGAGGCTGTCAGCGAGGAGGCCGACGACGAGAACGATCTCGTGCCGCGCGCCCCGATCGTCACGGTCATGGGCCACGTCGATCATGGTAAGACCTCGCTGCTCGACCACATCCGCAACACCAACGTCATCGCCGGCGAGGCCGGTGGCATCACACAGCACATCGGTGCCTATAGCGTGACGCTGAAGAACGGCAGCAAGGTGACGTTCCTCGACACGCCGGGCCACGAGGCCTTCACCGCCATGCGTGCCCGTGGTGCGCAGGTGACGGATATCGCCATCATCATCATTGCCGCCGACGACTCGGTGATGCCTACCACCAAGGAGGCCATCGCCCACGCACAGGCCGCCGGCGTACCGATGGTCTTTGCCATCAACAAGATAGACAAGCCGGGAGCCAACCCCGACAAGATACGCGAGGACCTGGCCAACATGAACCTCCTGGTGGAGGAGTGGGGCGGCAAGTACCAGTGTCAGGAGATCAGTGCCAAGAAGGGCATCGGCGTGGACGAGCTCATGGACAAGGTGCTCCTGGAGGCCGACCTGCTCGAACTGAAGGCCAACCCCAACCGCAAGGCCACGGGTACGGTCATCGAGTCGTCGCTCGACAAGGGCCGCGGCTTCGTCTCGACGGTGCTCGTGAGCAACGGCACGCTGAAGACGGGCGACATTGTGATCGCCGGCACCTCATGGGGCAAGGTCAAGGCTCTCTTCAATGAGCGCAACCAGCGCATCGAGAAGGCCGGACCCGCCGATCCCTGTATCGTACTCGGACTCAACGGCGCGCCCACGGCGGGCGACACGTTCCACGTGCTCGAGACGGAGCAGGAGGCACGCGAGATTGCCAACAAGCGCGAGCAGCTGCAGCGCGAGCAGGGGCTCCGCACGCAGAAGCGCCTCACGCTGGGTGACATTTCCCACCGCATCGCTCGCGGAGAGTTCCACGAGCTCAACATCATCGTCAAGGGCGACACCAATGGATCGGTGGAGGCACTGGCCGACTCCTTCCTCAAGCTCTCGACGGAGAAGGTGCAGGTCAACGTCATCAGCAAGGCCGTGGGACAGATCTCCGAGAACGACGTCATGCTCGCCTCGGCTTCCGACGCCGTCATCGTCGGCTTCCAGGTGCGCCCGTCTGCCGACGCGCGCAAACTGGCTGACCGCGAAGGCGTGGAGATCAACACCTACTCCATCATCTACGACGCGCTCGACGACATCAAGAGTGCCATGGTCGGCATGCTCGACAAGGTCAAGAAGGAGGTCGTCACGGGCCAGGTGGAGGTGCGCCAGGTCTTCAAGATCAGCAAGGTGGGCACCGTGGCCGGTGGTCTCGTCACCGAAGGCAAGGTGCACAACAAGGACAAGGCACACGTCATCCGCGACGGTATCGTCATCCACACCGCCGCCATCAGTGCGCTCAAGCGCTACAAGGACGACGCCAAGGAGGTGGCAACGGGCCTGGAGTGTGGTATCTCGCTCGTCAACTACAACGACATCGAGGCGGGAGACATCCTGGAGACCTTCACCGAGATCGAGGTGGAGCAGAAGCTCTAAGCCGACTGCGGGGACTCAACGGCCGTGGCTCCGGCCTACGGCCCGCCCCTCGGCAGCCGCCTGCCCCCTACCTTATTAAAATATGGCCACAACGGCAGCCGTCCACAAAAGGACGGCGCGCCGCTTGCGGCCTGTTTTTCAAAGCAGAACCATTCAAACAATGGAAGAAATAAAAGAAGAGAAGAACGCATTGGTGCGGGAGATAGCCGACAAGAAATATGAGTACGGCTTCACCACCGACGTGGAGACCGACATCATCCCCGTGGGTCTCAACGAGGACATCGTGCGCCTGATCTCACAAAAGAAGCACGAGCCCGACTGGATGCTGGAGTTTCGCCTGCGCGCCTTCCGCCATTGGCAGACGCTCAAGCAGCCCACATGGGGACATGTGCACATCCCGCCCATCGACTACCAGGCCATCTCCTACTACGCAGACCCGCTGGCGAAGAAGCCGCGGAACAAGGAGATAGACCCCGAACTGGAGAAGACTTTCGACAAACTGGGCATTCCCCTGGAGGAGCGGCTCGCACTGAGCGGCACGGCGGTCGATGCCATCATGGACTCCGTGTCGGTGAAGACCACATTCAAGGAGAAGCTGCGGGAGAAGGGCGTGATCTTCTGCTCCATCGGCGAGGCCATACAGACCCACCCAGACCTCGTCAGGCAGTATCTGGGCACGGTCGTCCCCTACGGCGACAACTTCTTTGCCGCGCTCAACTCGGCGGTGTTCTCCGACGGATCCTTCGTCTATATCCCCAAGGGCGTACGCTGCCCGATGGAACTGAGCAGCTATTTCCGCATCAACGCCCGCAACACGGGACAGTTTGAGCGCACGCTCATCGTGGCCGACGACGACTCCTACGTCTCCTACCTGGAGGGTTGCACGGCCCCAATGCGCGACGAGAACCAGCTCCATGCGGCCATCGTCGAGATCATCGTCATGGACCGGGCCGAGGTGAAATACTCCACCGTCCAAAACTGGTATCCAGGCGACGAACACGGACGGGGCGGCGTGCTCAATCTCGTGACGAAGCGTGGCGACCTGCGCGGCGACCACTCCAAACTCTCCTGGACACAGGTGGAGACGGGTTCGGCCATCACGTGGAAATATCCCTCGTGTCTGCTGCGCGGCAACGACTCCGTAGCAGAGTTCTACAGCGTGGCCGTGACCAACAACTACCAGGAGGCGGACACGGGCACGAAGATGATCCACATCGGCAAGAACACGCGTTCTACCATCATCTCCAAGGGCATTTCCGCCGGACACAGCCAGAACAGCTACCGCGGCCTCGTCATGGCTACAGCCAACGCTGACAATGCACGCAACTACTCCAGCTGCGACTCGCTGCTGCTCGGCAGCGACTGCGGAGCGCATACGTTCCCCTACATGGACGCCCACAACGACACCGCGGTATTCGAGCACGAGGCGACCACGTCCAAGATCTCGGAGGACCAGCTCTTCTACTGCAACCAGCGTGGCATCCCGATGGAGGAGGCCGTGGGACTCATCGTCAACGGCTACGCCAAGGAGGTGCTCAACAAACTGCCGATGGAGTTTGCCGTCGAGGCACAGAAGTTGCTCAGCGTCTCGCTGGAGGGCACGGTGGGATAACGCTTCCACAGGCCACGATGCGGCAAGACCAACAAAAGAAGGAGGAACAATGAGAAGAAAGATGATCATGGGCCCGGCCCTTGCGGCCACCCTGCTGCTGACAGCCCTGCTGCCGTCGGCGGCTTCAACACCCGTCCCACGCTGGACGCCACAGCCCTACCGCCAGTATCTCATCAAACTGGAGGTGGAGCGCGACACCATAGCCGCACCGTCGATCATGCTCCACGGCGCAAAGACCAAACGGAAAGTGGACGTGAGCCATTTCAAGGTGGGGCCCTTCTGGGTACCAGACCCACCCTCGCTCTTCGAGCAGGAGGACGAATGGCGCGACAGAGACCGCTACAAGAAAGGGCGGATTCTCGGCGACATCATCGAGGACATCATCAACATCTTTCTGTTATAACTATCAAACGACAACCAAATCCTTATAGATATGCTTGAGGTAAAAAACCTGCACGCCACCATCGCAGGCAAAGAGATATTGAAAGGCGTCAACCTCACGGTCAGAGACGGTGAGATCCACGCCATCATGGGACCCAACGGGTCGGGAAAATCGACCCTCAGCGCGGTGCTGACGGGCAACCCGCTCTACACCGTCACCGAGGGAACGGCTTTCTTCAACGGCAAGAACCTGCTGGAGATGAAGCCCGAGGACCGAGCCCGCGAAGGTCTGTTTCTCTCTTTCCAGTACCCCGTGGAGATTCCGGGCGTGAGCATGACCAACTTCATGAAGGCGGCCATCAACGCCAAGCGCGCGTATGAGGGCAAGGAGCCGCTGAAGGCTGCCGACTTCATGAAACTCATGCGCGAGAAGCGCCAGATCGTAGAACTCGATCCGAAACTCGCCCACCGATCCGTCAACGAGGGATTCTCCGGTGGAGAGAAGAAGCGCAACGAGATCTTCCAGATGGCCATGCTCGAACCGAAGCTCAGCATCCTCGACGAGACCGACTCCGGACTGGATGTCGATGCCATGCGCATCGTCGCCAATGGCGTGAACAAGATGCACTCGGCAGAGACTTCCGCCATCGTCATCACACACTACGAGCGACTGCTGGACATGATCAAGCCCGACGTGGTCCACGTCCTCTGGCAGGGCCGCATCGTCAAGACTGCTGGTCCGGAGCTGGCGAAGGAAATTGAAAAGCTCGGCTACGACTGGATCAAGGAGGAAGTGAAAGGAGAGGAGACCCAAGGATGACCGAAGCAGAAAAGCAATACATAGACCTATACACCGAGGCCTCGGAAGCCATCAAGGAGCATAGCGCAGAGGTGATGAACGCCGTCCGCGACCGCGCCTTCGAAGACTTCCGCCGCCAGGGCTTCCCGACAAGGAAGGTGGAGCGATATAAGTACACCGACATGGAGAAGATCTTCGCTCCCAACTACGGTCTGAACATCAATCGCATCGAGTTTCCTGTCGATCCCTATGCGGCCTTCCGCTGCGACGTGCCCAACCTGAGCACGCTGCTCTATTTTGTCGTCAACGATGCGTTCTATGAGAAGCGCCTGCCCAACGTGCAGCCCGAGGAGGGAGTCGTCATCGGATCGCTGAGAAAGGCGGCCAAGGAGCATCCCGAACTCATCGCTCGCTACTATGCGCGCATCGCCAAGACGGAGGAGGACGCCATCACGGCGCTCAATACGATGCTGGCCCAGGATGGCCTCTTCATCTATGTGCCGAAAAACGTACAGATGGAAAAGTGTGTGCAGATTATCAACATCCTGCGCGCCGACGTGAGCATGATGGTCAACCGACGTGTGCTCATCGTGATGGAGGAGGGCGCCAAGGCTAAATTCCTGTTCTGCGACCATACCGCCGACGACCACGACTTCCTCGCCACACAGGTCATCGAGGCCTATGTCGGCGACAACGCATCGCTCGACCTCTACTGCATGGAGGAGACCCACTACAAGAACCATCGCGTGAGCAACGTCTATATAGAGCAGCAGCGCGACAGTAGGGTCAACCACAATGTGATAACGCTCCACAACGGCGTGACGCGCAACCGCCTCGACCTGGTCTTCAAGGGCGAGGGCGCGGAGTGCTACTGCAGCGGCTGCGTCATTGCGGACAGAAAACAGCACGTGGACAACAATACGCTCATCGACCACCAGGTGCCTCACTGCACGAGCAACGAGCTTTATAAGTATGTGCTCGACGACGAGGCGGTGGGTGCTTTCGCTGGACGCGTCCTCGTACGCCACGGAGCACAGAAGACCACCTCGCAGGAGACCAACCAGAATCTCGTGGCCACGAAGACGGCAAGGATGTACACACAGCCGATGCTGGAAATCTATGCCGACGACGTGAAATGTGCACACGGATCCACGATAGGACAGCTCAACGATGCTGCGCTCTTCTATATGCAGCAGCGCGGCATCAGCCAGAAGGAGGCCAAACTGCTCCTGGAGTTTGCCTTCATCAACGAGGTCATCGACAAGATGGACCTCGAACCGCTGCGCGACCGTCTCCACTACCTGGTGGAAAAGCGTTTCCGTGGCGAACTGAGCAAATGTGTAGGCTGCAAAATGTGCCAGTAGGGCCGGCAGGATTCATTCATCAAAAGCAAGAAGCGTAAAGCCATGTTGGATATAGAAAAAATAAGGAAAGACTTCCCCATTCTCAGCCGTGAGATCTACGGCCGCCCGCTGGTCTATCTCGACAACGGTGCTACGACCCAGAAGCCGCTCTGCGTGCTTGATGCCATGCGCGACGAGTACTTGAACGTCAATGCCAACGTCCACCGTGGCGTCCACTGGCTCTCACAGCAGGCCACTGACCTCCACGAGGCGGCCCGCGAGACGGTCAGGAAGTTCGTCAACGCCCGTTCCACCAGCGAGATCGTTTTTACGCGGGGCACAACGGAGAGCCTGAACCTCGTAGCTTCGTCCTTCGTGGAGGGCTGCATGGAGGAAGGCGACGAGGTCATCGTGAGCACGATGGAGCACCATTCCAACATTGTCCCCTGGCAACTGCAGCAGCAACGCAAGAACATCCGCCTGCGGGTCATTCCCATGAGCGACGACGGTGCACTGCTCCTCGACGAGTACGAAAAGTCGTTTAGCGAGAAGACAAAGCTCGTCAGCGTCATGCACGTCAGCAACGTCCTGGGCACGGTCAATCCTGTCAAGGAGATCATCCGCATCGCCCACAGCCACGGAGTGCCCGTGATGATCGATGGTGCGCAGAGCATCCCTCACACGAAGGTCGATGTGCAGGACTTGGATTGTGAATTCCTCGCTTTCAGCGGCCACAAGGTCTATGCGCCCACGGGGGTAGGCGTGCTCTACGGCAAAGAGGAGTGGCTCGACAGACTGCCGCCATACCAAGGGGGTGGCGAGATGATCGAGCGCGTAAGCTTCGACCACACCACCTTCGAGCGTCCGCCACTGAAGTTTGAGGCTGGAACGCCCGACTACATCGCCACCAACGGACTTGCCAAGGCGATCGACTACGTCTCAGCCATTGGTATGGAGAACATTCAGGCGTATGAGCACGATCTCACCGACTACGCCCTGCAGCAGCTCCGCGAGATCGAAGGAATGCACATCTATGGCCACGGCAAAGGCATGGAGGCTGACGCCGTCATCTCCTTCAACGTCGCCGACATCCACCATGCCGACCTCGGCACGCTCCTCGACCAACTGGGCATTGCTGTGCGCACAGGCCACCATTGCGCCCAACCCCTCATGGACCGCCTCGGCATACTCGGCACCGTGCGCGCGTCGTTCTCCTTCTACAATACTCGAGAGGAGGTCGATACGCTCGTAGCAGGACTGCGCCGCGTCATCAAGATGTTCTGAAAATGATTCCGCTGGGCAAAAGATAGAGCCTCTATTGCATTTTTGACCACAAAATTTTGCAATATAAGAAAATCTCCGTAACTTTGCACCTGGATTTTGTCCTATGGTGTAATGGTAGCACAACAGGTTTTGGTTCTGTTTGTAGTGGTTCGAATCCGCTTAGGACAACATACAAAAGGATTCCTTTCCAAAGAGAGGAATCCTTTTGTTGTATTGCCACTTATTATATCGTCGTTTGTTGTATGGTGATTGTTGAAGCGTAGTGAGTTATATTGCGCTTGTATTGTACTGCAACACAACATTTCACTCAAAATAGGCACGAAACGCCTCTGCCTGCTCCTCCAATAGTGTGGGTTGACCATTGGCGTAGCGGTTCCACACCTGCTGACACGGAGCCAAAAGGGGGAGGGGAGAGTCGGTAGTACGCATCAGATAAGGGTCGCAAGCCTGGAAGGTCTCCAGCACCTGCACCACCTTCTCGGGCTTCAGTTTCATCAGACGAGCCAGTTCTGCCACCTCGGGCGTGTCCACCACCATAGTATGGGGCACAAGCCGGAAGTAGAGATCGAGGACGAGGACCAGCATGACAGGTTTCAATTCATGGTCTTCGGTCAATGGCAGAAAGAAGTCCTCAAACGTGTTACGCACCTCCACCCCCTCGTAGAAAGCCTGCTCACAACCGAACCCCTTCATCTTCCGCAGCCGCACAATGTCTTTTGCAAGCCGACGCGGCTTCTGGGCGTAAGTTTTCCAAACCAGTTGTAGCACCAGGCGGTCACGACGGTCCATCTCCTGCAGTTGCTGGTGGATGAATGGGGGCGGCAGATGTAGTTCCACAGCAAGGTCAACAGCCTCACGCGCATACACAGCCTTCACGCCCGTAGGACGCTTCAGGTAGAGTTGCAACACGAGCAGCCAGTAGTCATCGTTCCAGAGAGGATGAGTAGCCATACGCATTATCTTAGGTTTTCTATACTTTATCTTTAGATGTAATCCTTATCTACGGCGCACGGGCTGACCAGCCTGGTCAACTCGTTCACCGTTAATATAGATATCAAACGTCGGACCGTTCGACCAACCGTCGCCAAAGTCCTGATTGCTGCCTCCCAAGATCTTCACGTCGTCGAGGGAAAAGTGCAGCGGGGAGACCTTCAGCGTAGTGGGATTTTCACCATCGATACCGATAAAGATTTTGCACTCAAAGTCAAACTCCACGACGCATTGTTTGCCACCAACATTGAGCGACAGCGACAGAGGCTCAGGTGCAAGGCGCACATAACCCTCCGACTCCTTGCTCGAAAGGCCTCCGGACAACCCATATCTGATCAACAGGTTCTGCAGCGGCGCAGAAGCAACAGCACGCGCCAGGGCCGTATCCTTCAGACAGGGCGCCACGAGACTGAGGGGGAAATTGGGGATGGTAATGCGCTGGTCCCCATAGCCTCCTACGACATATTGCAGCGGTGCAGCAGAATCGGGGAGCATGGCCCGTATCACACTATCCTTGAAGACATCCTGCCCACCACGCAGGTCAGTGCGATAGATACGAAAGTAGCTCATATCGTAAGTGCCTGCCATCGTGTCGCAGATCCGCTTCGCGTTGGCCTCCCGATGGAAATAGCTATTGGTCCAGCGCGGGATTACACTGTGGCAACTGCCCAGCAGACAAACCGTCACAACGGCGAAAACAGAGAAAAGAACAGACTTCAATCTTTGTAGCTTCATATCTTTGAATTTTTAAATAACTGCCTTTAGGCAACGAAATCTGCACCGAATTATTGCACCATTGGCCTTTTTATGACCTTTTGCCAACAAAAAAAGAAGCACGACATGATGGAAAACGAGTCTTTTTTTGTAATTTTGCAACGGAATTGAAACAGTCAATGTGTACCAGCTCCTATTGATGATATCATCACAACAACATCACACAATATGCACACCAGCGACTATCTGATCATCTTCATGAAAGTTTTGGGCGCGTTGGCCCTGCTTATCTATGGCATGAAGGTTATGAGTGAGGCGCTCCAGAAGATGGCCGGCTCTCAACTGCGCCACATCTTGGGAGCGATGACCACCAACCGCTTCACAGGAATGCTCACGGGAATGTTTGTCACCTGTGCCGTCCAGTCTTCTTCCGCCACCACCGTCATGACGGTGAGCTTTGTCAATGCTGGTCTATTGACCCTTGCCCAAGCCATCTCCGTCATCATGGGCGCGAACATCGGCACCACGCTCACGGCGTGGATCATGTCGATAGGCTTCAACGTCGATCTGACCATGGTCGTCTTTCCGGCCTTCTTTATCGGCATCATGCTCATCTATTCGAAGCGACGGCGCTTCATCGGCGATTTCCTCTTTGGCATTGCGTTTCTGTTCTTTGCCCTTGTCCCTGTCTCTTATACACATCTCCGAGCCCACGAGACGCTCATGAATCTCGT
>ENA-OZXD01000630-OZXD01000630.1-human-gut-metagenome-genome-assembly--contig:-NODE-630-length-10148-cov-4.101357_pt1 | contig 10148 bp, 4 predicted proteins | sample MGYA00244855_ERZ654094 | MGnify/ENA primary metagenome ERZ654094 (study PRJEB26926, sample SAMN06165277) | human gut metagenome | biome: ENVO:00009003; feature: ENVO:2100002; material: ENVO:00002003...
AGATGTGTATAAGAGACAGATTATAAAGAAGTGTAACGATTTTGGTGCCGGCGGTGTGTCAGTTGCCATCGGAGAGCTGGCAGACGGACTTGTGGTAGATCTTGACAAGGTGCCAAAGAAGTACGCAGGTCTTGACGGTACAGAGCTTGCAATATCAGAGTCCCAGGAGCGTATGGCTATAGTTGTCGATCCTAAGGATGTTGACACTATGCTCGGATACGCTGAGGAGGAGAACCTTGAGGCTGTAGTAGTTGCAAAGGTTACAGAGGAGCCTAGACTTATCCTTAAGTGGAGAGGCAAGGACATCGTGAATATCTCACGTGCATTCCTCAACACAAATGGTGCTCATCAGGAGACACAGGTCAAGGTTGAAGTTCCAAGCAAGGCTGACAATTACTTTGATTCAGTTAAGGAGCCTGAGGATGTCAAGAAGGCATGGCTCGATACACTGTCAGATCTGAATGTGTGCTCACAGAAAGGACTTGTGGAGATGTTCGACAGCTCTATCGGAGCAGGAACAGTCACAATGCCTTACGGTGGTAAGTATCAGCTCACACCTACACAGACAATGATCGCAAAGCTGCCTGTACTCAAGGGTAAGACAGACACTATTACCATGATGAGCTACGGATTTGACCCATATCTGTCAAGCTGGAGCCCATATCATGGTTCAGTATATGCGGTTGTTACATCAGCAGCCAAGATAGCTGCAGCAGGTGGAGATGTAAGCAAGATCAGACTTACATTCCAGGAATATTTCAAGAGACTTGGAACAGACCCATACAGATGGGGACAGCCACTGGCAGCACTCCTCGGAGCATATGATGTTCAGATAGGACTTGGACTTCCGTCTATCGGTGGAAAGGACAGTATGTCAGGTACATTCAATGATATAGATGTACCTCCAACACTTGTATCATTTGCAGTCGATGTGGCAAGCTACATGGACGTTGTTACACCTGAGCTCAAGAAGGCAGGCAATGTTCTTGTGGAGATGGATATAGAGAAGGACGAGAACGACATACCTGTATATGAGAATGTTCTGTACATGTATGACCTCCTGAACAAGAAGATCAAGGAGGGCAAGATCCAGTCTGCATATGCAGTTGGATTTGGCGGTATAATAGAGGCTGTCAGCAAGATGGCATTTGGAAATAAGCTCGGTGTTGAGCTTGAGGATACAGTCAGCAAGAAGGATCTTGTTGCCAAGAACTATGGCGCTATCATTCTTGAGGTTAAGGCAGCAGATCTTGATCAGCTCGGAATTCCTGTCAAGAAGATAGGTAAGGTTATAAAGGAGCCTGTATTTACATACAAGGATGTCACGATCACTATGGACGAGGCTCTTGCAGCATGGACAAAGACTCTTGAGAAGGTATTCCCAACAGAGTCAAATGTTCCACAGACAGAGATCAAGACTGGACTCTTCGACGCCAAGACAGTTTACACATCAAGGAACAAGGTTGCAAAGCCAAAGGTATTCATACCTGTATTCCCTGGTACAAACTGTGAGTACGACTCAGCAAAGGCATTTGAGAGAGCTGGTGCAGACGTACAGACGATAGTATTCAGAAATATGACAGCACAGGGAATCAGAGATTCTGTTGACGCATTTGCAAAGGCAATCGGCGATTCACAGATCATCATGTTCCCAGGCGGATTCTCAGCCGGTGATGAGCCAGACGGATCAGGTAAGTTCATAGCAACTGCATTCCGTAATGCGAAGATCTCAGAGGAAGTTATGAAGCTCCTGAACGAGAGGGACGGACTTGCACTTGGTATCTGTAACGGATTCCAGGCACTCATCAAGCTCGGTCTTGTGCCTTACGGCGAGATCAGACCACAGACAGATGATTCACCTACACTGACAATGAACAGCATCGGACGTCATCAGTCCAAGATGGTATACACCAAGGTTGTAACAAACAAGAGTCCATGGCTGAAGAAGGCAGAGCTCGGCGGAGTATACACAATTCCTATCTCACACGGTGAGGGTCGTTTCGTTGCAAGCAAGGAATGGTGCGAGAAGCTCTTTGCAAATGGACAGGTTGCAACACAGTATGTCGACATGAACGGCAACCCAACCATGGACGAGTACTACAACGTCAACGGTTCATACTATGCGATCGAGGGTATCACAAGCCCAGACGGACGTGTCCTTGGTAAGATGGGTCACTCAGAGCGTATCGGACAGGCTGTAGCTGTAAACGTATACGGCGACCAGAACCAGAAGATATTCGAGAGTGGTGTGGAGTATTTTAAGTAAGATGAAATCATGTCACACGGATTATATCCGGTGATATACCAATAAAAATAGCACAGATGTGCAGGAGTCATAAACAGTTTTAGATGACTGAGAATACGGGGACAGGTGAGAGTAGATTCCATACCTGTCCCCGTTTGTCTTTATATTTATGCGTACTGACTGCCGGGGATGATGTGGCAGAGCTTTGACGACCGGGAGGAGATTCTGCGTGAGAGAAAAAAAGAAAAACAGAATAGAGATTCTGGAAATTGCAATGGTGGTGCTTCTGATAAGCGGTGTATGTATGATCCCTTGTTTTAAGACAGGCCTGCCATACGGTGATGACCAGCAGGTTCATATGCTCAGGGTGGAGAGTATCCTCAAAGCGCTAAAGTCAGGGCAGGGATACCCTGTATATATATATCAGACTATGTTGGAAGGGTATGGCTACGGTATGGGAATATTTTACCCTGATTTGTTCTTGCTGCCAGCCGTTCTCTTCAGACTTCTGGGGGCATCACCGGAGATTGCAATGAAGATATATATATATGTACTGATGATATGTACGGGACTTACTGCGTATTATACAGGGCGGAGCATTGGCAGAAGCCGTTGCGCGGGTGTTGTCACTATGGTGCTTTACACAATGGGACATTATCATCTTGAGGATGTATATACCAGATTTGCACTTGGCGAAATTGCTGCCATGGTATTTATTCCACTGGCGTTTCTTGCTCTTTACGACCTGACTGAGATGGGACACAGTAGAAAAGGCCTTTTATGTGTATCATATTCGTGTCTTATGCTTTCACACACGATAAGCTTTGTATTATGTGTAGTAATGGGAATAATCTGGGTGTGTGCGAGATGGAAAAGAATTGCGGCTTGCAGAAGACTTATTGGGGCTGTGTGTATGGAAGCTCTTGCGTGTGCAGTACTTACATGTTATTATTGGCTTCCTGTACTTGAACAATTTGCAGATGGAAGGTTCTATGTAAGCAATGAACCGGCATTTTACACACATGAGGAGACTCAGACACTGCTCGCGATAGTGAGTGGAAAGTATTCGGTTGCATTCATTGAGATTGGAATACTGGCACTTATGGTATTTGTCAGTATATATAAAAAAGTATATAATAAAAAGGCTTTGATGTGCCTTGTGACAGCGGCGGTGCTTCTTATATGCGAGACAAAGATTTTTCCATGGAAACTTATCGACAGAACTCCATTTGTCAGTATACAGTTTCCGTGGAGGCTGAATATGTTCACAGAATTCTTTGTGGCACTTGGTCTTGCACTTCAGTCAGTGGATATAATAAAGCTGTTGCCATCATACAGAAGAAATGCATGTTTATGTGCGGCTGGAAGCATACTTATCGGTATTTTTAGCCTGAATATGGTATGGAATATAGAACTTGGTGGCTATGTGAACTATCCGGAAGGTTATGCGGATAATGCAGGAAGTACAGACAGCATAGGGTTCTGGGAGTGGCTTCCAGAAGAAGGGGATCTTGCAACATCTGTCGGAGCAGAAAGCAGCGGGATGGTAAAGTGCGAAGATACTTACATACGGGGGCGCTATGGATCAGACGGAAGCTATGAGTTTGATGCGGGTAAAACTGCGGGGGAGTGCATAGTTCCAAAGTATTATTATAAGGGATATGAAGCAATAATGGCTGATGGACGGAAACTGACGGTAAGCAAATGTCTAAATGATGGATTGGTAGAAATATCAGTTTCGCCAGAGGCAGGTAAAGTTGTTGTAAAATATAAGGGGACAAAGATTCAGCATTGGTCATGGAGAATAAGTATATCAGCGGTCTTGCTTATGTTATTGATACTTATAATGCAACATGCTGTCGAAAAAGGAAAAATACAAAGTTATATGGAGTGATGGAGTAATTATGGAAAAAAAGAAAATCAGGTCAAGAAAAATTGTTAAGTATGGAATGGCATTTCTGATTCCCATCATATGTATAGTGATACATATGATGATGACGGACTGTTATCCATTTGGAAAGAATACTATACTGCTTGGAGATTCTAATACCCAGTATTATGCGTTTTTTGTGGAATTATCAGGCAGGATAAGACAGGGAAAATCAATTTTTTTCAGTTGGGACATGGGACTAGGATATGATTTCTATACTAATTTCTTTTATTATCTGGCAAGTCCTGTCAATCTAATAGCAGTTTTGTTCGGCGGTTCACATATGGAGCTGGGAATGATCGTCAGTATGTGTATTCAGGTTGGACTTTGCGGAGTTACTATGACCTATTTCTTATCGCATACCAGCAGAAATAAAATGCAGCACGGATGGCTGAATGACATACTCTGTGTTGTGATGGGAATGGCTTATTCCATGTGCGATTATATGCTTGCATATCAGTATAATCTCATTTGGCTTATATGCCTTCTTCTCGTGCCTGTTATGATGCTTGGCGTTGAGAGACTTATTGAGGGCGGTGATGTGAGACTTTATTTTGTGATGCTTTTCATGTCATTTGTATTCAACTTCTATTTTTCGTGGTTTGTGGCTATGATAGCTGTGATATGGTTTATCGATGTGAAAAAGGATAGCTGGAAAATGTTTTGGAAGCGTGGAGTGAAGTTTGCACTCACATCTATGACGGCTGCACTCAGTGCATGTGTTGTACTTGTGCCGTGTTTCCTTGCGATAGTTGGAAGAGAAGGTGCAAGTTCACTCACAGAAGATATACCATTTAGCAAGTTTGGTAATTTTGCAAATTTGTTCCAGAGCTTTTTCTGGGGACATGATATAGATATAGCTGGAAGAACTCTGTATGCAAGGAATATGTATATGGGACTGTCTCTGCTTTTCCTTGCGGTTGTATATGTGTTTAACAGGAATATACAGCTTCGGGCAAGAGTTAAGAGACTGGTGGAGATAGCGCTGCTTGTTGCCTGTCTGAATCTGACAGGGGCACTGTATGTTCTTCATGGGTTCACATATCCACATCTATATTCTTACAGATATGCTTTTATTCTTGTCATACTTCTTATTGTTTCAGCTTTTGAGTGTGCTGTGAACTGGACGAAGCCGGGGATTCGGGAAGGGATACTGACCGGAGTTGTATTTCTGGTTTTCCTTGGGGGCGTTTTTCTGGCAAACAATGAGGTGCAAAATGTAGTCTGCTATATGGTCACGATTCTGCTTATTATATATTTGTTTATGGTATTTGTATTGCAGGCCAGAAACAGCATAAAGATAAATTCTCTGATTGTGAATTTTATAGTAATACTTTTTGTGGAACTGATATCCAATGCCGTATATGTGAATACGGATGCATATACTACGGGCAAGGAGCATCTAGGCGGGACTGACGGATGGAGAGCCATATATAATGAAAAGGACAACAGTGATCTTAATAGAAAGACATCCTGGATTTTGTCACAAAATAATACAGTCTATTCAGACACTAATATATTCTCTTCAATCATAAATACAAAAGTGACATGGCTTTTTGATGCGCTTGGAATGGTGTATCAGGAACACGGCGCTACATATGCATACAGAAATACTACACCGGTAACTGCGCTTATGTTCAATGTAAGAAATGTATTATCGGATGCAGATGCATATTATGGTGGATATACAAAGGAGCAAAGTTATAATCTGAAAAACGATGTGTACGATATAGATGATGAGATTGCATGGTATACAACAGACTATGCTGTGGGAGCGGGCTTTTCTACAGATGGCAGTATAAAAGATTGGAATGTGTCAGACGTAGTTCCGTTTGAGGTGCAGAATGAATTCGTGAAAGATGTGTCGGGAGTTGAAGGAGTGTTCACTCATGTTTCACCGGATGAACTGACTGATTTTGATGTGAAATATAGAGGATGCACTCCGGATAGACAGGTCTTGCCGGATGGAGTAACTTTGGAGAGAAAGACTGATAAAAATGCTTATACATATATGAATGTGTCGCTCGATGAAGATTACCATGCCACACAGATTTATACGTTTACAGCTCCGAGGGATATGCATTTGTATGTGAGCCTTGAGGATGCAAATAAGCTGTGTAATATTGTAACTGTAGACGGAAATGTGATAGCGGATATAAATGAGTATGACGCTTATCCCTCACCAAAGGATGTACTTGATCTCGGCGAGCTGAAGAGTGGGCAGAAGGTCGAGATACAGGCAGTCAATCTGTCCACAGTCCTTAAAAAAGGAGTAACGTGTATAGATTTCTATGAATATCACGATGACAAGATGCAGGAATGCAAGGAATCAATTAAGGATAGGACACTTTCACTTGACACAGTGACATCTACATATGTAAAGGGTACGGTGACAGCAAAGGAGGATGGTATATTGTATACATCAATTCCTTATTACAGAGGCTTTACAGCGTATGTTGATGGAAATAAGACCGATATAACACCGTTGGCAAACGGTGCGCTTGTGGGTCTGGAGCTGACAGCAGGAACACATACAATAGAATTCAGGTATGTAACATATGGCTTTAAGCTAGGGCTTATGTTATCTGCAGCAGGATGGCTCATAGTTGTATTATACATGGTGAATCTCAGACGCAGCAGGAAAAAGAAGGTACAGGCTGCATAGAACAGATAGCGCAATAAATTAAGTGGGGATTGATATGGGTACAAAGCAAGGAGAAGTAAACAAACATAAAAAGAGCGGGATTCTGTATGCGGCTGTATTCTTAGTTACATTTCTGATATATACAGTAATTCTGATTCTGCAGAAAGCATATCCGTTCGGAGATAAAAGTTTTCTGACGTATGATGCATATGTGCAGTATAAGAATATGTTTCATATGTTATTTGAATGGATTTCGGGAGGTGGCAAAGGAAGCTTTATCTGGTCGATGGGAATGGGAATCGATGCTGTACAGGAGTCACTGTATTACTGCCTGAGCCCGTTCAATATCATCGTTCTGATGTTGGGAGAGAGCAGGCTGGAACTTTCCATGGTATTGCTTATCATCATAAAATCCGCCTGCCTGCCGGTCACGGCGCTTTACTTTTTCAGACATACCAATAAGAAAAATATAGAGAATGGGTACAGCCAGACAGTTGCAACGTTCATAGAGCTGGCATGCAGTATGGCATATGGACTGTCCGGGTATGTCCTTGCATATGGACATAATATTATATGGCTTGATGGGCTTATTCTGCTTCCGATAGTGGCACTTGGCATAGAGCATCTGTCAGATGGAAAAGGATGGATGTTATACACGCTGTCTTTGGCAGCGTCTATCATATGCAATTTCTATTTTTCATTCTATATATGTGTGTTTGTCGTGATATATTTCTTGCTGGAAAAACGGGAAAATGTCAGAGATTTCCTATGCAGAGGACTTTCGTTTGCTGGCTGCTCGGTGCTATCTGCTCTACTCGCAGGAGTGGTTCTGATCCCTGCCGGACTGGTGGTCATGAGAGCTGCGTCTTCGGTGACTGATATGGGACTTGAAGGAACACAGATGTGGGGGCAGTTTGGAGCGTATATATCCTCGTTCTATCCACTGAAGGATCTGGAATGTGTATCTATGTTCAGCAATAACAGTTATTGTGGAAGTATTGTTGTATTTGCTGCCTGCCTTTTTCTTTTGTCTTATGTGAGTGACTGGAAGACGAGGGTGAAATACTGTATAGCCATGGCCGTGCTTGTGCTCGCCCTGAACTATCTCCCGCTTAATTATGTGTTCCATGGCATGACGATCACACATGGACTTGGAAACAGGTTTGCATTCATATTAACATTTATATTAATTGTTGCAACATATCGAATTCTCATGAATCTTGCTAAGTTGAGACTGAGGTATATTGCTGTAAGTACTGCGGTGGCAGGCGTAATATTTGTGGCAAGTCTTATTGACAGCAGAGAGATGAGTACCCCGCTTGGCTATGTTATATTTATGCTTATGCTGGCATTTGCAGCCATTCTGTGCGTGCTTTGCAGAAGAGGAAGCATAAAGCCGGGAGTGGCTGTGTGCATTATCTGTGGCTACTGGATAGCTGAGATTATGGGAAATGCATTATATGTAATGCCGGGCAAGACGGAGGACTGTCTTCTGACAGATGCTGTAAGACTAGATCAGTGGGAATCAGTATACAATTCCCTGGATACAGAAAATGGCACCAGAAAGAGCGCTATGGTTTATGAGAATTATGCGCCATATTCTCAGACAAACTGGTATTCATCCATGGCAAATGGAAATACGATCAGAGCGTTTTCTAGTATGGGACTTGCCCACTTTGACAATGTTGAATATATATATTCGGGAACTACACCGCTTACAGCGCTCATGTACAATGTCAGATATGTGCTGAGTCCGGAGAATGGTACTTACGCAGGATATAACCTTGTTGCTGAGAATGACGTATACAATCTGTATGAAGCAGAAACTCCTGAGATGATGGGATTTATGTTGGATGATGGTATCGTAGACTGGAAAGCAGACAGGACACCTCTTGAAAATCAGAATGATTTTATGAAGAGTGGCTGTGGTCTGTCGTCAGATGTATTTACAGAGATTGATATATCGGATTGGAGTACTTCTTATCTCAATCAGGACACACTTAAGGAATCAGTGGGTTATTGCATATACAGAACGTCAAATGCATTTGTGCCGATGACCCGGTATGAGTTTGATGCTGAATCTGATATGGATATGTATGTCTACAGTAAGGATAGCCGCGATCACTATGTGGAGATGATCGTGGACGGAGATCTCAGGGTATCGAATGGGTCATATGTTACAGAACAGCTGTCACATGTCGGCCTCGTAAAGAAAGGACAACATGTCAGGATAACTATAGGAGGTGCGACCAGCTCTAAAACAGGAAGTGTCGGAGAGCGATTTGTAAAGGTATACAATTACAATGCAGATGAATTTGAGAAAGCAGAAGAGAAGATACTTGATAGTCCGCTTGAGTGTACAGGATTTGTAAAAAATACTTTCTATGGAAGTGTGGATGTGAAAAATCCAGGTATCCTGTATATCGCATATCCATATAATGATGGGTTTAAGATATATGTGGATGGAGAGCCGGCAGAAAAAATTCGCCTTGGTAGAGGCAATATGGGTGTCCGGATATATGCGGGCAGTCACGATATAGAAATTGCATACAGAACACCTGGGCTTATGGCTGGCGCACTGGTTTCGCTGTTTGGAATATGCATCATGCTATTTATGCTGAGGTGGGACAGTAAACAGAAGCATGTAATCACACCCCTACCCACTCCATAAATTTCTTCATAGCCGTGCTCTGATTCTTCATTCCTGAGTAAGCGAAGCCGACACTCCTGCTCGGAATAGGAGTGTCAAGCGGAAGTTCGGTTATAACACCGGATGAGAGCTGTTCATGTGCGAATTCACGTACCACGCTGGCAACGCCCATGCCGATGGCGGCGAAGTCGATGAGAAGATCCATGTTGTTGATCTCAAGTACCTGGCTGCAGCTTATGCCCTGTGAGCGGAGATACTCGTCCACGTGGGTACGGGTTACATTTGCCTCCTCCAGAACCATGAGGTTGGAGCCTTCAAGGATGTTGACTGTTGATATATTGGACATACCTGAGTTGCTTGAGTTATGAATAGTGGTAGAAGCAGAGACGCCGGATGAATGTCCGTTATCTCTGCTTTTTTTATCCGCACCTTGATCTGTTGCATCGCCGTGTGTGGCAGAGGCTAAGCCTGAGTTTAGCAGCGGTATAATGTTACCCTTGATATTGCCTGAAAGCTCATCGGTAAAGCTGTATTGATCTCTGCCATTTGCGCGCTCGTAGAAATTATCCAGATATTCAGGGCTTGCCACAAATACGTCATGTATCTCCTTGACAGGAGAGTAGACTATCCCTGTCTCTTATACACATCTCCGAGCCCACGAGACGCTCATGAATCTCGT
>ENA-OZXD01000635-OZXD01000635.1-human-gut-metagenome-genome-assembly--contig:-NODE-635-length-10084-cov-6.297238_pt1 | contig 10084 bp, 8 predicted proteins | sample MGYA00244855_ERZ654094 | MGnify/ENA primary metagenome ERZ654094 (study PRJEB26926, sample SAMN06165277) | human gut metagenome | biome: ENVO:00009003; feature: ENVO:2100002; material: ENVO:00002003...
GAGATTCATGAGCGTCTCGTGGGCTCGGAGATGTGTATAAGAGACAGGTATCAAACAATGCATTCACGAACTCGTCCGAATCAAATTTCTGCAAATCATCGATAGTCTCACCGACTCCGATATACTTGACCGGCACTGAAAGCTCCGACTGTATCGCTACAGCGATACCGCCCTTTGCCGTACCATCCATCTTAGTAAGCACGATGCCCGAAATCTTTGCCACATCAGAAAACTCTCTCGCCTGAACAAGTGCATTCTGGCCTGTAGTCGCATCAAGCACGACGAGTGTCTCTCTGTATGCATCCGGATACTCACTCTCCAGGATTTTATTAATCTTTCCGAGCTCATTCATCAGATTCTTTTTGTTGTGGAGTCTTCCGGCTGTATCCACGAGAAGCACATCTGCGTTTCTGGCCTTTGAAGCTGCAACTGCATCATATACAACAGCTCCCGGGTCAGCACCCTCGGCACCGCCAATCATATCAACTCCGGCGCGGTTTGCCCATTCCTTCAGCTGGTCGCCTGCTGCCGCCCTGAAGGTATCGGCACCTGCAATAACTACCTTCTTGCCCTGTTCCTTGAGCTTTCCTGCAAGCTTTCCGACAGTGGTAGTCTTTCCTACTCCGTTGACACCGATTACAAGCACAACAGATTTTTCATTTTCAAATCTGTAGGCTGTCTCCTCCACCTTCATCTGCTCCTTGATGCTCTCAATCAAGAGTTCCTTGCACTCTGCCGGCTCCTTGATGTGCTGCTCCTTCACCTTCCTCTGCAGATCCTCGATGATACTCTCTGTAGCTCTCACTCCGAGGTCTCCCATGATGAGAATCTCCTCAAGCTCCTCATAAAAATCATCATCTATATGCGAAAATCCACTGAAAAGTGAATCTATGCCTGAAACAATATTGTCTCTGGTCTTTGTCAGTCCTGAAACGAGCCTCTTAAAAAAGCCCGGCTTCTTTTCTTTTTCTTCCATTTTAACTCTCCATAAATAAATTTTACTGTGTCAGATCATTTTCTATCAGATTCACTGAAACGAGTGTGGAAACACCCTTTTCCTGCATCGTGATACCATATAGTCTGTCCGCAGCCGCCATTGTACCACGTCTGTGTGTGATAACGATAAACTGTGTGTTCTTTGTAAGCTTGTTCAGATAATTTGCATAGCGCGAAACGTTTGAATCATCAAGCGCCGCCTCAATCTCATCAAGCAGACAAAACGGTGATGGCTTAAGTGCCTGAATGGCAAACAAAAGCGCAATAGCGGTGAGCGCCTTTTCTCCACCGGACATCTGCATCATATTCTGAAGCTTCTTTCCGGGCGGCTGTGCGACGATTCTTATGCCGCACTCCAATATATCCTCATCCTCCACAAGCTCCAGGGAACCATGTCCACCACCAAAAAGCTGCTTAAAGGACTTGTCAAACTCTCTCTGAATCTCGGCAAACTTCTCTGTAAACTGCTTTCTCATACCACTGTCAAGCTCATCAATGATGCCAACCAGAGTCTTTTCAGCCTCGATAAGGTCATCATGCTGTCCCTTTAAGAACTCATAACGCGTTGAAATCTCCCTGTATTCCTCAATAGCGTTGACATTTACATCGCCTAGGCGTCTGATTTCGTCCTTTATGCCTGCAATCAGCTTCTTTAATGAAGGCAGGTCATCATATGCATCATTTCTAAGCTCTGCTGCCGCATGCGGAGTAAGCTCATACTCATCCCACATATAGTTGGTCTGAGTCTCTGAAGCCTCCTTAAGCTTCTCTCTCTGGCTGTTCAGTCTGAAAAGCTCCTTATCCAGATCAGCCTGTTTCTTTGAAACTTCCTCCTGCTTTGCAAAAAAGCCTCTGTAATTTTCAGACATCTTTTCCTTTTTGGCAATGCTCTCCCTAAGCTCCTCGTCAAGCTTAGAATTGTTGTCCTTTGATGCCAGAATGGTCTGTGTGATTGCATCAATATCAGCCTGCTTCTTTTTAATATCATCCTTTGCAGCAGCTGCACCTTCCACAAGGCTTTCCTTCTGCTCATCAAATTTCTCTATCTCTGAATTGATACGATTGATATTTTCTATAGCAAACTCTGCCGTCTTTGTAATATTTGCAAGCTCAAGTGAAATGGCAGCGGCCTTGTGTGAAGCCTCCTGCTCAAGTACTCCCTGCTTCTCAAGTATCTCACTGTATGAGCTGTTTTCCTTCTCAAGCTGCTCCTCACGCTGCTTTGACGCCTCAAGCTGCGCTGCAATATCCTTCTTGCCCTGATTTATCTCTTCGAGCTGTTTTTCAATCTCGGCATTTTCTGTGCTCAGATCCTCGTAGACATTCGTACTCTCCTTCTTTTGCTGGTCTGCCCTGTCAACAGAAATCTGTGCTGTGTTCTGCTCAATATACTTCTCCTGCAGCAAGGTCTTTGTGGCTGCTATATCCTCCTCGCCAAGCGCAATAGCAGTCGCAATATCATCCTTTCTGGCTCTAAGCTCTTTAAGATTTGTCTTAGTCTGATCAACTCTCTTTTCAAGCTCCTCAATCTCACGATTTCTCGCAAGCAGATTGGATGAATTTTTAAACGCACCACCGGACATAGAGCCTCCCGGTGCCAGATACTCGCCCTCGACAGTCACAATATGGAGTGAATAGTGATTTTTCTTTGCAATCGCAATGGCATTGTCAATTGTGTCCACCACAATCACTCTGCCAAGCAGGTATGCAACAACCTCATCAAACTTCGGATCACACTTCACCAGCTTATTTGCAATGCCAAGCACACCCTTTTCTCCGAGTGCCGCCTCATTTTTAGTATTTCTGTTTGCACGCACACTTGTAAGAGGTAAAAACGTAGCCCGACCAAAATGATTGGCCTTCAAAAAGCCAATCATCTTTTTGGCTGTAGCCTCATCCTCAGTGACGATATTCTGGATATTACCGCTTAAGGCTGTCTCTATCGCTATCTCATAGCGCTTATCCACCTGGATAAGATCTGAAACCACTCCGAGAAGCCCCGGATTTTTAGCTTTCTGCTCCATAACACGCTTGATGCTGTTACCATAGCCATCATAGCGCTCGGCAATGTTTTTAAGTGACTCAAGCCTAGAAACAGACTTATGATACTCTGTGGAAGCCTCCTCCATCAGGCGGGCATTCTCTCTGGACTTATCTCTCCACTCCCTAGACTTTGCCAAAAGAGCCGACTCCTTTTCCTTTAAACCGGCTATCTCTTCATTGACAGCATTAAGCTTCTTATTAGCCTCATCCAATATATCATCAAGCCCTGCTTCCCTTGTCTTCCTATCTAAAAGACGCTTGGTAAGCTCTGCCTTTCTGATATTAATCTGCTCAAGCATAGTGGCAAAACGCTGCTGCCTTGACTGGATACTGCCTCGCTCCTGAAGCAGGGCGATAAGCTCATTCTTGCCCTTTTCCAGTCCGTCATTGCAGCGGTTAACCTCTGCAAGCACAGCCTCATGCTCGTTTACCGCAAGAAGCTCGTTCTGCTTCATCTGCTCTATCTCAGCTTCCAGTGTGGCTTTTTTGTCATCATACTCTTTCCTGCTTTTAAGACGCTCAGCCTTTTCCTTTTCGATAGCTAAAAGACGCGACTGCAAATGCTCATCCGTCATTTCGGCCGTGTGAATCTGCTCCTTTAAAAGCTCTATCTGATTCTCAAGCTTCTGTCTGGTGGATGAAGTGCTTGTAATGCTCTCACGAAGAGACTCGATACGCTCATCCATCTGCTGCATATCGTTCCCAAGCCTCTCATACTCTGCCTTGATGCTCTCGTATGTGGCGTTGGTCTCCTTTAGCTCGTCATCCGCAATAGCGTATTTCTCATCAGCTGACTTAAGCTCGGTCTCAATGCGCGCTGATTCAAGCAAAAACATGTTGACATCGTAGTTCTTCAGTTCTTCTCTCTTTTTAAGATATGTATGAGCCTTCTCGGACTGTCTCTGTAACGGACCTACCTGTCTCTCAAGCTCTGTCAGGATATCATTGACACGCACAAGGTTCTCCCGCTCATTATCGAGCTTCTTTTGTGCTGTAAGCTTTCTCTTTTTAAACTTCACAATGCCGGCAGCCTCATCAAACAGCTCTCGCCTCTCTTCCGGCTTTCCACTTAAAATCCTGTCAATCTGGCCCTGTCCAATGATGGAATAACCCTCTTTACCGATACCGGTATCATAGAAAAGCTCCGAAACCTCCTTGAGTCTACACGGATTGCCATTGATTAGATACTCACTCTCCCCTGACCGGTAAACACGTCTGGCAACCGTAACCTCATTGAAATCAATCGCAAGCGAATGGTCTGAATTGTCAAGTGTGATGGCAACATACGCGTATCCAAGCGGCTTCCTGTTCTCAGTGCCTGCAAAAATGACATCCTGCATGCTGGCACCACGAAGCTGCTTTGCGCTCTGCTCACCGAGCACCCATCTGACCGCATCGGCGACATTACTCTTTCCACTGCCGTTTGGCCCGACAATACCTGTGATGCCGTTGTGGAACTCAAAAACAATTTTGTTGGCAAAGGACTTAAAGCCCTGTACTTCCAAACTCTTTAAATACATTAAAAACTCCTATTCCCTGTTTCTGTACAAAAGAAGTGCCTGATATGCAGCCTGCTGCTCCGCCGCCTTCTTTGTGTGGCCTTCTCCCTCGCTGACACGCTCGCCGTCCACAAGCACCGCAACTGTAAACTGCTTGTCATGGTCCGGACCGCTCTCATCAATAAGTTCATAGGAAAGCTGCTCGTGTCTGCCCTGTATAAGCTCCTGAAGGATAGTCTTGCTATCATAAAAGAGCTGCTTATTCTCAATATCAGTCATGATAAACCTAAGCACAAACTCCTTTGCATTAGTAAAACCACCATCTAAATAAATTGCTCCAATCACTGCCTCAAGTGCATCAGAAAGAATCGATTTTCTCTTTCTGCCACCTGTATGATCCTCGCCCCTGCCAAGACGTAAGTACTTTCCAAGGTCAAGTGGCTTTGTACAAAGTGCAAGAGTCGGCTCACAAACAATGCTTGCGCGCAGCTTGGTAAGCTCACCCTCAGGCTTTTGCGGATAATTGATAAACAAAAACTCACTTGAAACTATTTCCAAAACAGCATCGCCCAAAAACTCCAGACGTTCGTTATCAGAATGCTTTTTCATGTGCTTTTCATTGGCATACGAGCTGTGTGTCAGCGCCTGCTCAAGCAGATGTCGGTTCTTGAACGTATAGCCTATTTTGCTTTGAAATTCATTTAAATCTGCCATAATTTTTCCTCTATTTCTATATCTATCCATTTACATGTTCCGTGAGTATAACGAAAAGCCCTCATAATAAAGGGCTTTTCATTAGTTAAACATACTACTGCTCGCTTACAGCTTTTTTAATCTGCTCAACAGCATCGCCTACAGTGACGATTTTCTCTGCTTCCTCATTAGGAATCTCGATATCGAACTCTTCCTCGATACCCATGATAATCTGGAATACATCCAGAGAGTCAGCGCCAAGATCATCAATGAAGGTTGACTCCATAGTAACCTCGGTCTCGTCCACGTTAAGTACCTCGACAATAATGTCTCTAAGCTTCTCAAATTCCATTTTTAATACCTCTCATTTCTGTTTATAGTGACCAATCATACAGCAGTACTGCTATCTAATCAGCCGGCTTATTAATAATATATTCTTTAATTTTATCATTAATCTCTTTTTCCTTAAATGTAACACATTGGAAAACAGAGTTAGTGATTTCCTTTGCCTTGGAGCTGCCGTGGGTCTTTACCACAAGACCATTCAATCCTAAAAGTGGTGCTCCGCCGTACTCGGTCGCATCAAATGACTTTAGCGTATTCTTAAGAGCCGGAAGTGCAAGTGCAGCTCCTATCTTGCTCTTTAGTGTGCTCATGAGACCCTTCTTTATGACTCCGATAAGAGTGGAGCTAAGGCCCTCGTAGAGTTTTAATATGACATTGCCCGTGAAAGCCTCGCAGACTATAACATCGGCATCTCCCTTTGGAATATCCCTTGCCTCAATGCTTCCGACAAAATTGATATCTGTGCACTCTCGAAGAAGCGGCATGGTCTCCTTTACCAGGGCATTACCTTTCTCCTCCTCTGCACCGATATTGACCAGTGCAACCTTTGGATTCTTCACGCCGACAACATGCTCCATATAGATAGAACCCATCTTAGCAAACTGTACCAGATGCTCAGCTCTGGCATCCACATTGGCACCACAGTCTATGAGCAGAGATACGCCCCTCTCAGTCGGAATAAGCGGTGCCAAAGGCGGCCTTTGTATGCCCTTTATCCTGCCGACTATTACCTGTCCTCCGACAAGTACAGCACCTGAGCTTCCTGCCGAAACAAATGCATCAGCCTCTTTATTCTTGACCATATTCATGCCAACAACGATTGATGACTGCTTCTTTCGTCTGATTGCCAGAACCGGCGGCTCTGCCATCTCTATAACCTCAGGCGCATCTACTATCTCTATCTGCTCCTTAGGATATGTATACAAAGAAAGCTCCCTCTCTACCGGTACCTTCTGTCCTACAAGAAATATCTTTATATCATTTCTTTTGTTAACCGCATCTACCGCACCCTTTACTACCTCTGCGGGTGCATTGTCGCCACCCATTGCATCGAGTGCGACCCTTGTTGTACTTTGCATTGTGACCTCCCTGTGCCTGCTAAAAAGCAAACTACTAATTGATTAAATAAAATATACTATAATCATAGGTATAAATCAATAACCAATTCACTACTCTATATGGCTTCCATCATTCTCCCGGACTCATTGAAATAACCTTGCCACAGTTCCATAAATCAGCAGTGCGCTTTGCTGCATCAAGTCTGTCATCGTCTGACTTGAAATCAATATTTACTGAGTGGCATCCGCACTCAAGACATGTCACATAATATGAGCTGCCGCAGTCCTCCTCGAGAATCCCGGCACCGCCACAGAGCGGGCACTCATAGATTTCAACTAAATCGTCTATATTATTCATGATAGTTTGCTTCCTTCTTTCTTTAATATCTAAATATCCTCTCAGTATAATAACATCCCTGCAAGCTATATACAAGCAAAAAGTACCTTCATTTTATTATGGGATAAAAAAAGGATAAAATCAATCAAAAAAAGGATTGAACGATATCGTTCAATCCCTTAATTTTACTGGTTTTCTACTATTAGTCCTGAGGAATGATTTCTTTTTTGTTGTATGATCCGCAGTTCTTGCAAACTCTGTGTGGCATCATAAGCTCTCCACATTTGCTGCATTTTACTAAAGTAGGAGCAGACATTTTCCAGTTTGCTCTTCTCTTATCTCTTCTTCCCTTAGAAGATTTATTCTTTGGACAAATTGACATTTGTTTACACCTCCTTAAACTTGTTAAATATATCCTGGAACGCTGCCATTCTTGGATCCGGTACAAAACTATCGCAACTGCAGGTGCCTTTATTCAAGTTCATCCCGCAGACTTTACAAATACCTTTGCAATCGTCTTTGCACAGAACTCTCATTGGCCAGTTCACCAGAATTTCGGCGTAGACAAGTTTATCTACATCGAGTTCAAACCCAATCAGGTAGTCAGTTTCCTCCATCTCTTCATCGACTAATGCTCCGTCTGTGATTTTCAGAGTCTTGTCAATGTCAAAATGCATGTTTGTTGGAACTTCTTCCAAGCATCGGCTGCACGGTATCGCTATGTCTATATCTACTGTTCCCGTGATGTGCACTGCTGCATTCTCCACGTTTGAGATATGAAGTGATATCGGCTGCTTTTTCAGAATAGGATAATCTCCTAAACGCGACTCAAATGATGTGAGCGTAAGCTCTGTCTCAATTGTTGTCTCTTTATTGATAGATTTTACAATGGTTGATATATCAATCATAGTTCTCTCCTATTCACACCTAACCAATTATACATATTGGAGTGGTGTTTGTCAACAAAATTTTATAATTTATCCACAACTTTTTGCTTTTTATTAGCCAACAAGCTTTACTGTCTCACGGCAGATTGCAAGCTCCTCGTTTGTAGGGATGACGCATACCTTTACGCTTGAATCTGCTGTTGAGATAAGTGCCTCCACGCCGCGTGTCTTGTCGTTTGTTACACGGTCAATCTTTATACCAAGGTAACCTAAATATGCCATGATTTTTTCTCTTACAAAGCTTGTGTTCTCGCCGATTCCTGCTGTGAATGCGATAGCATCTACTCCGTTCATTGCTGCTGCATATGCTCCGATGTATTTTGCTACCCTGTAGCTGAATACTTCTACTGCTGCAATAGCACGCTCGTTGCCCTCATTGTAGGCTGCCTCAAGATCTCTGAAGTCGCTTGATACTCCTGACATGCCGGCTACTCCTGACTTCTTGTTGAGCACATTCATCACACCATCGATGTCAAGGTTTTCTTTCTTTGCAATGAACTCCATGATTGATGGGTCGATATCACCTGAACGTGTTCCCATTACGAGTCCCTCAAGTGGTGTAAGTCCCATTGATGTATCTACGCATTTACCGTTTAATACTGCGCTGACTGAAGCTCCGTTTCCAAGGTGTGCTACGATAATCTTTGAGTTGTTTAAGTCCATTCCAATGTAGCTTGCTGCCTCCTTTGATACGAAGCTGTGGCTTGTGCCGTGGAAGCCGTATCTTCTTACCTTGTACTTCTCATAGTACTCATATGGAAGGCCGTAGAGATATGCTTTCTCAGGCATTGTCTGATGGAAGGCTGTATCAAATACTCCTACCATTGGTACATTTGGCATAAGTGCCTGGCATGCTCTGATTCCGATAATATTTGCAGGGTTGTGAAGAGGTGCAAGGTCGTTGCACTCCTCTACCTGTGCGATTACTTCCTCTGTGATGACTACTGAGTCTGAGAATTTTTCTCCGCCGTGCACTACACGATGTCCTACTGCATCGATCTCTGCAAGTGATTTTACTGCGCCTGTCTTTGGATTTACAAGTGCATCGAGTACCATCTGGATGGCCTCTTTATGTGTTGGCATAGGTGCCTCTGTGATTTCCTTATCAAGACCCTCTTTCTGATATACGAGTCTGCCATCGATTCCGATTCTCTCGCAGAGTCCTTTTGCAAGTACCTCCTCTGAATCTGAATTGATGAGCTGGTATTTCAGTGATGAACTACCGCAATTAATTACTAATACATTCATTGTTTTGTCTCCTTTGGTTTAAAATTACAATACTATTGTTAGTATAAACTTATTTTTCAAATGCGACAAGGGTGTTTTTGTGGTATTATGGTTTTGAACTCTAAAAAAAACATTATTGATTAAAGGAGCAGCAAAACATGAAGGTCGCAGGTGTGATTACCGAATACAATCCATTCCACAATGGGCACAAATATCAGCTAGAGCAGATTAAAAGGCAGACATCTGCTGATTATATCGTCGTAGTAATGAGCGGTGATTTCGTGCAAAGAGGTGAGCCTGCCATCATTGACAAATACGAGCGCACACGCATGGCGCTTTTGAGCGGTGCCGACCTGGTGCTTGAGCTTCCATCGGTCTTTGCCACTGCTTCTGCCGAGTTTTTTGCCGGTGGCGGAGTCAGTGTACTCAAAAACACAGGTGTGGTGGACATGCTGTGCTATGGTGTGGAGTCTGTGGACCATGAGCTTACAAAGCTTGTTGCTGGCGTGCTTAAGAATCCGCCTTCTGAGTATTCCGCCTCTCTTGCCAGGCTGATTCAGGGCGGGATGAGCTTTCCTGCGGCCAGGAGCAGAGCGCTATGTGAATATTTTCGAGATACCTATGACAGCGCTTCCGAGAAATTAGATGCTTTCATAGCTTCACCCAATAATATTCTGGCCATTGAGTATGAGAAGGCTTTGATGGACTGTGATATTACAGGATTTCCTATTCAGCGCGTCGGTGAAGGATATCACAGCACTGATTCGACAAGTGAGTTTTCTTCCGCTACGGCTGTGCGCGGGGTGATTTCAACCTTAATTGATATAGACAAACACAACTCTATTACTAATATGCAGCTTGATAATTCATGGATTTCCACAAGGTTCAGTCTGTCTCTTATACACATCTCCGAGCCCACGAGACGCTCATGAATCTCGT